>Ga0302133_10002555_pt1 | contig 11124 bp, 7 predicted proteins | sample CB9_331_MG_FD_203121 | JGI IMG/M metagenome (GOLD analysis project Ga0302133, IMG submission 203121) | Marine microbial communities from Western Arctic Ocean, Canada - CB9_33.1 | ecosystem: Environmental > Aquatic > Marine > Oceanic | place: Canada: Western Arctic Ocean | collected 2017-09-19 | reverse complement strand
ACGAAGATCACTACGCGCTCGACATCCTCACCGACCTGCTGGCCGGCAACAAGACGGCACCGCTCTACGAGGTGATCGTGGACGAGCGACAGCTGGCGCCCGATGTCGCGGTCGGTCACCGGGTGGCCGAAATCGCCGGCGAGCTGGTCATCCGCGTGCGCGCCGACGCCGGGACCGACCTCGACGACGTCAAGGTAGCGGTTGACGCGGGTCTGGCCAGATTCGAAGCCGACGGCGTCGATGCGGGCGCGCTGCGACGGGTGAAGGTGCAGGCCGAGCGGGCGCTCCACGCACGAGTGGGGAGTGTGCTGGACAAGGCGTTTGAGCTGGCCGAGGGCAACGAGTTCGTGGGCGACCCGAACCACATCGCCACCGTGGCGCGGGCGATGCAGGGGGTGACCGCGGACGATGTGATGGCGGTCTACGACCGCTACATCAAGGACCACACCCATGTGATGACGAGCTTCGTGCCACGGGGCCAGCGGGACCTGGCGGTCGAGGGCGCCGCCCGGGCCGATGTCGTGGAGGAAGAGATCATCGCGGGTGCCGAGACAGAGGTGTCGCAAGGCGAAGAGGCGGTGTACGAGAAGACGCGCACCCGGGCGGACCGCTCGGAGCCCCCACTCGGCGACGCTCCGCTGGTGACCTCGCCCCCGGTCTGGCAGGCGCGGCTGGCCAACGGACTCGAGGTGTACGGCATCGAGCACGACGAAACTGCGCTGGTCGCCTTCGACCTGACGTTAGCGGGCGGCCAGCTCCTCGACACACCAGGCAAGACCGGCGTCGCGGGGCTGCTGGCCTCGCTGATGCTCGAGGGCACCGCCAGCAGGACGTCCGCTGAGCTGGAAGAGGCAATTGACCTGCTCGGCGCCCGCATCTCCATCTCGGCCGGTCGCGAGGCGATCCGCATCTCAGGCAGCACGCTGGCCAGAACCTTCGAACCGACCATGGCGCTGGTCGAGGAGCTGCTGCTCGAGCCGCGCTGGGACGACGCCGAGTACGACCGGCTCGAACGCGAGCTCGCCACCCGGCTGACCGACCGCGAGGCGAACCCGCCGGCGATCGCGGCCAACGTGTTCTCACGGCTGCTCTACGGCAGCGACCACGCGTTCGGCACGCCGGCCTCGGGCACACCGCAAACGGTAGCCGATATCGAGCTGGACGACCTGAAGACCTACTACGCGGCAAACATCTCGCCCAACTCCGCGACGCTGCATGTCGCTGGCGCGGTCTCGCAAGATCGAGTCGAGACGGCGCTGGCCGGGCTGGCCGAGCGGTGGGAGGCCAAACAGGTCACCTTCCCGTCGCAACCGGAACCCCCGGCCGTCGAGGGCAGGACGGTGTTCTTCGTCGACGTCCCCGGCGCCAAGCAGTCGGTGCTGCAGGTGGGACGGCTTGCCCTCTCGGCCACCGATCCGGACTTCACGCGGCTCGACTTCGCGAACGAGCGGCTGGGCGGCAGCTCCAGCGGCCGGCTGTTCCAGCTGTTGCGAATCGAGAAGGGCTACACCTACGGCGCGACGTCCCGCATCGACGAGACGCTCGAGATCGCGCCCTGGGTCGCGCGGACCAGTGTGCGCGCCAACGTCACCCTCGAGTCGCTCGAGCTGCTGCGCGATCAGATCCTCAACTATGCGGCGACGTTCACACAGGACGACGCCGATGTCACCCTGAACCAGATCATCAAGGGCAACACACGGGCCTTCGAGTCACTCAACGCCAAGCTCGGATTGCTGCGCCGCATGAGCCGGCTCGGGCTGCCGCCCGACTTCCTGGAGCGCGATCAGGAGACGTTGCTGGGCATGACGCTCGAGGATTTCCGCGCGGTCATCAACACGTATCTTGACGAGAGCCGGATGATCTACCTCGTGGTCGGTGACGCCGAGACGCAGCTCGATCGTGTGGGCGAGCTGGGCTATGGCGAGCCGGTGGTGCTGGATATCTACGGGCATCCGCGGTAGGCGGTTGACCGGGGGTTCGCGTACTTCTGCAAGATGGCTCCGACAACCTGCCGCTCGCGGTCGCTCCCAGCCCTTCTGATGGCGACGCTGCTGGCTTCGACCGCCGGGTTCGCGCACGCCCAGGAGATGCCAGCCACCGGTGGACGGGTCTTCGCCCTGGTGGGCGGTGTGCTCGGGGAGGGCGACACGACCGTGCTGGCGGCAGCCGGGGCGGGTCTGCGGGTGACATCTCGGCTCGGGCTCGACGTCGAGGTGCTCTACGCCCAGGATCTTGGCCTGCCGGTGGACGTGGGCTTCGTCATCCAGACATTCGCGCCGGTGGAGCGTATCGAGCGTTCCCGTCTCGTGGCGTTCCTGACCCAGATGACAGTGGAGTTGCCGGTCGCAGGCGGAAGGGTCTGGCCCTACGTGACCGGCGGCGGCGGTATAGGGAGCCTGAGGCAGACGGTCACCTTCCGAAACCTGCCTCTCCCGGTGACCAACCTAGCCGACGTGCTGGAACCCAGTATCTTCCCCGGCCCAGAGATCAACGTGACGACGACCGATCTGGCCTTGACGATCGGCGGCGGCCTCGACGTGCGCTTGTGGAAGGGACTCGCCGTCGGTGGTCATGTCCGCTATCTACGGCTGCTTGACGCCGCCGACAGTTTTGATTTCGCGCTCGTCACGTCGAGGGTCAGCTATCGTTTTTAGACGAGACTACGCGGTCACCGGGTGCGTCGTGACGCGCTTGAGCCGCAGGTTCTATGCGGTGAGTTTCTGCACCTGATTCCTCAGCCGCTGGATTTCGGCCTCTGCCTCCCCCTCGACGTACCGCGGCGTGATGTGCTGCGGGCAGTTGACGTCCCACGCCTTGACGGTGAAGACCAGCGCTCGCTCCGGTTCAGCCTCGTAGGAGGGGTCGACGAGCCGGGCGAGCAGTTCGGGATCGTCCTCGACGAACCGCGCGGTGCCCCAGATCTTGATCCGGCGACGATTCGGGTAGTCCATCAGGAAGATGAAGGCCTTGTCGTTCTCGGTGAGGTTCCCCAGCGAGATGTACTGGCGGTTGCCGGAGAAGTCGGCGAGCGCCAGGGTCCGATCATCGAGCACCGTCACAAACCCCTTCGTACCGCCGCGGTGCTGGATGTAGGGCTGCCCGTCGGCGTTCACGGTGCCGAGATAGAGCGAATCGCGTTCCGCGAGGAACGCGGCAAGGTCTGGGGTGACCCGGTCTCGCCAGCCGCCCCGCTCTTCGACCTTCTCGTAGAGCTGGCGAGAGCCGCGATCGTGCTGGGCCTGCTTGACTGCCGGGGTGAACGCGATGTCGCTGATCGGTGGTGTCATCGTTCTACTCCCTCGTCTCCTCTAGAGCCTCGCCCGTAGAAGTGCATCGGTGATGCCAGAGGCGTTGATTCTCGTAACATATGTAGTATCAATGAGTTAGTCAGGAACGCGACGTTTGAGAAACGAAACGATATCTGGTAATTACCAATATTTCGTTGGTAAATAACCATATTCTGAGATACGTTCGCCACATGACGACTGGAGATGGGCCCGGCACCGCACACGAACGGGAGGGCGCCGACGAGGACCTCGCTACCAGGCTCTTCGCGTTCCTGACAGCTATCGAAGGGGCGTCGAGCGAAGAGGACCGGGCGCGCCTGGTCGCGACGCGGCTGCCCTCAGTCGTGCCTTGCCCGTTGGTCGGGGTGGCACTGGTCGACGAGTCGCGGCAGTGGACCGTCACCGTGCGGCTGAGGGGACAACCGCTCGAGGTGAGTCCCGAGCTCGTCGAGCAGCTGGAGCCGCTGTACCGGCTCGCGGCCGAGCGAGCGACCCTGCTGGTCGCCTCGAGAGAAGGCGGCGCTGCCTCCCCCGACATTCCACCTGTGTTCGAGGCGCTACGGGTGCGCCGACTCGGCGTGAGCGCCCTGACCTCGTCGCGCCGTCTGCTCGGGATACTGTTCGCCGGGCGCGAGGCGGGCCGGCCGTTCTCGCCAGGCGAGGAGCTCGCGCTGCTGGCGGTCGCACAGCAAGCGGCGATGGGCATCGAAAACCTGCGGCTCCACGAAGCGCTGATGCGGCATTCGCGGAGCCTGGAGCGGCAGCACGCGCTGGTCCTGGCCGCTGCGGGCGAGGGACTGTACGGGCTCGACGACGAGGGCCTGACCACGTTCGTCAACCCGGCCGCCGCGGCGCTGCTCGGCTGGAGCGCTGACGAGCTTCTGGGACAGCCGATGCACGCGGTGCTCCATCACACCCACGCCGACGGCTCGCCGTATGCGCGTGAGACCTGTCCTATCTACGCGGCGTTCAAGGACGGCCAGGTACATCGGGTGCGGGATGAGGTGTTCTGGCGGCGCGACGGCACGAGCTTTCCGGTCGAGTACACCTCGACGCCGATCGAAGAGGACGACGTGCCGGTCGGGGCGGTGGTCGTGTTTCGAGACGTGACGGCGCGCAGGGAGGCCGAGACACGGCTCGAGGGAGCGCTCGACGAGGTGCAAGCGCTCAAGGATCGGCTGGAGGAAGAGAACGTCTACCTCCAGGAGGAGATCAGGACCCGGCACAACTTCGGCGAGATCATCGGGCAATCGCCGGCCATGGGTCAGGTGCTGCAGGCGGTCGAGACCGTGGCCCCGACCGACGCCAACGTGCTGATTACCGGCGAGAGCGGCACCGGCAAGGAGCTGGTCGCACGTGCCCTCCATCGTCTGAGCCCCCGACGGAACCGGGCGCTGATCACCGTGAACTGCGCGTCGATCCCGCGGGAGCTGTTCGAGAGCGAGTTCTTCGGTCATCTGAGGGGTGCGTTCACAGGCGCGGTCCGCGACCGGACCGGGAGGTTCCAGCTGGCCCATCGGGGCACACTGTTCCTGGACGAGGTCGGTGAGATCCCGCTCGAGCTGCAGTCGAAGCTGCTTCGGGTGCTGCAGGAGGGAGAGTTCGAGCGGGTGGGGGACGAGCGCACCCAGTCGGTGGACGTTCGTGTGATCGCGGCGACCAATCGCGACCTCAAGGCGGAGGTCGACGCCGGCCGATTCCGCGAGGACCTGTATTACCGGCTCAACGTGTTTCCGATCGAGGTGGTGCCGCTGCGCAAACGCCGGGACGACATCCCGCTGCTCGCCACTCACTACGTGGAGCAGGCGGCGCGCCGGTTCAACCGACCCGGTGCGCGTCTGACCAACGCCAACATACGCGAACTGGAGGCGGCAGAGTGGCCGGGCAACGTGCGCGAGCTGATGCATGTGATCGAACACGCCGTGCTCGCGGCGCGGGGTGGTCGACTGCGGTTCGAGCTACCCGGCCCCGCACGGCGCCCGGTCGCCGAGCGGGAGCCGACCTCGTCCGCGGCGGTCCTGACGGACGCCGAGATACAGCAGGCGCACGACGACAACCTCCGCGCCGCGCTCGACCAAACCGGGTGGAAGATCTACGGGCCGGGGGGCACGGCCGAACTGCTCGGGATGAGGCCGACCACCCTGGCGGCGCGGATCAAGAAAGCAGGGCTCACGCGCCCATCCCGGTGAGACGCGGCGTCCGCCCGGCGGGTCTAGACTGGCCACGGGCGCAGAGACGTGAACATCACCGATGGCCCGAATCGACCCTGGGCGGCCTGAAGGCCGTTGACCGCTGATGCTCAGCGCGGCTCCTGGACCCGCGCGCCCCGTAACGTGCCCTCGAGCGCGTAGTTCCCTTCGTGACAGGCGAACTCGTAGATCACCCCGGTGCCTGGCGCCGGCCGCATGAAGATTCGCGCGGTCCAGGGTGCGGTCCAGGTGGCCGGGTCGTCCATCGTGTAGTCGTACTGGAGCGTGTCGGGGCCCACCCGCGTGAACCGCTCGACCAGTCGGAGATCACGTGTCGAGCCACTGGAGCCGCTCTTCAGATTGGTGGTCTCGACCACCAGGGTGTCGCCCTCCCAGTGACCACGCGAGGCGCCCAGGGCGCTGCGCACGCCGGGTGGGGGCTGCGACCGGCCGTCGAGCGAGATGATCCGGGTGTCGTGCATCATCTCCATCAGAATCGCGACCTGTCCGGCACCCTGCACGATCTGGTAGTTGCTGTTGTATCCGCGACCGGTCATCGGCACACGCCCGCCGCTGCAGCGGAGTCCGGCGCCGAGGTCTTCCGGCCCACGGGGGAACGGCGGACGCTCGACCGCCGTGCGGGCCGCCGCGCGCTGCTCCGCCTCCGGCGTCCGGGACGGAATGCGACCGTCCGGCGGGTCCACGATGAGCGACGTGCGGTTGTCGAACCAGCGGTCGATCAACCAGAACTGGTTGTAGTTGCCGGTGCCTTTCGGGGTCTCTTTCGTCACACCGTCCCCCGACTGGTAGTCGCCACTGTCTGCCAGCGCCGCTCGGAAGATGCTCTCGCCGAACGCGGCGTCGGTCTCACCGTCGAACAGTTCGGCGGCCCGCGCCTGTAGCGTCGCCACCTCTTCGGCCGTCAACGTTGCCTTGTCGGCCAGCTCCTCCGGTCGCTCGAGCGGAGTGGCCGAGTCGCTCGCCCAGATGCCCTGCAGGTCCGGGTGCCCGTCGGCCGTGCGTGGCACGGTCCACCCGTCTGGCGTCGGAACCTGGCCGGCTGCCGCGACCGGCGCCGCCAACACCATTATCGCCACCGCCAGCGCCGCGAAGCATCGATCGCTCATCTGGACCCCCTGCTCGGTACCCGGGTGTTTCCGGCTTGTAATTCCGTACTCGAACAATAGGCCTGTGTGGGAGATTGTGCAAGGGGGCAGCCGGCAGGGGCCGTCCGCCGCGAGCTCGAGGAAGGCGGAAGAACCGGGCTATCCGGTTGCGCTGAGCGCACGCCGGTGGCGTAGCCATCGCACGGCGAAATAGAGGGCCACCGCAAACACCAGCACGGCGCCGATTGTCGGGTATTGCCGCTGCAGCGTTTCGAGCGCCTGGTCACCAAGACGGACGGCCAGGTAGGCCTCGCCGCTGAACCGAATCATCCGTCCCGCGAACACCGCCGTGACGAAACGCGGCCAGGACATGCCGACGAACCCGGCGACGAGCATGAAAACCTTGGTGGGAAACGGTGGCGGGGCCAGGACCGCCACCATCATTGCCAGGATGTCGTTCTCGCGCAGCTTCGCGATCACCCACTCTCGCTTCTTGGGGTCGAGACGACGCACCGCCAGCTCCCCGCCGGTGCGTCCCAGGCGATACAGGACGAGACACCCGATGGTCGAACCGACCGACGCCGTCAGGGCCACCAGAAGGAATAGCCGCGGCTGCTGCCATGAGAGCAGCATGAGCACGATGTCGACCCCACCGGGCAGCGGGATGCCGGCCGAATCGAGGACCGCGATGAGGAACAGCCCGGGGAGCCCAAGCGCCAGCAAGCTGTTACGAAGTCCGTCCATGAGTCGGTGTGTCGGAAAAGATCGGTGCCTCAGAGCTCCGGGTCGCAGAGAGTCGACAGGCAACGAGGTAGCACCCCGTGGTGAAAGCCCCGCTGCATGCGACCGAAACCCGGCGGACCGCCTGATTATAGTGGTCGAGCGCCCCAGCCCTGGCGGCTATGCTATCCTGCCGTCTGGCACCGGTTCTCGCCACGCTTTCCTGCTCGATGCTGAAGCTTATCAGTCGAGTGTTCGCGCTCGCGGTCGCGGCCATCGTCGCGGGTGCGCTGTTCGTCACGGCGATGGCGGTCTGGTCGTGGTGGGAACCGAGCGGGCTGCCATCGAGCGACAGGGCGGTCCCCCTGGAGGCCGCACCGAGACAGCCGGGTCCGCTCGATTCGACCCCATTACCTCGTTGAGGCCCTGGGCAGCTTTGCCTTTCGTGGCGCTCGCTGCTATCCTTGACTCATTGGATATTGACTCGGCCTCGGTGGGTGACCCACCGCGAGCCGACGGGCCTTCCATCCGCACCCCACAGCGCGTCGTTCGTGACAGGCCCGTCTGTCTGCTCAGGCCGACCACCCCGCCCCAGGGAGGTGACGATTGGCAACTCGCGGAAGACCGACACAACTGAAACGTCAGCGTGAACGCGCTCGGCAGGAGCAGCGCAAGATCAAGGACTCACGACGGCAGGACGTTAAAGAGCGTCGCGAGGCCGCACCTCCGCCGCCGCCTGGCGTGGACATGGATCTTGACGGGATCATTGCCGGGCCACAGCCGCTGACCGAGTGGCAACAGGAGGGCCTCGCGATGTTCGAGGAGGAGGAGGAGGAAACGGAAGAAGAAGAGGCGGCGAAAGAAACCGCCCAGCAGGGCTGACCGGACCGACACCGGCGCAAAAAGTGGGCTACCTCGGACGTCCACCCACGATTTCCGCGAGTGCCGTCCCAGCGGTGCCCGCGGCCGGTTGGCACCTCACGACGAGCCCCTATTGCCGGTCGAACCGCACCTTCCAGGCTCTGGCCGTGCTGATGGTGAAACCGTCGACCGTGTCGTCGGCGCCGTGGGTGAACGCCAGATAGAACCCTGAGGTAAAAAACCCGTCAGGGTAGGTCGGCAGGAGCGCGAGCGCACCCAGCCTGCGCTGCCGCATGATCAACCGGCCGGCATCCACCGACAACGCGTACTGCACCCCAAGCTCGTCGCTGTAGTAGCTGCCGACAAACCGCGTCAGCTCTTCGGTCGACGGACGCCACCGTGGCTCCTGTGTAAAGTCCCCACCCGCCGCGCCACTCAAACGCAGCAAGAGGCTGCCGTCGGCGCCGGCCGTGCGGTCAAAGACACCCTCTGCGGATGACCCGGCCAGGCGAAATCTGTCCGGTCCGACCGGAACGAAGTCGCTGGCGGCTCCGCCGCCGGACAGGATCCTGAGGACGCCGTTTCGCACGACCAGCTGCAACGGCGCATCGCTCTCGTCCCGACGATACAGCCCCGTCAGCGCCTCGAGCTGGCCTTCACCCTGGGGCGATACCGCCGGCCCGACGCCACCCGGCCCCGCGGCGCCGTCCGCCAGTGCTGCCGACCCTGACCACGGCGCCGGTGTACCGCCCGCGACCGACGTCGCCGACTCGAGGTAGATGTCAGCGACCGCGCGGATCAGACGACCGGGGTCGGACGACGCCAGGTTACACAACACCGCAAACGACAGTTGCTGGTCAGGAAACCGGAGGAACTCCGCGCGGTAGCCGGCATCAGCGCCGCCATGCCCCACCGTGGCATGTCCTCGGTAGATTCCGTGTGTCAATCCGACGGCGTAGGAGATGATCCGACCGTCATTCAAAGTACCTGGGCGATGCAGGTCGTCGAGCACCAGGCGTCCGCCGACTTCGCCGGTGTAGAAGTTGCGGTCCCACCGGGCGAGGTCCTCGACCGTCGTGAAGAGACTCGTGGCGCCGACCGTGTCGAAGTCCGGAATACTGATGTGGTACGCGTCATCGTCACCCAGCACATAGGCGTAGGCCCGATTGCGCACGATGGCGGTGTGGTCATCGTGAAAGGCGGTCGCCGTCATCTCGAGCGGGCCAAAGATACGTTCGGCGGCGAACTCCCGTAACGACTGGCCACTGACCCGTTCGACCACCACCGCGAGCAGCGTGTATCCGGTATTGCTGTAGAGAAACGCCGAACCGGATTCGAAGTTCAATGCGCGCTGACGGGACGTCAAGTCCAGCACATCCGCCTGCCTGACGACATCCTCCTCCCAGCGCCAGCCCGCCATCCGCAGCAGACTCCACTGGTCGCGCAGCCCACTCGTGTGATGCGCCAGCTGCCGCAGCGTGATTGGGGCGTCAAACCCGGGGACCTCGGACACGTAGCGCCGGATGTCGTCGTCCCAGGACACACGGCCCTCCGCGACAAGCAACGCGACCGCCATCGCGGTGAACTGTTTCGAGATCGAGGCGACGTGGAAGACCGACGTCGGGGTGATCGGGATGTCGTACTCGAGGTTGGCGCTGCCGTAGCCCCGCGCGTAGACGGCTCGCCCGTCGCGCAGCACGGACACGGCGCAGCCGGGTCTGTCGGGGCGGTCCCACTGGGCGAAGAGCTGGTCCACCCGAGCCTCCAGCCCCACCTCCTGGGCGTAGACGGGCGGCAGCGACGTGGAAACGAGCACGGCGACGATGCCGACGACCGCGCCGCCGAACCAGGGTCCCTCTCTGGCGCTCATGCGGTGGCTCCCCCTGAAGGGGCCGATTATAGCCCCACCGGCGCACAGAAAACATCCCAAGCCTAGCAGCCCGTGGAAAAACCCCGCTGCATTCGATTGGCGCTGCATCCCGTCTGGCGGCGTTGCTTCTCGGTCACAAATGCCCCAATTTGCTCCCTCGGCGCGCCTTGCCAGCCAGGCGCATCACCAATCTCGATGCAACGCGGGGTTTCACCACGGACTGCTAGTCCCAGGTGTTGCGGCAGGCGCTGAACCCGCATGACCTCACCCCGGGGACGCGTCCGGTCCGGAGAGAAACCGGCGGACCGCCTCGGCGGCGAGCAAGCGCCGGCCCTGTTCCCGGCCACGTTCGAACGTGCGCATCGTCACCACCGGATCGAAGCACAGGAAACCGGCCTCGACGACATGGTCGGGATGAATGACCAGGAGGGTGCCGCTCGCCAGGGCCCGCGCGGTGCCGGCATCGTCATTCAGCGCGCGGAGTCGCATGCTGGTCTCCCAGAGACGCCCCTTCGGGTCGCAACAGAAGATGACGGTGCGGTGCGTAGCGATCCGGCGGGCGAGGTCACGAAAACGGGGGTCGGTGTCGAACACCGCCATCGGCATCTTCAAAGCAAAGCCCCCGTCGACGAAGACCGTCCCGTCGTCGCCAGCGACCTGGCGGTCTGGAGAGAGCAAGGCGGGCGCCAGCGGCGGGCCCATCGCCAGCGGCACCAGACACGACGCCTCGATCACATTGTGATAGTTGTGCCGTGTGAGCGGACGCACGAACTCGGTGTGCAGGGTGTCGGGAAGGTTGGTGGCGAACACCACCGGGTCCACCTGGTAGCGGGGCAGATACTTCAGCGGGCGGGGAAGCTTGCGTGTCGCCGCCATCGTGAACAGTTTCGCGACATCGGCACGCCCCAGGGCGCGTCGGTCACGACGCCGCACGCGGGAGGTGAAGACGAGCAGGCTGCGCTGACCCGCCTCGTCGAACACACCATCCACTTCCGCCTCGCCCATGACATAACGGATGGACGCGTGCAGGTGCCGCCGAAAACGGCTGCGCGGCCACTCCCCCGCCACGAACGGGGCCAGGGGATATCGCT
>Ga0302133_10002551_pt1 | contig 11129 bp, 8 predicted proteins | sample CB9_331_MG_FD_203121 | JGI IMG/M metagenome (GOLD analysis project Ga0302133, IMG submission 203121) | Marine microbial communities from Western Arctic Ocean, Canada - CB9_33.1 | ecosystem: Environmental > Aquatic > Marine > Oceanic | place: Canada: Western Arctic Ocean | collected 2017-09-19 | reverse complement strand
TTTCAGGAGGCAATGTAATATCTACGCCCAAAGCTGTAAGCACATCAGCCGAACCCGATTTGGATGTCATTGACCGGTTGCCGTGCTTTGCCACAGGCACTCCTGCTCCTGCTACCACAAAGGAGGCTGCTGTAGAAATATTGAATGTTCCACTGGCATCACCGCCGGTGCCGCACATATCTATGGCATCATCCACAGATTCAATTTTTGTCATCTTGTCCCGCATGGCTTGGGCAAATCCGGCTATTTCTGCCGACCGTTCCCCCTTTGCACGAAGCGCAATGAGAAATCCTGCAATTTGGGCATCATCATATTCTCCGGACATGATCTTAAACATCACATCCCGAGATTCCTCCTGTGCGAGACTTTGGTTACCCAGTAATTTTTCAATTATTATTTTCATTTTTTTCTCCCACGAAATACACGAAAAGCACTAAAAGGTATAAAAATAAACCCCTCTAAAGCTATTTATAAAACAAATCTTTCATATTCAATTTTTGGGTGATGACCAAAATTTACTAATAATCCCAGTTTATATCCTGTTGCATTTAAATAGTTAAGCATCTGTGAACGGTGTTCATCAACAATTTTAGATACAGCTTTTATCTCTACAATAATTTTTCATAACATAAAAAACGGGGACAAAAGTATGTTTTAATTATTGCCCTTTATATTTTAAACTTACCAGTTTTTGGGACTTGACTGGTAATCCTTTGTTATTAAATTTGATCTCTAAAAATTCCTAATAAACCGATTCTAAAAACCCACACCCCATTTCCTTATAAACTTCAAAACAAGCTCCCATTATCTGATAACTCTCTTCTTTATATACAATTTTGTTTTTCATTTTTTTCTTATTTTCGATTTTTTCGTGTGTTTAGTGGGCATTCTAAAAAGTTTTCTACCATTTTCATGCCGTGCTCCGTTACTATCGATTCCGGATGAAATTGCACTCCATATATGGGATATTCTCGATGCTCCAATGCCATAATGAGTCCATTGTCTGTTTCAGCTGTAATTTTCAATTCATAAGGGAAGGATCCTTTTATAGCAACTAAAGAGTGATATCTGGTCGCTTCAAATTTTTCTGGGATATCATTAAAAATAGCCGACCCTGTTTGGGTTATGCTGGAGGTCTTCCCATGCACAATTTCATTAGCCCTATCCACTATCCCGCCATATGCTACAGTAATTGCCTGATGCCCCAGGCAAATACCAAATATTGGAATACTTTTTCCAAACTCTTTCACTATATCAATTGATAATCCCGCATCTTCTGGTTTTCCTGGCCCCGGGGATATAACTATTCTTTCAGGATTTTTTTCCCTAATTTCATTTAAAGTAATTTTATCATTTCGGTGTACTTCTAAATCAGGGTTAATTGCCCCAATATACTGCACAAGATTGTAGGTGAAAGAATCATAGTTGTCGATTATTAAAATCATATTAATTGGCTGTTGGCTTTTAACCCTTGGCTTTTAGCCCTTTTGTCTGTCATTCTGAGTGATACCGAAAAATCTCGATCCATTACTCGATTACGATTTTTCACTTTGTTTACTTTTGGTAAACTTATTCAGAATGATAGTTTCATTTTGATTTTTTCTCCCAAGTTTCAAATTTCTAATGTTATACCAGTCCATTTTCCGCTAAATCAATAGCTGAATTTATGGCTTTTGCCTTGTTAACGGTTTCCTCAAATTCTTTATTAGGGTCAGAATCATACACAATGCCTGCCCCGGATTGAAAATATACTGTTCCATCTTTCATCACCATAGTTCGGATGGCTATGCATGTATTTATATCACCAGTAAAATCAAAATAGCCCACGGCTCCGGAATATACACCTCGCCGTGTAGGTTCTAAATCATAAATGATTTCCATTGCTCTAATTTTCGGAGCACCCGTTAAGGTTCCTGCTGGAAATCCACTATAGAGTGCATCAAATACATCTTTCCCATCCTGCAATTTACCCCTCACATCAGACACAATATGCATTACATGAGAGTAATATTCCACCACCATAAACTCCTTAACTTCAACAGAATCAAATTGGGCTGCCCGCCCCACATCATTCCGACCTAAGTCAACCAACATAAGATGTTCAGCTCTTTCCTTTTCATCAGAAAGTAAATCGTCAGCTAATTTTTTATCCTCTTCTGCATCTCCACCTCGTTTACGGGTACCAGCAATCGGTCGAATTTCAATTTCATCATCCTCTACCTTCACCAATAATTCTGGGGAAGCACCAATTATATCAAAATTGTCTAACTTTAAATGAAACATATATGGGGAAGGATTAATACTCCGTAATGCCCTGTACATAGTAAGTGGATCTACAGATGTTTTCCGCTGAAACCGTTGACTCAAGACAAGTTGAAATACATCGCCGGCTTCAATGTGTTCTTTTGCCTTACAGACTGCACTCTCAAATTCTGACTGAGTAAAATTAGATTGTAATTCGGATTGCTCAAGATGAGCGGGAGTCTGATAATCAATATCTGTATGCAAATCTTCACCCATTTTATCGATCTTTAGGTTGGCATTTATATAAGCCTGCTCTAAATCCATTCCTGTTTCAACTTGTACATTACTGAATAAAATAATCTGATTTTGCAGATGGTCAAAGGCAATCAATTCATGGTACAACATGAAAAGAGCATCGGGACATTGCAATTCATCCTTAACATAAATGGGAATATCTTCCACCCAAGTAATACTTTCATATCCCATAAAGCCTACTAAGCCGCCGGTGAAATGGGGTATGCCCGATAATTTAGGCGCTTTGTAATTCTTTTGCGTTTCCCGTAACACAGACAGAAAAGATTCCGATTTCTCCTGCCATAATCCATCTTCCCAGATTTGGGTTTTATCCTTTTCGGACTTCAAAATTATATGGGGATTCCTGCCAATAAAAGAATACCGACCATATTGCTCTCCTTTTTCTACTGACTCTAATATAAAAGCATACTTCGAACTTTTCACCAGTTTCATGTAAGCAGAAATGGGTGTCAGAAGGTCTGCCAAAATCCGTTTATAAACTGGTACGGTCTTATATTCATTTGCTAATTTGTGAAATGTGTTAAAATCCATAAATATTATCTTTAAAAATTAGAGAGAGGCTATTGAAACCAAAACAAATTATTATAAATATTTTTGATTGAATGAAGTCAAAATTTTAATGACAATTTTTATCATCTGGGAAATCATGTGGTTCAATTTGCAAAGTGGTATGAGTAATCTGAAAATTATTTGCCAACATATCCTGAGTAAACTTTAAACATTGATCCCAATGATCTTTATCCGTACAATCTTTTGATAAAATTAGATGAGCGCTTAATGCTGGTTCATTTTGCCCAATAGACCAAATATGTAGATCATGGACATCCAGCACATGATCGAGGTTCAAAAGGGAATCCCGAATTTGCTGATAATTAAGATATTCAGGGACCGAATCAATAAGCATCTTAACACTATCTAATATCATTTTTCTGGTACCTACAAGAATAAGAATTACAATTAGCAGACTGGAAATAGTATCTATCCAATACACACCCCATATCCAAATAATCAATCCCGATAATATAACTCCTGCCGAACCCAATGCATCGAAAATAAGATGGAGGTAAGCAGCTTGTAAATTTATATCTCCAGATTTACCACTTTTTACCATGTATGCGCTAATAAGATTGGCTACCAAACCCAAAACTGCCACAATGAGCATGGGAATTGCTAAAATGGGCTGGGGATGCTGAAATCGCTGGATAGCTTCCCAAATAATAAACCCACAAATAGCTACCAAGGTTGTGCCATTAATAAATGCTCCTAATATTTCGGTTTTGAGGTAACCATAGGTACGACGTTCATCTGGAGGACGTTCTGCCAAAATGGAAACAATTATTGCTAAACCCAAAGCACCCACATCGGTGAGCATGTGCCCGGCATCTGATAGTAATGCCAAACTGCCAGTAAATAGCCCACCAATTACTTCAATTATAAGAAATACAAAATTTATCCAAAATGCCCACCATAGATATTTTCTATTTATGGACGAAGGAAGGTGTTGGTGATTCAACGCTGGATTTGCTTGGAGGATTTAAACACAGCCGTAAATATACGAATAAGCTGTTCTTCAGATAAGTTTCTTCCAGCCTGTTGGGTGAGCCGGTGAATAATTTCATTTTCACGCCCCTTATCTTCTACGGGAATTTGCAATACTTCCTTCAGTTTTCCCACCTCCTTAGAAATCCCCATACGTTTTTTCAATAGTTGAATAATTTCTTCATCGAGGCTATCAATCTGCTGTCTGAGTTCAAGTATGCGCTTATCCATGATTGGATAAATTAGGGCTGAAAACTGGGGAGAAAAAATATATTAGTTTCACAAGCAAACATAATTCTTTATGAAAAGAATGGATTTTAATTAACTCTATCAATTCTCTCCAACAATTCTCTCGGTCCATCATGGTCTGGATTAATTTTCTGGGCAATAAGGGCATGTTTCCGGGCTTTTTCAATTTCTTCAGTTTCTAAATACATTTGACCCAACATTAAATGAAAACGACCAATAGGTTTGGGGTACATGGCCACTGCCCGTTCTAAATGGGGAATTGCTGAGGAATACTGCTGACTTTCAAATTGATCTAATCCTCGCCAAATAGAAATTTTCACTACTCCATGCCAGGCGAATACCAATAAAATCAAGGTTGCCAATATATATTTTCTCTTCGTAATATTCGTTAAATTTGTTGTTGTAATTAATTGAACTGCACCAATAGCTGCTATCCCAAATGACAGAAAATGCCCCATTCCATATAAGCCGTCAATTGCATATCCAAATAGCAGAATGAGGGGTAATAGAAGAAAATCTTTGGCATGAACGGATTGAAATTTATCGGCAATTACAGGCAGAGAAAACATCTCCCTATTCAACCCATAATGTTTAAACTGAAAATTCTCTTTTAGTGGATTCTCCCATTTATAAGCTAAAGCTGAAGAGGGACAGCCTTCTGTGCAAATCATGCAGGAGGTGCAGTTGGTATTGGTGACCTTATCATAATTGTTGATTTCATAACTCACATCAATTCCCACAGGACAATTAGAAGTGCAATTCCCGGATTCTATACATCCACCTGTATTTCTCACCTTAAACATAGCCAGTGAGTTCGGTAGTTTCAAAAATGCTCCCCAGGGGCAGAGGTAACGACAAAAGCCCTTACGACCCAGAAAATAAACAATGAGAAATCCATCCACGACAAAAGTGAGGGTGCCAATTACAAATCCCGGTAGAAATGCCCAAATTTCTGGCATACCCAAATTTAGGGTTACACCTTCCCAAGGTGAATTAAGAGCATTGGCAAGATTGGGAGCTAAATAAAAATTCAGCAGAATAAAAAGGGGTAGAATGGTTACAAGACTGGAATTTACCGTTCTGGGTTTAATACCCATTTTATTCAACAGCCACCAGGCTAATTCCTGAATAGCACCAAAATGGCAGGCCCAGCCACAGAAAAAACGGCCAAAAATGAGGGTGGTGATAAATGCCAGAATTACCAGAAGCACTCCTGCATTAATAATTCCATATTTGATAAAGGTATGAAAAAATTCCTGAAAATCTAGACTGCCTATTATTTCATCGCCAAAATAAAAAATATGGGCAAGAATAAGCAGGTGGATTCCCACCAAAGAAGTAATGCGCAGTTTTTGAATCATGTTTGTGCTAATTAATTTACTAACCACGGAGGCAGTGAGACACAGAAATTAATTTGAATAGGGATTAGTGAATGAAAAATCAATCTACGCTAAAGCTACGATTGACAAGTCGGGGATTGGGGTTTGGGGATCGGGGTAAGAAGTTGTAAAATCGATACACGGGTAATTTTAAACTATGAAAATGAAATGAAAGTAGTTCAACATGTTTTCCAGCTTGTTGAATAGTTAATACTTTCCCATCAATTGTTTCGCAACAACTTAGCTCTCCATTATTCCTGCACTCCTCCCATCTATAATTCACTACGCTAGGCAAACAGTACCCAGTGCCTAGAGCCCAGTACCAAGTATCCAAAAAAAAATTATGCCAGAATAAAATTAACCAGGCGTACTACATCTAGAATATTTAGGATGGAATCAAAATTCATATCTGCTGCCCATAATATTTCCAGCTCAGGAGAATCACCTCCCAAAACAAAATTGACAGAAATGATGATATCGAGAACATCTACAACTTCATCTTCATTTAAGTCCCCCTTTTTGCCTACAAATCCAAGATCTTCCACAAAAGTATAAGCAACATCAGCTTCGATAGGACCATCAATATAGGTCACCTTTCTCTGGTTGGTTCCAAATTCTCGGCTGGGCCAATAAATAGTCATCCCCTGAGCTAACATATAGGTATTCATTCCGAAATGAAGTTGAAGGGGCTCCATATTACCATGTCCCTTTCCACCAATAATTTCACGCATAATATCCTGATCAGCTAAATGGAGCACCACACGGGCACCAATGGCAGACTTGTTTGATTGTGTTGACCACCCTCCATTTGAGATATTGGATTTACTGCCTTCCAATTTGAGTTTCAGCCAATGGTTTCCAGAATAAGAAGAATCCTCTGAAACATTTTTATACAGCAGACTGGTAAATTTTGCTCCCGGAGGACCATTGGTCATTTTTAGTCCTGCGGCAAAAACGTCCAGCCATCCATCGCCGTTAATATCCCCGGAAATCACATCCTGAGAGGCAGATAAAAATTGTGGACTGGAGGTGTTATCCCATTCACCATTACCCAAATTAATAAATACATCATCAGGATTACGAATATTAGAAGTCCAAATATCTAATAATCCATCATTATTATAATCTCCCCAGCTCAATCCATTACTGAGAGTGTCAGATTCCAAATTTTCCAAATCTGCTACATTGGTAAAACTATTACCTTCATTATTAAACAGACGGTTAACCCCCCAATTTGCTAGATAGAGGTCTAAATCCTGATCATTATCATAATCTCCCCAGGCAGCGCCATAGCCCATACTTCCAATAGGATCCACATCGGGATCAGAAATACCAAGTTCAACCGCCTTTTCAATAAAAAATGGAACTGGGTTTGAATTATAAACTACATCACCGGGACTTCCAGTTAAAGTTTGATTCTCAAAGAACCAGTTGTAACCGTATTTTCTGCCCACATATACATCTTGGTCACCGTCGTTATCATAATCTGCAATAGCAATTATACGACTGGCACTAATTGCGGCATAATCACGATAAAAGGTGTAAGCTTGTTCAAATTTAGGTGCCCCATCCTCATCCAGCCCCGCATTCAGATATAACATAAATTGATCATCATTCTCTTCCTGAATCGCAAGAAGGTCGAGATCTCCATCCAGATCAGCATCTATAAGCCCTAAACTATGTAGAAATTCAAGCTCATTTGGAGGAAGAAATTCTTGGGTTAAAAATAAATTGTTACCATCATTCATAAGCATTACATGTGGAAGCAAAATAGGATCACCATCAAACCTACACTGATTAAAGCTCCAATCACACTCAGGGTTTTCATTACACTCATCTTCATCTTCATAATCCGCACAATCATGACTGGGATTCGTTTCTGACATGAACCGCCATTTAAGAATATCCTGATAGCCATTATTATCTAAATCTCCAGCAATTACTCCTCGACAACCGGAATTATCTATATTGTAATCTGTAGTCATATCTCTAAAAACAGATCCCGTATTTTCATAATAATATGAATTTGCGTAGCCATAATACAAATCCAAATCTCCATCGAGGTCGAAATCGCATAAGACAGATCCCTTGGCTTTCATTTTATTATAATCAGGATTATCTTCGTGAATATAAGCGCTGAAGAGTCCACTACTCATATTCTGTGGTTCTCCATCGGAGAAGAAATCCGGACGATTGCTATTGGTTACCACAAAATAAACCTCCACTGCAAGAAGTGCTGCTCCAGTTAGAAGTCCTATTAATAATACCGCACGGATATAGGTAAATAATTTCGTAATCATTCGCAGAAGTTACCGTAGGCTGGCAAATCTCACAAAGGGTACTGTGCAACAAGATGTTACAGATTTATATGGGATAGGCTTGCCAATCGTAACGGAGTGTAGATTGGAGAGAGGCTTGCCATTTAGGGAGTGGGGATTGGGATAAAAAATTGAGATTTTATTCTACATTAATTTTAATCCTCATCAGTTCTATAATTTGTATTGGTTCAATTCCCGCCAAGGCGGAGAAACATTGAATCACTTCTCCAAATTAGATCAAATCTGATTTTCTCTTAAATTCCCATATTCAATCTTCCCCAATTCATTACGAGGAATGAAAGGCACCTGAATAAATTCTTTGGGTATTTTAAAGTCTGAAAGTTGTTCTGTTAGTTTCATTCTTATTTCCGAATTCCGCACTCTGCATTCCGAAATCACAATATACGCTACCACCCTCTGCCCCCAATCTTCATCTTCAACCCCAACTACGGCGGCATCGGTGATACCATCAGTTTTTAATAGGGCTTCTTCTACTTCAATGGGATTCACATTCTCACCACCAGTGACGATGAGGTCTTTACGGCGGATATCCAGAAAAATGAGATTATCATTATCTACTCTGCCCAGGTCATGGGAGTTGTGGGAACCTTTGGCTTCTGCCTCTCCAACATAGCCCTGCATAACCATGGGTCCGGAAATGTGCAATTCATCGTTTTCTGTCCAAACTTTGGTGCCGGGAAATGGTCTGCCAGCATATAATTTGTTATGGGGTTCATCTAACAGTTTGAGTCCTACTGTACCCGAGCAGGTTTCGGACATACCATATACTTTTACAATATTGAGCTTTTCTTTGATGCTGAGGTCCAAGAGATATTCAGGGGAGGGACCACCACCCAGCAATATCCACCGCAGGGACTTTAAAGCTGTTAGTCCACCGTCTAAATCCAGAATTCTTTTCAGCATAGTGGGAACAAGCGAAATAATGGTGACAGGATTTTTTACAATAGTATCTAAAACCAATTGGGCTTCAAAGGTGGAGACTAAATTAACGGAAAAACCAAATTTGAGCGCTCGCAGCATTACCGCCAATCCGCCTATATGATGCAAAGGCAGACAACAGAGGAATTGATCATTTGCTTGAAACTGAAGAAATTCATTCCAATTATTACAACTGGCTTCAAAGTTGCCATAGCTGAGCTGTACTGCTTTGGGAATTCCAGTGGTCCCGGAGGTGAGGATGATTGCGGCTAGATGGTCTGATTTTAAAATATACTCATTTTTATTTGATGCACAGCCAGCTGATGAATTGGGGAGTTCTTCGATAGGTGTAACAGGGGGAGGGAGAAAGGAGGGAGGAGAAAGGAGGAAGGAGAATACCTTTTTAAATTGCCAGTTGGTGATGATAAGTTTCGGTTGAATTCTTTCAATGATAGCATTGCGTTCTGCATTCGTTAATTTTGGGGAGATGGGTACTGCCACAGCACCAATTTCAAAACATGCCAAAATAATTTCAATGAGTTCAACTGTACTGGGAAGATAAATGAGGATTCGATCTTCAGGTTGGATATTTTCCTTTAATAATGAACGAGAGTAGGTAGCCACCATTTCAGCAGATTCTATAAATGAATATCGGCTATCACCAGATTGAATGAAAAGTTTATGGGGATATTGCTCTATTTGATTTTGCAGCCAGCTCATTACAAATATGTACCTAAACCATGGCTATTAGGTATAGCAATCATTCCATCCTGAAGTGGCTGTGTTATCTTATCCTCCTTTAGCAACTCTCCTGTTGCCAAACCACAGGGTTCGGTGATATTATTTGCTAAGGCTAAATGCAAACAGGCCAATCTCCCTATATTTGTTTCTAGTGAAGATGTAATTACGGTTCTGATATTTTCTGTCCGTGCCAACTCGATGATTTTTTTGCATTCTGTAAATCCACCAGAAACCATGGGCTTGATAACAAAAACATCTGCAGCCTGCTCTTCAATAATGTTTTTAGCAGATTTGTAATCTGTAAGAGATTCATCAACAGCAATGGGGATTTCAGTGTGGTAGATAAGTTCAGCTAGGTCTTCCAGATTATTTGCCGGGAGGGGCTGCTCAATATAGTCAATATTGAATTTTTCCATTTCTTTGCAAAATCGAATGGCTTTGGGTAAATCAAAAGCACCGTTACAGTCCAATCGAAACTGAATATTTTCCCCAAAGGATTCCGTCAAATATTCCATATTTTCAATTTCATCAAAGAGATTGCGAAAGCCAACTTTTAATTTCATGACCTTAAATCCATCAGCGGGTAAGTGAAGCCCAACTAATCCATTTACTGGAATTTCAGTATTAGCATTAGTATTTAGATATTTTGCCAGAGGTAGTTCTCCCTCCTTTGCCAGAATATCATAAATTGCAGTCTCTAAGGCAAATCGCACCGAAGGGGTGTTTTGCGAATGTATTTCAATTAATAAAAATAATTCCTCATTATCTAAATCCTGCCCATCAATAGCTTGATGAAATCCTTCTAAGGCATAGTGAACTTCTTTCAATGTTTCCTGACTAAAACCGGGTAATGGAGATGCCTCACCTACTCCCATAAAATTGGCAGATTTGATTTGTACCCAGACCCCTTCCCGATGGGTATAAGTCATTGCAGAGGTTTGCAGAGGCTTCACAAAGGGAATGGAAAAAGGGATTACCTTAAAATCTATTATTTTCATAGGATGAGTCCCAATGAAAAAAGAATGGTAAAGATAAAGAGAAATCGGGCGGTACCAACCAGTACCTTATTTAATTCCCTGCCATTTTTTGAAATCAATTGGATAATAAGATGCCCCGCTATGGGCAAAGCAAAGAGTGTGATTAATAAAGACATATTATCCCTTGTTTTCCACCACATATATAGAGGGATTATAAATGGAATTAATACTAAAATTGAGAATTCAATTTGTGAAAAGGATTTCCCCAATCGAACTGCCATTGTTTTTTTACCCGTGACGATATCCGTTTCCATATCTCTAATATTATTTACAACAAGAATGGCAGTGGAAAGCATCCCCAAAGCTACACCCAGCCATAGTGAAGTATGGGTGATAAATCCGCTTTGCAAATAGTAACTGCCGGGGAC
>Ga0302133_10002548_pt1 | contig 11138 bp, 10 predicted proteins | sample CB9_331_MG_FD_203121 | JGI IMG/M metagenome (GOLD analysis project Ga0302133, IMG submission 203121) | Marine microbial communities from Western Arctic Ocean, Canada - CB9_33.1 | ecosystem: Environmental > Aquatic > Marine > Oceanic | place: Canada: Western Arctic Ocean | collected 2017-09-19 | reverse complement strand
ATGGCACCCCAAGGCGGGCTCAGGACGGAAGCCGAGAGCGCATTGGCAATGGTGCCCGTGAGCACCGGAAAGACGCGCACCTCAGTTTCGAACAGCTCCGAATACGCCGGATGCAGGCCCTGGCTGATGTCATCATCGCCATAACCCGCCGCCGTGCCGACATTGGCGGCAGCGATTGCGGCCATGATTTCCTCGGCCACACTGGCGACGTTATCGCTGCGAAAATCCATAACTCTTTTCCTTAAGCCTGGTTGCCGGCGGGCAAGCAGTCGAGCCCGATATCGTTGAAACGGGTGCCACCCTCAGACAGCAGATGTGCCGTCGACTGCACCGCCTGGCCAGCGATGACGGCGGTTATCAGCCACACCAGGTCGGGCTCCCACGCCATTGCGAAATCGGTAGCGGAAGGCCGCGCGCTGCCGTCTGGATGGGAATGATAATGGCCGATGATGCCGCGCGCCGCGCCCATGTCGCCAACCGGCGCTGCGTCGCGCGCCTCGCGCATCAATCGTAGGCGCAATTCGGGATCAACCTCAAAACGATCATTGCGGCCGGAAGATGCCATATTTTTACTCGCAGCCACTTGGGTCACCTCAATATGCCCATCGGCACGCTGATAGCCCAACAACAGACCGCACGTCTCTCTTGGATAATCCGCCTCGGCGTGATCGGCGATCTGTTTCAAATCCTCAGGCTTGAGCAATAGCATGGCGCCCGGAACCAAATCGTCTAATGAAGCGGCGGCGGCAGGGCAATCTCCCCGAGCACCGCACCGCTGTTAATATCGACGATCAGCACACGCCCGTCCGCCCCGCCGCTCTGCACGCGGAGCACCAGTCGGCCGCCGTCGACATCCATGCTAAGGAGGCGCGCGTCCGACCCCAGCCCGAGCTGTTCAAGGCTGACGCGAAACTGTAATCCTGCAGGCGCCGCCGGCAGCGGTGTTTCCACCGCCTCGGCGCTCAGGGATTTCCCCAATTCCTGGGATTTTTGCAGAATCTTAACGCCGATCACCACCAAGCCGGCAACGATCATAAGGCCCATGACAATGACGGCGATTCTGAGAATGGAAATGGGAATCATTTGAGTCCAACCGGCTCGCTATGGTGAAATCGGCCATGCCGAATGTGGGAGAAACCTTATACCGCCTGCGCGCCGGAGACGAGCGCGCGCGGCTCGATAAATTTCTGGCAGCCGAGCTGCCCGATATCTCACGCACGCGCCTCAAGGGATTGATCGAAAGCGGCCAGGTGCGCGTCGGCGGCGAGACGATAACCGAGCCGGCATACCGGGTCAAACCCGAGGAGGAAATCGAACTGACAGTGCCGGAGGCCAGTGACGAACTGGCCCCGGAGCCGCAGGCGATGGCGCTCAACATCCGCTATGAAGATGACGACCTGATCGTGGTCGACAAGCCGGCTGGGTTGGTGGTGCATCCAGCAGCCGGCAATCCCGACAGAACATTGGTGAACGCCTTGGTCGCTCATTGCGGCGCCAGCCTGTCCGGCATCGGCGGCGTGCGCCGGCCCGGCATTGTGCACCGGCTCGACAAAGACACCAGTGGCCTTCTGGTCGCCGCAAAAAACGATGCCGCTCATGCCGGGCTCAGTAAATTATTCGCGGCACATGATTTGGAGCGTGCCTATCTCGCCCTCGTATGGGGCTCACCAGCCCCGGCCGCCGGCACGATCGACGGCAATATCGGCCGCAGCCCGAAGAATCGCAAAAAAATGGCGATCGTGACACGCGGCGGGCGGGCGGCGCGCACCCATTACAAAGTGCGTGAACATTTGGCCAATAGCTGCTGGAGCCTGGTGGAATGCCGCCTCGAGACCGGCCGCACACACCAGATACGTGTCCACTTGACGGCGCGTGGCCATGCGGTGGTGGGCGATCCGCTGTATGGCGGCCGGCGGCGCGGCTCCGCCAATGCCCTGCCGCCAAAGGCCGCCACCGCTCTCGAAGGGTGGCAACGCCAGGCGCTGCACGCCTACCGCTTGGCCTTTAAACATCCGCTGAGCAGTGAATATATGGAATTTACGAGTGCGCCACCGACCGACATGCAGGCGTTATTGGCGGCGGGACGGGATTAACGCCACCACGGTTAATAAAACGTAAGTGTTTGTCGCTACACTCGCCTCATGCGAGCTAAACTATCCGACAACACACGAATTTTGAATTTGCCGGCCGATTATGCCGCGCACGACCGACTGTTGGCTCGCCTCAGCGCGACCCTTCGCGAGCAGTGGAATTATGGCAGCAATGCATTGGTTGGCTGGCGCTTCTGCGAAGACGGCATCGCTTATTTTTGCGCGCCCACACTAAAGACTTTCAGTTCGGTCAAGGCGCATCACCGGATCGTTCACGGCGAGCGGAGGATGGGCACCCGGACCTTTGCCATCATCGCAAATTTGCTAATGGCGCAGGAGCGCCGCTTTTCATTCCAACAGGCAAACGCATCGCCGGCCGAAATTGAATCCGTATTTTCCCGCTATACCATCACCCACACGCGCAACCGAGCTGTATTCCTGCACGACATTGCGGGATTTTCGCTGTTTTCACCGGAAGAACAGGCGGCACAACTGAGCACGCTAGAATATTCCCTAAATATTGCCGAAGAGAGAATTTCCGAACTCGGCGCCGAAGTTGATCTCGCGCGCTCAACGACCGGTGACGGGTACTACGCTTGGAACCGGACAAAGGGTACGCAAGCTGATGTGAATGTCTTTTGCGTCCTCATGGTAGCGCTCGCCCACCAAGCGCTTCAGCAGCGCCGCGTCAGGCGCAGCCAGATACCAATAATTCGCACCGTTTTCGGTATAGGCAGCCACTATCACTACCATCAGAACAACCGGTTGAGCGCCGACGGCAGCGATTATATCGTCGGTGAAGTGACGATCGATTTGGCCCGCCTGATCGGCTTTGCCAAACCCAATCAAATTCTGATTTCGAGCCTTGGCAGCAACAGTGAATTAGATCCTGGAAAGGGCTCAACCGCACATTTTGGTGCGGTCAATATTCTCGATTTCTTCAAACACGCTGCCGCAAGTTTGGAAAAATTAAACTACATCGAAATGGGCGAGCTAACCATCTCGCGGATTTCAACGTACCACACTGGCGAACAGAAACCGGACGGCTCCTACGCCGTGCGCGAACTCGACATTGCCGATAAACATGGTCACCGACACACCGCTTACAACGCCAAGGTCAATATTTACTTCGGTGACGACGAACCGACTTTTCTCGGCCTTCAGGATGGCGAAGCGGCATTCCCCTGAGCGCTCGTCCGGCTTTTCGCCAGTTCAACCGAAGCGCCTAACCTTCAATTACGCCGGCTGCCCGAAGCGCCGCGATGTGATCCGGGCCGACGCCGATTTCGCCGAGGATTTCATCGCTATGCTCGCCCAGCAGCGGTGCGCCACTGCGAATGCCCGGTGGCGTCCTATCGAAGCGCGCGGCAGGGCGCGCCTGACGCAAGCGCCCGGCATGAGGATGGTCGCTCTCGACCAAAATGCCGCTTGCCGCAATCTGTTCATGCTGGACGAGCTCGTTTCTCGTCAGCACGGGTGCACATGGCACGCCCGCCGCTTCCAATCGCTCCAGCCAGTCGGCGCAGGTGCGGGCGCTCAATTCCTCTTGGATAAGCGCGAGGCGGGCGTCAATATTTTGATCGCGCAACGCCGGAGTGATGAAGCGCGGGTCGTCCAACCAGTCGGGCCTGTCGAGCGCTTGCGTAAGCGCCCGCCATTCGCGGTCGCCCATCACCGCAACGCTAATATAGCCGTCCAGGGTGCTGTAAATCAGGTCAATGAAACTGGCGGCGCGTTGCGCGTTCACCGGCATATCGACAAAAGTCTGGCCGCCCATATCTGAAGACCACAGAAAAGCCATCACGGCATCCAGCATCGAGAGGCGGACATGTTGGCCTTGGCCACTTCGTTCGCGCGCCAAAAGAGCCGCGGTGATCGCCTGAGAAGCAGTTACCGCGGTCAGCTTATCGGGCAGGATCGTGCGCACCAGGCGCGGCGGATTGTCGTCCGAGCCGCCCTGGACGGAGGCCAACCCCGATACCGCTTGGATAATCGGATCATAGACCGGCTTGGCGGCATAGGGTCCGCTTTCGCCGAAACCGTTGAGCGAGACATAGACGATGTCGGGCCGCACCACACGGACATCGGCTTCACCCACACCTAGACGCTCGACCACGCCGGGGCGAAAATTCTGTATGAAGACATCGGCGCTGGCGGCAAGACGCAACAGAATGTCGCGCCCTTCTGGGTTCTTCAGATTGATCGCGATCGAGCGTTTGTTGCGGTTGTTGTTGAGAAAGCTCGCCGCGAGCCCGCCCGAACGGTGCGCGCCAGCACGAACATAATCGCCGGTAAGCGCCTCCACCTTGATCACATCGGCGCCCTGATCGCCCAGCATCATGGTCGCGAACGGTCCTGAGATCATGGTGGTTAGGTCAACAATCCTAAAGCCCGCCATAGGCCCGCCGGATTCCGCGCCGGCAACTTCGCTATTCTCTCCAACCATCGGATTTCGATCCACGCGAATTAAGACGTCTCAGTATAAAGACATTCGCTGCGCCGCGTCTGCGCTCAATCGGCGAAGGGATCCTGAACCAGGATCGTGTCGTCGCGCTCAGGACTGGTAGACAAAAGCGCCACCGGCGCCTCGATCAGTTCTTCGATGCGGCGAATATATTTTACCGCGCTGGCCGGCAGCTCCACCCAGGAGCGGGCGCCCTGGGTGCTCTGCTGCCAGCCATCGAAGCTCTCATAAACCGGCTCGGCTTCCGCCTGTTGCGCCGCCTGCGCTGGCAAATGATCGATCTCTTGGCCATTAATCTTGTAGGCGGTGCACACTTTGAGCGCATCCATGCCATCGAGCACATCCAACTTGGTCAGCGCGATGCCCTTGATGCCGCCGATTTTAACCGCTTGGCGCACCATCACGGCATCGAACCAGCCGCAGCGCCGCCGCCGACCGGTAACGGTGCCGAATTCATGGCCGCGCTCGCCGAGGCCCTGCCCCACTTCGTCGTTTAGTTCGGTCGGAAACGGGCCCGAACCGACCCGCGTGGTATAGGCTTTGGTGATGCCCAGCACATAGCCGATCGTGCCCGGCCCCATGCCGCTGCCGGCCGCCGCCTGCCCCGCCACTGTGTTGGAAGACGTGACGTAAGGGTATGTACCGTGATCGATATCGAGCATCGCGCCCTGCGCGCCTTCGAATAGAATGCGCTTGCCGGATCGTCGCTCGCTGTCGAGGCGGCGCCATACGGTGCCGGAATATTGCAGGATATGGGGCGCTACGTCGCCCAGTTCGGTTCTGAGCGCCATCTCGTCGACATCGGCGATGCCAAATCCTCGGCGCAACGCATTGTGGTGCAACAGCAATTCGTCCATGCGCGCGTCGAGCGCCGCCAGGGAGCTCAGATCGCACATCCGAATCGCTCGCCGCCCCACTTTGTCCTCATAAGCGGGGCCAATACCACGCCCGGTGGTGCCGATGGTTTGGCCGCCGCGCGCCGCTTCGCGCGCCTGATCCAACTCGCGGTGCAGCGGCAGGATAAGGCAGGCATTTTCAGCGATGAGGAGGTTCTCGGGAGTAATCTTCACCCCCTTGGTGGAAATTTCCTCTATTTCCCGTTTCAGCGCCCAGGGGTCCACCACCACGCCATTGCCAATCACGGAAAGCTTGCCGCCGCGCACGACACCGGATGGCAACAGGCTTAATTTGAACACCTTGCCATCGATGACCAACGTGTGGCCGGCATTGTGGCCGCCCTGAAATCGCACCACCACGTCCGCCCGCTCGGACAGCCAATCGACAATCTTGCCCTTGCCTTCGTCACCCCATTGAGCGCCGACGACCGCAACATTCGACATAAATTTCTATTCCTCAGGCTAAACGGTGGCGACGCCGCTTGTGGCGTAAAGATGGCTGCAACCGAGACGACGCGCTTCCGCACTATCATCGCTCGACGGCGAAAGCGCCGCAATCGCAATCCACCCATCCGCGCGCAATTTAGCGGCGGCTTCGGGCGCCGTTCCGAAGGGAAGAAAGATGCGTTTTGGCGCTTCTCCGCGGGGCATGGCGCGCAACAGAGAATCCATATAGAGCGTGCAGCCGGCGGCATCTTCACCGGGCCCGCCGTTTGTGGCCAGGGGATAGCGCCCGCCGCGGCCGAGTTCTCCGCGCACACCTTGGACGAACAGAGTGAAGCTCACCCCGGTTTGATATTCGAATCCACGGCGCTCGACCGGATCGATCGTCACGCTGAGTTCCGGTGCCGCCGCGAGCACCAGGTCTACCACCCGTCGTAAGGCGCCAGCCGCGCTCTCAGCACCCGCGGGGAGATCAAGTTGCGACAAGGCCGCGAGCGCCGGGCGGGCGCTTCCGGTCGCCGCGAGCAGGCCCTTCAGCACCTGCTCGGCGCTGCCGGCCAACCTGGCAATGTCGGCGTCATCCTTGCGGTCAAGGGCGCCGCGCAACGCCGTATAGAATTCTGTCGGCAAGTCCAATCCGTTGAGAATCGCCGTCACCAGGGTCGGTGCGCAGAGATCGACCGTCAGGTTTTTCAGGCCCAACGCCGCCAGCCCTTCCACCGCGAGCAAGATCACCTCGGCATCAGCGTGCAGCGAGGACGCGCCGATCAATTCAAATCCGACTTGGGCGAATTGGCGCTCGGGCCGTAGTTCGCTACCGAGCACGCGCAAGATATCGCCGCTATAGCTAAGCCGAAGCGGCCGCGGCGCGCGCGCCAGACGCGTGCCTGCGATGCGCGCGACTTGCGGCGTCATGTCGCTACGCAGCGCCATCATGCGGCGCGACACCGGGTCCATCAGGCGAAAACTGCTTTCAGATAGGCCGGCGCCAGTGCCGCTCAACAAACTATCTTCGAATTCGATGAAGGGCGGCTTTACCCGCTCATAGCCATGGCTATGAAAACAGGCGAGCAAGCGCGCGCCGAGCGCCGCCTCGCGCGCGGCATCGGGCGGCAATAGGTCCTGGAGCCCCTCCGGCAGGAGGGCTTTGCTTGCGGTGTCATCCATGGCGAGCGGAGTATTTACATACTTTGCTGGCGCTCTCAAGCGCCGGAGTGGCCGTACTTGCCGGCGAATGACGCTTGGGGTCAGTCGCTTGTGTCGTCTCGCAGGGCCTTCTCAAGCGCCGCCGAAAGCTCGGCCTTTCTAAACGGCTTGGCCAGATAGTTTGCACGTTCGTCCGGCAAGGCTTGGTGGCGCAGCGCATCGTCAGCATAGCCGGTCATATATACGATCTTGAGTTGGGGAATTCGCGCGTGCACCCGGTGCGATAATTCCACACCATTCACACCGCCCGGTAGGACGATATCGGTCAACAACAGGTCGAAGCCACTGTCTTTCTCCAGCCGCGCCATGGCCGTTTTCGCCGTATCCGCAGCGACCACGCGATGCCCCATATCCTTGAGCAATTCGAAGGTGAGATCGCGGACTTCGGCATCGTCTTCGACGAGGAGCACACGCTCGCCTTTTGCGGCACGGATCGTCGGCGCAGGCTGTTCGACGTCGCTCGCGGCAAGCGCCATCGCTCGCGGCAAGAAAATCTTGATCCTGGTGCCTTCGTCGGAGGTGCTTTCGATTTCGACATGGCCGCCCGATTGTTTGACGAAACCATAAACCATACTCAAACCGAGCCCTGAGCCTTTGCCCACTTCCTTGGTGGTAAAAAAAGGCTCGAAAACATGATCCAGCGCTTCGCCCGGAATTCCGGCGCCATCGTCGCTGACAGACAACAGCACATAGGGGCCTCGCGTGACTTCCGTTCGCGCGGCGGCAAATTCCGCATCGAGTTCACAATTAGCGGTCTCGATGAGCAGGGTCCCGCCACCGGCCATGGCGTCGCGCGCGTTGATCGCTAGATTGAGCAGAGAATTTTCCAGTTGCGGCCGATCGACCTCACACAGCCACAAATTTTCGGCCGCCCGGATGTTTACTTCAACCGTTTCACCTAGGGTTCGCCGCAGCATATCGATCATATCCGCGACCAGTTCATTCATGTCTATCAGCGAGGGTTGCAGTCTCTGCCGGCGGGAAAAGGCAAGCAATCGATGGGTCAGGGCGGCCAGAGCCTCTTTGCGGACGGAAATATCTTCAACGATGGCGATGCGGCTGCGCGGCCGGCCGGAAATTTCGCGGGTCATCGAGACGGAAAGATGCGCCCACAAAATACTGCTATCCTTGCGCAGAAAACGCTTCTCCATATCGAATTTGCTGATGTCTCCGACTATCAACCGATCCGACAAATGAATGTTATCGGCGCGATCGTCGGGGTGTGTGATTTCGGAGAAATGCTTGCCGACAAGTTCATCGACGCTATAGCCGAGCAACCGGCCACTCGCCGGATTACATTGTTGGAACACACCATCTGGGCTCGAAATGATCATGCCACTAGGCGCCCCCTCGAAGATTGCGCGGAAGCGCCCTTCGCTGTCGGCCATCGCCTGCTCGGCGAGGTGATAATCGGTGATATCCGTCATCGTGCCGACGGTGCGCTCATGCTGCCCCTCGGCATTTTTTACCATCGCGCCGCGCGAGCGCACGATGCGCTCAACGCCATCTTTCCTGACGATGCGGAAGGTCAAATCATAATCGCCGCCGGCAGCCCCCAGGCGGTCATTTTCCGCCTGTACACGCGCCACATCTTCGGGATGAACGAATTCAAGAAACTTTTGGTTGGTCACCTTGAACGCGCGGTTGTCGCAGCCAAAAATGCGGTACTGCTGCGCCGACCAAAATTCCTCGTCCGTCGCGAGATCGCGCTCCCAGGAGCCGGTATTGGTGACGCGCTGAGCCTCGGCCAGCCGCGATTCACTTCTTTGCAGCGCCGCCTCCGCTTCACGGCGCGCGGTAATATCCTCGACCACCGCCATGGTATACAGAAACTCTTCGTCCGGGCCAAAATTTGGCGTCGATGTGATCTGTGCCCAAATTGTTTGACCGTCCTTCGCCAGGTAGCGCTTTTCAAGTCGATAAAAAGGCTTTTCTCGGCCGATCGTTTGGCGACGACTTGACTGGGTCTTTGCGATATCGTCGGGATGGGTAACTTCGTTAATATTTTTACCTTCGAGTTCTCCCGATTTGTATCCCAACATCTCTTCAAAGGCTCGATTGGTTTTCAAAAACCGGCCCTGAATATCGGCCAAGCCCAGACCCACGCCCACGCGTTCAAAAATTGAGCGGAATTCAACGGTGCTCTGCTCGGAAGATCCGTGCCCGGCGCCCTGCCCCTCCAACTCGGCGGCTTTGCATCGAAGTTCGCAAACTTCTTCCGTTAATCGTGCCACGTCTGTGGACGCCTGATCGTTACTGCGTCGGCTTTGAGAACTCATGGATTAACCCGCTCTTGCCAAACACTCACCAGCCCGCGATCAAGAGTATTTAACAACCACATCCTTGACCGCTCGGGCGATCTCAACCGCCCCTGGCGTGTCAGAGTGGACGCAGATCGTTTCGCATTTCACATCCAGCAATAATCCGCTCATCGTTTGCACTTGGCCGTCGCGCGCCGAGCGCAGCGCCTGGGCCGCCGCCACTTCAACCGATACCGGTTCATGCTGACGGGTGATCACGATCTCGCCGTCATCGTTGTACTCTAAATCAACATAAGTTTCCCAGATCACCTCGACCCCCTCATCCTGATACCATTTACCCATGCCCGTTCCCGACATCGCCATGAGCGGTACGGCGAAGGCTTTTGCGGCACGGGCAATCGCGCGTGCGACTTTTTCATCGCGCCATGCGGTACCATAAAGCGCGCCATGCGGTTTGACATGATTGAGCGCCATGCCCTCGGCATCGAGAAAGCCTTTGAGCGCGCCGACCTGATAGATGATGCAGGCGGTAAGTTCCTCCGCCTCCATTTCCATCCGGCGGCGACCAAACCCGTCGCGGTCGGGATAGGACGGATGGGCGCCGACCCGCACGCCGTGCTGTTTGGCCAGGCGCACGGTTTGGCGCATCACCGATGGGTCGGACGCGTGAAAGCCGCAAGCGACGTTGGCGACGGAAATCAGCGGCATGATGCCGGCGTCATCTCCGCATTTATATATTCCGTAGGCTTCACCCATATCGCAATTGAGATCGATGGTCATTGCCGCTATTTCCTTCCTGTACAGGGGCCTTGGCTACAGTCTAAGGATCACCACAAGGCCTGCCAAGCTGGCCCACCGGCAACCGGCGCCGGGGCAGGGGAAATGCACGGAAATGTAATGAATATATTGGTTTTGCAGCATATTGCGGTGGAGCATCCGGGTGTCTGGCGCGATTTCATGCGCGCCGGTGATGTGGCGTGGGACGCGGTCGAGTTGGACGCCGGCGAAAGCTTGCCATCGCTTGACGGCTATGACGCGCTGATCTCGATGGGCGGCCCAATGGACGTGTTCGACGAGGCAGAGCATCCCTGGCTCAGAAACGAGAAAGCGATCATCCACGAGGCCGTGCGCGAGCGCGCGATGCCCTATTTGGGCGTCTGTCTCGGGCATCAACTTTTGGCCGATGCGCTCGACGGCGAAGTGACACGCATGAATGTGCCGGAGGTCGGATTGATGGAGGTGTCGCTTACCTCTGCGGGCCGCTCGGATCCACTGTTTGCCGGTTTGGACGAACGCCTCGCCTGCCTGCAATGGCATAGCTGCGAAATTGGAACCGCTCCAACTGGCAGCGAAATATTGGCTGTTTCCGACCTTTGTCCGGTCCAGGCGATCCGCGTCGGCAAGCATGCCTATGGATTACAGTTCCATGTCGAATTGACGGCCGAGACGGTGATAGAATGGGCCAGCGTACCAGCCTATGAACAATCTCTCGAAAATGCTCTCGGCAGCGGCGCGTTGACCCGCCTCGATGCCGAGATCGCGGCCAACCTGCCGGAATTCAACGCCACGGCCAAACGGATCTACGAAAATTTCATAGCGCTTTTGCCCTAGGGGCAACCGCTGTATTAATGCTCGACCACAAGATTTTGAATTTCGCGACCGGCGTTCAATCCACTTCGGAAATATAGTCGAGGAATTTACCGCTCGGCGCCCGCGCGATTTCGTCGTGATAAGTGAAGGCGATTTTAAACGGATATTGAAAGCGCTCGTGCAGCCA
>Ga0302133_10002543_pt1 | contig 11148 bp, 12 predicted proteins | sample CB9_331_MG_FD_203121 | JGI IMG/M metagenome (GOLD analysis project Ga0302133, IMG submission 203121) | Marine microbial communities from Western Arctic Ocean, Canada - CB9_33.1 | ecosystem: Environmental > Aquatic > Marine > Oceanic | place: Canada: Western Arctic Ocean | collected 2017-09-19 | reverse complement strand
GATGACGCCGTACAGCATTGCCTGGCCGGACGCCGGAAGCGCCATCAGGTGCGCAGTAGAGTTACCTCTGGAGCGATTACCAAGCAGGTCAGAGACTTACATGGTTTTCACTGATGTCCCGCACGGCAAGTTCAACAACTCAAAGGCGCGAACACAGCTCGGATGGCAGCCCCGGTATCACCTGGAGCAGCTCTGGACCAAAAAGTAAGAGTTGTTGCGTTTACAGGGAATCGAGTTCGTCAACGAGCACTCGACGCAGGTCGTCCAGACGAAACGGCTTGCCGAGGATAGCGTCGCCACCCAGTTCCCGGACACTACCCTGTAGGCTTGGGTCAACCATGCCGCTGACGAGGATGGCCCGTCCCGGACGGGCGTACTCTCCCAGTTCTCGCAACTGACGCAGAACCTCGAACCCATCGAGGACTGGCATCATCAGATCTACCAGGACGGCGTCGTATCGAGACGCTGCGATCATCTCAAGGCCGATCTCGCCGTCTTCGGCGGTCTCTACCTCGAAACCATCAAAGGTCTCGATACTTGCGCGCAGGGCGGTACGCACAGTGTCTTCGTCGTCGATTACAAGGACTCTGCGCAATTGCATCTGTGATTCGGATTGATCGGATTGGTTCAACGGATGAAACTATCCCGGCCATATACATGATTCGCCAAGGATCATGAGTATACGGAGCGGGGGGAGGTCGCCACACCGTGCTCCCGTCCGAATACCCCCGAATTTGAAGGGTTAAGTCCCGAAATAGTTAATCCGCGTAAGGTAATCAAAGCCAGCAAATAATCCGGGCACCCACGTTTAGCCCATCAATCGATTATCCAGAATGAGATCAGGCCACAGGAGCCAACTGAATGTTCGAACGGAATCCATTTCAATCGGGTCCGGAGGGTGGCGGCATTTCCGTCATGTTGCGTGCGAACCCGGCAATGTGGTCCGTACTGGCTATCAACGTGGCGTACTTCCTGTTCCTGGAGGCCTCAGGCGGCTCAGAGGACGTTGAGACACTCATCAAGTACGGAGCCAAGTACGGTCCGGGCATCGCCGCCGGCGAGTTCTGGCGACTTGTCACTCCGGTGTTCATGCACATCGGGGCGTTCCACCTCATCGCAAACAGCATCTCTCTGCTGATATTCGGTGGCATCGTTGAGCGCTCGTATGGTTGGCGTGCATTCCTGGCCATCTACCTGACGGCCGGCGTTGCGGGAAACGTCGCCAGTTATGCGGCCGGGCCAACGGTAGGGGCGGGCGCAAGCGGGGCGATATTCGGGATGCTGGGTGCGTTCGCCGTATACCTGTTTCTTAACCGTTCTGTTTTTGGATCCTCGGCTCGTGGTTCACTCGGCGGGCTTGCGTTCATCATCGCAGTCAACATCACGCTTGGCCTCACAACTACGGGTGTCGACAACTGGGCACACCTCGGAGGCCTGATTGTCGGCACTCTGATGGCGCTTCGGCTTTCGCCACGGGCGGCAGTCGAGAACGTTTACGGTCTGAATCGACGACTCGTCACAACACGTTCTGTCGTTCCGAAATCAAACCTTGCTGTACTTGGCACGGCGACCGTAACGGCGTTTGCGGTACTCCTTTTGATCACACTGCTGGTTTCCCGTGCGGATACTGAGCGAAACAGTGATCTGTCGGACGACCTGACAGGGCTGGCAATTACAGCGCTTGTAGAGGAACGATTCGACGACGCCTCGTCGTACGCAAGACAGGCACTTCTGTCCGATCCCCAGGATAGATCACTGGGCATCCTCTATCTGGTGAAAGGACTTGGGGAGTCTCGACTGGGCCAGGACGCTGCAGCGATTCGGGACTTGAATCAGGCGTTGGCATATGGATTCGCCAATTCAGACAGCCTGGCCCTTGCCGAGGCAGAACTGGCTCGACTCACCGCTCCTTGATTTGATTGACGAAAAGTAAACTCTAAAATATAATTGCTCTTAATTGATACTTACTATCAATAAGATGTTTATTTACCTTACACCCGTTCCGGACCCCTAATTGACCATCGCACCTACATCACAGCTCGACGCTATCGCCGCCCTGGAAGACGCCGGATTCCGTATTACCGGGCAACGGCGACAGGTGGTCGCAGCTATCGATCGGAAGGACGGCGGGTTCACGGCAGAGGACATCGCCAACGAGTTAGATGGCGTGGGGCGCGCCACCGTCTATCGGACATTGAAGTTGCTGGTCAACGTAGACGTGATTTGCAAGCTGGCGTTACCTGACGGCACCCCTATGTACAGTCCGTCCCGGGTAGAACATCATCACCATTCAGTCTGCACCTCTTGCGGCGCAGTCGAAGAGTTTAGAGACACGACCGTCGAGCGCGTTCTGAGATCTCTGACCCGTGAGATTGAAGGCGAGATAGTTGGGCACCGGATGGAAGTGTTCATCCGATGTCAGAGGTGTCTATCTAACGACACCCCATGAAAATCAATACTAATTCCAAACCTATAGTTCTACTGAAGTATGATTTAAATTGAGACTAAGTATCATTAAGAAACATTCATTATTGATATCATTGGCGGCGATAGGACTTGCAATTATCGCAACTTCTTGCGGTGGAGACGAGACGGACTCCGGCGCTCCCGGTGGAGACACCGGTCGAGTACGGGTTGTCGCCTCTATCTATCCTCTTGAGTTTTTTACCGAACAGGTAGGAGGCGATCGCGTGCAGGTTGATGGGATAGTTCCGGCCGGGGGCGACGCGCATAATTTTGAGCCAACTCCCGGTGATCTCCGCAATATCGCCGCTGCAGATCTGATCGTGTACAACGGCCTCGGGTTCGAGTCCTGGGTAGATGCCTTGCTTGACGCAGGAGACGCACCGGACGCCGCGGTACAGGCGAGTTCGGAGTCGATAGCACTGCATTTCGACATCAACGAAATTACTCATGATCCGGATCACGACCCAGGCCATGATGACGGTGAGCTAGAAGCGCTGCATTTCGACACCAACGAAATTACTCCTGATCCGGATCATGACCCAGGCCATGATGACGGTGAGCTAGACCCGCACATGTGGCTTGACCCGCTACTGGCCGTGACCCAGGTGAGAGCAATCACTGACGGCCTGACGAAGATAGACCCCGAAGGCGGCAGCACATTTTCCGCCAATTCTGACGTGCTGATCGCTCAGCTCACGGCGCTGGACGCCCGATACACCGTTGCATTCGAGTCCTGTGCAGGAGACACGTTTGTCACATCGCACGACAGCTTTAACTACCTTGCGGCTCGCTACGACATCAACGCTGTCGGCATTGCCGGCATCAATCCCGAATCCCAGCCCAGTCCGCGGGCTCTCGCCACACTCAGCGACGCTATTAAGGACACCGGGATTCGATATGTCCTAGTCAGCCCTATCGAATCAGAGCGATTGAGCGACACGCTGGCACGTGAGACCGGTGCCAATACACTGCCACTCCACACTATTCAGAACCTGACCAGAGATCAGATCGACGCCGGCGAGACATACTTTTCCTTGATGGAATTCAACCTGGAGAGCCTCGTCACCGCCATGGATTGTGTCAGATGACGATGGAACGCAGAGAAACGGACGAAATGCGATCTCGAGATGACACGGAGTCACAAGACAACGTCACCACAGGAAAACAGCCAGCACCCTGGCCGGAAGGTTCAAGATCGCCGAATGCTCCGGACAATCGCCCAGTTGTTTGTGAGTTCAACGAAACATGGTATTCGTACGACGGCGGCGAACCAGCTGTTGAAGACGTCTCATTCAAGGTACGCCAAGGAGACTTCGCAGCCATCCTTGGGCCGAACGGTAGCGGAAAAACCACCCTGCTCAGGCTCGCGCTCGGTCTGCTGAAACCATCAAACGGGGTCGTCGAATTATTTGGCGAGACGTCGGCCCGTTTTCGGGACTGGTCTCGTGTCGGCTACGTACCTCAGAGGGTGGAAGGCCTTGGATCACGTTTCCCGGCGACCGTAGAAGAGATCGTAGAACACGGTCTGTACCGGGGATTTGATCCGCTCGCTATTTTCCGACGACACGAACGCAAAGAGGTGCTGGACGCACTGGACTTAGCCGGAATATCTCACCTCAGAACACGGGCGATTGAATCCCTGTCCGTGGGACAGCGTCAACGTGCACTGATCGCAAGAGCCATCGCCGGCGAGCCGGAGTTGTTATTCTTAGACGAACCGGTGTCCGGTGTGGACGCAGTAGGGCGGGACCGATTCCACGAGTTGATCTCATCCCTTAACAAAGAACACGGGATGACCGTGTTCCTGATCTCTCACGACATCGGCGCCGTGATGCAGGGCGCCACGGTGTGCGCTTGCATCAACCGAACCGTCGTTTTCCATGGAGCACCACACCACATCACCGGCGAGCACCTGTCAGAACTGTACGGATTTCCTGTCGACGTCCTGCTCCATGATGCCCTCCATGAACACAGATAAGAGCGCCTGACCTGTGCCTGAGATATTTCAGTTTGACTTCATGATCCGCGCCCTGATAGGTGGGTCAATGGTCGCGATACTTGCCCCGTCCTTTGGGCTGTTTATCGTGCTTCGAAGACTCTCCCTTATAGCGGACACGCTGTCTCACGTAGCACTGATGGGCGTCGCTATAGGGTTCGTTACGAGTATTTATCCGACATTCGTCGCATTAATCGCCACGACATCATCAGCCGCTGGAATCGAGCAACTTCGGTCACGGGGCCGATTGCCCGGCGACGCAGCGTTGGCTGTATTTCTTTACTCATCGCTTGCTATTGCTGTGATAGTCATCAGTAAATCATCGGGATTTAATGCCGATCTGTTTGGATACCTGTTCGGCACAGTCCTCTCCATTACCGATCGAGATCTCTGGCTGATAGGAGTTCTCCTGATTGTGGTCATCCTGTTCGTTGCGTCGTTCTACCCGGAATTGACACAGAGTGCATTCGATCAAGATCTGGCGCACGTAAGCGGTGTCCGGGTGACTGCGACCAACCTTGCGCTGGCTGTTCTAACCGGGGCGACCGTAACTGCCTCGATGCGGGTCGTCGGCGTTTTGATGGTGGGAGCGCTCATCGTGATCCCAGTCCTGGCGGCCCTGAGGCTAGCGCACGGATTCCGAACAGCCCTCGTACTTGCCGTAGGATTTGGCCTGATCAGCGTGTGGATAGGCCTTGCCGTTGCCTTCTATGCAGACCTCGCCGCCGGTGGAGCGATAGTGCTCACCACGGTCGCTATGCTGGCGCTGGCGGAGATCGTTGGGCGCCTGCAAGATCGTTTCTCGTCGCGCCGTGGCAGAGGGGCAGCCCTCCCCACGCCTCTTTCTGAGGCCAAAGGCAAAGACATAGAGCCAGCCAACAGCTAGTGCGCGGGCGATCCGGCGATGGTTCGCTTCCCGAAACATGCGGACTGCTGGATAACTCCCGGCGACCTAGCTGCGGTCAGAGTATAGGCCTATCTCTGCTGGGTAGAACTACAGGTTGCCGCATCCGAATATCCGAGGGGGGGGCGCCAGCGCTGATACCCGATACGTCATCACCAATCGACCCATCTGTGTGTGGTGTCAAGTCGAAGTTTGTTCACGATCCGAGGGACGGGATGTCCGGGGCGTACGGTTCAAGCGGGCTGAGTTACTCGAAATCAGCACGGTGCCTGTACCCATGCACCCAGCCGCTTTGCGGAAAGCTTCCTGTTTATTGGGGGGCGATCCGTTCAACAAACTGGCATCAACGATTCGAAACCTGTACAGCGCGTTCCCGTTCGTACTGTCGTGATACAACACTTCACGTACACTGCCGATATCAAAATCAAGATGGGGGCCGGGAACATGACAGACCATAATCTCTCACTCATGGCGCATTTGATGCGCAGAGCCGGATTTGGCGCATCCAGGGATGAGTTGGAGCAGCGCACCGCAACGGGATACGAGGCGACAGTAGATGAGCTTCTCAACCCGGAGGGGCAGGAGCCCGTAGATATCTACGAGTTTCTCCGCTATTACCCCCTGTGGTGGAAGCCCGGGACCATGGGTGGCCTCGGACACGCTCCGTGGGTCTGGCGCATGATCAACACGAAAGCACCTCTCCAGGAAAAACTCTGCCTCTTCTACCACCAGCTATTCGCAACAGGCGTAGCCAAAGTAGACCACTACGATGAGATCGAAGACATGATCGACTCGTTCCGTGAGCAGGGTCTTGGACGTTACAAGGACCTACTCATGGCGGTGGCGCAAAGTCCCGCCATGATCTACTGGTTGGACAACCACGAAAACCACGCCGATTCAGTGAACGAGAACTGGGGCAGAGAGCTGCTTGAGTTGTTCACGATGGGTGTCGGTAACTACACCGAGACGGACGTGCGAGAGTGTTCTCGCGCCTTCACGGGCTGGACGCTCAAGCACAAGCTCCCCAGATTCCACATGGGTCGATGGGACTGGGAGTACGAGTTCCGCCCGGATGATCACGATTTCGGTGAGAAATCATTTCTCGGTCACAAAGGGGATTTCGATGGCGAACAAATCATCGACATCATCCTGGAGAAACCGGCGACGGCGGCGTTCATAGCCCGCCACCTGTACAGTTTCTTTGTGGCAGACGAACCGCAAGTCCCGGCATGGTCGGTCACACCGCCTAACGACCCGGAAGCGGTTCAGTTCATTGCGGATGCGCTCATGGAGAGCGACTATCACATAGGAACGGTCCTGAAGAAGATATTTAATTCTGACTTCTTTAAGGAAGCCCGATTTACTCGGGTAAAGACGCCGACAGAGGTGGTTATCGGCACGCTTCGTCTTGTCGAAGACACGGCACGTCCTGCTCCAGAGACGATGTCATGGGCCAGTCAGATCGGGTTCATGGGGCAGGAGCTTCTCAACCCGCCAAGTGTGGAAGGCTGGCACTCGGGTATCGAGTGGATTAACAGCGGCACTCTGATGAAGCGGACTAACTTCACCGCAGAGATGATCAGCGACAGGTCACGCCCAGGGGTAGCAAAGATAATCGATCGCATTAAGTCCTCAGGAAGCAAACCTGAAGATGTCGTTGACGCCTGTCTTGATGTCATGGGTCCGCTCACCATCCCGGACGAGTCACGGGCGGAACTCCTGGACCACGCTAGGAATTTGGGAGATTTTGACTGGGACGACGAACGCCCGGGGCAGGGCGGTGAAACGAAGCTGACTGAGATACTTCAGCTAGTTGTGTCGCTCAGGGAGTACCAGTTCGCGTAGAGGCGAGAACCTGAATCAAGGCGACTGAAGACGGGACCACAAGAGATCAGGCCAGACAATCAGGCCGCAACCAGGGAGGAATCGACTTGACCAGCACCTTGGAAATTGGAACGAATGGAACCGGCACAAAGGAAGATCCGGTCATAGTCGTGCTCCAGTTGACCGGCGGCAACGATTACATGAACACCGTTGTTCCGTATAACGATCCTCTCTACCGGGATTACCGCCCGACGGTGAACGTTGCCGAGGATGAGGTTCTGGTACTGGATGACCAGTTCGGTTTGCATCCAACGATGGGGCCGATTCAGGACATGTACAAAGACGGTAACGTGGCCATCATCCACGGCGTCGGCTACGAAAACTCACCTCGTTCTCACTTCCGTTCGATGGACATATGGCACACCTGTGAGCCCGACACTCTGGGCACCGAGGGCTGGCTTGGCCGCGTGGTGCGTGAACTTGATCCAGACAAAGAGAACGTCGTCACCGCCGTCAGCATGGGCCCGGCACTATTCCGGGCTCTAGTGGCCCCGAATGTTCCAGTGGCGACGGTCGAAAACATCGACAGTTACGGACTTCTTACCGACATAACGCCAGAAGAAAAGCTCAACCGCGTCCTTGGTCGTTACAAGCGGATGTATTCCCCAGCTATCGGCACCGGCCCCGTCATGGACTACCTAGGGCAGACCGGGTTGGACGCCCTGAAGGGGGCGGAAATCCTTAACGTAGCTCCAGAGTCTTACTCGTCTACGGTCGAGTATTCCGACTCCAGCATCGCCCGCAAGTTGAAAGGCATAGCGCAGGTACACCTCGCGGGTCTCGGCTCCCGGGTCTTCTACTGCGACCACGGATCGTTCGATACGCACGCAGACCAGTTGGGGTTGCACACCAGGTTGTGGTCCCAGGTTTCACAGGCGATACGTGATTTCTTCGACGACCTGGAAGAGCACAACGCAGCTGACAATGTGGTGATGTTCTTGTTCTCCGAGTTTGGGCGTCGCGTCTACGACAACGGCTCCGGCACGGACCATGGCGCCGGGGGCGTCTGCATCGCCATCGGGAAAGGAGTGAAGGGTGGACAGTTCGGTCAGTTCCCGTCAACCAAAGCCAGCGATCTGGACCAGGGCGACCTCGTCCCAGACCTGGATTTCCGGAGCGTCTACACGACCCTTGTCGAAGATTGGCTCGGGCTTGACCCGGTCCCGATCGTGGGCGGCACCTTTGAAAAGCCTGACTTCATCTTGAAGTAAGGCCCGATCTCCACTCAACTCATTCAGAACCGCCGGTATCTACAAAAGAGGACAATTTGCTCACGACATCGTCAGCGGGACGGGCTTTCGACTTCAGCCACGTCGTAGGTGGCAGGCAGATCACCGGCGTCGTCAACCTTGCGTTTGGTGAGGGAGATGACGTTTTTATCGTCAAGAAGGCCGCCGGTTTTACTGATGTCCTGAAGCTGTCCATCGGTGGCGATCCTGATGATGAACAGATCGCCGCAAATTTTAGCGAGGTTAATGAAAATTTCTTCAGGAACGCCTGGCCGGCGTGTGTCGCAGTAGGTCCAGACTCAAACGTATACGTAACCGACGAATTACGACATTTCGTAACGGTTTTCGACTCCGATGGCGTGTTCTTGCACCACATTGGCGAGCATGGCACCGGTCAAGGTCAGTTCGACAGGCCGTCGGGGATCGTGTTCAACCTATCCGGCAACATGCTGATCGTAGACACGCTTAACCATCGCATCCAGGAGCTGGCGACAGACGGCACCTTCATGAACGGGTGGGGGAGTGAAGGATCGGCTGAGGGCCAGTTCCAGTCACCCTGGGGCATTGCCGTGGACGGTGATGGGTATGTCTACGTGGCGGACCATAAAAACCATCGCTTTCAGAAGTTTGATGCGTCTGGCAATTTCGTCCGTTCACTCGGCAGCCGTGGTTCTGGCACGGGCGAATTCGATCACCCGTCTGACGTGGCCGTCGATCCCGACGGGGACATCTACGTCTGCGACTGGGTGAACAATCGTATCCAAGTGTTCGACAGCGATTTCCAGTACATCACCGAACTCGGCGGAGCAGCTATCGAACTGTCCAAGTGGCAGAAGATGTACGTACGAGGCAACCCGGATGTACACAAAGCACGGCGGCGTGTGGATAGCCTTGAGCCAGAGACCCGGTTCGCCCTACCGACCGGGGTAAAGTTCGATGTCCAGCGGTCGCGGCTGTTTGTCGTGGACTCCCAGCGCTGGCGCATCCAGATATTCGACAAGCTGGACGGCTACGCCGACCCGCAGTTCAACATCTGATAACTGAAGTCGAACTATAGATCAGCCTTCGACGACTCGATCGTTGGGCGTTTTGCCCGGGCGACATCCCGTGCGCGCCACGTTAATTCAGCAATTCGGCGTATCTTCGCCCATGGGATCATCCAGTGAACGCGTCTGATGCGCATCCTCACGTATAAGCCATGCGTTGGTTGGGATCATTCACGACCGTTTCACATGTCGAAGGCCACTATTGTCCTGTGGGGCTGGCAATTGCATACCGACGATCCTCTGAGACCACTCATCCATCGGAGATGAAGTGTTGGATACGCAGTACCGGCGCGTCCTGGTCCCACTTGATGGATCAGATATCGCCGATTCAGCCATCGCTGTTGCGAAAGTCATCGGCAAGGCCTTCAATTCAGATCTATCTGTAATAACGGTTCTGTCGCCCCCCTCCCACTCACGTCAGCCTGCCAAAACCCCGGTACCGAATCTGCCAGGCGTCCCCGATCCCAACTGCGTACCCGCCCATGCGCTCAGATACCTTAACGACGACGTATCGCTCGTGCCCACGGCGAGGGAGCATACTCTCAGACCGAGTTTAAGACTCGTCTTTCGGACAATAGATGCGCAAATTTGCGCGGCAGAGCCTGTCGAAGCGCCTTCTAGCGAACCGCGCTCTATGACCGAATGGTGTCCGTCACGCCGCAATATGCCCGACGAATGAAAATCCTATCGTTGAGCGGGCACGAACCCAGTTGCGAACTAATGACTGGCTATTCGTATTGTGGTCGAACGCCGTTTAGTCTGATCTGCCATGAGTTAGTTTCGGAAAAAATTCATGGCTCGACGCCAACGAGACCTAGTATCGCCCCCGGTCCCCCCAGATTGAGAGTCGGAGTCAGCAATCTCGTCGTCGTCGTCCGCTTCCTTCGAATAGGCCCGGCCTAGGTGCAGTGAATTAGATATTGCCCCACCACCATGCTCCTGATTGGTGATGAATGTTCCAGGTTCGTCGGTTGGTGTGAACCAGTATTTCTCTGATAGCGAGCCCTCGTACGTCCATCCAATCGGGCAAGCGACCAGAATCTCATCATCACCAATTTGCTTCGCCACGGCCGGATCGAGAGTACCTTCTTGGTAGCTCTGGAGTAGGTCGCCAGGAAGGAATGCCGAGCCACTGTTACGGAGATTTTCGTCGGGCATCCCGGCCACGGTAGGCCCTTCCTTGAGTTTGCCGACCTGAAGCCAGTCGCACGGCATCGTTGGCCCATCTAGTTGAGTGACCAGAGCCATATCAATCCATCGAGACTCATCGTGGGTGTTAAGACCAACGTTTCGCAACGCTGTCCCAAAATGAGCGGCGTCTGGAGGAGCCATAAATCCGACGCGGGTCAACCGACCGTCTGTGCAAAAAGTCGAGTTCGGAACTATTTCCTTGTATCCATCAAGTCCACGTTTGAAATGGGAATCTATCGTTGCAACACGGACGATCACCGATATCGCTTCCACAAGTACGGCCATGGCAACCTCCAAGAAAACTATTCTTCAACTTCAATTAGGAGAGCATCTACCTTCTGCTTCAAACGTTCGCTCTGCATGGCCGGATGATACACATTGGCGATTACGACAGCGCACTAGGACCAAGTATCGGCATCCCGCGTAGCCGCT
>Ga0302133_10002538_pt1 | contig 11159 bp, 8 predicted proteins | sample CB9_331_MG_FD_203121 | JGI IMG/M metagenome (GOLD analysis project Ga0302133, IMG submission 203121) | Marine microbial communities from Western Arctic Ocean, Canada - CB9_33.1 | ecosystem: Environmental > Aquatic > Marine > Oceanic | place: Canada: Western Arctic Ocean | collected 2017-09-19 | reverse complement strand
ACTGCGGAGACTGCGATAAGCGTTTCAATGAACGTTCAGGCACACCGTTCAATGATCTCCAATTCCCGAACGACATCGTCTTACTCGCCGTTCTTTGGCGTCTGAGATATAAGCTCGGATTTCGTGATGTCGCTGAACTAATGTTGCAGCGAGGATTCGAGGTCAGTTACGAGACGATACGGGTGTGGGAGCTTCGGTTTGCACCATTGGTTAGCGAAAACCTTCGTGCGAAACGTCGTGGTGTGGCAGGTTGTTCCTGGTATCTGGACGAGACCTACATCAAGATCAGTGGCCGCTGGCGATATCTCTACCGAGCGATAGATCGAGAAGGAAACCTACTCGATTCGATGCTTAGTGAACACCGAGATAAGCATACAGCTCGACGTTTCTTGCGCCGCCTGATCGACAGTGCAGGGCAAAAGCCATTGCGGATGACTACTGATAAACATCCTGCTTATACAAAGGCAATTCGCTGGATCGTCGGACGTAAAGTCTTACATCGACACAATCAATATCTGAACAATCGAATGGAGCAGAATCATCGAGGAATCAAGCAGCGTTACTATCCGATGCTCGGGTTCAAACAGTTCGAATCAGCAAGTCGGTTTTGCACAGCGTTCGACGAACTACGTAATTATTTGAGAGTTCGATCCGCAGGTAATGAGCATGTGCCAGCGGAAGTTCGACGGAAGATATTCACCGGCAAGCGGTCGACTCTAATGACCGAGCTGTCAGCTTAAATACCGGGATCGATCATGTGTTCAAGTCGGTCTAATCGGCGGTTGAGCGCTGAGTTATGACAGAACCGTTCCGACCTGTGTCCATGGGGAGTGCATCAAGGCGATGTCGCCGGTGAGATCGGTCGTTTTTGTCTCGATGGTTCCATTTGGTTTTAGAGTGAGGAGGTCGGCAAGTGCCTCGCGGATTTCATCGAGACCCGTTGCCAGCACGCCGGGTTCCGGGACCAGGATCGCGCCATCTTCGTACAGCGAGAGGGCGGCTTCGAGGTCCTGAGCGTTCAGAGCCTCAATTATGAGTCTCGGAACATCTTGCGGGGTCTGTGCGGGCATTCGGTGATCCTTGGTGGGTCGTAATTTTTGGAATAGGGTGGAATTGAGCCTAGTTGGTTGCTTCAACGGCTCCGTAGCCATCTGCATTGATGCAGGCAGCGAAGTGTTCGTCTCCGATAGCGCGTATCTCAGGAACGATCTTTGGACATCTTTCGTCTGCCAGTGGGCAGCGAGGGTTGAACACGCAGCCTGATGGCGGGTTCAACGGGCTTGGAATCTCGCCGGTCAGCACCATTCGGTCCCGGGTTTCTTCTATGAGCGGATCGGGGATTGGTATTCCTGACATCAAGGCCCGTGTGTAAGGGTGGCTTGGGTTCTTGTAAAGCTCGTCCCCCTCGGCGATTTCTACTACTCTGCCGAGGTACATCACGGCGATACGATCGCTGATGTGGCGTACTACAGATAGATCGTGTGCCACAAATAGATAGGCGAGATTTAGTCGCTCCTGCAGTTCTTCCAGCAGATTAAGTATTTGTGCCTGAATCGATACATCAAGGGCGGAAACCGGCTCATCGCAGACGATGAATTCTGGCTCGACGGCGAGGGCGCGTGCAATTCCGAGTCGTTGGCGTTGACCACCGCTGAATTCGTGCGGGAACCGGCTCATCATCAGGGGATTTAGCCCGACCAGTTCGAATAGTTCGGCGATACGTTCCCGGTACTCACTTTTCGACTTGGTCAAATTGTGAATCAGTAGACCTTCGCCAACAATGTTTCCGGCGTTCATTCGAGGGTCGAGCGAGCTATAGGGATCCTGAAAAATGATCTGCATGCGCCGTCTTGCGCGCTGTAGCTCGCTGCGTTTCAGCTTCAGAACGTTCTTGCCGTCGAGAAGCACTTCTCCAGAGGTCGGTTCGTGCAATCGGATGATGCTTCGACCGAGCGTGGTCTTTCCACTTCCGCTTTCGCCGACAAGCCCCAGCGTTTCGCCGGGTTGGATGCTGAAGCTGACGTCCTGAACAGCCTTAATCGTTTGCGTATTACGGCTCCAGAATCCTCCAGAACCAACCGGGAATTCCTTGGACAGATTACGAACTTCTAATAGGGGAGTAGCGCTGGTCATTTTGCGGCTCCCGACTCGGCGACGGCTCTGAAGTTATCGACTTCCCAACAGGCGGAAAGATGCCCATTGCCGAGATCCGTGGTGTCCGGGTATTCGGCAGAACATTTTTCTTGAGCGAATCGGCAACGTGGCTGGAAGCTGCAGCCCGGAGGCAGTTCGGCGAGGTTCGGTGGCTGCCCCGGAATTGGGATCAGCTTCGAACCCTTTGGCTGGTCGAGCCGTGGGATGGATTCGAGTAGCCCGAGCGTGTAGGGGTGCCTCGGATTGGCGAAGATGTCCTTGCAGGTACCGCGTTCGATAATTCGCCCGGCGTACATGATGTTGATTCGGTCGGCGTAGCGGGCTACAACACCAAGGTTGTGAGTGATGATCAGAAGCGCCATATCCCGTTCTGACGCGAGGTCCTTCATCAGGTCGAGAATCTGGGCTTGAATTGTTACATCAAGTGCTGTCGTGGGCTCATCGGCGATGATGAGCTTTGGCTCGCAACTGAGCGCCATTGCGACCATCACACGCTGTCGCATACCGCCGCTAAATTCATGGGGGTACTGCTTGAGCCGTGTCGCCGGCTCGGGGATTCCTACTCGCTCGAGCAGTTCAATTGCTTTGGTCTTCGCCTGCGCCGAGGTGAGCCCAAGCTGGAGAGTCATCGCCTCGGTTAGCTGAGTTTCAATGGTGATGACAGGGTTGAGCGACGTCATCGGCTCTTGAAAGATCATAGCGATCTCTTTGGCACGCATTCGTCGCATTTCTTCCGAGCTGAGAGAAAGCAAGTCACGGCCATCGAAAATAATTTCGCCGTCTACGATCTTGCCGGGCGGTTGTGGAATGAGCTGCATCACACTGAGCGAGCTGACCGATTTGCCGCAGCCACTCTCTCCGACCAGCGCAACAGTCTCACCGGCTTCGACTTCGTATGACACGCCATCCACTGCCTTAGTGACGGAGTCATCGCTAAAAAAGTGAGTTTTGAGGTTTTTGACTTGAAGTAAAGGCACGTGAGTTCCTAACAATTCGCCAGAAGTTAGCGGCTGGTATCGATATCTGGTCTCGCACCACGACCGATGCTGGTCGGAAGCGGGATCGGGTTGTAGTCCTCTGTCTCCAGCATCCAATCGACCAGTAGTGCTCGCATGTTTGAGATCACGCCAACGTTTTTAGCGTCGTGTGCAACGTTGGTTAGCTCCCACGGATCGTTCTTGAGATCGTAGAGTTCGTCTTCAGGGTGAGCTGTAGAGGCTCCTGGGGATGCGCCTCCGCTCCCTGATGAAACGTCGGTTACATACTTCCATTCACGTGTCCGCACCATCTTCCGCCGTCCTTCGGCTTCTCTGGCCCAGAGCGAACCCATGATGGCCGGTGAGCCTGTCGATTCGGGGAGTTGGTGAAGCATTTCCATCGTGAACGGCGGGCCACCGGTGCCGTATTCCGAGAAGGCGGCTATTCGCGGTCCGGCGTCGGTTACAGTCGGGAGCGGTTTTCCCTGCAAACGGCGCAGCGATTCAGAAGTCACCACATCGGAATCGATCTCCGCCAGGAGCCGTGGGCCAGCCGGAGGGATGTCCTGGTCAAGCTCCAGCGGGCGGGATGCCATGAAATCGGCGACCCCGCTCAGCTGCAATATCGTTGGCAGAAGGTCGATCGTGCTAACTGGGGAATCGTCGACTGCACCCTGTGGCACTCCACCTCCCGGCCACGAAACGATATAGGGGACGCGTACGAGCGAGTCGTAGTAGACACCGCCCTTACCGAACATGTTGTGCTCTCCCGCAAAATCACCGTGATCGGCCGTGAAGACGATGATCGTGTTGTCTCTGATGTTCAGTTCGTCGAGCTTGTCGAGGATCCTGCCGATTCCGTCATCGACGAAACGGGTCATTGCTAGATATGTGCCAACGATGTCGCGGATTTCTTCTTCCGATTTTCCGTCGAGACTCAGCATCTCGTACAGGACCCGATTGCGTTCCGGTACGCCAGGGCCATCAAATTCTCCGTCGCGGGTTGGCGGGAGATTTATTAATTCTGGCGGCACCATTTCGGCGTATTTTCTGGGGACTTCGTTCGGGGCGTGAGGGTCGGGAAACGAAACCTGGACTGCGAACGGATGGGTTTGCTCGCTTGATCCACCGGTCCCGTCAAAGGTATCGCCATTTACCGCGCGCTCAAGAAATGACTCGACCTGGCTCGGTATGGCACTCGATGAATAGCCAGCGAGATCGTGATCGGAAACTTTGAAATCACCGGCTCCGCTACCGCCGCGCATATTGCCGCGGGATGAGTGTGACTCTGTGATTACGTCTTTCGGTACGACCCACTCCATTCCCTGCACCGAGGCGTCATCGCCAAGATAATTACCCTGTGCCAGACCACCGTGCGAAAGCTCAAGCCGTACATCGAGGGTCGCAAGGTCCGACTCCTGTATGAAACAGTGGTTCTTGCCGATTAGACCGGTTGTGTAGCCCAGTTCCTTCCAGATTCGGAACGCATGCAGTTCGCCTGGAGGCATGAGCGTTTCGTTGCGCCGTGCTCCGGTCGAGTGGGCGTAACGTGATGTCATCATTGATACGCGCGCCGGAACGCAAAGGGCATGCGGCGTAATACCGTTTTCGAAGCGTACGCCTTCGCTGGCGAGTCGTTCTAGCGAGGGGGCTTCGATGCCAATATCGGAATACATGCGAAGAGCCGACCATTTCATCTGGTCGGCGATTATGAAAATCACATTCGGGTGCGTCGTCTTGCTCATATCTTTCCTTTTCTCTCTCTTCTTCTCTGTACCTGTAGTGCTATCCGCGGTTCTCGGCCTCACTCGGGTCGAACCACGCTTTGTGCTGGCGTCCGATAATCACCGGAAGCGGGACCGGGTTCGGGTCTTCCGTTTCCATCATCCATTCGTTAAGCAGGGCTCTCATGCTAGAAATCACTCCAACGTTTGCAGGGTCGACGGCGACGTTGTACAGCTCCCATGGATCGTTGACAAGATCGTAAAGTTCATCGCCCTTTCGGGCGGTTGATGTCCCGGGAGTCATGGTTATCGGGCCCTCATAGGGATCGGTCACGTACTTCCATTCGGTGGTACGCGCCATCTTCCGACGGCCCTCTGCCTCCCGCATCCACAGTGAATCGATCACGGTTGCAAAACCGTTCGTTGCAGGCATTTTGTTCAGCAACTCCATCGTGAACGGAGGTCCGCCTGTTCCGTACTCCGAGTAAGCAGCTGCTCGTGGTTTTGAAGGGGTTACGGTGGGGACCGGCCTACCCTGGAAACGGCGCATGTTTTCGGAGTTGATCAGATCGGATTCATACTCCGGTGCAACACGGGGACCGGCCGGTGCCAGTTCGTCTCCTTCGTTGATCGCCGGCGACGCAGTGAAATCGACAATCCCGCTAAGCTGCAGAATCGTGGGCAGTATGTCTATCGTGTTGACCATAGATTCGTCGACCACGTTCTGCGGTACGCCCCCACCCGGCCAGGACACGATGTAAGGCACCCTGATCATTGCGTCGTAAAACACACCGCCTTTGCCAATCATATTGTGCTCGCCTGCGAAATCGCCATGATCAGCGGTAAAAACAACAATCGTGTTTTCTCGCAATCCCAGCTCATCGAGTTTGTCCAGGATCCGCCCAACCCCGTCGTCCACCATTCTGGTCATGGCCAGGTACACGGCAATGGCAGCTTTAATATCTGCTTCATCGTCATATTGCAGGCCGAGGATTTCCTGAAGGACCTTGTTACGTTCCGGGGCTTCAGGACCTGAGAACTCGTCCTCGCGTAACGGCGGGAGTTTGACCGATTCCGGAGGCACCATGTCGGCATATTTGCGTGGTACTTCAAGCGGGTGGTGCGGGTCAGGGTAGGAAACGAAGAGCGCGAACGGGTTTGGCTCTCCGTCGTTCGCACCGGCTCCATCGAACTTATCGCCTGCGACTGCACGCTCGATGAATGCCTCGGACTGAGATGTGATCGCGTTGGTTGAATATCCTTCAAGGTCGTGGTCGGTCACCGCGTAGCTCACCGTCGGACTTTGCTCTGGCATGTTCACGCGAGTTGCGTGGCTTGCCCTGATGACGTCCTCGGGCAACACCCATTCCATTCCGCGGTTGTTGCCGGTGATGCCTCGCTTCGGCTGGCGGAGGTGAGGCAGCTCGCAAACCACGTCGATCATCTCGAGGTCGGAGGGGTCTTCGAAGCAGTGATTCTTTCCGATTAGACCGGTCGTGTAGCCCAGGTCCTTCCAGATACGGAAGGCATGAAGCTCACCGGGGGGCATCAGCGTTTCGTTACGCCGGCTTCCGGTCGAATGAGCATACCGAGAAGTCATCATCGAAACACGCGCCGGGACACATAATGGGTGCGGCGTGACGCCGTTTTCGAAGCGAACGCCTTCGCTGGCGAGTCGCTCAAGCGACGGCGCCTCGATGCCGTACTCCGAGTACATCTGGAGCGTGTTCCACTTCATCTGGTCGGCAACGATGAAGATGACATTGGGGTGACTAGGCGTGCTCATTCACGGAGTCCTGCAAGGTGTCTGATCGATGGAAGGCTGATCGCTTCCAAGAAATTGCTAAGTGTTTACGCATGTCGCTAACCTCTCCCACGCAGATGCGGGTCGAGAGCGTCACGTAACGCGTCCCCGAGAAGGTTTATCGAGAGAACCACAATTGAAATCGTGAGCCCGGGGATGATGGCGATGTGGGGGCCAAATCGGAACGAGTTCTGGGCGAATGTAAGCATATTGCCCCAGCTCGGGGTGGGCGGTTGTACGCCAAGCCCGATAAAGCTCAATCCTGCTTCTGCAACGATCGCACCGCCAACTCCGACCGTGAAAAGAACAAGCGTCACCGCCATTGAATTGGGTAGTAGGTGCCTGAGCACAATTCGCCAATCAGAGGCGCCGAGGGCGCGAGCCGCGTCGACATATTCCATCTGAGATTGGGCGAGCGCGTGCGATCTGACGACACGCGCGGTTCCACCAATCGAAGTGACTGCAAGTGCGATGATCACCCCCCAAGCCGAAAAACCAAGCGCCAACACGACAGCCATCGCAAGTACTATCCCAGGTAGAGCGATCATGACGTCGACGAGTCGCTGTGTAAGCAAGTCGACGGTGCCGCCTCGGTAGGCACTGGCAATTCCCAGCAAGGCGCCTATGGAGGTTCCGAGCAAAGGTGCGAGTAGCCCAATCACCAATGAGGTTCTGCCGCCATGCTGCAGGCGGGTAAAAATATCGCGTCCTAGTTCATCGCTTCCGAGCCATATCATGTCGCCATCGAAACCTGTGTTTAGAGGTGCGACGACCTTTGGCGCGATTGTCCGGTGAGCTTCGTACGGCGTGAGCATCCCGGCAGTCACCACGAAAAAAATCAGTACAACCAATATCACGATGCCCACTGAACCTGCCGGGTAGCGGCGGGCGAATCGAAGAGTGCGGCGTGTTCCGTACGCCAGCGATTCTCGGGTGAGAGCCCTCGCTAAGACGTTGGTTTTTTTGCTTGTTTCTTGTGTCGTCAATTCTGTGATCGTTTCGCTTTACTGATCAAATACATGATTTGGGCTAGCTCAGGCGGATCCGTGGATCGAGCCAGACGTAAACAATGTCGATCACCAAGTTCCAGAGCATTACAAATACACCAAGAGTGACGGCCGCTCCTTGGACCAAGACGTGGTCACGGTTGGCAACGGCACCAACTATCTCTTCACCCATTCCCGGAAGTGCGAACATCCGCTCAAGGACGACTGCTCCGCCGAGTAGCCCGGCAAATAGCAGAGACGAAAGGGTGAGAACCGGCAAAATTGCGTTCGGTACGGCGTGTCTTAAAATGACCCGGTTTCGGCGCAGCCCTTTTGCCCTGGCTGTTCTTACATAGTCCTGATTCAATACTTCAAGCATTGTCGAACGTGTGAGTCGTGTTGCGACCGCACCGAATGAAACACCAATGGCAATAGCCGGCCAGATGAGGCGTTTGAGCTGGTTTGCCGGATCTTCCAGAAAATCAGTCTGGAATATTGGCGGGCTCCATTCGAACCAGTGCACCAGCATCAGCAAAATTAATATTCCGAGCCAGAAGTTTGGGATGGAGAGGCCAATGGCGGAAATAGTACGAATTATTTGGTCGAGCCACGAGCCGCGATTTAGGGCAGCAATGATTCCGAGTGGCACGAAGAACGCGACACCAATAAAGACGGCCATGACCGCCAGCATGACCGTGACTTCTGCTTTATCGAGGATGATTTCCGTAACGGGTCGTTCCTTCAAAGGAGTAATGCCGAGATCGCCCTTGAGCATATTGCCCATCCATCTCGTGTACTGCACAAAGATGGGGTCGTTGAGCCCAAGTGCCTCTCGTGTCTGATCGAGGGCTTCCTGGCTCAGAATTCTTCCGTCTTCAGATGTGAGAGTTTGAGCAGCGTCACCGGGGGCTACTCGTACCAGGAAGAAAATGATCGTGGCGAGGATAAAAATGTTGGGGATGAGCAGCAAAAGCCGCCGGGTAATATAACCCCTCATTTTGTGTTCCTCACTGCCTGATACTTAAGTAAATGCAAGTAGCCTCGTGGCAGAAAACGCCCACGGCAACTTGCACATATCGTAATTGCGGACGCCATTCGGGTACCCGCAGATCATACTCATATCAACCCCCGGTCGGTAGCGACCAACGTTTTCGGTGTTGAAATCTTTGATCGCCGCCGACTATTCGGAGGAGGTCGTCTGGAATGCTAATTGCGAGCCAGCCGCTGGTTTAGAACGACTGACTCAGCACTAGCGTTCGTTATTTCCGTGGTGAGTCAGAGTCGATCCAGAGGTCGTGGTACCAGTGAAGGTTGAACCACTGACCAATTGCCGCATCACGTCCGTGGACGTAGTTGGCAATTATCTCTGCAGAACCGACTTGCTTCTCGAACGGAACCGCTGGAACCCAGTCTTCTCGAAGAATGCGCTGTGCTTCCTTGATGTAACCGTCACGTTCCGGGCCATCCTTAGTAGCAGCAATCTTTTGGTAGATCGGCTCGTATGAGTCAGGTCGTGGAGCGATGAAGTCGGCGTTTGAACCGTTCTCACCGTAGAGCGTAATCAGCATTGCGCTAACACTTGGTAGTACCACGTTCGGTGTGGAAAGCTGTGCATTCCAGTCACCGGTTTGGCTTGCCTCTGTGTTCGCTGCTCGGTCAAGTACTCGCAGTTCAACGTCCAAGCCACCATCTTCGTAGACCTGCGCAACGAGCTGCGCAATTTCCTGGAAGAACGGAGGTGTTGACCCCAAGTTAAGCGTGAAGCCTTCGAGACCTACACCAGCGGCATGAGCCTGACCTTCGGCCAATACTTCCGCACGGGTTGCAGGGTCGTTCTCACGGATGGACATAATGTCGTCCAAGAACGGGTCGATTGTTCCGAGGAAACCATTTACGAGAGTTGCCGGATCGCCGTTAGGCAGCGATGAAAGCTGCTGCTGACGCGCTCGATCAAAGATTTTGTAAACGGCTCGTCGTGCTTCGATGTCATCGAAAGGCGGCTTTTTGGCGTTAAGGGTGATGTAGTTCAACCCTGCGAGAGGGGAGACCTGAATCGAAACCTTGTCTGCACCAATTGAGTCGAACGCACCGTTTGCGACCACGAATTCTGCGGGGTCGTAAGAAGTGATGTCGACTCGGCCAGTCTGCTGCGCTGCGATACGGGCTTCCGGATCTGGCAGAGAAATGGTCGTGATCTTGTCCAGGTATGGGTAAGGATCGCCGTCCGGAGCATCGATGTAGAAGTCAGGGTTCTTAGGAGTCTCGATGAAAGAATCGAGTTCCTGATCACCCATCATGTACGGACCTGATCCAACGATCTTGTCTGGGCCGTCGAGTCCGCCTTCGGACTCAAGCATGATTCGAGGAATGATGATTCCCCATGCGCCTGCAAAGTTCTGCAGGAAGTCAACGTCAGGAGCGCCGAGAACGAAGGTTACGTCGTTTCCCGATGCAGAGATTGAATCAACTGTCCGCATTGCTGCGAGTCGGACGTAGGTCACGCCTTCGGGTGGGTTCTGGGCCCGCTCGAACGTTGCAACTACGTCGTCTGGCGTAAGCGCATTCCCATCGTGGAACATAATGTCATCCCGAATGGTGAATGAGAACGTTTTGGCGTCTTCACTGATCGACCAAGCGGATGCTGCATCAGGAATGATGGTTGTTCCGTCTGACGGGTCGAATCGAACTAGGTTCGAGTAGATTCGCTGCATCGTCTGCGGTGCGAACCAAATAGGGTCGGTGTTGTAATCCCAGAACCGGTGGACACGTGATGTGCCACGGATGAGTTCACCGCCGCGCTTTTCGTCAACAACCGGAACTTCCGTCGCCGGAGCCTCGGTTGGTGCTGCTGCTGCAGTTGTTGCTGCTGGAGCAGTTGTTGCCTGTGGGGCATCATCGTCATCACTGCTGCAGGCCATTGCGACCACGAGCACCAGTAACAATGGAACGAACGCCCATTTCTTTCGATTTTCCTTGAACATGCTAGATATTCCTCCGAATAATTAACGATTGGGGGTTGATTTGCTTCGAGCAAGCCAGTACCGCCATCTCTCCCATTGGAAGACCAAAAGTGCCGAAGCGCTATTAAATAGTCCTCAGACCAACAAACCGGGTCAACGCACGAATGTGTTAAATGGACCGCCAACGATTAACAAGAAGAGTCGCGCCTGCTCGAGTATACGCTAACGTCGACAACAGCCACGGGATCATCAACCATCCTGACTTGCCGATGTCGTGAACACACACGTTCGATCAGGGAGCAGTTGAAGTTGTTGGATAAGCGGTAGGTCTTGTCAGTACTTCCAGAAGCCGACTTAATTCGTGCGGTTACAACAATTAACAGAAAAGTCCCTGCATTTCTGCAAGGACTTCTTCAGTTTGGTTTCAATTTGGAGCGGGAGACGAGAATCGAACTCGCGACCCTTTGCTTGGGAAGCAAATAGTCAACAGCAAGCTTAGACCTTATAGCCGCATCTCCAGCACAAATCTGAATTGATCTATTGTGTACATGTGT
>Ga0302133_10002531_pt1 | contig 11175 bp, 9 predicted proteins | sample CB9_331_MG_FD_203121 | JGI IMG/M metagenome (GOLD analysis project Ga0302133, IMG submission 203121) | Marine microbial communities from Western Arctic Ocean, Canada - CB9_33.1 | ecosystem: Environmental > Aquatic > Marine > Oceanic | place: Canada: Western Arctic Ocean | collected 2017-09-19 | reverse complement strand
CTGATTCCCGTCTTGAATCAATTCTTTCGTAATAATATAGGGCTCATCAGAGTAATCAGAAGACATTTGATAAACACCTTCCTTGTATATTTTATTCATTGCTTTTGTCCCCAAGTAATTAGGCAACAAATCTTGTGTAAAGTCAGGAGCGGCTGCAATCCCCATTAAACCAACGACTCTCTGTCTAGTCTCGTTTTCTTTAATCGCCAAAGCAACATGTATCATTATCCAAGCCCCCATAGATGAGCCCACTAATATAAGGGGTCCATCTAGGCCTTCTATCCTGCCACAAACAAAATTAATTATAGTCTTTGAATCTTCAACCCAGCGACTTATTGTGGCATTTTCTATTGAACCCCCGGAGCTACCGTGTCCGTAATAATCATAACGTAAGAATGCGTAGCCATTCTTTTTAGCCCAGGCTTCTAGAGCCGTTGCTTTATTGCCCGTCATGCTGGACATAAATCCACCAAGAAATACAATACCAGGTCTTTGTTTACCCTTCTTGGCCGGTATAGCGTAATAGGCTAATCTAGTGCCATCTTGGGAAATAACATGCGAAGGCGTTCTCATTAACGGTAATATGACATGAAACCTACTGTGCAGTCTAACATTCACACAAAACCAGAAAATACAGCTCTATCTGTACTGCAAATCCTTCCATCTTTAAAAACAGGTGGTGGTGGCGTTGAACGAACCACAATTGATATTGCTGAAGCAATAATAAATAGCGGTGCCAATGCTTTTGTAGCTTCAGAAGGAGGACAGATGGTTAAAGAGCTTTTAAAAAATGGCGCTAATCACATAACACTTCCTTTAGCATCAAAAAACCCTTTGACCATGAGAAATAATGTAAAACGCCTCGTTAACACAATAAGACAGAACAATATTAGTATAGTGCATGCACGAAGTAGAGCTCCTGCTTGGAGTGCACTATCGGCTTCTAGAATCTGCGGGTGTAATTTTTTAACTACCTTTCATGGTACTTACAATTATGGAACCGGTGTAATTGGAAAAATGAAAAAATACTACAATTCAGTTATGACAAAAGGAGAAGTTATAATTGCTAATTCGGAATTTATTGCTAAGCATATTATAAATGAATATGGCGTTCCTGAAAGCAATATTAGAATTGTACCAAGAGGAATAGACCTAGAGATATTTAACACCCAAAAGGTTACCGAAGAAAAAATTTCGCAAATCAAAAGACTTTGGTGTCTAGATAAAGACAGTATTAAAATATTATTGCCAGGACGCCTTACTCATTGGAAAGGACAATCATTACTAATTGATGCGCTATACAAACTTAAAAGAAATTCAGGTTCTGAAAACTTTAACGTGTTGGGACTTTTAGTTGGATCTGATCAAGGGCGCTCAGCATATAAGAAAAAGTTGGAACGGCAGATCAAATCATTAGGAATGGAAAACCACTTAAAAATCCTAGGTCATTGTAGCGACATGCCAACCGCGTATGCTCTTGCAGATGTAGTGGTTTCTGCTTCGACTGATCCTGAAGCATTTGGACGTGTAGTGGCTGAAGCACAAGCAATGGGTAAACCAGTAATAGTGGCTAACCATGGCGGAGGTATCGAACAAATTATCCCAAACGAAACTGGTTGGCTTTTCAAGCCCGGTGACTCTCAATCTCTTTCAAAAACCCTTCAAAAGGTAATAGAGATTGAAAAACATAGTAAAAATAGATTATCAAGTATAGCTATTAATCGTGTAAAAAATTTATACTCTAAAACCAGTATGTGTTCAGCTACACTGGATATTTATACTGAACTTCGAAAATAATTAGACTTTACTTATGAACATCACGAAACCAGTAAAAAAAATCCTAGTAGTAAAATTAGGAGCCATGGGTGATATTGTTCAAGCGACCGGCCCGTTCACGGCTATTCGCTCTCACCACTTGGATTCACACATCACATTACTGACAACTAAAAAATATATTGATTTTGCTAAATCTGGTAAATGGTTTGATGACATATGGATTGATGAGCGGCCGACATGGTTTGACTTACAGGGGTGGGTAAAGCTAACAAAACGCCTCCATAACCATAATATTTATAGAGTTTACGACCTACAAACATCAGATCGTACAGCAATAATTTTCCACCTACTTCGTTTTGGTAAAAAACCTGAGTGGTCAGGTTCTGTTTTTGGCTGTTCGCACAGACATATTAATCCAAACCGTAACTTGATGCACACGGTCGAGCGTCAGGCTGAACAGTTAGCTGTCGCTGATATACACAATGTCCCGCCCCCCAGTTTTGATTGTATCGAGGCAAGCTCTATAAGGTTCGGCCTTTCTAAACCCTACGTTCTTTTGGTACCAGGTGGCTCAGCTCATCGACTTAACAAAAGGTGGCCAACAAAATATTATGCGGAATTAGCCCTAAGATTAGCGAGTAAGAATATTTTACCTGTAGTAATAGGACATAAATCAGAAACAGAAGACGCAAAGTATATATCTCTTGTTTGTTCGAAATCTAAAGACCTAACAAATAAAACTTCAATGATAGATATTATAGCTCTGGCCCGTCAGGCTGCTGGTGCTGTCGGAAATGATACAGGACCTATGCATGTGATTGCTGCCTCTGGTACACCATCACTAGCAATTTATTCACACGCCTCCGATCCACAAATCTGCGGTCAAAGAGGAAGTAATGTTAATATAATACGGCAGCGGTCGCTTGAAAATCTTAGTGTTGATGAGGTTGAAGCGAGCCTGCAATTGCGTTAAATCGTAAAATATAGCAAATAGGTTTAAGATTCGTTAATCAAAACATGTTTTACGGAGATATAATGGCTGAGGCCGACAACAAGACCCAAGTGACGATTACGCTACCAGATGGCAGCAAACGGGATTTTTCAGGACCAGTAACTGGATTTGAGATTGCAGCAGATATCGGGCCCGGCTTAGCTAAGGCTGCCTTGGCCTATAAAGTTGATGGCCACCTTACTGACCTATCATCCGAAGTAATCAAAAATGCGTTAATTGAGATCATAACGCTAAAAAGTGATGATGAAACTGTATACGATTTACTACGGCACGATGCAGCACATGTCATGGCCGAAGCCGTTCAAGAGCTTTACCCCCAGACACAAATAACATTCGGACCGGCTATAGAAAATGGCTTTTACTATGACTTTGTGCGTAATGAACCATTTAACCCTGAAGATCTGAAAAAAATAGAATCTCGTATGAAGGATATTGTTAAACGTAATGAGACCATCACCCGAGACATTTGGGGTCGAGAAGAAGCCATAAAGTTTTTCGAAGAAACTGGTGAGAAATATAAGGCAGAACATATTCAAACTCTAGATCGTGATGCCGAAATTTCGGTCTATCGGCAAGGTACCTGGCTTGACCTATGCACCGGACCTCATTTGCCATCAACTGGCAGACTTGGCACTTCTTTTAAATTAATGAAAGTATCTGGCGCCTACTGGCGTGGAGATGCACGCAATCAACAACTTCAGAGAATTTACGGGACTGCTTGGCGCAATAAAAGAGAATTAGATTTTTATATAACCCAGCTCGAAGAAGCAGAAAAACGAGACCATAGAAGGCTTGGTCGAGAGATGGATTTATTTCATATACAGGAGGAAGCAGTAGGCTCTGTATTCTGGCATGAAAAAGGGTGGACGCTTTACCGTATATGCGAAGAGTATATGCGTAACCGACTGACCAAAGCTGGTTATTTTGAAGTTAAAACACCTCAATTAGTTGATCGTGTTTTATGGGAAAAATCAGGTCACTGGGAAAAATTCCGTGAAAACATGTTTACCATAAATGACGATGATGATCGTGTGCTCGCTGTTAAACCAATGAATTGCCCCTGTCATGTTCAAATATATAAACAGGGCACTACAAGCTATAGAGACCTGCCATTGAGAATGGCCGAGTTTGGTTCATGCCATAGATATGAACCCTCAGGAGCCTTACACGGAATCATGAGGGTTCGAGCTTTCACTCAAGATGATGCCCATATTTTCTGCACCGAAGATCAGATTGTAACAGAAACCAAGGCTTTCTGCGATTTGTTATCAAGCATTTATAATGACTTTGGTTTTACAGATGTAAAAGTTAAGTTTGCCGATAGGCCGCAGGTGAGAGCCGGTGACGACGCCACGTGGGACCGAGCAGAACAAGCTCTGATAGATGCAACTGACGCCGCCGGTCTCGCCTACACTCACAACCCAGGTGAAGGAGCCTTCTATGGTCCAAAGCTCGAATTTATTCTAAGAGATACGATAGGCCGGGATTGGCAATGTGGAACCCTACAAGTAGACTTTGTACTCCCAGAACGATTGGATGCTTCATATATAGGAGAAGATGGAAACAAACACCGTCCCGTAATGTTGCACAGAGCAATCTTAGGATCTTTCGAAAGATTCTTAGGTATACTAATTGAGCATTATGCTGGACGTTTTCCCATGTGGCTGGCCCCAGTACAAATAGCCATAGCAACAATTACCAATGATGCTGATTTATACGCGGAGAAAGTCGCAAATGAGTTTAAAACAGCTGGATTAAGGATTGTTACTGATTTACGTAATGTAAAAATTAATTATAAAGTAAGAGAACACAGCTTAGCTCATATTCCAATCATATTAGTGGTTGGACGTCGAGAAGCTGAAGAAAATACAGTAGCTTTACGTCGATTAGGATCAAAAAAACAAGAAATGCTTGCCTTGGCCGATGCTCTGAGCCAACTTGTAGAGGATTCAAAGAGACCGGATAATAAATAGACAGTTTTTATTCTTTTAATTCATTAACTACTAGGAGATAGATACATCGCTAGACGACCAGTAGACGTTACCCCCCCAAAACGATCAGGGCCACGGGTAAATTTAGACATTGACAATGCTGAGGTTCGGCTAGTCGATGAAAACGGAGAGCAAGTTGGAGTAGTACCTACTGCAGACGCACTAGAAAGAGCTTACAGTGTGAGCCTTGACCTAGTTGAGGTTTCTCCAAATGCGGCACCGCCTGTTTGTAAAATAATTGATTTTGGTAAACTTAAATACGAAGACCAAAAGAAAGCTAATGTCGCTCGAAAAAGACAAAAAACGATTGATGTTAAGGAGATAAAACTTCGGCCGAACATTGATACACATGACTACGATGTCAAAATGCGAAATGCCCGTAGATTTATTGATGATGGAGACAAGGTTAAAGTAACCCTTCGTTTTCGAGGAAGAGAGATGGCTCACCAAGAACTTGGTGCACAGGTGTTACAGAGAGTTCGCGAAGAACTGGATAAAATAGCTAAAGTAGAACAGATGCCTAAATTCGAGGGACGCCAATTAACTATGGTCATGGCGCCTCGCTAGTTTTAAACACCTACTAAACATCCATAATATTTAGTTTCTACTTTACCGGAACTTTACAATAAGACCCGGTAAAGTAGAAAACTTGCTACGCTGGCGGACGGGAGTGCTGACCTCCATCTACCATAACCGTGGTCCCTGATACCCAGGACGCCCTTGGGCTGGATAAAAAAGCTACAACCCATGCTATTTCCATAACTGAACCTGCCCGACCACCTGGCAGCCCCTTCATTGTCTCGCGCCAACGAGCTTCATCACCCCATGTCATGTCTGCTGTAGTTTTTGCTTGGGTAACTAGCCGATCTGTTTCTATTGGCCCTGGATTTATACCTACTACCCGGACACCTTTATCATAGCTTTCTGAACCTAACGCCCGAGTTAATGCCATCAATGCAGCATTACCCATAGCCCCAGCAATATAGTTCGGTCGCGACCTTTCCCCTGCCATCCCTATAATATTAACTATTACACCGTGTCCTCTGTGGCACATTTCCGGATATATTGCCTTAGTCAAACCAACAAACCCAAATACTTTAAGGTCCCAGGCGTCTTTTATCGTCTCGACATCTAATCGTGCAATATCACCAGCAGGAATAGCCCCAGCATTGTTGATAAGTATATCTACACTTGAAGTAATGTCAGCTAAGGATACAACATTATCAATTATTGAAAGATCTGTTGCATGGATAGTAACTTGAATATCAAATTTAGATTTAAGTTCATCATGCAGAACTAGTAAATCCAACTCTGTTCTTGCTGCAAGATGTAAATTACATCCCTCCTCAGCTAAAATCATAGCTATCGCTCGCCCTATCCCTTTACTAGCTCCAGTAATCAAAGCTGTTTTCCCATTCAATTCCAGATCCATAATCTTCACCTTTTTAGATACTATTTGTTACAAAAAATATTTAATTAATCTAAGGAGAGAAGTTAACATTAATAAAAAGCAAAAAACAAACCTGAAAAGGGCCTTGCGTTTATATATATAGATCGTTATAAACCGCGCGATTTAGTAACGATAGTGTGGCTGGAGAAATCACTTCTCTGGGCATGCCTAGCTGTCGAACCAAAACCTCATAAATACGCGGTGATAAAATGCCCAAGATGAAGACAAAATCGTCAGCAAAAAAGCGATTTCGCTTAACAGCTTCAGGCAAAATTAGGTTTAAGCCTTCAGGTATGCGGCATGGTATGCGAAAGCGTTCCCAGTCCATGAAACGGAAAGCTCGTAAAATTGGTATTATGGCCGATGTTGACAGCAATTTAGTTATGCCAACCATGCCTTACGCAAAAAAGAAGGGTTAAGACATGTCTCGTGCAACTAGTTCTGTACATCGACACTCGAAACGTAAAAAAGTTCTGAAGCTTGCCAAGGGCTATCGTGGACGAAGTTCAACTAACTATAGGATAGCGATTGAACGAGTTGAAAAAGGTCTTCAATACGCATATAGGGATCGAAAAGTAAAAAAGCGAAACTTTCGGGCTTTATGGATCCAACGTATAAATGCCGGTGCTCGTCAACATGGGTTGACATACTCTCAATTTATGAACGGAGTTAAACAAGCCGGTGTTGAGCTTGATCGTAAAATTCTAGCTGATCTTGCCGTTAAAGAACCTGAAGCATTTAAAATGCTGGTCGATCAGGCGCAAGACGCCCTGAAGGCTTCAGCATAACTTAGGCCCCGCGGGCCTATTTGGATTATACTATGACCCCGTCTGATTTAACGGAGCTAGAGTCTGCACTTTTAGCTGAAATAACAGCAGCCGACAGTCTTGAAAGACTTGAGGCCGTTAGAGTTTCAGTTCTCGGTCGCAAAGGACAAATAACCGAGCAGATGAAAGGACTAAGTAGTTTAGAGGGTAGCGCTCGAAAAGCTGCAGGCCAAACACTTAATTTAATCAAAGACCGTTTAACAACAGCTATAAAAACCCAGCAACTCGACCTAGAGTCTATTGCACTAAAGATACAACTTTTGGGCGAAACTAGTGATGTTACTTTACCACCTCGTCCCAGAAAAACGGGACATATACACCCTGTAAGTCAAGTAATGGAAGAATGTATCGAAATATTTGGAGAAATGGGATTTTCAGTAGCCGAAGGCCCTGATATTGAGGATGACTTTCATAATTTCACAGCCCTTAATATTCCACCGGAGCATCCAGCGAGGCAAATGCATGACACATTTTACTTGCCAGAAAACGATGAGGGATCCAGGTTAGTTTTAAGAACTCATACTTCACCAGTACAAATACGTACGATGGAAAATAATACACCCCCAATCCGAATTATTGCTCCAGGTCGTACCTACCGAAGTGATTCCGATGCAACACATACTCCAATGTTTCATCAAATCGAGGCTCTAGTTGTAGATGAAACTACACATATGGGTCATCTTAAAGGATGTATTATCGATTTCTGTCGAGCTTTTTTTGGCATCCCAGATCTACCGGTAAGATTCAGGCCGAGTCATTTTCCTTTCACAGAACCATCCATGGAAGTTGATATTGGTTGCAAGCGTTCAGATGGAGAATTGAGAATAGGTAACTTTGGTGAAAGCGCCGATAACTGGCTAGAAATCATGGGATCTGGAATGGTACACCCAAAAGTCCTTGAATACGGAGGTATAGACTCAAATAAATATCAAGGATTTGCGTTTGGCATGGGAATAGACCGTATTGCGATGTTAAAATATGGCATTCCTGATTTACGAACTTTCTTTGAAACAGACCTCCGTTGGCTTTCACATTATGGCTTTGCGCCTCTTGCCGCCCCATCTATGATACGAGGGCTTTAGAGGTAAGTTATGAAATTCACCCTCAACTGGCTAAAAGATCATTTAGATACCGAAGCAAGTCTTGATAAAATAGTTGAGACACTTATCAAAATTGGGCTGGAAGTAGATACAGTTGAAAACCCAGGAACTAAGTTCGATGCCTTTACAACAGCTCTTGTAACAGACGTTCAAAAACATCCGGATGCTGACCGACTGCAGATCTGTACAGTAGATAACGGCAATGACCCAGTTCAAGTGGTATGCGGAGCTCCAAATGCTAGAGCTGGAATGATTGGGGTATTCGCCCCAGCAGGAAGCTGGATACCAGGACTCGATCTTAAACTTAAGGTGGCTGAAATAAGAGGAATCAAATCAAATGGTATGCTGGTATCAGAACGTGAAATAGGGCTGTCTGATAATCATGAAGGCATTATTGAGCTACCGGAAGAAACTGTAATAGGTAAACCATTTGCCAGTATTTTGGGGATCGACGACCCAATAATAGATATTGAGCTAACTCCAAACCGACCTGACTGCACAGGGGTAAGAGGTATAGCTAGAGACCTCGCTGCAGCCGGATTAGGCTGTTTAAAGCCATTTCTAAGTTCTGAACCTGTGGAGGGTACTTATGATAGCCCAATTTCTTGGTCTATAGCTGATGATGACAACGCCTGCTCTTATGTAGTTGGACGACACTTCAGAGGGATTACTAACCGGCCTAGTCCAAAATGGTTACAAGATAGGCTTATTGCTATTGGCTTACGGCCAATATCAGCGCTAGTTGATATTACTAACTATATAGCAATAGACTTAGGACGCCCTTTGCACGTTTTTGATTCGAGCAAAGTCAATAATAACACTCTGACTATGCGCCGTGCTGAAAATGAGGAACCATTCTTCGCACTTATAGATAAGCACTATACACTTGACCAGTCTAAAACCGTTATAGGGGATGGAGATAAAGTAGCAGCACTCGCCGGAGTAATGGGGGGAATGAACAGTAGTTGTATGCCAGAAACCACTGAGGTTTTTCTTGAGGTTGCTTTGTTCGATCCAATACAAATTGCTACCACCGGACGTGCAATGCAGATAGAGTCTGATGCCCGATACCGGTTCGAAAGGGGAGTTGACCCACAATCAGCCGAGTGGGGTGCTGAAGCTGCAGCTCGTATGATTCTTAACATCTGTGGTGGAGAGACTAGCATTAAAGTCAGTGCCGGTTCACCACTTGATACTTCACACCTAATAGAACTACGACCGGAGAGGGTTAAAACACTTGGTGGGATAGATGTAACTATAGAAAAACAAAAGGAAATTCTCGAGAAACTAGGATTCTCAATTAATAAAGGGGGAAAAATATTAGTATCGCCTCCATCCTGGCGACCAGACATCCATGGAGAAGCCGATCTAGTAGAAGAAATTACCCGAATAATAGGTTTTGAAAAAATTATCCCTATTTCGTTAGATAGAGAGCAAGCACTGCCATCAGTTGCTATATCTGCGAGGCAAAAACGTTCTGGAAGCGCCCGAAGAACTCTGGCAGCAGAAGGTTTAGAAGAAACTGTTACGTGGTCATTTATGGGGTCGCAGCATGCAGAAATATTTGGTGGAGTGCACAAATCACTTTACCTAGTTAATCCAATTAGTAACGACCTTGATGTGCTGCGGCCCTCTATTATTCCCAACCTAGTACTCGCTGCTGGTCGAAACATAGATCATGGTTTGCAAAATTTTGGATTGTTCGAGTTAGGCCCAACTTACCAAGACTCATCTCCTGAAGGTCAACTTTTAGTTGCTTCAGGGATCCGACAGGGCAATATAGAACATCGTAATTGGTCGAATTTATCTAGAATAGTTGACGCTATTGATGCAAAGGGTGATGCTTTAGCAACACTGGAAGCAGCAGAGGCACCTGTTACATCGCTAAAGGTTGTAACGACTGGTACTCCGGAATACTATCATCCAGGACGTTCGGGTAGCCTCTGTCTCGGTAAAAATATATTAGCATGGTTTGGTGAATTGCACCCCGGCGTTCTACAGCAACTCAACATAGGAAGCCCATTGGTGGGTTTTGAGGTTTTCCTTGACCGGATACCAATTAAAAAGCAGCGTAGGACTGCGCGTCCACCACTCAAATTATCCCTATTCCAGGCGGTGTATAGAGACCTCGCTTTTATTGTTGATGTGTCTTATGCAGCAGATAAAATTATAGCAGTGGCTTTAAACGTAGATAGTGATCTTATCGAAGATATAAAATTATTTGATGTCTACACTGGAAAAGGTGTCGACAAAGGAAAAAAATCACTGGCTATCGAAGTTATGTTACAACCCCAAAAAGAAACATTAACTGAAGATCAAATAGATGAGGTTATACAAAAAATTGTACTAGCTATTACAAACAAAACAGGCGGTGTATTAAGAAGCTAGTTATCCATATGTGTGGAGAATATCAATCTATTTAACATGTATAACTCTTTCATTTTGTTTTTAATTGGGTACAACCACTCTAAAACATATTAGTTTTATACAGTTATTAATTAACTTATTGATTTTAAACTATCATTTATGATTTTTAAGGTATAAATAAATGAGCTTTTTGAGTTTATTTATAATAAACATTATAGATATTCTATAAATAATCTGTTTCTTACAATTTATACACATATTTATAAACAAATTTTATTTTATAAATTATCTCAACGGAGTTGTTTGGTTTACCGGTATGACAAACCTAAAAAATATCCGAAATTTTGCTATTATTGCCCATATCGACCATGGAAAGTCGACATTAGCAGATAGACTAATACAGCATTGCGGTGGCCTAAGTGCTCGAGAAATGAGCGAACAAGTACTTGACACCATGGACCTAGAACGAGAACGCGGAATTACTATTAAAGCTCAAACAGTCCGTTTATCCTACAAAGCCCGTAACGGTAACACATACTCACTAAATTTAATGGACACCCCGGGACATGTAGATTTTTCTTACGAGGTATCAAGATCTCTAGCAGCTTGCGAAGGCTCTCTTTTAATTGTCGATTCTAGCCAAGGGGTAGAA
>Ga0302133_10002525_pt1 | contig 11180 bp, 12 predicted proteins | sample CB9_331_MG_FD_203121 | JGI IMG/M metagenome (GOLD analysis project Ga0302133, IMG submission 203121) | Marine microbial communities from Western Arctic Ocean, Canada - CB9_33.1 | ecosystem: Environmental > Aquatic > Marine > Oceanic | place: Canada: Western Arctic Ocean | collected 2017-09-19 | reverse complement strand
GCAAGGACGAACTGCGGAAGAGCTGGGCGGGCGTGCAACCGTGACCCCGCGAGCGCGAAGGAGCGTCAGGACCACCAAGGCAACCTAGCGAGGCGCCACCTCGATGGTCGCCGCCAGCGAGGTGTTGAGCCACTTCACCGCGCGGTTCTGGTCGGCGACGTCCTCGACCTGGATCCAGCCGTTGTTGCCCAGAGCACGGACGCGGTAACGGCCCGCCGCAGCGGACCCGGCCCAGCTGACGACGTAGGTAACGCCCACCACGAGGAAGCCGGGGGTCGGGGAGCCCACGACCGGTTGCCCCACGACGCTGACCACCCACGCGTCGGCCTGACGAGCATGCACGAGCGGCTCGTTGACCACCGTCACGGCGCCGATCGTCTGGACCGGGTCGGTGTTGAAGTCCGGGAAGTCCTGATTCGTCCGGGTGGTGACCGGCGGCTGGGCCAGGGACGGTCGTACGCCGGTCAGGATGGTGGCCGCACCCGCGAGCGCCAGAACGACGGCCCCGGTCACGAACATCGGCAATCTCACTGTACGCATCGTGCACCTCCTCGAAAATTCAGTAACGGATCATCACTCGCAGTTCGTGGGCTCGTGCAAGCTCAGAGGTCACCCCACAGATATTGCAGGACCGACACGGCGCAGACCACCACCGCATCGGCACGGAGGGTTCGCCGCCCGAACGTGACCGGCAGGAAGCCCGCCGCCGTGGCGGCAGCCACTTCAGCCACACTCCAGCCGCCTTCCGGGCCGACCGCGAGTGTGGCCGTCGCCGGTCTGGGGCGGTCCTGCAACGACCGTAGCGCGCCGCTCGCGTCAGCGGCCTCCGGCTCGACGAGCAGCAACTGGAGCGCCGACCGATCGGCCTCGAGCAGCGACCACAGCGGTACCGGCGCCCGCACCACCGGTACGACGGCGCGGCGACACTGCTTGGTGGAAGCGACCGCAATCCGCCTCCACCGGTCGGTGTCGCGCCCACGCGCCTCCGTCCGCTCCGTCACGAGCGGCTGCACCGCGACCGCCCCCACCATCGTGACGTCGCGCACGACGTCATCGAACTTGCGTCCTTTCAACAGCGCCGGCGCCACCGTCAGCCCGACCGCCGGTTCCGGAGCAGGCACGACGGGCTGATAGGGCCGCACCAGCACCCGCCCCGACGACACCTGCTCGACCCTGGCCAGATACTCGGCGCCCCGCCCGTCGAAGACCGCCACCGTCGCGCCGGCACCCAGTCGAAGCACCCGCGTCAGGTGCCGCGCCTCGTCGTCGGGGAGCTCGGTCGGACCGGCCGGGTCCGCAAGGCCCGGCACAAAGAAACGCGGTGGCATGGCCGGATTATAGTGGTCGCTCACGCGATCCGCCCGTCCTGGGAGTCGGCGCGGGGTTCCAACCACGGACTGCTATACTTCCGCTCTTCATGTTGTTCGCAGATCAGCCGCTCGGGAAATACAAGATCATCTCCGCGCTCGGGAGCGGCGGATTCGGCACCGTCTACCTGGCCGAAGATACCTGGATCAACAAGAAGGTCGCACTGAAGGTGCCGCACCGGCAGAACCTGAATTTCAGCGAGCTCTTGCGCGAACCGCGCCTGCTGGCCTCGCTCGACCATCCCAACATCGTCTCGGTCACGACGGCGGAGAAGCAGGACAACATCTTCTTCATCGTCATGGAGTATGTCCCGGGCGAAACGCTCGAGACCGTGATCGAGACCAGCGGCCAGCTCGAGATCGACCGAGGCCTCGACTATGCGAGCCAGATCGCGCATGCCGTCGAGCACGCGCACGCGCAGGGCATCCTCCACCGAGACCTCCGGCCGGCAAACGTCCTGGTGTCTGAAACGGGGACGCTGAAGGTCGCCGACTTCGGCACCTCCCGCTTTCTCGAGATCGCGGCGCACGGGACGACGATCATCGGGAGCCCCCCGTATATGGCGCCCGAGCAGTTCCGGGGCGAGGCGGTGTTCGCGTCGGATCTCTACTCGCTGGGCATCACCTTCTATCAGATGCTGACCGGTGAGTTGCCCTACGAGGCACCGGCGCCCAGCGATCTGGCCAGGCTCCAGCGGGGCGAGCTCGTCCGGCCGCCACGGCTGGTGAACAAAGCGATTCCCGTGGCGCTGAACGATGTCGTGATGAAGGCCCTGGCACCGGACGTCGCCCACCGCTACCAGCGCGCCGGAGAGCTGCTGGCCGATCTCGACGAAATCCGCGCGGGGCGGCGTGTCACGCCGGCGGCGGCGCCAGATCTCGCCGACCAGCGTGGACGGAGCACCCCGTCGGGCGAGATGCGGAGCATCCAGGCCCGCCTGCGCCAGCGGGTGCCCCCACCCGCCAGCTTCTGCTGGCACTGTCGCAAGCCCCTTCACGCCAGGTCGGACCGTTGTCCCTTCTGCGACGAGAAGCAGTAGCATCGAGCGGCGGCGAAGCGCCGGGAATTATGTTGCGTGCCGGCGCGACGGAACACTACACTGTCGACAAGGCTCTTATAGGCCCCTAAATGATTGATAGCGTAGTGGATTGGTGGATTCGGTCATGAGTTTCGGTAGCGGGAAAATCTGGATGAACGGCGCCCTTGTGGACTGGGCCGACGCGAAGATCCACATCGGTTCGCACGTCGTTCACTATGGCAGCGGTGTCTTCGAGGGGGCCCGGTGCTACGACACTCCGCGAGGGCCGGCCTGTTTCCGGCTCGATACGCATGTGCGCCGGCTGTTCGACTCGGCCAAGGTCTATCGCATGGCCTACAGCCTCGACCAGGCGGCCTTCCGCGACGCCGTGCTCGACACGATCCGTGCGAACCAGTACGCCGCGTGCTATATCCGCCCGCTGCTCTATCGCGGGTATCACGAGCTGGGCGTCAGCCCGTTCAACTGCCCGGTTGAGGCGGCCATCCTCTTGTGGGAGTGGGGCGCGTATCTGGGCGTGGACGCGCTCGAGCAGGGTGTGGACGTTCAGGTCAGCTCCTGGGCCCGTGCCGCACCGAACACCTTCCCGGCGATGGCCAAGTCGACCGCCAACTACGCCAACTCGCAGCTCATCAAGATGGAGGCGTCGCTGAACGGCTATGGCGAGGGCATTGCCCTCGATCCAACCGGGCTCGTGAGCGAGGGTAGCGGCCAGAACATCTTCGTCATCCGGGACGGTGTCATCCGCACACCACCCGTGAGCGGATCCGTGCTGCCAGGCATTACACGGGACGTGATCCTCACGCTGGCCAGAGACCTCGGGTTCCCGGTGCACGAGCAGCCGATCCCGCGCGAGATGCTGTATATCGCGGACGAGGTGTTCTTTACCGGCACCGCCGCGGAGATCTCTCCGATCCGGAGCATCGACAAGATCACGATCGGGGATGGCAAGCGCGGGCCGGTGACCGCCGCGCTTCAGCACCGGTTCTTCGACGTCATCAACGGCAAGGTCCCCGACACATACAACTGGCTCACCTACGTGTACCCGGATACGGCCAGCGTCGCCAGGACCTCCTGACCGCGGCCGAGCCATCCGGCATGGACATCACCGAGCTCCTCACCGCGGCGGTGCATGCCGGCGCGTCCGATCTCCACCTCAAGGTCGGTGGCTATCCGATGATGCGGGTGCACGGCGAGCTGTGCCCGACCACCGACGAGCGGCGTCTCGACCCGACCACGCTGAACGCGATGGCGGCAGAGCTGGTGCCGATGGCGCTTCAGTCGCGCTTCGTCAGCGAACACGAGGTGGACTTCGCGTACAGCGTCGCCGGGCTTGGTCGCTTCCGCTGCAATGTGTTTCGCCAGCGGGGCACGGTCGCCATGGTGCTCCGGGTGATTCCGATGCGGGTCAACTCGATTGACGAGCTCGAGCTCCCGGAAGTGTTGAAAACCATTGCCCAGGAAGAGCGGGGCCTGGTCCTGCTGACGGGAACCACGGGGAGCGGCAAGAGCACCACGCTGGCGGCGCTGGTCGACCACATCAATCGCCGGCGCGCCGCCCACATCGTGACCGTCGAAGACCCTATCGAGTATCTGCACCAGGACAACCGGTCGATCATCAACCAGCGGGAGGTGGACGTCGACACGACCTCGTTCGCGCAAGCGCTCCGCAGCGCGTTGCGCCAGGACCCGGACGTGATTCTGGTCGGTGAGATGCGTGATCTCGAGACGATCGAGACCGGGCTGACCGCGGCCGAAACGGGGCACCTCGTGATGTCGACCGTGCACACCCTCGACGCCACCGAAACGGTCAACCGGTTGATTTCGGTCTTTCCGACACATCAGCAGCGGCAGGTACGCCTGCAGCTGGCCAGCGTGCTGCGCGCCGTCGTCTCGCAACGTCTCATTCCGACCGCCGACGGCGCAGGCCGATGCGCGGCGGTCGAGGTGTTGTTGAACACCCCGTTCGTGCGGGACTGTGTCGTGGACCCCGAACGGACCCACTTGATCTCGAGCGCGATCGCGGCCGGCACATCCCAGTACGGGATGCAGACGTTCGACCAGTCGATCTACGCGCACTATAAACGTGGCCGGGTGACCTACGACACGGCGCTCCGATGGGCCACCAACCCCGACGAGTTCAAGCTGCGTGTGCAGGGCATCACCACGACGAGCGATGAAGCCCAGGACGACATGGCCCGCGCACGGGCGACTCGCGACGACGCGGCACCGATGGTCACCCGATTCGGCGACTAAGGGCCCTGACCAAAATAGATGTGCCACCTTCTGGGTGTCGAGGCGCCCGTCCCGCCAGGCGCGAGAAGCGCGCATACCGGGAGTATGTAAGCGACGAGCAACGCCGCGGGGCGGGATGCCTCGGCGGCCAGATGGCACATTAATTTTGGTCAGGGTCCTGACCCCACGCAGGCTGCGACCTCCCGTGTCCCCGCCACCATCCCCGACTACCTACCAGATCGCCGTCCGTCTGCTCGCCCGCCGGGACCTGTCGACAGCCCAGCTCCGCGAACGACTGACACGCCGTGAGTTACCAATCGCCGAGATCGACGCGGCGGTCGCGCGGCTGACACGCGAGCGCGTGGTCGACGATGAGCGGATGGCGCTCGGCCGCGCGCGCTTGGCAGCCGAGATCAAGTTCCGTGGCCAACGTCGGACCCGCCTCGAGATCGAGGCACTCGGGATCGACCGTGAGACCGCCAGGCGCGCGGTGGCGGCGGTGTTCGACGAGGCCGACGAAGAGGCGGTGCTCGAGCGGGCCATCGCCAGGCGCCTGACGGGGACCATCCGCGACCGCGCCCACTTCCGCCGGCTCTATCAGGCCTTGCTCCGCCAGGGATTCCCGCCCGACCGCGTCGCCGCGGCGCTCGTTTCACGCGCCGGTGGGGACACGGCTTTTATGGAAGAATAGCCGGATGACGTCCAGCGAGGTCCGCCAGAGTTTTCTCGACTATTTCGCGCGTCACGGCCATCAGACCGTCCGCAGTGCGTCGCTCGTCCCTGGAGACGACCCGACCTTGCTGTTCACAAACGCCGGGATGAACCAGTTCAAGGACCTGTTCCTCGGCCACGAGCGACGGTCCTACACACGCGCCGCCAGTTCCCAGAAGTGCATGCGGGTCAGCGGCAAACACAACGACCTGGACAACGTCGGCCCATCCTGGCGTCACCACACCTTTTTCGAAATGCTCGGGAACTTCTCGTTCGGCGACTACTTCAAGCAGGAGGCGATTCCGTTCGCCTGGACGCTGCTGACGGAGGTGTGGCAGCTCCCGCCCGAGCGCCTGTATCCGACGGTGTTCAAGGGCGAGGCCGGGATTCCCCGAGACGACGAGGCGCACGCGATCTGGAGCGAGCTGGTGCCGCCAGACCGGATCGTCGAGCTCGGCGTGGAGGAGAACTTCTGGGCGATGGGCGAGACCGGCCCGTGCGGCCGTTGTTCCGAAGTGCACTATCACCGCGGCGATGCGAGCCCCTGTCACGAGCCGGTCTGCCTCGGCATCGACTGCAGCTGCGACCGGTATGTCGAGATCTGGAACAACGTGTTCATGGAGTTCGACCGCGACGCCAGCGGCAACCGAACGCCCCTGCCAGCCGCCTCGATCGACACCGGTATGGGGCTGGAGCGGGTTGTCGCGGTGCTGCAGGACAAGGTCTCGAACTACGACACCGACCTATTCACGCCGGTGCTGCACGCGATCGGTGACCTGACCGGGCGCGTCTACGGTCCGCACACGCCCCACGCGTCACCCGGACCGCACGATGTCTCGATGCGTGTCGTCGCGGACCACCTGCGCGCCATGACCTTTCTGCTCGCCGACGGGGTGATGCCGTCCAACGAGTGGCGTGGATACGTACTCCGCAAGATCATGCGACGAGCGATGCGGCACGGGAAGAAGCTCGGCCTGACCGGCCCGTTCCTGCACCAGCTCGTGGACGTCCTGGTCGCCGAAATGGGCGCCGCGTATCCCGAGCTCCCGGCCGGCCGCGACACCATCGTGCAGGTCGTTCGAACGGAAGAGGAACGCTTCGACACCGTGTTGACCGACGGCCTGCCTCGACTCGAGGCCACCGTGGCCGACGCCGGCCCCGGTGGGGTGCTCTCAGGGCAGGACATCTTCCGGCTCTACGATACCTACGGGCTCCCGCTGGACTTCATGGAGGACCTGGCCGGTGAACGCGGGGTGACGATTGACCGCGCCGGGTTCGAGCAGGGGCTGGAATCGCAGAGGCAACAGTCGCGGGCGAAGGGCGGCTTTGGCGGTGCTGGCCGTGGTGGTCGTGACACCGCCCAGTATCAGTTTGCCTCCGACGACGACCGCGCCCGGGTCCTGGCCGCCACCGACCAGTTCGAGGGGTACGAGCACATGCGGGTCGAGACGACCACCGTGCTGGCCCTCTTCGACCGGGAGCGCGCGGCGGTGACCGAGCTCGAGGCCGCGGCGCACGGGTACGCGGTGCTCGAGCGCACGCCCTTCTATCTCGAAGCGGGCGGACAGGTGTCGGACACCGGCCGGCTGACGGTCCAGGGCGGTGCCACCGTGGCCACGGTCGAAGGCGTCGAGCGGCTCGCGCCCGGCGGCCCCCGCGCACACAGCGTGCAGGTGACGCAGGGATGCCTGCGCGCCGGGGACGTCGTAGCGGCCGAGGTCGACACGGCGCGCCGGGACGCCGTCCAACGTAACCACACCGCGACGCACCTGCTGCACGCGGCGCTGCGGCAGCAGCTCGGCGCGCATGTCAAGCAGGCCGACTTCGCCCACGGCAGCCCGATCGGCCGGACGACGCTCGACGCGGTCGAGCGTCAGGTCAACACGCACATCTACGCGAATGACGCCGTCGCGACGGAGGTCCGGGCGACCCAGGCGGCGATCGACGCCGGCGCGATGGCGCTCTTTGGTGAAAAGTACGGCGAATCGGTGAGGGTCGTGTCGGTGGCCGACGTGAGCATGGAGCTGTGTGGCGGGACGCACTGCCGCGCCACGGGCGATATAGGGCTGTTCGCGATCAAGCAGGAAACCGGTGTCGCGGCTGGTGTGCGTCGAATCGAGGCGGTCACCGGCGAGGACGCCGTGGCGCACCTGCAAACCCTGCGCGAAGGGTTCGACGCCGTACTGGGCGCGCTGGGCGTTCCCGGAGCCCAGGCGGTCGAGGCGGTCGACCGGCTACACGGCGAGACCAAGCGTCTGACGCGGGAACTGGAGCAGCTCAAGATGAACGCGGCGCTCGGGGCGCGGAGCGGCGCGGCCGGCGAGCCCGGAGACGACGCGGTGGCGGTCGGCGACGCCCGGCTGATCGCACGACGGGTGTCTGGTCTCGAGAAGGGCTCGCTGCGCGGGCTGGCTGATTCGCTCAGAGACCGTCTGGGCCGCGGCGTGGTGGTGCTGGCCTCGGAGAACGACGGGAAGGTGGCGCTGGTCGTCTCCGTGAGCAAGGATCTCGTCGACCGGGTACATGCCGGGCGGGTCGTCAAGGCGATCGCACCAATCGTCGGGGGGGGCGGCGGCGGTCGCCCGGACTTCGCCGAGGCCGGTGGCCGCCAGCCGGACAAGATCGAAGCGCTCCTGGCTGAAAGCCGGACGATGATCGCTGGGCTCATGGACTAAAGGGCTGCCCGACAGTCCCCGATAGGATCAGAGAGGCCGGGTGCCGCGTTTTGAGGTAACGCGCGGCCTGCAGTATCGTGGGAACGTATGTCGAGACCACTCGCCTGGATCATTGTCGCCGTCGTGCTGGCGGGCTCGTCTCGAGCCGCTGACGCGCAGATCTACTCATGGCGAGACGCACAGGGCGTACTGGTGGTGTCGGACACGCCGCGCACACCGGCGGCGACTGCCCTGCCGGTGAGCAACCCGGCGACCATCCGAGCCGCCCGGACCGCCAGTCCTGTCCGGACCGCGGGTCTCGCTGGCATCATCGCGCGTGAAGCGGCGCGTCACGACATCCGGCCAGAGCTCGTACGAGCGGTGATCCTGGTCGAGTCGGCCTTCAACCCGAGAGCCCGCTCGCCGAAGGGCGCGATGGGCCTCATGCAGCTGATGCCGGCAACTGCCGCCGACCTCAACGTGGCGAACCCGTATGACCCCGCACAGAATGTTCGAGGCGGCGTGGCGTATCTGCGCCAGCTGCTCGACCGGTACGACGGCAACGAGGAACTCGCCCTGGCGGCCTATAACGCCGGCCCCGAGGCGGTGGCGCGCCACGGCAACCAGGTGCCGCCGTTCCGGGAGACCCGCGACTATCTGGAGCGGGTGCGGGCCTCGACGACGGTCACGGACCGACGGCTGTCGGCCACCGTGGTGAACGGGCAGACGATCTACAAGAGCTACGACGTGGTCAACGGTCGGCGGATTCCGACGTACTCGGACGTACCGCCCTCGCGCAGGTCCGATGACAGCGCCCAGTGAGCGGGTCCGCCTGGACCTGTGGCTCGACATCGCGTGTCTCTTCAAAACACGGTCTGAAGCACAACGCGCCTGTCACAGCGGCAAGGTCGCGGTCAACGACCAGCGCGCCAAGCCCCACCGAACCGTGCAGCCGGGAGACCGACTGACGATCACACGCCCGAACGGCCGGAAGCAGCAGGTGCTGATTCAGTCACTCGCCGGTCAGCACATCGCCAAGGCGGTCGCCAGAACCCTGTATGAGGACGTGACACCTCCGCCGACCGCCGCCGAGCTGGAGGTGGCGCGCCTGGGCCGCCCACGCGTCAGCCGCCGTCGACGCCGACCGGGCGAGCCGTCGCTCAACCCGGCCCCTGACAAGCGGCAACGCCGCGAGGCCAGACGCTTGAAGGGCCAGTAGTGCTATCATTTAGGGTCATTCCAGTCGGGTCGACTGGTGAGGGAAAGGACCCACGACGATTTGGCCAATCACAAGCACACGTTGAAAGCACACCGCCAGGATGTCATTCGGCGGGACCGCAATCGAAGCCTGCGCACCCGGCTGCGGCACGCGCTGAAGTCGATCCGCGGGGCGATCGAGCAGGGCAAGACCGACGAGGCGACTACGGCGCTCAGCGGCACCGTCTCGTTGATCGACAAGATGTCAGCCAAGGGTGTCATCCACGACAACGCCGCCGCGCGCTACAAGTCGCGGCTGGCGAAGCGGCTGGCTGGCGCCGTGACAGCGGCGAGCGCGACACCCGCGACCTAGCTAGCCCTCAGCGACCAGGGCGTCGCCGTCCGTGCGACACCACCAGGCTCACCCCGCAGAGGTCCATGACGAGCCGCTCGAGCAGGACCCGCTGATCTCCGGCTGAGGTCTTCAGGTCCAGATCCGTCCGCAACAGCGCCTCGACCGCCCCCGGGACGCGGTTGGATGACAGCTTCGTCCTGGCCACCCACGCCAACTGCCCCAGCACCATGTGGGGTGCGGCTCCAGACTCGAGCACGAGGGCCAGTTCCTTGAGCGCCTGCCCTGCCTGCCCACTCTCGATCGCCCGAGCGACCGCCCAGTCGTCGTGTGCGGTGGCCGGGCCCACGATCTCCAGCACGTCGGCGACACCGACCGACGGCTGACCGGCGACAAACAGCAACAGCCGCTCGACGTCACCGCGCAGTCGCGTGAGATTCAGACCTGAGCGCGCCGCGAGCAGCCGTGCGGCGGCCGGCGCGATCTTCAGCCCCTCCGACTCGACCCGACGTTTCGCCCAGCGCTCGGCATCGCCGGGGCTCTCGATGACACCGCAGGTCACCACGGTCGCCCTCTTCAGCAAGCGCGCGGTGGTGCGCCGACGCTTGTCGAGACTGCCGGCGACGAGCACGAGACACGCGTGAGGCTGCGGGTCCGCGAGATAGGTCTCGAACGCCGCCAGGTCGGCCGCCGTGCTCTGGTTCTCACGTTTGGGGGCCAGACACCGCTCGACCCGCAGCACGATCACGAGCCGACGCGGCGCCATCATCGGGAGTGTCCGCGCCGCCTCGATGACCTCGCTCAAGGTCGACTCGCCGCCATGGAACCGGTCGACGTTGAAGGCCCGCAGGTCTTCATCGACCACCTGCTCGAACGCGTGCGCCATCTCCGCCTGCTCGACATCGTCGTCCCCGAGCACCAGATACACGGGAGCGAGGTCGCCGGCGGCGATCTGTTCGAGCGCCGTGCTTGGGGTGATCGTCGGCATGGGGACACGCTGGTGTTCAGCCACCGACACAGCCTGATGGCCTGTATCGGGACACTGTAACGCCGGCGGGGGCGGAGCGACGCCAGGTATTTAAAACGCCTCGAGAATGGAGCTGACGACCGTCAAGGCGAAGTCTCTGGCAACCCGCTCGACGGCGTTCGATTGCTGCCCGAAGAACGTCGACGCGTCGAGTTGTCCGCCGGTCCCGGACGCCACCTCGTACTCATCGCTGAACGTGAGCTGGGGATTCTCCCAGAGGACCTCGTCGGTCGTGAGGTCGCGAAACTCGATGGCGGCACGCAGCGTGAAGATATAGCGCGAGGCCTGCTGTTGCGCCGTGAACGTGGCCGGCGTGATGGAGATGTCAATGATCGTACCGCTGAGCACCGCGTCGACCCCGGTGTCGGTCGCGACGATGCGATACCGACCGCGACCGATGAACTGCGAGCGGACCTGCTGGGTGATGGTCTGCTCGACTTCGAACACCGGTGTCGTGTTCTCGAACAGCGGCACGCCGATCGTCTGGATATAGTCGGGGAGAAACGACCCCTGCCCGGCAAGCGCGTAGCCGCATCCCCAGGTGGTCACTGCCACGAGCAGCAGACACAGCACGCCGGACACCATCGTTCGCCGTCGGTT
>Ga0302133_10002524_pt1 | contig 11181 bp, 11 predicted proteins | sample CB9_331_MG_FD_203121 | JGI IMG/M metagenome (GOLD analysis project Ga0302133, IMG submission 203121) | Marine microbial communities from Western Arctic Ocean, Canada - CB9_33.1 | ecosystem: Environmental > Aquatic > Marine > Oceanic | place: Canada: Western Arctic Ocean | collected 2017-09-19 | reverse complement strand
AGGGGGCTAACGACTAGGAGTCCCACGGGGGGTTAGGGGGCAAAGGGGGGTATAGAGATATATGCTGCCCTACCCCACAATGATGTATTGAAAGAGCTTAGACAGGAAACGACATTACCTTCAGGGGAGAAAAGAGAATATGGGGGTTACGGTAACTGATAAGAGTAGTCTGTGTTTTTCCTGTCATTACAGGAACCACATTATTTCAGGAAAAGGTGCATCCTTTCTCCAATGCCAGAAACATTTTGAAAACCCGAGGTATCCTAAATATCCCGTTCTTCCCGTTTTTGCCTGTCCAGGATATAAAGTCTCGGTATAGCGGTGCATTACCCATGGCCATCAAATCCATACCGCTTGAACCCTTCCTAACAGAACCTTATTCTGATATCCCTTAGGGTCTAGCCCCTACCTAACAACAGCCTTATAAACCTTAATTACATCCTCATTAATAATTAAGAAAGGATGAACTATGGATTTTCAGCCAATAGCGAATGTCGTTTTGATAGCTCCAGAAATACCCCAGAATACTGGCAATGTAATTCGTCTCTGTGCTAACGTCGGGGCCCGTTTGCATTTGGTGGAGCCATTAGGATTTCAGTTGGAGAACGCTAAGTTGCGCAGAGCTTCTTTAGATTACAGTGACCTTACAGATATACTCGTGCACAACTCGATAGATGAATTTTTCCAAACGATATCCATTGGTAGCGTCTACGGAGCCACAATACCTGGAACTGTTCTGTATACCTCTCCTCGATACCAACTTGGGGACACCATTATTTTTGGTTCAGAAAGTGTAGGATTGCCTGCTAGTCTGATGGACAAATTAAACTTTGAAAACCGAGTGCACATACCTATGATGCCTGCCAATCGTAGCCTAAACATTTCTAACGCCGCCGCGATTATTGTGTACGAGATGTGGAGGCAGATTGATTTTTCTGGTGCATCTGCCTTGGCACATGAAAACCAATCTTATTTCTCATAACAAAAGCCTACATCCTCAGATTAATGATGTCGAATCAGGGTGTTCCAGTAAATCTAATTGCCTGTAGGTCTAACGTAAATTATCTACCAAAAGGGCAAAGGGATGCAGCAAGCTTCAGCGACGGTAGGGGAATTATAAAATAATTATATTCTCTTTTAATGTCCGTTGTACTTAGTTTGTCAACCAACGTAATCCAGATGGGACTTAACGGCTAGCTAAGGAAGTTGAGAAACATGTATCTATTGGCAATATTCCTACCGCGGGTTGCAATGCTTCTTTGTGGGAAATCGATTCAGGCAGTGTTAAATTTGTTCCTCATGTTTGCTCTTTGGGTTCCCGGTGTTGTCCATGCTTTTATGATCGTTAGTGCTCGGAACACCGACAAACGTAACAACAGATTGATACCTTTAAGCAAAACGGTGAAGACTAGTGATCGAAGTTGCACTGAAGCCACAACTCACGTGGAATAGACCTTCCTTAGGCTATACTGCCCCCAGAGACAGGGTCATGCGGGCTAGCGAGCCTACCTGCTAGGAGTCCCATGGGGATTAGGTACCAGTGAGGGGGTATGGGGGTGGGTATAAAGATATATCCCTCCCCCAACCTAACAATGGCCTTGTAAGCCTTAATAGCGTCCTCGCTATTCGTATAGTAATCCGACAGCTTCCTCTAATACGTGATTAGCTCTAACCGAAAGATACACTTGTGGGGTTTAGGCTTTAGTACCCAGTAACTCGTGTACTATTCAGATGTTGCCCCATCCTTAAAAGTAGCGACGGGGCAACATAGTGTCTGATTAATACCACTTTGAATCGTAAATATTGCGAATTGGCGGAGCTGTCACTAGAGGTGCGAGATCCCCCAGTATGGTATTTACACGTGGGGTTGCATTCTGCGCACTTTCGTTATTTTCGTAAACAGCTATAACAGTAATTTCGTTTTCATCTGAGGACATATATCCCCAATGCAAAAGCCCCTCAATGGACGAAATATCCTTGACGTGCTGTGAAATGAATTCATCAACGTCATTTCTCTTATCAGGTTTGATTTGTACTACTGTCCGCGAAATTGCAGTCAACGTAAAACCTCTCTGTTCTTTTGAAAACTGACTAATATAGGTCAGCAATTGTGACATTTGTTAGGTATGAATAATTTAAGCGATATAGCCAAATAGGTAGGAATCCTATAAGGGATTTAGGTGCAACAGCGGCATAGAAATACCCCCCGCTTACCTCGCAATAACCTATAGCCCTAATAACATCTTCGCTATTCACCTATCAGCTCAGTAGCCTCTTTTGAGTACGTGATTATTGCGTGCTAATTACGTACCAACTCAATAAAGTAGTGTCATCCATTCAGGGCCATTGCCATTTTTTGTGAATCATCAAACAGATGGAATTCTGTTTGCAGCCCATCTTTCACCACAAACATATGAACTGACTGCGCATCCAAATTGTCTGCACTGTAATGTACATTTACATAAACTCGATCGTTCTCTGCGGTTACGTTTAAGATGTCCAAATCAAAATTGGGGAATTTTATTGGTATTTGCGCCAAGAAGTTAACCAGAAAGTTATCAAATCCGTGGTATTCACCCGATAGTTCATGATCTCCATTGGCCTTGATCAACGCATCTTTGTGAAAAATTTTGCCAAGGCTTTCCATATCGCCCTCTGCAAAAAACTTATATCCACTTAAAACTAATTCTTTCGGTGTCATGAGACCCTTTCTTTGATCTATGAAATCCTACCAGTGACAACATTGACTTTATAGTCCAACTAATCACTTTCACTTAATATTATCAAATCAGGCTATCCTTGTCTGTAATCGATGGGCTGATCTTTTGAGTGAGCAATGTCTAAGAAAGAACAAGCGAATCCGGAGTTGTGTGTAACTTCAAAGCATACTCCCTCAACTACTTCACAACAGCCTTAAGAGCATTCTCGCTATTCATCCCGCAATCCTATATCTTCTTCTAGGTGATTAGCCGTAACTGATAGAATTTAATGGCTAGGGGCTTAGGGCGGTAGGTGCAACTGGGGGGATAGAGAAAATTCATATCCCATTTAAGATTAAGGCGATTGTGTTATTTGGATTGCGGCTTTAAAATTTCCGTAGCTAATTTTTAGGAGGGACCAATATGACTAAGGCTTATGTAATCGCTCATCTAACTATGACCAACCATGACAACTTCATGTCAGGGTATGCGTCGAAAGTGGGAGAAGTTATCGAAGCATTCGGTGGGAAAATTCTAGTCCGCGGTGGGGAAATTTCTTATCAAGAAGGTGAATCCCTAGGGGACCTAACCGCTGTGGTGGAATTTCCAAGCAGAGATGCGGCACATGCTTTTGGAAGTAGCGAGGGATATCGGGCCATTATTAAGGCCAGAACAGAAAATACCACAGGCCCTTTCGTTATTATTGACGGAGTACCTGAATAGCTGGGATATAATATACATGTAAGTATTCTGGCTAAACTCCGATGGGTAGTAATTACGTTCAGGGAAACCAGACTGTTGGATTAGTTAGAGACTACTTATTGACATCCTGAACAGCATCCACCCAGTAGACCAATAGCTTCCTCTAAGTGACTAGCTGTAACCGATAAATGTACTTGGGTAATGGTTAGCTTTACGTGACTCAATAAGCAGTTAGAGCGGGAGGTTGCCTAGAATTATCTGACGAAACCGCTATCCTGCTCGCTATGGGCAGAGGAATATAGCTCAGTGGTAGAGCGGTCGGCTCATAACCGATCGGTCGTAGGTTCGAATCCTACCTGCGGAGCCAAATCCTAGCTAGGCTAGCTACAGGATATTTTCCTCTGCCCCTCCAAAAAAGGAGGGGTTTTCTTGTTTAGAGCGGATGGTTACTCAGAACTGTTTCATGGATTTCAACTTGCTTTGGAGGTGTCCGGCCTTAGGCCAAGCACCATAAAGCACTACACTACTGATGGGAAGAAGTTCTTAGAATATTATCCGGATGTGTCGCCATCCGAAATCACTTCTATCCATATCAGGCAATATCTAGTCCTTCTCAAAAAGAAGGTATTGGCTGAGACAGGCTATGAGCTGAAACTAGCCCTACGTATATTTGGAGAAATGAAACGAGGAGCCTTCTTTGATCTACGAAATTATTTGAGGAAGCCTTAGTTAAGATATATCCAAGAGTTAAAGTGTGAGTTTTGTAGTTTCTAAGGGAATCACGTCATCTAATATTGGTGTCATAAGCGAGAGTAATTTGAATACTACCAGCAGCACAAACAGTTTGCTTTAGAGAAACCCCATCATCGGATCATTGCCTGGCGTAAGCGTCGAAAAGCTGCCAAGCGATCTCGTTCAGCCCAGAATGCGTCACAGCACTCAGCGCCTCCTCGCGTGTTCGGGCGTTTGTATGTGAGTTGACCACTATGGAGAGAGACAAATCAAGCTCCGGTGAATAATAGAAATCCGATGTATATCCGCCACCGCTTCCGGGGTGCCCGTATGCGGATATCGTCATGTTTGATAGCGCTATTTCTCGTTTTGTAGAGTGGTAACCGTATTGCTGATCCACAGCCCCAAACTGTATTAATGGACCCGTGAATGACTCCAAGAGGGTGGCACGAGCCTTCAAGGAAAGCACCGAACCATCGTCACTAAAAAGCTCATATGCCCACTTGGCCATATTCTCTGGCGTGGTTATTATCCCTGCTGCGTTCCATGTCGTTCGGCCCGTTGCCAGATACCATTCCTCTTGCAAATATGAACTCTCTAGGAGATCGCCGAATCCAGTACCTCCCCACCCTTCTCCATGGGGTCGAGCTGTATTTGCTGGAGCTCCATCCTGCGGTAACAGGAGAGCCACTATGTCAAGGGGGTTAAATAATTCTGTCTTATACAACTTATTTAGATTTTGACCACCGGCGTGCTCTGCGATTATACCGAGGAGCGTAGTATTCGTGTTTGAGTAGTTATAGGAACCAGGTGTTTTGTAATCGAGGGTCACTAGTTGAAGTAAGTCGACTGGCTCCCAGTTGAGGCTAACTTGGAGGGCACTATAATCGTCGTTGTATTCTTCAATTTGCTGGATCCCAGACGTCATAGTCAAAAGTTCTTCGATGGTCACCGCGGGGTTAATCACGCTTTTATTCAATGCCTTGTAGACGTCATTACTGGACAATACCGTAGCTAATGTATCGGATAACGAATAAAGGCCATCATCGATCTGCTTTAACGCTAGCCCTGCGGTAAAGCTCTTCGAGGAACTTCTAATCAGGTTAGGAGTTCCTACCGTCATTGGTTCCGAGGAACTCGCGTCCCCCTTGGCATACCTCCAAAGATATCCGTCCTTGTAGACGGCTGCCGAAATCCCGGCCTTTTCAGTGTATTCGCCGAACGTCCTGTCAATGGCATCCCGGAATTGGGTTTCTAGGTCGGGAGGGAAAGGTTTATTAACGGTTGTTGATTCAAAATCCATTACCGGGGCGTGAGTTGGAATGAATGCTTTTGGTTCCGGTTCTTTAGATGATCCATTGTTGGATGACACGGCGTCAGCAGCGGTCCCTGATTCGCACAGACCCCATGCCGCACTCAGACTGCTCAAATGCTCTCCTGTTAGCTTGTCAAAAGCCTCCTCTATGCCGTGCTCAATCACACCTTCTTTCGATTCCTTAGTCATGGTCTCCGCGTTTGCTATCAAACATTGACCGATCACATCGCCCTTTGCCCAGGTACCCCACGAGTCACGAATGTAATTCCTTACCGAGTCACTGAATCTCTGATCTGAGTCAGAGTCTGATCTTTCGGACTTAATAGATTCATTATTGGATGACACGGCGTCAGCAGCGGTCCCTGATTCGCACAGACCCCATGCCGCACTCAGGCTGCTCAAATGCTCTCCTGTTAGCTTGTCAAAAGCCTCCTCTATGCCGTGCTCAATCACACCTTCTTTCGATTCCTTAGTCATGGTCTCCGCGTTTGATATCAAACATTGACCGATCACATCGCCCTTTGCCCAGGTACCCCACGAGTCACGAACGTAATTCCTTACCGAGTCACTGAATCTCTGATCTGAGTCAGAGTCTGATCTTTCGGACTTAATAGACTGACTCAACTTTGCCGTTTCCTGAACTCTAGGAGCGGGAGACGAAGAGGTCGTTGGTCCGGTTGTAGGTAATACTGAAACGCTCGTGCTTAGTCGTGAAGTCGCAGAACCGGTGGTGCCCGAACTGCCACCGCAGCCGAAGATCATAAATATCAAGGTCAATCCGATCAGAATTCTTATCACCTAACACAACCGCCTTTATGATTTAACTGAGCCGGGCTAAAATACCGACTCATAAGAAACCTCCACTAACCATTAACCTCATATCGTGTATGCAAAGGGGGGATTGGAAAATACTCTTCTTCCAACAACCGCCTTAGAGATTATGAAAATTGGGGGTACTACCGGACTTCCATTCTATCGAACTCCCCATTCTTCAGGCGAACGCGGACTTCACGAAAGCTGACTTTACCTTCGTCGACCAGATCTCTGATCTGAATCTGCCTCGCGGACAGACGACTATTGCCCGACTTGAACTCGACCAATACGACCTCGTCCTCCTCAAATTGAACCCCATCAATAGGGCTCCCAAGGAATCGGAAGTTCTGGGGATCCCATGGATACGGGTCTACCAGCGGAAGCCACTGCTCTGTCATAAAGCCACGCTTGACCTCTCCACTTCGTTTTTCCGATTTAAGCCTACCGTAAGCCTTCGTAAGCTTGTAAAGAACAAGTAAGCTTAAAGTAAGTGTCACTGAAAGCCCCGTGACAACTTGCCAGGCGAGTGAAATATTGATGTCCATGATCATCCTCTTCGCTGGTCCGGGATTGGAGTGAGAGAATCAAGTACTTCATCACTGAATGGCGGGCTTTACTCTCATAATCGCGTCAAGCGTCTAAATTATTGGGATCGGATATTACTCACTGCACCCAAAATATGAATGTAACTTTGCTCTTGGCAGGCCCCATACCTACGGGAAGTAAGCCCCTATGGCCCCACCTCCGGCGGAGATGATCTCGCCATTTAGCGATACGGAAAGCGGTGATGCAAGAAAAACGGCGACGTAAGCCAACTCCTGAGCCGTCACAATCTTGCGGATACCAATGCCGCGGGAGATCTTCTCTTTTAAAGCCCCCACAGTGGTTCCTTCGCGCTCCGCCTGTTCCACGTACATAGGCTCGGATCGCTCCGTTATAGTCTGCCCCGGGTGGATACAGTTCGCGTTAATACCGTACTGACCTAACTGGTCTGCCAAAGTCTTGGTGAAGTGTGCTAGGGCAGCGTTGCGCATGCCACTGATGTTGCCAGAGGAGCGGCCTGACATGCCTCCAATATTAATGATCCGGCCCCACCCGCGCTCCTTCATATGAGGTGCGACCGCCTTCGCACATCTAAAAGCGCCAAACAGCTTGGTGCTGAGATCAACAGTCAGGTCATCTTCACTGGCCTCGGTAATCTCTCCCTTGACCATCCCCCCAACAAAACCGGCTGAGTTAACCAATATGTCGGCAGAGCCCAACTCTCGGACTGCCGTTGCGACCATTGTAGCCACCGACTCCCGATCGTTTACGTCAGCGGAAATGCCTAGAACTTGATTGCCTGTTTCTGTGGAGATATCCCCTGCTGCCTGCTCTAACACGTCCTTACGCCTCGCTACGATGGCCACTTTCACACCGGACTTTGCCAACTCCAACGCGATTGCCTTGCCAATGCCCAGGCTTCCTCCAGTCACTATTGCGGCTTTCCCGCTTAGGTCTATATCCATGACGCTTTCCTCCATAGTCAACTTATCAGGGGCATGTGATGTCGTTCTCGTATTGACCGCTATAGTGGCTAATGTACAACAATTCATGGCAGGCTCCGGAAAACCACCCGCAGTCTCTCGCCATAGAATCTAATCTGCTGTCTCGTGCATCACGAGAATTACTTCATTGACATATATCTTGAACGCCTCTGCGGCGCTAAAGAACAGGTACCCGACATGGTCTGCGATCTGCCCCACCTCAGCGTCCCCGTCAATCAATAGCGTAACTGGCTGACTATAACCCAGAGTCCGTCGGGCCAAGCTAAGTCCAGAAATGCTGACCTCTTCATATAGCACGTTTATCGAGCGGGATTGGTACGGCGCGCGGGTTTAGCTGCATAACCGAAAGGCACGGAACGATCTGGTGCCTCACTTAGGCGAGAGACTATACGGCTGTGAATCCACCATCTACGGGGAGTTCGGCACCTGTTATGTAGGAGGCGTCATCCGAAGCCAAAAATAGCACTGCATTCGCTACCTCTTCGCGCCTACCTTCCCTTGCCATGGGCACTGAGTCAATCATTTGCTGTCGAAGGCTCGGCTCAGAGGTGACTCGAGACGTTAGCATGGGCGGCATTACCCCGGGATGGACCGAATTGACCCGAATGCCGTTTTTGGCCTGTTGGGCGGCAGCTGACTTAGTGAGTATCCGAACCGCCCCCTTGGAGGCGTTGTATCCCATATGCGTATATTCTTGTCCTACCATGCCGGAAATGGACGATATGTTAACGATCGAGCCGCCACCCGCCTTATGCATTTCGGGGATGGCGTGCTTGATACCCAGAAATACACCTTTGGCATTGATCTCCATCAAATTGTCCCAGGCTTCAGTATCCATTGTTTCTGGACTGGTGCTGCCGCTGATACCCGCATTGTTGACCAGGATATCCAGCTTTCCGTATCGTGACACGGTGGCGGCGATTACCTCTTTCCACTCTTCTTCATCTGTCACGTCGAGATGCACGAATACTGCTTCGCCTCCAGTCTCCGCGATCTCGGCTTCTACTTTCCGACCGTCCTCTTCGAGAACATCCGCAATTACAACTTTGGCGCCTTCGGCTGCGAACAGCTTCGCCTCCGCCTCACCCATTCCGTTAGCCCCGCCAGTAATTATTGCTACCTTGCTTTCTAATCTCATGGATTCACCTCAGCGTTCGTTTGATGCCATAAAGATGCTTGTCCGGGTTGCAGAATGCTAGACCTGACGATAGGCAACCCCACGCTTAATAACATTTTCTGTCAACGCAAAATTGCCTTCTTCAAGTCGGTGACCCCTGGGTTGTGGGGCGTTGGAGTCCAGGCCCAATAGTTCCAATACACGAGGGTTTGTATAGTATCCGTTATAGGTCTGCTTAACCAGTTCGCCGAAGAAGTCTGGGCTTTCGACCTCTATGGTACGTAAGATGTCATCTTTTTGGTCATCAGCTATTTGGGTGAATCCTTTGGAATACGTATTATGGGCTTTGACGTCTATCTCGGCCATACCAGCGCCAAATAACCTGCTCAGGGTAGATGAGCCTCTCACTGCAGAGTCCACAAATCCCAAGGCGATTTCAGATGCGCCCGGCATTTTCTCTTTCGCCGGTATGATTCGATTCAAGACGCTTTCGATCAGAGGCAACTGCGAGTTGCTGAAGTATTTGTTTCCCGATTTCATGGCGCGCTCCTCAGTCCAGCAACTGCCTGGAGTTTTTCTTGAAATAGTCGGCAATATATAATGCCATAGCTTGTATCGTCGAGGTTGGGTTCACAGCACCCGCCGTAACGAAGATACTGCCATCAATAATGAATAGGTTTTTGACGTCATGGCTTCGGCCAAAGCCATCTACGACCGAATTACTGGCGTGTTCTCCCATTCTTGCAGTACCCATCAAATGCCATCCTGCTCGGCGTGCCAAGGGCTGCACCATTACATCGCGGGCGCCAGCCGCCTTCAATACCTCGGTAGCGCTCCCTATGCCATGTCGCATCAGCTTTTTGCTGTTCTCGCTCATGGTGTATGAGATTTTCGGGGCAGGTATGCCATCACTGTCGGTGAGAACGTTGTCCAGCGTAACCCTATTGTGCGCTTCCGGAAGGTCTTCGCCTATGACGGCAATGGTAATCGTCTTTCCAAGGCGTTCAGCCAGCTCATCATGGTGATTATTACCCCAGGAGACTTTCGGCGCACCAGCGAAACCAAGGGCCGTTGTTACAGGTCCTGTGCTTCGAACTACCTGAAAAGCATAGCCTCGAACAAATCCTCTGGACAGGTCGGTCTCATAGAATTCAGCGCTCGTTATAGAGCATCCCAGTGGCCCGTTATGACCTTCCAGCAACTCATCGAACACGCCTGTAACCATCGAGTAGGGGTGGAACATCAGGTTCCGACCCACAAGTCCACTGCTATTGGCCAACCCATCGGGAAACAGGGCTGACCGGGAGTGCAGCAAAAGCCTTGCAGATCCAATCCCATTACATGCCAGGATTACTACTTTGGCCTTCTGCTCCTGAAGTCGTCCCTCTGAGTCATAGTAGATAACACCATCTGCAAGTCCATCCTTGCCAACAGTGATTTCCCTGACTCTAGCGTGAGTCTCTATTACCGCTCCATTGGCAATCGCCTTAGGCCAATAGCTTATATCGGTACTTGCCTTAGCGCCTAACGTACAGCCAACATCGCAGGGACCGCAGTTGTTACAGGCGGCCCGCCCATCATACGGACGAGTGAGAACGGCGCTATCCGAAGGCCACCAGTGCCAGCCCAGCTTGTCGAAGCCACCGGCGATAGTATCGCCTAGTTTTCCCAGAGGGACAGGCGGCGTCTGACGCTCGGACTTTGCAGGATAAGCCGTGTCGCCTATCATTCCAGCGATGCCCATCATTTTGTCGTTGAGGTCGAAATAAGGTTCCAGCTGCTGGTAAGTAACAGGCCAGTCGTCCGCAACTCCGTCCAGAGTTTTTACGCGGAAGTCAGAGGGATGGAATCGCGGGAAGTGGGCACTCCAGTGGATAGTACTTCCGCCCACTGCGTTGTACATCAAAGGCGCAATTGGGGAGTCCGTGTCATTTACAGGGTAGTCCTCTGGCAAGCCTCGAAAATTCGGATCAGGATTGAAATCAGTCTGTCTGCGAATCTCCCAGTCTGTTCCGTTGGGAGGGTAAGATTTGGGATCTGCCCAGCCGCCCTGCTCTAGACACATCACGTCTATGCCTGCCTCGGCGAGACTCCACACAAAGGCAGCGCCCGATGCGCCCGCACCTATGACGAGTACGTCTACAATATCCTTTTTCTGAACCATCCAAGCCTCCCGCAAACAGTGCGTTAAAAAACCTCGCGCGCATGGTAGCAGACTAGTTAACACGATGGCAGCCACAAATTGGAAATGAGAGT
>Ga0302133_10002517_pt1 | contig 11203 bp, 10 predicted proteins | sample CB9_331_MG_FD_203121 | JGI IMG/M metagenome (GOLD analysis project Ga0302133, IMG submission 203121) | Marine microbial communities from Western Arctic Ocean, Canada - CB9_33.1 | ecosystem: Environmental > Aquatic > Marine > Oceanic | place: Canada: Western Arctic Ocean | collected 2017-09-19 | reverse complement strand
CATTGGTTACAGTTGTAACATTAATAAAACGGAGGAAAGAAAAGTGCCGAGACAAAACATACTCAGGCAGAAACTGGAAGCCGGAAAGCCCACTCTGAGCACACACATCAACAGTGTCTGGCCTGCGGAGGTGGAGGCCATCGGTAACACAGGTTTTTACGACTACGTGGAGTTTGTTGCGGAGTACGGCTCCTTCGATCTACACGACCTGGACAACCTGTGCCGCGCTGCCGAGCTTTACAACATGGGTAGTATGATCAAGGTAGACCAGAGTTTCATGCCGTACCTTACCCAGAGGGGTATCGGTGCCGGATTCGGCAGCGTCCTGTTCACTGACGTACGTAATATAGATGAGGTGAGGGAGTGCATCAAGGCCGCCAGGCCTGACCATCCCGACTACGGCGGACGTTATGGAGTGGCCACTAGGCGCAACTCTTACATGGGGTATGGCGGAACGCCTGAGTACGTTCAGTCCATAGCTGATACGGTGCTAGTGTTCATGATTGAGAAGAAGGGGGCACTGGACAACCTGGAGGAGATTCTTGAAGAACCAGGGGTGGAAATGGTCCAGTGGGGAGGGGCGGATTATTCGATGAACATAGGTCATCCGGCGGAACCGGACCACCCGGATGTCGTTGCTGCCAAGAAAAAGACATTCACCACAGCAATCAGGATGGGAGTGCCGCCAAGGGCTGAGATTGGCACTGCTGACCAGGCAAAGGAGTATCTGGACATGGGTGTCAGGCACTTCTCGGTTGGCACCGACCTTGCAATCCTGTTCAGCTTCTGGACGCGTGAGGGCGAGCAGATCCTGAAGGCATTGGAGGGACGATAGGCACCCATTGGGTCCGTGATCCTGTTGCCAGGAATGCTGTGATCAATCTACTCTCGCCGCGTTCTTGACGAGGTACGGGTGCAACTCCATACTTGAAAGGCACTTTACAAAAAATAAGAGCAAAAACAGAGAGAGGTTCCCAGATGACTATGACAGAACTGATTGGACCTAATCTAAAGCGTCTACACGAAAACCTGGTAAGTGCCACAATGGACCTGACTCACGAACAGCTTCATTGGAGGCCCTCAGAGGGCTGTAACCATATTGCATTTTCTCTGTGGCATTATGTGCGTACAGAAGATAACCTGGTTCGGTTTGTCCTGCAGGAGCGTAGAGCACCTGTGTGGCTGGAACAGGGCTGGAACGAGCGGTTCGGTCTCGACCGTGTGGCTCAGGGGACGGGCATGAGCCCGGAAGATGCCAGTGCAATACGCCTTTCATCTGCAGAGGAGTTCCTACCTTATATGCGTGCAGTCTGGCAGTCCACTGAAGAGTATCTGAGTTCAGTGTCAGATAACGATATGCAAAAGGTATTCACGGTTAAACCTTTCGGGGAAAGACCTGTCGTGCAGGTCCTGACGGAGAACCTGTTGACACATGGGTTCAGCCACCTGGGTGAGATGTGGGCACTCAGGGGGCTTCAGGGGATGAAGGGTTCGCCCATATAGGGAGCGTCACCTGTGCAGGTGAAAAGTAGCCCAACTTGCAGACCTGCGTAGTATGATTGACAATGATGTGTAGCGTAGATACCATCATCATTCGGTGTTGTCACAGGGCCTCCACAGTGGGCATTGGAAGTGTGGTTCGGTCCGTAATCTCTTGATCTACCGTTTAGGAGCATCAATATGGCACAGTTAAAAATAGCCTCTGGGAACGTTGTACAGGTACATGACAGCCTGTATGAATTCGTGAAAGACGAAGTTCTCAAGGGCACCAAATGGACAGTCGATCAGGTGTTTGGGATGCTGGGTGAACTCGTAAATGAGTTTGGTCCCAAGAACCATGAGCTTTTGGACGCCCGGGCGGCCTATCAGAGCAAGATAGACGCATACTACCAGAACAGAAGAAGCAAGGGGTGGAAACCAACCTCTGAGTCAGCGGATGGAGACGCTGAAGAACTTGAGAGGTTCTTGGTGGATATTGGGTACCTCAAGCCGTATAGACCTATAGATTTTCAGATGACCACGCCCCAGCTTGACCCAGAAATGGAACAAAACGGGCCGGAACTGGTTACTCCGGTGAGCAACGCCAGCATGGCGGTCGGTGGGGCCAATGCTCGCTGGGGGAGTCTGTACGACGCCTATTTCCTCAGCGACCTTCATTCGGAGATAGACAAGCAGGCACAGCGACCTCAGCGTCTTCTCATGGTTGTGAAGGAAACGAACGCATTTCTGGATGAGCACGTTGCCAAATGGGAAGGCAATGTGGGGTTTGGCGATATTGCTTCATATTCGGTGGCGGGGAGCGGCCAGGGAAAGTACGAGCTTCTGGGTCACACATCGGAGGGCAGGAAAGTGCGCCTACAGGAATCAGCCAAGTTCATTGGGTTCAACCAGGATGAAAAGCAGGAACTGTCCGAGTTCTTCTTGATGGATAACGGGCTGAGAATACAGTTGCAGCTCTATGAAGGCGGCAAGGTTAATGCCGAGAACGGACAGTTCAGGGATTTTATTGTTGAATCAGCTGTTACAAACATCATCGACTTTGAGGATTCGGTAGCGGTCGTTGATGCGGATGATATGGTCGTGGCTCTCCGGAATTATTTGGGTCTCATACGTGGAGATCTGCAGGCATACGGTTCCCGCGGCAATCCCAAGGCCATCAACTCCGATAAGACCCTAGTGGGCGTGGATGGCAGTGAACAGGCGTTGAAAGCAACAAGTCTTATGTCGGTCCGTAATGTGTCACTGCATATGTATACCGACATGGTGACTGTGGATCGACGGCACATCCCGGAGAGACTTATCGGAGTGTTGCTGACGACGCTTATTGCGACTTTACATGATAACGGATCCAATGGCGAAGCAAGAGAAGGCGAAGGTGAGACAGGCACACTGCCAGTTAGAGGCCCAAACAGCACCAAGGGATACGTTTACCAGGTGACTCCCAAATTGCAGGCGTCTGAGGAAGTAGCAGAGCAGGTAAGATTGTTTGAGTATATCGAGGAACGACTGGGCCTGGCAAAAGGGGTAATTCTCATTGGGATCATGAATGAAGAGCTTGGCATGACCTTGCAATTGGCCGAAGCTCTCAAGGCCGCTCAAAGCCGGACCTTTTTTATCAACACAGGCTTCCTGGACCGCACGGGGTCCCAAATAAGGGTGCAAATGCAGGCTGGTGCGGTCAATCTCAGGGACGATCTCACACAGGAGACGTATAATTCTAGCTACGAGCTGCACAACGTGGACGTTGGTATTCAGACAGGAATACACAAGCACGGAAAGATAGGTAAGGGTATGCAGGTCAGAAACCGTGCCATGGCGGAAATGCTTCAGAAAAAGATAGACCATCCCAGGTTGGGAGGGAATACCGCGTGGGTTCCGGCTCCGTACCCGAGTGACCTGCACTCGATGCATTACCACATGGTAGATGTTGATCAGGTGCAACGGGTCATGGAAGATTCCCCGGCGCTAAACATTACCAGAAAAGCTTTGCTGACGTTCCCGTTCTTGAAGGGCACGGAACTCTCCAAACAGGATGTCAAGGACAACTTGATAATGCGGTATGTTCACAGCATGCTCGCTTACGCAGAGCCGTGGGTGAATCGTGGGATTGGTTGCAGCGGGGTGCTGAACTTCGATCGGATAGAGGAAATGAAGGACAGGGCCACCGAGAGGATAGACGGCGCTGTGCTGGCGAATTGGAGGCTGCATGGCGTGATAAGCCAGGATGACCTTGAAAACGCGGTAAAAAAGGTGGCTGAAATCCTGGATGAGCAGAATGCAGGAGCGCCTGGTTACGTACCCATGATGGATACGCCACAAAAGCGTGATCAGATTCTGAACAATCCCGCAATTGCCTCTGTGCTAGAGGTCATTGACGAAGCACTGACATCTTCAAGTGCTTATGTAGAAATGGCACTGTTCACAAATCACAGAGCAATTAAAGCTGGTGCAAACTAGCAGTGTAATCCACTGGCTTAGGAGAGGTTCTTGTTCAACCCGGCTGAGAATAGACGCGCTGCAGGGACACAGTTCTTCACATCTTTGCAGCATCGTGACTATCGCTGGCTTTGGTTTGCTAACATCAGTGCAGGGTCTGCTCATTGGGCGCTGATAGTAGCCCGAGGCTGGCTGGTCTACGACCTGACGGATTCGTCCACACTTGTCGGCATTGTGACCTTTGCGGCAATGATACCCAACTTTCTAATCTCGCCGTTTGCCGGTCTGCTGGCGGACCGGGTAGACCGACGCCGATTGCTGGCTTGGACGTTCGGTTTGAACGCTGCCCATAATCTGCTACTCGCAGCCATAACTATTGCAGGACTCATAGAGGTGTGGCATCTGGTGGTGCTGTCACTCATCAATGGTTCTGCAAGGGCGGCTCAGATGCCGGCTTCTGGGTCTCTGCTTCCAAACCTGGTGCCTCAACGTCATTTGCTTAATGCAATAGCTCTCAGCTCGGCAACCATACACGGTACACGACTCCTAGGGCCGTTGCTGATAGCTCCGCTCCTGATTCCGGTTGGTCCTGGAGGTGCCTTTGTCCTCTGCACGGTGCTTTATTGTCTGGGCTTGGTTCAGGTGTCGTTGATTCGCATGACGTCCACAGGCATTGTGGAATCTGAGAAGGGGATACTTAAGAACCTACTGGCAGGGTTGAGTTACGTCTATCATCACCATTTACTGCTACCGCTCATGGTGTTGATTGTGGCCCACTGTGCTTTGACTATGTCCTTTGAATCGTTGCTTCCGTCTCTCGCGAGGGAAAAATTTGAGGCTGACGGGGCTGGTTTCAGCTATATGATGATGGCAGTGGGTGCGGGCGCACTGGTTGGTGTCATGAGCCTAACGAAGGTACAGACGGACAATGTCAGGGGTCGGTTGCTGCTTGTGGCCGGAATCATAAGCGGAGTGGCACCGATTGCCCTGGCTGTATCGCCGAATTTGCCACTGGCACTTCTTGCAGCGGCGGCAATGGGAGCTTCTCAAGGAATCTATATGACCCTCTTCACCACAATTGTGCAGTCCATAGTACCCGATGGAATAAGGGGGCGTGTCACCAGCATAAGCAATCTGCATATCGGCGGGTTCATGGCGGGCACAAACCTGTTGAATGGCTCATTGGCTGACATTGTAGGCGTGCAGACAATCCTGGTTGTGACGGGTGTGGCATTCCTGGTGATCATTCCCGTGAGTTTTGCCAATCTCCACGTCAGACGGGTCTACTTCGTAGGCGCCACCTCTATGGCTACGGCGAGCTAGAGTTACAATTCGCACGGTGCTGTCTTACGAAAAATTGGATGGACTGGGCCTCATACTTGCGCTACAATCGTCAACGTATTCTGCGTGTGCCAACTTATTTTGTAAGGGAGGTGTGAGTTGCCCAAACAGTCCCCAGTACCTGAAGAGTTGGACAAGCCATTCTGGGAGGCTTGTAACGAGGGCAGGCTGGTGATTCAGCACTGCAAAACCTGCGACACGTTGCAACACCCGCCAAAAGAGGCATGCTCGAAATGTGAGTCAGGCGAGAATCTCGAGTGGCGAGAGATGAGCGGGCGCGGCAAGATATACTGCTACGGAGTGATGTACGACAGCCCGGTGATAACCCTCGCGGTCGACCAGCCATTCAACGTGGCAGTAATACAGTTGGAAGAAGACCCCGGTATCAATATGCTTTCCCACCTTCCCGGAACTCCGGTGGATCAGGTGCCGGTGGGAGCCAATGTACAGGTAGAGTTTGAGACTACCCCGGCTACAGGTCAGAAAGTACCCGAATGGCGGGTTGTGGGCTAGACCCATCATCTAGAAGATACCATAGACACACACATAAGGGGTGAACAATGCCAGTGGAAACTCAGATGGCTCCGGATTCAATATATCGAAGCACAGAGGGACTTGGGGTGTGGGAACATAAGGGAAAGGTCGCTGCTGTCGGCATAGGGATTTCCCCTACTGCCCGGCGTTGGGACGAGAGCACCGAAACAAGCCTAGGCGCCTGGACCATCCTCGCGATCCAGAACGCCATAGATGACGCAGGCGTTTCACCGGACCAAGTTGATGGACTCGTTCTGACTCCCGAGACCTCGACAGGGTCTCCTTGGCCAACAGATAAGTCCATTCCAGAGGACTTCCTCAAGACATATCAGTCCACTGATAATCCCCTGGACGGTATTGCCCAATTGAGTTCGGAGTGGATTCTCAAGAACATGCCCGAGCTGACGAACATCAAGTTCGTTATGTATGCTCCAGTTTGTATGTCCAATGCCTTGGTCGTTGCTGCACAGGCCGTCGGCGACGGACTCACCAACACATGCCTGGTGGTGAGAGGTTGGCATAACTTTGGAGGTCGATACTACGTGGGGCAGGGGGTTACCGCCGGCGAAACCATTTCCGGGCCTGGCAAATGGAGCACTATGTGGGGCACTGTGGCGTGTTATACAACGGCCATGGTATTCGAAGCGTACTGTCGTAAGTACGGCAAGAACCACGATATGATGGCGCCATTCGTGGTGAACGAAAAGAGGAATGGGCTGCTGCTTCCAGAGGGCTACTGGGCCCAGCACAGGCCGGAGCCACTGACAGCGGAGGACTACCTGTCTGCGCGGTGGATAGCCAAGCCGGCGAACCTATATGACAACGATCTGCCCATTTGTGTTTCAGCGGCCTTCATATTCACGACCGCTGAGCGGGCCAAGGATATGAAACAGAAGCCGGTCTACATTCTCAACCACGCGAGGACTCTGCCTGCGTCAAGAGGTGTTGTTCCAACACTGGATGACTGGCAAGATGCCAGCGACAGCACGGGCCGCAAGCTCTACGAGGGCGCAGGGATTGGCCCCAAAGACCTATCCTTTGAGAATATGTACGACGGCTTCACTCTTTTCCACCAATTCCACCTGGAGGGCCTCCGGTTCGCCGGCGTGCAGAGAGGAGAAGCTCTGGACTTCTATCAGACAGACATTAGCATTGAGGGGCCGAATCCCGTCTCGCCCAGCGGCGGCAATGCTGGCGGCGGACGCACCCGGTTCTGGCTGCATGTCGATAGTGTTCAGCAGTTGCAGGGACGTGCGGGAGCACGACAGATTACAAAGAAGGCGGAGATAGGCGTATCAGGTGCATTCATGCCTGATTTCAGCTACTCCCTGATTTGGAGTGCCACTCCAGACTAAGCGTCTGCGTGTGACAATAGCTCAACTAAACTGAAGGCCTGTTCGCCCATCCAGCGGCAGGCCTTCAGACGTTGTGGGAACCTGTGTTATTGGAGAGCAACTCAGCCTAGGCAACTTTAGAATAAGGCCAGTGGGGATACGCGGAACACTCGTAACGAACCTGTCCCAATGCACATGCGCAACTCTTCTTGTGGAGTAACCAATATTGGAACGTGATACTGTAATCCAGACAAGTGGTTTAACCAAGGACTATGGATTGGATAGGGCACTGTTAGACCTAGACCTAGACCTGGAAGTCACCAAAGGAGAGATATTTTGCTTCCTTGGCCTCAATGGTGCAGGAAAGACAACGGCAATAAAATTGCTGATGGGGCTGATATTCCCGAATGCTGGTTCAGCTAACGTATTGGGAATGGACGTGCATGCCCAGTCCATCGAGATTAAGAAGCATGTAGGTTACGTCCCAGGAGAACTGCCCCAGTTTGGCGGGCTCAGCGCTTCCTAAGTAGTAGCCTGCATCGCTGGACTTACAGGTGTGATAGACGCATCTCTAGTTGAAGATATGGTCAAGCGATTTGACCTGGACTTGAGTAGGAAATGCTGGGAGCTGTCTCCTGGCAACAAACAAAAGCCTGTTTCTGGGTGAATTGGTACAAACAATGGTACAGTCGGGGTGGAAGAAAGCCCACAGCATGTCACTGTGATTTCATTTCGTATCTAAAAAATTATGGAGCTGAAGGGATTTGAAACATTGGCCCCATGCATATCATTAAGTAAATAGAAGTAAGGTGTTGTAACTTGCTATAGTAGCAATTCATGGTCATAGTAGGCAAAAGGGAGGTAGCACTCAATGAGTAAGGCTACTTTATCAACTTTGGAGAAAGTCTTCAGCTTCCCTCATCCAGCCAACGAATACGCCGCCCGCATGGTCGCTGGTATGGTGGTGACATTATCTATTGTAATCGTTCTCTTAGACGTGCATTGGCTGATGTTCTTTTTGGCCTATGGATTCCTTGCCCGTGTACTTACCGGGCCTACCCTGAGTCCAATGGGTTTATTGGCTACCAGGGTCTTCGCTCCCATATTCCATCTTAAGAAGCCAGTTGCAGGTCCTCCTAAGCGGTTTGCGCAGGCAGTTGGGCTGGCATTTTCAACTACAGCCCTTGTACTCCACTACGGATTTGGTCTGGCGATAGCAACTAACGTGGTTTTAGGCATCCTAATCTTCTTTGCTGCTCTGGAGGCTTTCTTTGGATTTTGCACTGGTTGCTTTGTCTTCGGATACCTTATGCGGTGGGGGGTTATTCCAGATGACGTCTGTGACAGGTGCAATAACTTTACCCTGCTGCCATCCCCTCGTCAGGAGAGGTAAGGTGGGACGCTATATTCCCAAGCCCCTCACACACCACCCCACGTACCTAAGCCACCATGGGGACTCCTAGACGTTAGATTCCATCGAACATGTTTTGGTTGACAAGACATGGACATATTGTACACGGGAACAGAATCTAAAGTCTAAAGACACTATCTATACTCCGACACTCCACTCACGTGGTTTGTCGTCAACTCCTTGTAGAATCCAGTGTGCGATAACCACCAATACAAGCAAGCCTAAGACTGCGACAGGACGTCCTAGTCCTAGAGTATCTGCAATCAACACCCATAGAACAGGCCCTATAACGCTCGCAAAGCGACCGACCATACTGTATATCCCAAAGAATTCGCCGATGTATTTAGGTGGCACTAGGCGCACCAGATACGGACGATCGGCACACCATGTGCCACCTAAAGCAATGCCAGACAGTGGAGCAATAATCCAAATCGAGTTGCTTGGAAGGCTGAGTAAAGGAACTGCAGAAATCCCCACAAGCACAATCATCCAAAGGTATAGTACTAAGTTGAGTGATTTCTTTGGGCCTATTGAGTCAACTATAAACCCCCAGGCGAAGGATCCTAAGATCGCCGCTAAGATGGACGTAGCCAAGATAATTTGTACTTGAGCATCACTGAAGCCAAGCTCATTAGTCACATATATGCCCATGAATATGATGAGTGTATTCACCGCATCCGCGTAAAACACCCGCCCTATCAAGAAACGCGATAATCCTGGGAATGTCCGAGTTCTTGCGAAAGTTTTTCTGGTCTGGGCTGCGGAACCTATTAAAGTTCTAAAACCTATTTGAAATGGCCCTGCACCTCGTTCTTTAACGAAGACGAAACATGGAATTGCGAATATCAAGAATAGTATGGCTGTGACCTTGAATATTCCAACGCGTCCTATAGTATCTAGCAGTATCAAGCCACTAACGGCGCCTATCAATGATCCAACATATCCTAGGCCAACCCCAAATGCTCCCACTTTACCGCGATTCTGGTCTGTGGATATTGTTCCAAGCAATGCATCATAGAAAATGAGCCCTGACTGAAACATATAATTGGCCACTACAAATATAACTAGGGATGTGGAAAGGCTGCCCTCCCCTAGGAAGAATGTGAAAAACACGCAACAACATGTTGTGACGATTAGAAAAGGTATCCGGCGTTTGGCTTTGTCTGACATAGCACCAAGCATAGGAGCTGTCACAAGAACCAATAACATTGATATAGCGTTTGCATAACCGTAATTGGAGTCAGATCCTCCCATATCATTTATGACCCACAAAGCAAAATGGATAGATACGATGTTAAAAGAGAACATCGTATTGGCTAGATCGTATAGCGCCCAGGAGATTATTGCTGTCCTAGAGGTGTGAGGCCTGTTATTAGTCATAGTTGCTCCTTCTCAAACACTTGAATAAGTATAGCGAAGTCTACTTGCTATCATTTATGGATCAGTAATGAAATTTAAGTCCATTTAATCAGCGAGCTTGGAGCCTTCGGGGTTAATGCGCCAAACTACTTCTATAATAGCGACTGTTAGTATGACGGACCCCGCCTAAGAGAGCACATAAATGATATAATTTTTCTGTGCTCTTATATAGATTAATTTAGAAAGGAAGTATAGGCAATGAGCATTAAGGTAATCATTTCCTTCGAAGTAGAAGACTTCGGTAAGTTTAAGTCAGTATTTGATGCCGGGGATAACGTGCGGAATGAAGCAGGGATCACATTAGAGCTTCACAAAAATATGGATGCTCACAACAATGTGTGGGTCATTGGCGCAGCATCATCCAAAGAAGCATTCACTGAGTTTTTAACAGATCCATCTGCTCAAGAGCGTATGAGAAACGGAGGAGTCATTCAGCCTCTAAATATCACATTTCTGGAATCTTGACAGCCTTACTCTGTATTGTCATTGTCCGTATAGCGACAACAGTTTGTCATTTTTGGTCTAGGCTAACCCCTAGGAATATTTCATTGATTACATAAGGAGAACAATATGATTGATGGATCACTTAATATTAAGAGACAGGAAATAATAGAACGATTGAAATCTATCAAATTAGAATACGATAGATGTTCAGATGTAAAATCTGATATTGCTTACAGAGGCTCTGAATGGTCAGTTTCTGATTTATTGAGACACACTATAGGGAGTTACGGGGGCATGGTGGTAAGGATATTGGATGAAAAAGAACCTAATTTGAATCCAAACGGCTACGACCGAGATGCATCGTGGTCTAAGGAGCGGAATTCATTTTTGGACGAGATTGAAAGCTATATTAACATTGCGACTGCATTAACCGATGATCAGCTTCCTAGGACCGCTATTTTCTCCGGTACTACCATTACTATCATCGATATGATTGAGAGAGTCGCAAATCATTACGATGAGCATCTAGCACAATTAAGGGATGAAGTCAGAGTAAGAGAAGGGCTTGCTTAATTTCTGGAGACAGTAAACCACAGAATATACTAATTATTTGGAGTGGAAAGTCGTGCAGTAGTAAAAAGAGACCTCTCAATGTAAGGAGAGGTCTCTTTTTACTACTGCAGTGTTTGTGGGTCTGAGGAGATTCTAATCCACCTGACACACTACTGATAAAGCCTAACCTACACTTATTATGACACGTCATCCGCATGCCATGGAACGAGGC
>Ga0302133_10002514_pt1 | contig 11213 bp, 11 predicted proteins | sample CB9_331_MG_FD_203121 | JGI IMG/M metagenome (GOLD analysis project Ga0302133, IMG submission 203121) | Marine microbial communities from Western Arctic Ocean, Canada - CB9_33.1 | ecosystem: Environmental > Aquatic > Marine > Oceanic | place: Canada: Western Arctic Ocean | collected 2017-09-19 | reverse complement strand
GGGGCAAAGACGACGAGATGGGGGCGCTTAACCTCATTACGCCAGAACTGGTCCGGCGTGCCACCGGACTGGTGAAAGAGGGCCACACGGTCACCTGCTCACGGCCACTGGACACCAATAACGACGCCGAGGTATATCGCCCCACTGTCCGCCTGATGCTCGAGAGCGGCGAGGGCTGGGGTCACCACGAAAAGCACACCGATTTCGAAATCCAGGCCGCGCTAGAGTACGTCTCGATTGTGTACCACGGCTACCACGTCACCCACCTGGACTCGACCGCCCACTTCTTTTGGAACGGGCAAATGTACAACGGGCGACCGTCGTCGCTGGTGTCCACCAATCGCGGCGCGACGGTCGGCTCCGTCGACAACGCTCGCGACGGCATAGTGGGCCGGGGCGTGCTGGTTGATGTCCCTCTGATACGGGGCGTCGACTGGCTGGACCGCGACGAAGCGGTCATGCCCGAGGACATTCTCGCCGCCGAGGAGCGCTGCGGCTTCAAGATCGAGCCGGGCGACATCCTGCTCATCCGCACCGGTCAGTTGAAGCGCACACGAGCCGAGGGCCCCTTCAACCCGGCCGTCGACGGCTCCACCGCCTGCCAGGCTGCATGCCTGCCGCTGATGAGGGAACGAGACATCGCCGTGCTGGGCACCGACACATCCAACGACGTCATGCCCGCGCCCTACCCCAAAGTGCGAAACCCAATTCACCAGGTGGCGCTAATTCGCATGGGTGTGTGGATTCTGGACAACGCCAATTTGGAAGAGCTGGCCGTCGCTTGTGCCGAGCGGAACCGGTGGGAGTTCATGCTCAGCATGGGCCCTCTGCGCATCGTCGGAGGGACCGGCTGCCCGGTTAACCCCATCGCCATCTTCTAGGCCCTCGTAACCCGGCGTGCAAAAGAACGCCGGGTCGAACGGGAATCTGCCCTCAGGCCCCATGCGTATAGCTAGCGTGGCCGGACCAAACCGGCCACCGGCGGGACATCGATCCCCGGCAAAAACCCTTGTCTCTGGCGAAAATAGGGATTATTTTTCAATGCACTCTTACCTGACAAAACTGCTGTTCGCGAGCTTGCTCGTCGTGGCCATCGCGGCCGCAGCGTGCGGAGACACGGCCGGTGATGCACCGTCCACCTCCATCTCTGGCTCCGACACTGAAGCAACGTAGACCGAGGCTTCTTCCGACGCTGGCAACTCCGGAGAGTCTAGCGACGCTGGCGAACCTGCCGAGGACATCGGCGTTGAGGAGGCCGTTCAGATCGAGGTGGACCGCGAAGGCTCTGGCGACATTTTCGCCACCGAAATTGCCAACTTCCAGCTCCAGTCCATCACCGTCGAGGTGGGCTCCACGGTGGTTTGGACCAACGAAGACTAGGCACCGCACACCGTCACCTCCGGCGCGCCCGGTGCCCAGAGCGACCTGTTCGACACCGACAACCTTGGTAACAAAGGCTCCTTCTCGTTTACGTTCGACCAGAAGGGCGAGTTCCCTACTTCTGCCGCATCCATCCCAACATGACCGCCACCATCACCGTTGTGGGGGATCAGTCCAGCGCCGACACCGACGCGATGGACGCGGTGGACACGGATGACTCCATGGCAATGGAGACGAGTGGCGAGGCGATGACCGACGACGCCATGTCCGAGGACGCGATGGTCGAAAGCGACACCATGCTGGTGCCCGACGGCGACGCTATGGTCGCCGACCAGGTCGTCAGTTCGGCCATCGTGAACAACAAGCTGCAGGACCTGACCATCGAGGAGGGCACGGCTATCGAATGGAAGAACGACGACCAGGTCGGCCACACCTCCACGTTCGGAGTTCCCGGTGAACCAGGCGCGGGCGACCTGTGGGACAGCGGCTCGCTGATACTGAACAAGACCTTCACCCACACCTTCAGTGAGGCGGGTGAGTTCGTCTACTTTTGCCGCTTCCACCCCGGCTCCATGCGAGCCACGATCACCGTGGTAGCTGCGGACGCGAGCAGTTCGGACGCCGACGCCGACAAAGAGATGGAGGCCATGGAGTCAGGGGAAGCCATGGACGCAGAGCCCGAGATAGAGCCCGAACCGGAACCGGTGACCGTCACTTCCGAGATACGCGACTTCGCGCTACAGAACCTGACCATCGAGGTGGGCACCACCGTCACCTGGGTGAACCGTGATCCCGTTTCTCACACGTCCACTTCCGGGGTGCCAGGGTGGCCCAGCGGCCTGTGGGACAGTGAGTTGCTCAGTGCCGACGCCTCGTTCTCGCACACGTTCAGCGAGACGGGAGAGTTCGAGTTCTTCTGCATTCCGCACAACAGCTTCATGAAAGCCACGGTCACCGTCGTCGACGCTTCTTAAGCCCCGCGCGGCCTTCGCCAGGCTCGCGTCACGGCTACTGGGCGGTCAGGCCGCCATCTACGACGAGGTGGGAGCCGGTAACGTACGACGAGACATCCGACGCAAGGTACAGGGCCGCGTACGCGATCTCGGTTGGCGCGGCCAGCCTGCCGAGCGGCACTCTAGCGACGGAGGCTGCTTTACCCTCTGGGGTGGCAAGGTTCTCGGCGATCATCTCAGTTTCCACGGGCCCAGGCACCAGCGTGTTTGCCCGGATGCCGTCGGCCGCATGCTGAATGGCCGTATGCCTGGAAAGTGACAGCAGCGCCGCCTTGGACGCACCGTAGGCGCTGCTCCTTTTGCTGCCGACAAGCGCGGTGGTAGACGCGACGTTCACTATCGCCCCCCCGCCCCTGCTGCGCATTGAGGGGATGACCGCTTTAGTACCCAGAAACGCCCCGTCAATGTTCACGCCCATCACGCGCTCCCAGTCGTCCAGGGCGGTGTGTTCGATGGCCTCTGTCTGGTAGACACCGGCGTTGTTGACCAGTATGTCGACGCCTCCGAAGCGGTCCACACACGCTCGTACGGCCGCTTCCCAGTCGGACTCTGAGGACACATCGAGTCTGACAAACAGGGCCGACCCTCCATCTGCGGCGATGTCGGATGCGACCTGCTGACCCGCCTCTTCGGCCACGTCTGTGACGACGACCCTCGCCCTTTCGCGGGCGAACAGGCGCGCCTGTGCACCGCCAATATCACCGCCGCCGCCGGTCACCAGGGCAATTTTTTCCAGCAATCTCATTGGGCTGAGTAACCCCCGTCCACTACCAGCTCTGAGCCGGTGGTGTACGAAGAATCGTCGGACGCCAGGAACAGCACCATCTTTGCCACCTCTGCGGCCGTACCCATTCTGCCCATGGGGATTTTCGACATGACCAGCGGGCCCAGTTCCGGGTCCGCCATGAGGTGCTCGACCATCTTTGTGTCGATCACGCCGGGGTGTACCGAGTTCACCCGAATGCCTTCGGCGGCGTAGTGAATCGCCGCGGCCTTGGAGAACATCCTCACCGCTCCCTTGGACGCTGTGTAGGCCCCCTCCACGGCGTTGCCCACCAGGCCAGCCGTGCTGGAAATATTGACGATGGACCCGCCTCCTGCACGTCGCATTGAAGGAATGACGGACTTGGTACCGAGAAATACCCCTCGCGCGTTAATGGCCATAATGTCGTCCCAGTCGGCGACCGTTGTCTTGTCGATGACGGTCGTTCTGTAGACGCCAGCGTTGTTAATTAGCACGTCTACCGGGCCGAAGCGCCGCTCTGCCGCCGCGATGGCCGCTACCCAATCGCTCTCTTTTGTTACGTCGAGCCTGTGGAACAGGGCTTGCCCTCCGGAAGCCTCAATTTCACCGGCGACTTTGTTGCCGTCTTCCTCCGCCAGGTCGCCAAGAAGCACCTTCGCGCCTTCGGCTGCGAACAGCCTCGCCTCGATCGCTCCCATGGCCCCCGCCGCGCCGCTTATAACGGCCACTTTTCCTTCTAGCTTCATCTCTTCGCTCTCCAGTTCTCAGGCTTGAATCGGTTACTGGGCCGTCCATCCCCCATCTATGACCAGTTCCGACCCGGTCATGTACGACGACTCGTCAGAGGCGAGGAATAGCACACCGTGAGCTATCTCCTCCGGCATGGCCATGCGGCCCATCGGGTGCAGGGTATCGAAGCGGTCCAGATGCGACGGCTCGTACGTCTCTCTGAGCATGGGCGTGTCCACAGGACCGGGGAACACCGTGTTCACCCGGATGCCGTCGCCAGCCATCTGCACCGCGGCCGACCTGGCCAGGCTGCGAATAGCGCCCTTGGACGCATGGTACGCCGCCCCCAGCTTGCCAGCGGTCATAGCCGAGACCGACGCGACGTTGACTATGGAGCCGCCCCCAACCCGTCTCATGGCCGGTACAGCGTGTTTAATGCCGAGGAATGGCCCGGCGGCATTCACAGCGACCATTCGGTCCCACGTCTCAACCGTCGTTTCGGTAATGGTTTCGGGCGACAGGACTCCGGCGTTGTTGACCAGCACGTCGAGAGCCCCGAAAGTTGTCGAGGCCAACTCAATGGCCTGCTCCCAGTCGCCCTCACAACTCACGTCGAGTCGGCAAAATACGGCGATGGATTGCCCATGATCGCTGTTTATGGCGTTGGTGACAGCCCGGCCGCCCTGTTCGAGCACATCACAGACGACCACGTGCGCGCCCTCGCGTGCGAACATCGCCGCCTCAACGGCTCCCTGCCCCCTGGCGGCTCCGGTAATGAGTGCTGTCTTCCCTGCCAGTCGCCCCTCGGTTGCGCTTCGTTTCAACTCCATTGTGGCCATGCTACAGGGGGCCGCGAGCCCGCATCAACGGCTTCACAATTGGCATCTTATTAAGACAAGCACAAGAATTGACCTTGACGCGAACGTGCGTTCTGTTCTATTTTTGTTCTAGTAACTGGCAAGGAGGATGGGATGAGCAACTCAGGTACCGTCGCCCAGTTGGAGATGCCGGGCATGCCGAAGGCGTCGTACGCAGACGTAGGCCCAGCAGACGTAGCACCAGGGAAAGAGGTTCTCTACCTCGGTAGGCTCATTGGTGGCCCTCGATACGGGTCGCGGGGCGTCGTTCGAGAGGTGCGCGGCCGCAAAGCAATTGTGGAAATAGGCCGTGTGCGCAGTGGTCGGCCGAGCGACATCTGGCACATTCCCTACTACTTCCTGGCAGACCCGAGCAGGGCCGCCTAGCCGGGCTTAACCCTTTGGGGCCTCTTCGGCTTAGTCCTCTTGGCTACGCTGAGCCCTGAGAAACTCCTCCAGTTCGGCAACCATGGCGTCCGAACTGGGCATAGGCCCGCCCTGCCGTTCTGTCGGCACCTCAGAGTCGTAACGTCGCTCCAGCATTTTCACGTACTCGACAATGTCCTCCTCCGCCACTATCGCCCGCCCCACTTCCCGTTCCCATACCGCCCCAGCGTCCCGTAGCTCCCTGAGTTCGTCGTCCAACAGCATGGTTGGGTCCAGCACGTCCCTCAATGCAGCCAAAAGGCCGTACGTAGCCTTCGGGTTGGGAGACGTCGTTACATAGTGGGGCGAGTGAGCCCACAGGCTGACGTAGGGGATGTCTTTTTTCTGGCACGCGTCCATAAGCGCCGTGTGGATACCCGCCGGGCCCTCGTAGCCCGACTCCAAAATGCCCAGGTTTCCGATCGTATCGAGGTACTGACCGGTAGTCGCAACCCCGGTAATACGGGTTTCACGAGAATGAGGCACGGCGTCCATAAGCGCCCCCAGCGTCACGATTGTCTCTACACCGAGTCGTTCAGCCTCGGACATCAGGATGTCTGTGTAAGAGCGCCAGCGCAGGTTCGGCTCTGTTCCAGCAAACAATAATAGGTTCTGATCTCGCCGCTCCGGGTCGGAGTAAGAGAACTCGTTTTCCGGCCAGGACATACTGCGGCGGCCCGTCGCATCCACGGACGTGTAAGGCCGTACTTCGGTCAGGACGTAGTACGGTTCGGGGTCGATTTCGGCGAAGGCTCGGGCCCCAGTCAATCGCCCGAGGAATTTGACCGCGTTCGTCGATGACTGGGCAGCGTCCGGCCAGCCCGCAAACGCCGCTATAAGAAATCGGGCCTCATGCTGCGGCCGTTCGTGAACTATCAAACCATCCATGGCCTCAAGATAGCACAGGAACTCAACGGTTTTTGGGTGAGGGAACCAACGGGAGAAAGTGGATGTAAATGCGGATATAATGGGTAGCGAATCCGAGGAGAGAACACCCATAACCAAACGCACTATTGGAGTCGTCATCGAGGACGGCACCACCGATCAAATGATGTCCACCATCAAACGGGCGGACAGCGCCGGGGTGCCCGCCGCCTGGATGATCTCTGTTGCCGGGCATGACGTGCTGACCATGTACGCAGCAGCCGCGGTGCAGACCGAGCAAATCCGGCTGGGCACGTCCGTGGTGCGCACCATGGCCCGCCACCCCATCACGCTGGCGGAGCAGGCCCGAACCATATGGGACCTGGCTCCCGGCAGGCTCGCCCTTGGCGTGGGACCCGCGCACAAGAGTTCGGTAAACCACGACTTCGGTCTACCGTACGACAAGCCCCTAGGCTACCTCGAAGAGTACATGGAGGTGCTCAACGCCCTGCTCAAAAAGGGCAAGGTGGACTTCGAGGGCAAGCTCATTACCGCCCGATTCGAAATGGACGGCGGAATCGACATCCCCATCTACGCCTCTGCCCTGAGACAGAAGTCTTTTGAGATGTGCGGCAGGGTCGCAGACGGCGCAATCACCTGGGTGTGCCCGCTCGACTACGTCCGCGACGTGGGCATGCCCGCGCTGAAGAAGGGCGCAGACGACGCCGGTCGGCTCACGCCGGAGATGCTCGTACACGTGCCGGTGTGCGTTACTGACGACGAGCCAACGGCGCAGGCTGCCCTGAGGGCCTCCCTGGAGTACTTCCCCTACACGCCGAACTACGCGGCGATGTTCGAACTCTCTGGCTTCCCCAACTCGGACAAAACCGGTTGGACAGACGAACTGGCGAACGCGGTCATGGTGTGGGGCAACGCCGAAACAGTGCAGCGCCGCCTGAACGAGCTGTTCGATTGGGGCGCGAGCGAGCTCGTGGTCACCGTACTCGGCGGCGAAGGCGAGTCGTGGGACCGAACTGCCTCGGTGCTCGCAGAGCTATCCAAGAGCTAGCAGCCAGGCACTAACCAGAGCCGTGTTCGGGCCCCAGGGCCATAGCCACCCCGGCTATGGTCTTGGAGTCCTGCACCTCTCCTCTGCCGATCATCGCCTGTAACTCGGCCAAGGGAATACGAACGACCTCGACGAACTCGTCCGGGTCGGGCGCTAACGGCGACTCTGTGAGGTCGGTGGCGAGAAACAGGTGAAGATACTCGGTAAGGAAGCCTGGGGCGGAGTAAAAACCCCCCAGCGCCACCAGCTTACCGGCGGCCATACCGGTCTCCTCTCGTAGCTCCCGCTGCGCCGCCTCCAGTGGCTCCTCGCCATCTTCGATGCCACCTGCGGGCAGCTCCATCAGATCCATACCGAGCGGGTGGCGATACTGGCGCACAAGCACCACGTTGCCATCCTCGTCTATGGGGACGATGGTGACGGCGTCGACGTGACCGACTACCTCCCGCGTGGCCTCGGCGCCGTTCGGTAGGCGAACGCGGTCGATCCTGACCGCCATTATCTTGCCTTCGAAAACGACCTCACGAGAGATGAGAGATTCGTGGCTAGGCTCGGTCAACTATGCCCAACCGGCGGGTTAGGGTGGCGTAGAAGTCGCCCGGTGGGCGGAGGCGGACGAAGCTGGCAATGTGTGGGCTGCGGGAGACCGTCACCGTGTCGCCGGGGCTCAGGTGGGCGACGGGGTCTCCGTCGACGCTAAGCAACGTATCGGCTTCGTTGCCAACTCTCAGGCTCACGACCGTTTCTCCCGGCAACACAAGACAGGTGTTCAGGCACATGTGCGGGGCCACAGGCAGCAGCAGCATGTCTGAAGACCTCGGGTTTATCAACGGCCCACCGGCGGCCATGGCGTATCCAGTGCTACCAGTGGCGGTCGACACGAGCATGCCGTCGGCCCTGTAGGTGGTCAGTTCGGCTCCGTCCACACTGGCTTCCACATTGAGCAGCTTAGCGGTCTGGCCCCTGCTCAGTGCCACCTCATTCAAAGCGTCGGCTTCATGCCCCTGCTGCCCGGACGCAAGCGTGACGCTGGCTCGGAGCATCATGCGGTCGTCTATCCACGCGGCTTTAGCGCTGCCGCCCAGGTAGCGGGCTATGCCGGCCTCGGCTACGTCAACCTCCAGCTCGGACATGAACCCGACCTTGCCCAGGTTGATGCTTAGAATCGGCACGTCGTATGGGGCCGTCACCCTGACCGTCCGCAGAATGGTGCCGTCGCCGCCTGCGGTAATTACAGTGGAGGTCTCGGAAAGCTCGCGTTCGCGCTCTGCGACGCTGTCGGCGGCGCTGGTCCAGGCCCGTTCAGCCAGTCCCAACGAGTCGATAAGAGATGCCACCAGGTCCGAAGCCCTGGGCACCAGTGCGTTATAGACGAACCCGATACGGATTTTGCGATCGTTCATGTGGCCAACCACATTACCCTACAGGGACGGCGCTGAAGACCTCGGCGGCCGTTGTGGCCATGCGGATGAGCGGCGTCGGGTAGATGCCGAAGAACAGCAGCGCCGCCGTGGTCAGGCCGAGGGCGATCTGCAGCGGCCTATCTGTCACAGCAGGCTTGTCACCGACCGGGTCGGAGAGGTACATGACCTTAACCACCCGCATGTAGTAGTAGGCCGACACTACCGAACTTAGCGTCCCGGCGAGGACCAGCCACGACAGGCCGCTGCTAGCCGCCGCGCTGAAGATGTTCAGTTTCACCATGAAACCGACCGTCGGAGGTATGCCTGTGAGCGAAATAAGCGCGAACGCCAGCGCCCCGCCCAGCCAGGGAGATCGCCTGCCCATGCCAGCGAAGTCGGTAATCTTGTCGCTCCCTACCCTGTTGGATATAGCGATAACCGCGGCGAACGCTGCCAGGTTGGTGGCCGCGTAGCCGACGAGATAGAACAGAACGCCGGCGGGGCCGTCTGCGCCCCCACTACTCGTGTCTCTAGCAGCGATAGCGGCCAGGCCAACCATGATGTACCCGGCGTGGGCGATGGTCGAATACGCCAGCAGGCGCTTCATATTCTTCTGTGCCACAGCAACGAAGTTACCCAGCGTCATGGACATGATCGCCAGAACGGCGAAGACTGCGCTCCACTCCATGCTCACCGACGTTTCGGGGAACGCGATGTAAAAGACTCGCAGGATGACGGCGAATCCGGCGGCCTTGCTGGCGACCGAGAGGAAAGCCGTTATGGGCGTGGGCGCGCCCTCGTAGACATCGGGCACCCACATATGGAAAGGCACCGTCGAAATCTTGAAACCGAAGCCCGCGATTATGAACACCACTCCGAGCAAGATGGCGTAGCCACCGAAGGGCTGCGTGGCGTCGGTAGACCCCAAAATACTGCGGGCAATTTCACCGAGGTCGGTGCTGCCGGTAAAGCCATAGGTCCACACCATGCCGTACAAAAGCAGCGCCGAGCTTATGGCGCTGAGAATGAGGAACTTGATCCCCGCCTCGGACGAGCGGCTGGAGCCTGCCAGTGCGATAAGAGCCGCCAGTGGCAGGGCCGTCAGCTCCAGCGCTATGTAAATGGTGACCAGTTCAAGAGTCGATGCTAGCAGCATCATGCCGGAGAGAGAGAACAGTATTAGGGCGAAGTACTCGGCTCTGAGACTTTCGAAGCGCCTGATGTAGCCGGTGGACATAAGCACGACGATAGCCATGATTCCCACCAGCAGGAACTTGAAGAACAGGCTGAACTTGTCCACTACCAGCGTGCCGAACACGCCCGTCATGGAGGTGGCACCGGTGTCCAGGTCGATCCACAGGACGATGGTCAGAGCCACCGTTACGCCCAGGCCAACCAGTACGATGGCCGGGAGAGCCCGGCGGTCTTTCAGGACGAAGTCGGCGAACAGTACCAGCAGCGCCACGGCAACCAGGCTTAGTTCGGGTGAAAGCAGATAGACGTCGTGGCCGGTCATCGGGAGATCACCTCAGCCACGCTGCTCACGCTGTTCGCTATGGGCTCGACGCCGATAGCGAACACGTCGGTGATGAAGGCCGGGTATATGCCGAATACGAAGATAGTCGCGGCCAGCAACACCACCGGCACCAGGTCCCAACGGTTGGCGTCGGACAGGTTGGCCCAGCGCTCAATCTTGGGCCCGAACAGGACGCGCTGAACCATCCACAGGATGTAACCGGCCGTAATCACCACCCCGAACACGGCCAGCGCCGTGTGCCAACCCCACACGGGGAAGGCGCCCAGGAACAGCAGTATCTCCGCGGCGAATCCGCTGGTGCCGGGCAATCCTAACGATGCCAATCCGGCGATGAGGAAGCCGACGGCAATGAGCGGCATCTTGTGGGCCAGTCCGCCCAGGTCGGGTATGTACCTCGTATGCGCCCGATCGTAGATCAGCCCCACCATGAGAAACATGAGCCCGGTAATGGTGCCGTGGGTGAACATTTGCATGGATGCGCCCGTCAGGCCCACGGCGCGGGTGTCGGCCGTGGCCCCGGCTATCGCAGCCAGCCCGATCAAGACGTAGCCCATGTGGCTAATGCTAGAGAACGCCACCAGGCGTTTCAGGTCGGTCTGACGCATAGTCACCACAGCGCCATAGATAACGTTAATGACCCCGGCAGTCGCCAGAAGCCACGACAGGTCCGCCATGGTGTCGGGCATCATCGCGGCCGTCACGCGAATCATGCCGTATCCGCCCATCTTCAGCAGCACTCCCGCCAGCATCACGCTGACGGCAGTGGGCGCGTCGGTGTGGGCGTCCGGCAGCCAGGTGTGGAACGGCCACACGGGCAGCTTCACGGCGAAGCCCACGAACAGCAGTCCGAAAATAGCGCCTATGGGCAGGGCCAGGTGGGCCCCTTCTGCAATGCGCTCTGGCAGCACGGTCATATCGAACGTACCTGTCGAAACAAACAACACGACTATTCCCACCAGCATGAAGGCGCTGCCCAGGAACGTGAAGATGAGGAACTTCATCGCCGAGTACTCTTTGCGCCCGCTCCCCCACGTCGATATGAGGAAGAACATGGGCACCAGTTCCAACTCCCAGAACAGGAAGAACAGCAGGAAGTCGAGGGATACGAACGCGCCGATCATGCCGGTCTGCAGCACCAGCAGAAAGATGTAGTACTCCTTCACGCGGGTGGTGATCGCGGTCCACGAGGA
>Ga0302133_10002506_pt1 | contig 11228 bp, 5 predicted proteins | sample CB9_331_MG_FD_203121 | JGI IMG/M metagenome (GOLD analysis project Ga0302133, IMG submission 203121) | Marine microbial communities from Western Arctic Ocean, Canada - CB9_33.1 | ecosystem: Environmental > Aquatic > Marine > Oceanic | place: Canada: Western Arctic Ocean | collected 2017-09-19 | reverse complement strand
CTATACCAACCTCACGCGCCTCACCAAAAGCCAGCTGCGCGGTGAGGGCCAGTACGGCATTGGCGAATGTTACGAGGCGATGGCCAAGGCCGCCCGCGGCAATGCGGAACAAATGTACGAGCGTGCATTTCAGGCGTACAAGACCGTGTTCGATCAATTTCCCGAAAGCGGCCGGGTGGGGGATGCGGTGGCCAAGATGGCCAGTTTTTATTATCAGAAAAAAGATTACGCGCGCGCGGTGGATGTGTTTGAGAATGTGCTCTCTGATCATCCGGACGCCAATTTTCTTGATGTAATTTTATTCAACTACGGCCGCTGTCTGTTTCGCATGAACCGCAAGGCAGAGGCGAGCAAGCGGTTTAATCAACTCATTGATGAATTCCCCGGGAGCCCGTTGGCACCCGAAGCCAAACGCATTTCGCAAGCCCTCACCAAGGCCGGAAATTAATCTCAATAAATCTCCAACACCCCTTTAATGAAAATTCGCATCCTCGCTTTTGTATTCGCCCTGCCCCTGCTGTTGCCCGCCGCCGAGGCGCCCAAGCTCAGTGCCGTGGATCAGCAAGCCACCGCGCTCGAGTCGCAGCTTAACAAGTCGCTCGACACCTCGCCCGCCGCTGCCAAAGTGATGCTGGAATTAGTGGGGCTCTATTATAAAGAGGGCCGGGTATTTGGCCTCGTGCGGGTGGGCGAACGGTTCGCCAAAGCGCAGAGCCGCCATCCGGAACATCGTGCGGTAATGCTCAAGTTGCTGGACGGGCTGGAGGTGATGTCGCGCCGCGAAGATTTCATCACCATCGGTCGGCAGTATCTTTCGCGCTATCCCGATTCCGCCGAGGCGCTGGATGTGGCCTTGCGGTTGAGCGATGCGCTGGAACGTAATCGCAAGCGGGCCGAGGCTGCCGATGCGTTGCGGTTATTGTGGGAACACAAACCGGTGCCCGCCCACCGTAAAGCGGCCGAGCGCGCGTCGGAGTTATACGGGCAGGAAGGGAACCATCAGTTGCGCATTCGATCCGCACAACTGGCCGAGAGCCTCATGGAAAAACTGCCGGCCAGTCCATACACCGTGCGCAGTGGTTTCCGCGCGGTGCATGAGTACCGCCACCTCAGCCGTTGGGCGGAGGCCACTCAGGTGGCAACGAAAATGTTCGAAAAACGCCAGCCGCTCAGCCGGCTGATGCAGCATGAACTGCACCGGCTCATGGCCGCCAGCTATGCTTCACAAAGCCAATGGGCCAATGCCGATGCGAGTCTCCGCAAGGCGCGCGCTCTGCGCGACAGCCCGCGCATGGCGGCCGATCAAATTACGTACATGTACAATGCTGGACTGAAGGCGCAGCAAATTGAAACCGAGCTGCGCGGTTTTGCCGGTAAATTTCCCAAGGAACGCGCGCGCTGGGAGGCCACATATTATCTCGGGCACGCCTACGCACGTGAGAGTAATCCACAACAAGCCGCCCGCGCGGTGGGCACTGCGTTGCCGCATGCGGCCAGTACGCACAGTATTGCCACATATTATGTGCAGTGGATGGTCGATACTGCCAATCAGGCGCGAGGGACTGCATCCAATGTGCAATTGACCGCCGAGAAAAATCTCGCTGCCGCCAAGGCCGACGAGACCGCCAAACGCACTGCCCTCGCCAAGATCAAGGATCCCAAGGCCAAGCAGGCGGCGCAAACTGCGTTGACTCTCGCCACTGCGTTGGTGCGAAAACGCGCGCAGGAATTACAGCAGTCCCAAACCGAAGTGCGCGCCAAAGAGCAGGCATTTCAAAAACAAGTGGCCGCGGCGGATAAGGCACTCACCGCCGCATTGAAACCGACTCAACTGGCCGGTCGCGAGCACGATGGGTTGGCCTTGCGTTATGCCCTGTCGCGCACCCTGTATCACGAGCGAGCCAAGGATGCCGCCAAGGCGCTGGCCCACGCGCGGGAAGCGGTGAAGGAGGCGCACGTGCACAACAACAATTTACAGACGCTGATTTATGATTTGCTTTCGCGGCAAACCGATGGCGGCCAATTTCGCAATGACGTGGCGCAGTTGCTCACGCAACGGCGCAATCATCTCGCGGTGGGTTACTATCGCGATTACGTGAGCAATTGGGTGAGCGCGGTGAAGAGTAACAAGGAACACCGGGCGAAAGCGCGGTTCGTGTCCGATGCATTGGCCAAACAAAATCGCGAGCCGCTGGTACAGGCGGTGCTACGTTATCCGCGGCCGCAGGACAATGTTAAGGCGGCCATCCCGTTGCGCGCTCAGGCATTGACCCAGTTCAGCAATCTCAGCCGGCGCAACCAGTTTTATCTCGTGGATACCCAGCGTTATGCGTTGGTGCATTATGCCCGCAAACGCGATCCCGCATTAGCCAAGCAAATTTCACTGGCCCTGTTGCAAAAATATCCGAAGGACCACGACGCGGCCGCCGGCTTGTTGTGGCTATACCTCAACAGCACGGACAAAACAGACGCCAAAAAATATACACAACAATTCCTGCGGCTGTCGCCGATGACGGAACGCGTGAATACAGAATTCCTGCGGAATCTCATGAAAGCCGCCGAGCTAAACGAGGACGCCGCATTGGCTAATCAGATTTACCAATGGGCAATTCGTGGGAGGGTGCAGCCCACGTACAGCGATTATTTTGGGGATGTGCTCTGGAAACTAGGGCAAAAAAACCAGGCGCTCGACTGGTGGAAACGCGTGGTGGAAGCGCCTAGCGAAGGCCGTTCCGAAGAACGAAACTGCGCCGAGCGATTCCTCACCAACGGCGGCAAAGCTTCGGCAGCGATGCGGGAGCAGATTGAGTTTCGCTGGCCGGAACTGGCCATCCGCGTGGCGGCACATCGGGCCACGGATGAGCTTCGCAAACAGGGGAACGCGGATGCTTTCGCCCGCACGGTGGCGCAACTGGAAAAGCAATCGGCCGATCTGCCGTTTATTAATGAGGATTGGCTTGGCTTTGTGGACACGTGGCGGACGTATGCCATCAACAACGCCAGCTACATTGGCACCGACAATTCGGCTTACAAAGATTTTAAGCCGTTAGACGATGCGGCGAAACTGAAGGTGTACGTCGCCGTACGCGATTTGCGCGCGCGCGATTTTTCTGCGTGGGCCACGTGCGACCATTTAATGGCCGGAGGCGCGGATGCCGAGCCGCCGGTGGCGCGCCTGCTGCGGTTGCTACGTGTGACGCGCGACACCCACAACGATCACAACCGTTGGAACACCCTTCGCAGTTATGCGCAAAAGGCGTTTGAGCAGGAGCGCTACGTGGAGAGTGCCACGCTGTTGACCGGCGCGCTGGCGCACCTGACCAACGTGCCCAAGACCGCCAAGGACGAAGGCCGCGGCGCGGTGCTACGCGCACATTCGCGGATGGGTGCGGTGGGGCTCACCATCGACGAGAACAGCCCGATGGCGCCGCTGTTGACGGCCGCGCTGTACTTGCGGTTGGGTGATCGCGAAAAGGCGCTGGAATTATATCAGGACAACGCAGCATTGTTTGCCGCGCATCGCAATGATTTACCTCCGGATTTGATTGAGTTTGTGTGCAATCACCTGATGACTGGCGGCGATGAAGCTCGGTTGGCGGTGGTGGAGGATTTTTTGCGTGGTTGGCTTATCAAGTTTACGGATCCGGATAAGCCGGAAAGCAAACAGCAAAGCGAAGACGCCAAGGCGCGGCTACAGTTATTACTGGCCAAAAGTTACTACAAGGGCCAGCGCTATGATGTGGCGCGCGCGGAGTATTCCACCGTGACCAATCGCTACGCCGGCACGCCGCACGCCATCGAGGCCAAGTTCGGCATTGGCGAATCGTTCATGGCGCAAAAGATTTATGATAAGGCGGCGCAGGCATTTAAAACGCTGGAGGATAATCCGAACCAAACCGTGTCCATCCGCGCGGAATTCCTCACGGGGTTGCTGGCATTTCGGCAGGAACAGCACGATGCGGCGCGTGAGAAGTTTCAGCACATCCTCGAACGGGTGCCGGATGTGGAGCTGGCCAATCGCACACTGTTTAGCTTGTCGGAAATATATGGGCTCGAGCAGCGTTTTTTACAGCAGCTCAATTTGCTCCGTACGGTCGGTCGGTTGGGGCATCAAAGTAAACGGCTGCATGTGCCCGGCACGGCGTTATCCATTGTCGTGCACGATCGTGATCTGGGCGTGAGTCGCGGGAAAAGCCGCATCCCGGTGGTGGTGACCACGCATCCCGGTGGAGATAAGGAACTGGTGTATCTGCGCAGCACCGCTGGCGCGGGCAAAGGGCTCTTTCGCGGTGAAGTGGATACGACTCTCGGAACCGTGGCACTGGGGGATGGTGTGCTGCAGCTGACCGGAAAAGATGTGATCGCCAGTGATTATCCACCGGAATTTAAGGCGCAGTTTCGCACGGTGCCCTTGAGCGATGTGGAAATTCGTGTAGCGGCCGATGGCGAGTTTGCCGTGGCAAGCAGCGAAATTATCGATGCGGAGGAGGAAACGCTCACTCAACAACTGGAGCGCGAACAAATGGAAGCCAACGCCGACCGCCGCGTCTCGCAGGGACGGCCGACCCAAGAGGTGAAACCGGGCAACCGCATTTTCTTGCGCATCAAAGATCGCGATCGCGACCTCGGTGATTCCCTCGACAAACTGACGGTGACGTTGCGCGCGGACAGCGGCGATCAGGTACAGGTCAATTTGGTGGAGACCGGCCCACACACAGGCGAGTTTCGCGCGGCCATCCCCACCGCCGAACTGCCCGCGGGCGCGGCGGCGACGGATAGTGCCATCGGCCACAGTCCCCTGATGGCCATCGACCACAGCCGCGAAACATTTTGGCAAAGCGAGCCGGACGGCCTCACCCCCAAATTACTGACGGTGGACATGAAACAACTGCACACCGTGAGCCGCGTGCGCGTGAACACTCCCCACGTATCAAAGAACGCCCCCGTGCGCGGGCGGTTGTTGGGGAGCTATGACGGGGTGTTTTGGTTTACGATTGTCGCGCATCCGCCTCTGCCCGAAGCTCAGCCAGTTTCGGGAAAAACCGGCGCGATGCAGCAGCGCATTTTCGCGGGCGACTACACGGGTTATGAAACCTGGGCACAAGTATCGCAACTCGGCCGCACAGGCACGCCGAAGCTCAATGAACCGACTGTTAAGTTGGCGTGGTCCGTGCCGAATGGTGAGGCGGGGGCCGACCAACCGCACGCGGCAATTTGGCACGGGCAATTGGTGCAACGGCGTGAAGGGGCTATGCGCATCGCGGTGAAGGGCGATCTCGTGGCCATCGCCATCAATGGTAAGGTGCAACTTGCACCCTCGGCGGAAAAAAAATTCGTGGATGTTTGGCTCAAACAGGGCGTGCATGAGGCGGTGTTTTTTTCCGCCACGAAACAGGCTGCGCGCGAATTGGCCGTTTCTCGCGCACGCGCCAATGTGAGCAGCAGCCAGCCGCAATTGAAGCCGTTCATTGCGGAGGATTTCGACGTGGCCGGCGTGCGGAAATTTCTTGGCGAAAACCATGCACCCGCGGCGCCGCAATTGCAGCCGGTGGCGATGAATTTTGAACAGGTTGAGTTTCGCAAAATCACCGAGAAATTTGGCGTCACCAAGGTCAACAATCTCGAGCGCATTGGCTTTTGGCAAAACGCGGCGGACTGGATGAAGTGGGTTTTTGACGCACCCCGGGCGGGGACTTATGAATTGTGGATGCAGTCGTCGCACGCCAACGGTGGCTCGAAGTTCCGCGTGGAGTTTGGCGATCAGTTGATTGAAGGCACAGTGCTGAAGACCGGCGATTGGAACCGGTTCGCGTGGCAGCGCGTGGGATTGGTTCAGTTGGAGGCGGCGGGTGCGCAGATTCTGTCCATCAAGCCTGTGGAAATCGCGGGCGGCGGGTTGATGGATCTCGCCAAGCTGGAGCTGCGCCCGGTGATGGGCGCGGGAGTGATTCAACGGGATCGTGAATGGGAATTTTTCTTCGACCCCGTGGAGTTGCGTTTCGCGCGTTTGCAGGTTGATGAGTACCTCGGTGACTCGGTAGCGATCAATCATATGGAAATTCGCAGCACTGAACAGACCTTCATTCCCACCAAGGTCGACGTTAGCAGACTGGCGCAAAACGCTTCGCTGGAAATCGCCGGCGGCGATGTGGTGACCGCCAGTTACACCGATGAAATCGCCGTGGCCACGCAGGGCGGCAGCCGGTTGCTCACGCAGCAGTTGAAGGCCACCTACAACGACGCGCGCGTGGTGCCCATTGGGTTTAACTTCAGTCGCAACGGCGCGGGCACGGTGCAGCAAACACGAAAGGAATTACTGCGCATCGATCCGGGCGACCGCATTACTTTTGAAGTAGTGGATTACGACATGGATCAAACCGACGAACGCGATACGGTGCCGGTTGAAGTGTGGTTGAACGGCGCAAAATGGAAGGACTTGATTGCCGCGGAGACCGAGGAATACTCCGGCATTTTCCGCGTGGAGGTGGACACCGCCGCCGCGGCCGCCGAGGGCAAGCTGGTGATTCAAAAAGGGGACCGAATCTTTTGCCGCTACGCTGATTTACAAAACACCTTTCCCGGTCACTCAGTGGATCGCGAGGGCGTGGTGTTCGCCAATGAGCCAACCGAAGGCGTCATCCGGCTGATCGGCACGCGTCGCACACAGCCGCCTGCTGACAGCGAGGCTCCGTCACGCCCAATTTATTTACCCACACCGGAGGATGTCGCCGAGCCGGTGGACGTGAATTTTTTTGTGCCACTCACCGTGGAGGTGATCGATCCCGACGCCGCCAAGGACAGCTTGAGCACCGTAAACGTTTTACTGAATGCCGGCACCACCAACGCAGTGGAGGTCACCTGCGTGTTGTCAACTCAGTTTGGCGACTTCAGCAATCTAGATCCCGGTGAGGTCGATCCTGCGCTGCGGATGGGGCGGTTTGTGGGGCAGGTGAAAATGCAGCTGGGCGGCGAAGGCAGCCCCATGAAACTGCCGCGCGCGTTGGGTGCCAACGCCGGGGTGATTGGCCGCGCGCGCCCGGCCGGTGCGGGGGAGGATGCGGAAGATGACAACTTGCTCGACACGGTGCTCAATGTGAATGGCCAGACCGTTTTGCAGGCGACCTATCAGGATGTGGTACGACCGAATAATATCCCCGCCGAGCTGGCGCATGAAGCGCGGCTGAGCACCGATGGGGCGGTGGGGATTACCGATGAGGGATACGATGAAGCCACCGAGCTGCTTCATATGGGCGAAAAATTATTTGTCCGGGTGCAGGATCCCGACCTCGATATCACTGACGAACGCGACACGGCAACCGTGATTATATCCAGTGAGAGCGGCGAAAAGGAATCCGTGAAACTGCAGGAAACCCTCAGCCACAGTGGTGTGTTTACAGGCTCGTTTGAACTCAAGGCGCGCGAGAAACCGACGGTTGCGAATTTCAGCGACATCGACAGGGAAATCGAATGCTTCTTCGGCGACACACTCACCGCCACCTATACCGACTCCGCCGCCGGCGTGGAGGTGGGCGAGGTTGTACTGAGCCTCGAGGTGCCCGTGGCGATTGGCACCGACGGCATCGTGACGGCCTTCAGCAAAATTTTCGGCAACCAACAGCTCGCCGTACAAACGCAGTTTCACATTGCCGAGAGTTACTTTGAGTTATTCAAAAACAATCTCAATCTCGAGCGCCCGGAGGAAAGTGATAAAGCACTCAAGGCCGGACGACGGGTGTTAAAGGAAATCATGGTGGATTATCCAAACCCAAAGTATCTCCCGCGCATAGCGTATTTGAGCGGTCAATTCTCGCAGGAACTCAAGGATTGGAATGAGGCAGCCAACAGCTACATCCTCATTGTGCGACAGCACCCCAACCACACGCTCGCTGCTGACGCGCAGTACAAGCTCGCCCAATGCTTCGAGGAAGCAGAGGATTTCGATCGCGCGCTGGAGGAATATGTCACCCTCGCGGCTACTTATCCGAAGAGCCCGCTGATTCCCAACGTGATGATTCGCATCAACGAATATTTTTACAAACGCGAAAACTTCACGATCGCAGCGAAAGTGGCGGAGAAATTCATGGACCGCTTCGGCGACCATGCCTTTGCGCCCAAGATGTGTTTTCGCTGGGGCCAATGCTATTACAAGAACGAGGCCTTCGCCAAGGCGGGCGGGGTGTTTGATTTGTTCGTGAAAAAATTCCCGGATGACGGCCTCAGTGCCCAGTCGATTTTCTGGGCCGGTGAAAGCTATCGCAGCGCGAACAATGTGCCCTTTGCCTTCCGCCGCTACAATCGCTGCCGCTGGGATTTCCCAGAAAGCGAGGCGGCCAAATACGCGCGTGGCCGGCTGGCCCTGCCGGAAATGCTGGCCCAATTCGAAGCCGAAGCCAATTCCATCGATAATGATAATTAAAGGCGTCGGCGGCTTTCCAAATTTAGTTTTTGAATCAAACCCATGCGAACACTCTTTGCCCAAGCCACCAACGCCGCTGGCACCAATGCCCCCTCAACTGAGCCTGCGCCACCTTCCGAAATCCCAGAGGCAACGGATCCCGTCACGGAGGCGGTGGTAGAGCCCTCCTGGTTTTCCGACTTGATCGATTCCGGCGCCATTGGGCTCCTGCTCGATGGCGGGTTTTTCATGTGGCCGATTCTGATCATGGCCATCCTCGCGCTGGCGGTCATTATCGAACGTTGGCGCAGTCTTAAAATGCTCGATACGGACAATGAATCCCTCCGCCAAGCCGTGCTGGACGATCTCACGAACGGCCGCATCGAAGATGCGCTGAAACGCTGCGATCGCGAACGCGGTCCCGTGGCCGCTATCCTTGCCAATGGGTTACGCAAATATTTCGTGCTCAGCCGGTTGAATTACGACCCCGCGCGACTGGAAGAACAAGTGGTCAAAAGCATGGAGGGCTACGGCGTGCATATCGTGGCGGCGTTGGAGCGGCATTTGCCGGTGCTCGCCATCGTTTCCAGCGTGGCGCCGATGTTGGGCTTTTTGGGGACAGTGCAGGGCATGATTGTGGCGTTCCACAATATCGTGGAGATGGATCAATCCGGCGGCGGCAACATCATTCAAGCCGCCGCCGCGGGCATCGAGGTGGCGCTGCTCACTACGTGCTTCGGGCTGATCGTCGGCATTCCGGCGTTCATAGCGTTCAACTACTTTTCCAGCGTTATCAATTCCTTCGTGCTCGAGGTGGAGGAGAGCGCCGCCGAATTAATGGAAGCGGTGACCTTGCAGCTTACGCTCAACGAGGGAGATAAATCTGGCAAATGAATTTGAAGCGCACAAAACTCTTGGTGGAACCGCCCGCGACCGCGACCAGTGACATCGCATTTATTCTCATCGTATTCTTCCTCGTATGCGCCTCGGTGGAGCCGGACAAAGGCCGCGCGCAGGTGCTGCCCAGAAGCGAGCCGGAAAAGGAAAAGGAGAAACAAAGCCAGACCATTGAGGTCGAACTCACGCGCACCGCGGTTATCCTCAATGGCAACCCGCTGACCGCTGAACGGTTTGCGCGCGCCATCGCCCTGAAGCTGGCGGACAAAACGCGTGATGAGGATAAAATTGTGGCTGTGAAGAGCCGTAAGGAAGTGCCGTACAGCCATTGGATGCAGGTCACGGGCATTATCGAAGACGCTGGCGGCGTTATCACGCTGCAGATTGAAGAGGAGAAAATAGAGGTCGTGCAATGATTGTCAAACGCCGACAAATGGACGCCACCATCCCCGCCATGGCGATGGGCGATATTGCGTTTTTGTTGCTGATTTTTTTTGTCATCCTTGCCCGCGCGCGGGACGACAGCCATTTACAATGGAAACCTGCGCCCGGTCAGGAACTTTCGCGGCCCCAAACCATGAACGCCAGCGTGGTCATCGACAAATACAACGTCACCTACCTCAATGGCCGGGAGATTCCCGCCGTCACCTTGAGCGAGGCCCTTAAAAAATTGCTTGGCGAGAACCCTGCCGGTCGTCGAACGGTAATGTTTAAGGTGCATCACGAGGTGACCGCAGTATATTTTGAGCCCGTCATCGAAGCCATTAGCGAGGCCGGCGGTGAGTTGCATCATATTTTGAAAGAGGAGAAAAAAACACGATGAACATTTATGTGGTAATTGAAGGTGAACAACGTGGCCCACTGAGCAGCGGTGAGGTGCGCGAGTTGTTGGAGTCCGGCAAGTTGAAGCCGGACGACCCCGCGTTGCTTGAGGGCGAAAAGCAATGGAGCACGGTCGCCCGTATGGCGCATCTGCCGGCAAAGGGCGCTGCGGCTGCCGAGCTGCGAGGCGCGGGAGTGCAGCCGATGGCGAGCATGTCGCGCGATTTCAAAACCATCAAACGCAACAGTGCCTCCACGGCCGATGAACTGCGCGGGTTCATGCGCGAGATGCGCGGCAAAAGTCCGGCCGAAATGCTCGGGGCCATTGCGCAAAGCACCTTGGTGCGCAGCCTCGTGATTGCCACCGCGAGCCTCGCAGTCCTGATGTTGGTGCTCACGGTGGTCCCGTTTCTCATGGCCGAAAAGCCGGATTCCAAAGTCGTCGGCCCGGCAAATTCAGATTCGCCGGTTGAAATCAAACTCAATCCGGCCGAAGTGAAACCGGAAATCACCCCCCCCGACGTGCTCGGCGTGGGGCAGGAAAAAAAGGGCAAGCCCAAGGAGGTCAATCCATTTGAAAACAAGGAAGACCCATTGGGCGAAATCAAAATTGACTGATGGGCGATTGGCGACAGGTTCCAAAAGTGTGGATGCTCGTGATGGGGGCATGTTGGCTTGGCTTGTCAGTGGAATCGGTGGTGGTACGCGAGTGGCCGCTTTGGATTAGCGCGCTCGGCTGGCTGGGCTTCGGCGGATCAGAAATCTTGTGGCGCACCCAACGCCTTCGTTGCGAGGCGCGCGGGTGGAATGCGGGCTTGGTGATTTATCTGAGCACATTTGCAGTCACCGGCGGAGTGGCGTGGTGCGGGCTCTGGAGCCAATGGGCGTGGCACGCGGAGATCAGTGAACGCAGCTTGCTCGTGGCCTTCTCGGTGGCGTTTGCAGCGGCACTGGTGGTGATGGCAACGTTCCGCGCTATGAAACGGGCGCGCGATTGGCCGCGCTGGAGTTTGTGGTTGGCGTTCACGCTGGGCGTGTTTCCGGTGTGGCATTGGTTAGTGTTCATCTTCCATCACCTCGGTTGGGCGAAAACGCGCGTGGCGTGCGCGCAGGG
>Ga0302133_10002502_pt1 | contig 11234 bp, 11 predicted proteins | sample CB9_331_MG_FD_203121 | JGI IMG/M metagenome (GOLD analysis project Ga0302133, IMG submission 203121) | Marine microbial communities from Western Arctic Ocean, Canada - CB9_33.1 | ecosystem: Environmental > Aquatic > Marine > Oceanic | place: Canada: Western Arctic Ocean | collected 2017-09-19 | reverse complement strand
TATAGGAAGCGGGTCCATGAATGTTCGAAACGGCATGCAGATCGATCCGGACGGTAGTGCCCTGTTCGGCGGTGGAGCTTGGAACCAGTGGAACAGAGTCGGTATCGAAACCGGGGTCGCCTCCGGACCGGGCCAGGTCACCGTCTTTCGTACGCAGGCCTCCGCCGCTCCGGTCGCGGATGGAGCGGGAGGCAATGGCGGCACCTCGCATTGGGGCTTTTTTGGTGTGCGAGACACCCCCGAGGGAGGGGAGAGGGTTCAATGGGGAGTGAATGACGCGAACGTAAGTCAGGGTGATAATGGCTGGTACTTCGAACATAAGTATCTTAGTGGTGTTGCAGGTCAGGTCCACGTGCCCGGGTACATGGGCACGTATGACTCTGAGGCTTCGCCCAATGTGACGGAGGCGATCGTAAACCTGGAGATCTGGATCGACGGGATCAACAACCAGGTCTGGGGTACCATCAACGATGGCGTCAATTTTCATACCACCGCCAAGCAGTCCATCACCCAGAACGGCACTGGTATCGATTCCATCGTTACCGGCAGTCTCACCGCCAATACCGGAGCTCAGACCTCCGAGGGGATTGATATCGACAATATAAGCGCGGTCTCGGGCGCCATTCCGGAGCCGGGCACCGCCCTGCTGCTGGGCCTCGGCGGCTTGGGATTGTTTCTGCGCCGCCGTCTCGGCTGAGCCGAGCGCAGCAATCTAAAAACGAACAAAGCTTATCGCCCCCGCCTGGGTTTTCCCGGCGGGGGCGTTTTTTTGCGGCCAATCCAGCCCTGGAGTCGTAGTTGCTCCTCCCATTAAATGAAACGAGCAAAACCGGCGATTGGATCTACTGCCTCGTGTATCTCGGTCCCTGCAGCTTCCTTCGCTGCTCGTCCCATTTCATGGAATGAGCATTTACGGCGGGGACCCGTGAACCAGAGCCATTCGGGCAGGGTTCAGGGCTGGCCGCCGACTCCACGGCTGGATTGACCGACGCAAACTTCTCGTAATCCCACTCGTAATCGGGCCTCGGGCGTTGCCGATTCGAGATTTGATTACGAGTGCGATTACGAAATAGGAGGGGGCCTACGTCGCCTGCGACATCGGCCGCTCTTTTGCCGTGGTCTGGACTTCGTAGATGGATCCGGCGCGCTCCGGGGGCGGCCAGGGCACTTGCACCGGAACGGCCGCCATGCGCGGACGACTGGTGGGTTCGCCGCGCAGAATCGATTCCAGGTAACCGTCCCAATCCTGAAAACTTATCGACCCGACAAGCGGCCATGCATCGATGGCGCAGTATTCGAAGAGCAACAGTCGCCGCGGCCGCTGTGAGCGATTGGGCGCGGAGGCGTGCAGCGTGCGCGCATGGTGAATCGATATGCCCCCTGTCTTGAGCTCAATCGGCACGGCATCCTCGGCCCGGGGCAGATTCTCGGTCACCGCCCCCACAAAGCGCCCATTTTCGTGATGGCTGAGAACTGGACCCTTGTGCGAGCCGGGTACCACCATTAAGCAGCCGTTCACTTCCATCATATCGTCCATGGCAATGCCCACGGCCAGTACGTCGTCATTGGTCTGGGGGTAGAAAGCCCAGTCCTGGTGCCACTCCACGGCACTGCCGTATTCGGGCGCCTTGATGTTCAGCTTGGTGCTGTTGGTACGCACGCCGGGGCCGATCAGTTGCTCAACCCTGTCCAGGATGGCCGGATGACGCCATGCTTGGTCGTAAACGGGATGCTGCTTCACGGGATACTTGATACGTCGCAGCCGGGGCTCCTCCGCTGTATGGCCCGGCTCGAGGTCGAATACATCCGTGTGTTCGGTGACGGACCGGGACTGCTCCACGAAATCATCCGTGACCCGGCACAGTTCGGCCACGAAATCGGCGGGAAGTACATTTTCCAAGCCGATGTAGCCGTGTTCTCGGTACGAATCGATCTGTTCTTGAGTCAACATTTGATTGCGACCGGGGCCGTGGACGTCACGGATAAAATATACTCCGAAAGCAAGTCACAGGGCAAGCGTTGAGGGCAAGATTCAAATCCCAAGACCCAAATCCCAAACAAATTCCAAATCCCAGGATCCCAATCCCAAACAGATTAGAAATCCAAAACCTCAAACAAATTCCAAATCACTCCCCACTTGAAAGGAAGTCTCGGGAAAAGTATCCCGCGAAGACATCTTCGGGTCCTTTTCAATCACTATCAGCACTAAATATGGGGAGTATGCTGGTGAGCGATAAACCGAAATACGATCTTGAGGAGAGAATGTATGAATTTGCCGGAGACGTTCGCAAACTTGTCAAACGGATACTAGTAACTGACGCCAACATTGAGGATTCGCGACAATTGATCCGAGCTTCAGGATCCATCGGCGCGAACTACATCGAGGCAAACAATGCACTGGGCAAGAAGGATTTTCTGATGCGCCTTCGCATCAGTCGAAAGCAACCAAAAGAGTCCCGACTCTTCCTGAGGCTCTTGGATGTTGGCGATTCAGAGGAGCGGGAATCTGAGCGTGCAAGATGGGTACGCGAATCTGAAGAACTCGCGGCCATTCTCGGCTCGATTATCAGTAAGTCGGAGTGAAGCGTATTGGTTTGTGATTTGTGACTTGGAATTTCCAATTTGTTTGTGATTTGGGGTTTGGAATTTGAGTTCCGCCTCAACGCACTCGGCGCACACGCGTAGAGAATTCCTTCCATGACTTCTTCCTGGACCAGCCTGCTCGAACTCGACTCTCTTCCCGCACCGTAACCGCCGGCTCGGCCACCGATCTCTGCGCAGCCCTGGGCCACGGCGCCGATCTACGGGTGTACACTGAATGGCTCTACGAGGAACACGTGGCTCCGGATCCGGATGACGGCGACCATCGGTGCGACGGCACATTTCAGGAAGTCATCGACTTCCGCGAAACGTATCTGGTCGAGAGCGACTACGCCGCGGGCATCACCACCCTGCGTCAGTCCATGCTCCCGGTAGTGGGATTCAACCCGGATGCGGGTCCACGCATGTCCTTTTTCCTTTACGATATGGACGGCCGGCAAGGTTGCTCTCATGTCATGCTCGATGAGCATCCCTACGGTCCACCCGGCGCACACCGCGAAGTCGAAGCGCCGGCGAAGTTTCCAAAATTGAGCCCGACGCAGCTCAACGATGAAGGTTCCTCGGGGCCGAGCGCGCAATTCGTGTACGAGTTCGAGCGCTACCGGTACTGGGTGCGCGACGACTGGGAACTGATGTTCGCCCACGATGCCGATGGCACGGTCACGGACGGATCGTGGCGGGACCTCCACGACGCGCACCGCGCCGGGAAGGATATCAAGGTCGGGCTCGTCAATCTGTGCGCGGACCTGGCCGGAGAGTCGCGCGAGCACGTCGTGTTTTCGCCGGCCGGCTCGAGCTGGACGCACACGCCGACGGAACTGATCGAGACCCAGAGCCATCCACTGGTCCGCGTGGCCCCCGGCAAACCCCTCGCCTATGCCGGCGGCAACTGGGATGTGGCGTGGGTATTCATCCGCAGCACCGGCGAGGCGACGATACGACAACTGGATCCCTACACGCGGCGCTTTCAGGACCGGAAAACCCGGCTGGGGTGCCGGTGGTATGTGCGGTAATGCATCCATTTCGGGTTCCACACAACCTCTGGAGCCTTACGGCGGTCCCCGCCGTAAGGCCCTGCCCCATGAAATGGAACGTGCCGGCGGAGAGGTTGCATGGAACCGGTTCAACCTCCACTTCTTGCACCTTTCATTTCATGGATTGAGCAATCCACGGCGGTCCCCGCCGTGACGGCCCTGCCCCATGAAATGGAACGTGCCGGCGGAGAGGTTGACCCGAGCCGGCGCGCAAGGCAAAAAGCTGTCTTGAGCTCCGGCAAGGTCGTTCCCTACCCTAGGCGTAGCAACACTCATGGCCACTGCATCGAATCAATTTCACAGCCATCCGGCTCATCCGCCACCGGTCATCCGCGCGAACAATCCAACGGTTCTCTTTGTTACAATCTGCGTTTGCCCGCGACGCCGGATTCTCGCGAACGAAGTCGCCCATTTTGCGATGAATCAGGCATGGCAAGGGTCCACCCACTGGCTGGTTGGCCGATACATGGTGATGCCGGACCATGTGCATTTCTTCTGCAGCCCCGGGACTCATCAACCGCCCGGAATCCGTCGATGGAGCGGATTCTGGAAGCGGGCGGTTGGAAAGGTTGATCCTTCGCTCAAGCGGGTCTTTCAAGAGGATTGCTGGGACGTTCAAATTCGTGATGCGGCTCATTTTGACGAGAAGCTATCTTATATGATGAACAATCCTGTTCGCGCGGGGTTGGTTGAATCCTCGGACCAATGGCCTTATCAAGGTAAAGTCCATGAGGTCGGATGGTTCTGAATTCGACCGCGATTGGACTCGATCAACCGCCTGTTCTTGCACCTTTCATTGTATGGATTGAGCAATCACGGCGGTCGAGGAAGCCTCAGCGGTCCTGCCAAACCTCTGGAGTCGGCGGTCCCCGCCGTAGGGCCCTGCCTATGAAATGGAAAGTGCCACCGGAGAGGTTGGATGGAACCGGTACAACCCCCACTTCTTGCACGATTCATTTCATGGACTGAGCAATCACGGCGGGGACCGCCGGCTCCAGGGTTGGATGGACCCGGTACAACCCCGCTTCTTGCTCCTTTCATTTCATGGATTGAGCAATCCACGGCGGGGACCGCCGGCTCCAGAGGTTGGGGAAGAATCGAACCGGGCTCACTACGAGGGTGGGCGGTTCAGTGCAAACCCCGCGACCGGATCAGCGGTAGTAACGGGGATGCGAGATTTCGTCGTAGTAGCCGCCGGGTGCGAAAGGTTCCAACTCCTCCGGAGCGATGGACGCGACGTGCCCATCGGCGAAGTTGATGTTGGTCCGGCCCAGGTGCCGGACATGAACCCTCGGATGAAGACCCGGCCCGGCATACTCGAAAGAATAGATCCGGTACGTCTGGGTGGGAACGAAATTGCCGAAACACTGCCAGTAGGAAAGCGAATCCGCGAAGAGCAGATAATCCACCGGTTTCTCCAACTCGGCCACATTGTGGGGCGAGTGCCATCCTGATCGCATTCCATAGGTGCAGGCATGGCTGTGCCATACGAATGGTTTGAAGGCGGGACAGACAAGCATGGTGGGATCCCCATCCTTCGGCTTGGCAAGGTACTCTTCTTGCCACATTCGCCAGTGCCAGGATTCTTCTATTTTTCTTCCGCTATCATCATAATATGTCAACAGGCACTCGAGGATGATATCTTCGTGGTCCTGCGCATAGAGATGCGCCGCGACCCCGAGCTGCCGGAGGTTGTTCAGGCAATGAAGCGTCCTGGCCCGCTCCATCGCTTCCTTCATCGCCGGGACCAGCAAGGCGGCCAGGACCGCGATGATCGCAATCACCACCAGAAGCTCGATCAGCGTAAACCCTGCGCGTTTCATTCGAATATCTTTCACGAGGCCGCGTCACAATCCGCCGCGAATTCACGCCCGTATGGAGGGGCCGGCTTTGAAATTCCCACATCATAAGAATTCTACCGGATCGAGGCTGCGAGTTCATTTCATGGACTGAGCAATCACGGCGGTTGGGGAAGCCTCAGCGGTCCTGCCAAACCTCTGGAGTCGGCGGTCCCCGCCGTGAGGCCCTGCCCATGAAATGAAACGCGCCGCAGGAGAGGTTGGATGGAACCAGTACAACCACCACTTCTTGCTCGTTTCATTTCATGGGATGAGCAATCCACGGCGGGGACCCGTGAACCAGAGCCCTTTGGGCACGGTTCAGGGCAGGCCGCCGGCTCCAGGGTTGGGTGGGCCGATGCAACCGCCCGATTTGCACGATTCATTTCATGGATTGAGCAATCCACGGCGGGGACCGCCGACTCCAGGGTTGGGTGGACCCGGTACAACCCCGCTTCTTGCTCCTTTCATTTCATGGATTAAGCAATCCACGGCTCCAGAGGTTGGGGAAGAATCGAACCGGGCTCACTACGAGGGTGGGCGGTTCAGTGCAAACCCCGCGACCGGATCAGCGGTAGTAACGGGGATACGAGATTTCGTCATAGTAACCACCGGGTGCGAAAGGTTCCAGATCCTCCGGACCAATGGACGCTACGTGACCATCGGCGAAGTTGATGTTGGTCCGTCCCTGGTGCCGGATATGAACCCTCGGATAAATCCCCGGCCCGGGATACTCAAACGAATAGATCCGGTACGTCTGGGTGGGAACGAGCCTGCCGAAACACTGCCCATAGCTGAGCGAATCCGCGAAGAGCAGGTAATCCACCGGTTTCTCCAACTCCGACACATTGTGGGGCGAGTGCCATCCCGATCGCATTCCATAGGTGCAGCCAGGGCTGACCCATACGAAAGGCTCGAAGGCGGGACAGACGAGCATGGTGGGTTCCCCTTGCCTGGGCCTCTCGAAGTAGTCCAAATCCCAGAACAGAGAGTGCCAGGTCGAACGCAAGTCTTCCTGCAGACAGGCGGGAATCACATCTTCATGGTCCTGCGCGTAGAGTTGCGCGGCGACGCCCAGTTGCCGGAGGTTGTTCAGGCAGTGAATCGTCCTGGCCCGTTCCATCGCTTCCTTCATGGCCGGGACCAACAAGGCGGCCAGAACCGCGATGATCGCGATCACGACCAGCAACTCAATGAGCGTAAAACCTGTGCGTTTCATCCAAAAACCTTTCACGAGGTCGCGCGTCCTATTCTCTCTCGTACTCGCACCCGTACGGCGGGGCTGGCTTGGAAATCGCCGACATTAATAAGAAATGTACCGGATCGGGGCAGCGGGTTCAACGGCATTCCCTTATCAATTTCTATGCCAAAAACGCGCCGTTTTAGGGCTGGGCGGTGCAAAGGCTCGTAGCTATACGGGTATGTGATCCGTGTGCTGCGGACATTGGCTCCGGCCGATGAATCCGCGGATTCAAAGCGGTGCAGTCTACGGCGTCAACGCCCCGACCAGATCCACAAGCTCTTTCCGCTTCTGGCGGAACAGCATCCGGTCGTCGGCCCGGTTGGTGAGAACTGTCATGACGAGGTCGTCGAGCTGCTGCTGAAAGGCCGCACCGCCACCTCTTGAACGAGCGTCTCGTCAAACATCTGAAACAGGAATTCATCGTAGTCCCGGCCGCCCAGAAGTTCCCAGCCACGCGCGAAGGACTCAAGGAATGCGCCCGACGGTCAAGTTGGCTCGCCCCGGTGCTGAGAAGCAATTCTCCCTTGAAACGCACCGTTTGCACGACAGACGCCCAGCATCGCGCGTGGCTCGCCCGGAAGTATGACTATGTTTACACCATGGAACGGGAATACGCCGGAAAACGCTTTCTGATCGCCGTCAACGTCAACAGCATTGCGGCAGCGGCCACATTTATCGTTCCGGAACTTGTTGACGATTCGCAGGTAAAGGTGCTGTGGGAAGACCGCCGTCTTCAATCGGTTGACGGCGTTTTCCAGGACACGATCCCGGGACTCGGTGCGGTCGTTTACTCGTACTGAAAAGCGAAGTCATTCAATTACAGAACGCCTGGGCGTGATATAGCATCTCACTTACCGCAATCATTTCTGCCGCCGGAACCGGAAAGTCTCTTTCGGCCCGTATCGCCTCCAGGAAACAGTCGTCCTGCTGCCGGATCGCAGCATGATATGCGATCTCATCGCTGGCGGGCCGATCTACCAGGTCTTCTTCCCCGCCCACCCGGAGACGGGCAAAACCGTCGATCTCGATGTTGCCTCTCTGCGCGATCAGTGTGACATGAAGCAGAGGAGTCCGGGCGTCGTACGACAACAGTCCGCCGAGTGGCCATAGAATACCGGCAGCGTCGTCTTGGCCGCCTGGAAACCCCACGATCGGCAACGCTGCAAATTCACGGCAAACGCTTCCGGCGAATCACCGGCAGGACAGTGTGACAATAAACCGGAATCTGTTCGCGCGTCGGGCCACCCAGCAGCCGCCATACCGGTACGCCCAAGGACTTGCCCTGCAAATCTCACAATGCCGCATCGATCGCACTGATGGACGTCGCATGTAATGGCCCACCGACCCAGAACGAATCACGGTACATCTTCTCGTTGTGATCCTCGATTCGCAGCGGATCCTGCCCGACAAGATAGTGGGACAGTTCCTCGATATTCGTTTGAACCGTTCTGGATCGGCGTTTCAGCACAGTTGCCCCGATCCCGACAAGCCCTTCGTCGGTGTGCAGCTCGACGACAACGCTGTTGCGAAAATCCAGCCCGATTAGCCGGGTATGGACCTTGGTAATTTCCATGATGTCGTATTGTACGCGGGCGAGCCGGCGGCAAGTCTACCGGTCCGCGAAAATCTCGTTCACCTTCTCTTCGACCTGGCGGACAAGAAAGTGGTAGTACGTGCCCACTGCGGCACGATCTGTCGTCTTCACCGTCACCGGCGTCACGGCATTGACCGCGGCACGGCCTTCGGAAATGCCGCGTTCGTAACAGGCCCGTGCTTCGTCGAGGAGCTTCCCTGCTTCTTCGGAACCCGGGATCTTCTCCTTTGCCTTCGCCAACGACTGCTGGCCTGCGTTCACCTCTATGATTTCGAGGATGGCATGGATTGAAAACTCAAGCCGGCCGATCCAGTACGCGAGACGCCGTTTCGCATCCTCAGTGTGCGCGGCGGCGTACATCTCTTCAAACAATCTCAGACCCTGCTGGAAACTCGCCACAACATGATACAATTCCAACCGGTTCTGCTGCGGGTCGGGGTGCTCGCACCGGTAGGTGATGATCTCGTCCACCGGGAACAGGAACCCCAGGAACGTGGTATCGAGCAGGACGGTCGCATCGGTCAGCAGCCACATCGCATTGCAGAACGTCTCGGCCGTATGTTCTCCGAGCGCATGCTCGGCGTAATCCACGTAGGCCTCGCGTGGCGTGTAGGTGGGAATCCATGACGACCGGGCCACGTGGAGTACCGCCGGATCGAGGTCGCCGATCGGCCAGTAGCGCGTCGTGTAGCCCTGCCAGCCAGCCTGGTGTCCGGTCTGCAGGAGAATGTGGTTGCTCTCTGCCTCAAGGGTAGGAACCCATCCGACATTGTCGTCCTGAAAGGTCAACACCGCCCGGGCGTTCACCTTGTCGGTGTCGATGTCATGCATCAGGTGCAGCCTGCGCACGGAGGCGGTCGGCGTGTAATCCAGCACCGTGCTGACGATGCAGCCCGGCCACAGCACCTCGCCCAGGATGCCGTAGGAAAACCGGCTGCCCACACTCAGGCCGACGTCAATGTTCTTGTCGGCTGCCCGATCCAGGAACCGGGTTTCCTCCAGGATCTCCCGGATGAACCGCAGCATCGATATGCTGGACTTGAATTCGCGCACGGCCCGGTCCGTCCCGCCGGTTTGTAGGACATCGTTGGCGGCCAGATCCAGAATCTCTTCCACGTTGAAACGAGGCTCCAGGCCGAATCGTTTTGCCAGTACACCCCAGCTCTCTTCGAACTTGCGTTCCGCATGCGGATGCTCCGGCAGCCCGAGCAGGAATTCATCGCACCGGCTCCAGGTTTCCAGATGAGCCTCCACGATCGCGTGGAACACCTTTCGGTGTTTCGGATTCATCAGGTCGGCCTGCTCGGCGCATGTCAGTGCCCCCAGCTGGATGCTGTGTTTCGTGGGATCCTCCAACAGCGGTGCAAATTCAATAGGCACTTCCATCGGCTGGAAACCGACCGAGGAATGCATCTCGTGCGCATCGCCTTCGTCCATGATCGCATGAAGCAGGCCCTGGCCCGCCGCCAGCCGATCCTCGTAGGCGCTCAACCCCGCCATCCAAGGGGGAAGCATCGGGTCGCCGAAGTCCTGCAGGGACTCGTACCCCGGGGTGTCCGGCAGGAGCCGCAGGGTATCCCGCTGCATCGTATCTGCTGTCTGCTTTGCCACGCCGTCGATTTCGAAATGGGTGAAGGGTTGGGCCGGCCAGATCGAATAGTGGAGCCCGTTGAATTTGAGCTTATGCAACTGTCCGATGAATCGTTTTTGGTCCTCCAGCGTCCACATCAAGGGGCCGTACGGCAGCTCGCACATGAGCCGCCAGGAGCGAAGTTTCTGGGCCGGTTCGAGAACCAGATCCAGTTCCGGCAGTTGAAACGGGCCCGGCTCCGCGGGCAATACATCTTCGGAGAGCAGGAAACGAACCCCGTAGCGCTCCAGCAACTCGTACACGGCCCAGGCGGTCGCCGCGTCGCTGCCGCCCGCCAAAAGAATCGTCTTCGGGTCTACGCGGCGCAGGAGATGACCCTGGCTTGTTAGTTGCGGAAGGCCTGTTGATGCCGCCTGCACGTGCGGGTCGTCGATCCGGCCGATGAGAATCGACGGGCCCGCATCGTTGTTCTCGACGACCTGAACACCAAAGATCCGGGCGAGGTAGGATTGAAGCAGGTCGGCCGCCCGGCGCACGAGGTGGCCGGCGGAGGGGCCGAGGGATATGGAAATTTGAATACTCATCGCTACTGGATCTTTTGATCTCTTTTGATCCAATTTTCAATCGTTATTTTGATCCGGATCGAATCGGATTACAATTGGGAGCAGGATTTCGAGTCGGATGACAACGGCTACACCGACGCGGACATGATTTCGTCGACTCTCTCGGGGAGAGCTTTCGGCGAAAATGGCTTCGGCATGAATTCCACCGCCGGGTTCTGGGTCATCTGATCCACGCGCTCGTTGTGATCGAATCCGCTGATCAGCAGGATCAGCAGGATCAGCAGGATCAGCAGGATCTGCAGGATCTGCACGGACGGGCGCAACATTCATGGTGAACCAGGACCACGTCCTGCCGGGTTGCGCGAATCGAAATTTTACATCGACTTTATTTCTCCGGGAAACGCCTTCCCACGCTTCGTGCACCGCATCACGGTCGTCAGGATGAATTCTCGAATAATCGATTCCGATCTGGGGCCCAGTCTCTTCCGCTTCCGCGATATGCTCGAGACCGGCGTAGCTCCGCCACGTGAGCTTCCGCGTGGCGACATCCAATTCGAAGAAAGCGTCACCCGCCGTTTCCGCGATCATCTCGTACCCGTACGCGCGCTTTTTGCGCCCCCAGGCCGGGCGCGGACCCAGCAGCCGGAATCCACGACCACCGCAAGAACGACCAGGAGAATGGCGAACAAACCTGAATTTTCGGCCGTCTACTCGGCGAACGAGGTCCAGGGCCCGAATGAAAGTCCGTTTATTCGAAATCCGAATATGAA
>Ga0302133_10002501_pt1 | contig 11236 bp, 9 predicted proteins | sample CB9_331_MG_FD_203121 | JGI IMG/M metagenome (GOLD analysis project Ga0302133, IMG submission 203121) | Marine microbial communities from Western Arctic Ocean, Canada - CB9_33.1 | ecosystem: Environmental > Aquatic > Marine > Oceanic | place: Canada: Western Arctic Ocean | collected 2017-09-19 | reverse complement strand
CCCAAACCCCGTCGGATCCGGAAAACAAAGTAGTTCCGTCTAACGTAATCCAACCATCGCTTGGCTTAATCGAACCTGCAATGCAGTTCAAAAGGCTAGATTTCCCAGCTCCCGAAGGACCGAACACCGCCGTGATTCCATCATCGAATTCGCCTTTTGCACTCAGCGAAAAATCAGAACGATTCAGATGGAGATCGAACGAAATCATCAAGCCCCACCGTTCGAGCTATATATTCCGTTCGCTGTTCGCTTCAGCAACCAGTTGTGAATAGCCAACGCAATTACGCCCAGAACAACCGATACCAGCGCCAGCCGCCAAGCATCGTCAGTACTCCCTGCCGAGATACGCGTGAATATTGCCGATGGAAGCGTCTGCGTACGTCCCGGAATGTTTCCCGCGACGATAATTGTTGCTCCAAATTCAGATAACGCCCTAACAAACCCGAGAAGCACACCAGCAATTACGCCTCGATAAGCAAGAGGGAGTGTGACTGTCAGGAACGTACGAACCGATCCCGCACCAAGCCCCCGCGCAGCAACTTCCAGCCGAGGATCAACACCTGCGAGCGCCGCTGCAAAGGAACGAACAACCAGCGGTAACGACACAATAGCCGCCGCCAAAGCCGCCCCTATCCACGTGAACGCCAAGGTCGACCCGAACAACGACTCGCTCAATCGCCCTATCCAGCCGTTTGTTCCGACAAGCCACAACAGCGCATACCCGACCACTACCGGCGGAAGCGCCAATGGCAATGAAACGAACACATCGAGAACGAACTTGCCACGGAACTGCTTCCGAACCAGCAGCCACGCCACAAACATGCCAACAGGCAACGTCACAGCAGTAGCAACAAGTGCGATCTGCAATGATAGTGCAACTATGGAAATATCAGAGTTCATGGATATAGATAGGTAATGGTCAATATTTTAAGTACCGGACGATCCGGCGAATCCGATTGTAAATCCAGCGGACTCGAAGACATCACGAACCTCGACCGATTTAGAAAGGAATTCATAGAATTCAACCGCAAAAGCCGAATTCTCAGCCAGCTTCAATGATCGACCAACGTAAACAATAGGCGAATAGCCTTCATATATCTCGCTCATGATCGAAATCGAATCCGATCCGAAAGCATCTGTACGATAGACGATTCCGTAGTCGGAATTACCCGATTCCACAGCAGCTAACGCAGCCCGCACATCCACGGCAAATATCAAATCGCTCTCGATCTCTTCCCAAACACCGGCGTATTCAAGCGCTTGTTTGGCAAACTGACCCGCAGGAGCCAACAACGGATCGGCGATAACAACTCGAGAATCGGACGCAGCCAGATCACCCAATGTACCGACATGTTCGGCATCTTTGGAAGCGATCACTAGCAGCGTATTCACTAATCCAATGCTGCCATTGGGAACCGGGCTCACCAACTCGTCCAAAATCGTCTTAGGTTCTTCACCTACGAAGAAAACCCCGTCAGCTGGTGCACCCAACTTAGCGATTTGATTGGCCAGCGTCAGAGATCCGCCAAAACTTAACTCAACCCGTCTCCCAGTTTCTCGCTCGTATATATTGGCCGATTCAGTAAGCACATCTGAAAGTGAAGCCGCCGCGAATATCAGCGGCACATCATCGCCCGAGTTCCCACCGCAAGATGCGGCAAGCGCTAAGAACATTAAACCGAGTACGGATTGAACTGAATGACGGCGTAACAACAGCGAAATTTCCTTATTGAAATCGGTAAGCTCTGATAGAATCGATCGGTCGCTGCTGAGAGGCGTGGCTGATCCACAACGATCATAACTGGGATCGAATCTGAACAAGCGCTGCCAATGCAGCGGATCATGAGGCATCAATTTGGTCTCAGCTAGCGAAGAATACAACTTCACAAGCTTCTCCAACCTACCTTTTTACACCAAGGTAAACGAACGTTTGCTCGATCTTGCCGAAGTTGGCAAGCAACGAAAAATCGTCGACCTAGGGTGTGGTACCGGCGGAATTACCAAACTTATCTTAGAACGGCTTCAGTCGGCTAAGGACACGGTAATTTACGCTGTCGACCACTCCACAACTGCGCTTAAAGCAGCTACGGAAGAAATTGGAGAGCGTAAGGATGTTGCCATCAAGTATGTCCACTCTGAGGTGCAAAATCTCACAGGGGCGGTTAAAGACAAGGTAGACGCAGTTGTTTACTGCAACTCGATTCACTATGTTCCGGAAAAGACGGTTTTGATCAACCAGATCAAAGAGAAGCTTCAAACCAACGGAATCTTCGCCTTCAACACTTCGTTCTACGAAGGTTCGCACCCAGACGACAGCCTGCTGTTCTTCCGTAAGTGGATGATGCGATCGCTCCGCATTCTGAAACGTGAACATGGCCTATCTGCCGACAAGTCGCAGAAAGTCGAGTCTCGAGTTCAGCTTAAAGCTCAGGACTATATCGACTTAGTTGAGAACGCCGGATTCAAAGTTCTGGTCAACGACTTCAATCGAGTCGAAGTTCCGCACGAAGGATGGCACCACATCTCCGGATTCTCTGACTGGATCGAAGGCGTTATGCCCGGAGTCCCATTAGATATCGGACGTGAAGCGCTGCAAAAAGGCCTCGGACAAATATGGGAAGAGATGGAACTAAAGACTGTTCCACGAGTATGGCTATCGGTTAGCGCCGCCAAGGTCTAGCCCCCCCTACTTCACCAATTGTCACCTGAAGACCCTGCAAATGCAGGGTTTTTTTTGTGCTGATACAGAACGCACTAACAATTGAAAGACACAAAGGACTTGAGATCCAACAACGAATGCACCTCGGTATTCGCAACAATTATCCCAATGAAGTCCATAGAGTCGTCAGAGAATCGATCGTTAAAACGCCGCAGTTTCCGGAGGATATGTGGTTCCGGGAGTCACGATAGATTCCGTAGGCGAAATGCTGCTTCGCCGACCGTTTTTCCTGATGGAGCGATCACCTAGATTGAGCTTGTATGAAACCATACTTGCCGAGCCAGATATCATCCCAAGCTTTCCCGGAATTACGGCAAAGCTCCAAACAGGTATGCATCACCTCGATCCCATTAAGCTGATAACTCAACTCGTATGCTCGGTGGCACAACCGCGATTGCCGAAGCTATTCAAGCAACTTATCTTATCGAAATCAGTGATTGGTTGAACATCAATTACCCAAAACAGTCCGGCAACTTATCAATATGCCACGGCGATCTACACCCAAAAAATATCTTGTCGCAGTGGTCACCCGAATAATCGGCCAAACCATAGGAATCTATGTAGTTTCAGCGTAGCCGCAGCCAAGCCGTAACAAACAATTCCTATTCGCCATCTAGGTACTCGGCCAGAGTCTTGATGTTGTAAGCCTGACCAGCAGTTACCCCCGCAACCGAACCCTCAGCCTCAACAGCACAACGTGCGGTGTCGATAGACGTAAAGCACGGAATGCGCTGCATGGAAGCTGAACGACGTATGTGAAAACCATCCTGCATTGTCGAACGATCGCCAGTCACCGTATTCACCACGGCGCTCACAGTTCCATCCTCGATGATGTCGACAACCGTTCGACCATCGCTACTTTCAAGTCGTTTCTCAACTTCATGAACATCAATACCCATAGCGCGGATCATCTCGGCCGTTCCGCTCGTAGCGTAGATCGCATGACCCGCTTCATCGAGAGTACGAACAAGACCCAGCGCATCGGCTTTGTCAGGGTCAGCAATGCTCAGCAGTACCGAACCACCTGCAGGAACGTTTAGTCCCGAACCAAGAAGCGCTTTCGTAACTGCACCCTCAAACGTGGTGTCGATCCCCATAACCTCACCAGTCGATTTCATTTCTGGACCAAGGTACGTATCCACACCTGCAAGCTTCGACATCGAGAACACCGGTGCCTTCACCGCAATTAGGTTTTGATTCTTGACGAGTCCACCTTTATAGCCCTGTTCCTTGATGGACTTTCCGCGCATTACATCAGTAGCAATACGAACCATCGGAATTCGAGTGACCTTTGAAATAAACGGAATAGTTCGTGAAGAACGTGGGTTCACTTCGATAATGTAAATTTCTGGATCACCAGATTTACCGTTTGCACCGCTCTTATTGAATCCTCGGTAAGTACCGCCACCTGCGACTACGAATTGAATGTTCATTAGTCCAACAATACCCAACGCCAACCCGATTTGACGTGTGTAATCGACAATTGTCTCGACCTCCGTCTCAGTCAGCGACTGCGCCGGGTAAACAGCCATCGAATCCCCAGAGTGAACTCCCGCCCTCTCGATGTGCTGCATGATTCCAGGAATAAGCACATCTTCGCCGTCGCAAACTGCGTCGACTTCAACTTCGAGTCCGGTTAGGTAGTGATCGATGAGAATCGTCTGATCCGGGAATTCCCTCATCGCCATTTCGAAATATCGAACTACTTCAGCCGGAGTCTGAACGATCTCCATTGCTCGACCACCCAGCACGTAGCTAGGTCGCACTAAAACCGGATAACCAACGTTATTAGCGACCTTAAGTGCGCTCTCAACGTTAGAAGCCATTCCACCAGGAGGCTGTGGCAATCCGTGTCGTGAAGTCACTTCCTCAAACCGACCACGATCCGAAGCCAAGTCGATCACATCGGGTGTTGAACCCAATACCGGTAGATCTGCAACGCCCAACAATTGCGAAAGGTTGATGGCGGTCTGCCCACCAAACTGCACCATCGAAGCTGGGTTGTTCTCAGCAATTCCCCCACCTTCATTTTCAATAATGTCCCGAACACTCTCTTCATCGAGAGGCTCAAAGTAGAGACGATCTGAAGTGTCAAAGTCCGTCGAAACCGTCTCAGGATTCGAGTTAATCATCACCGATTCAACGCCAGCTTTTTGAAGTGCCCAAGCAGCATGAACCGAGCAGTAATCGAACTCGATGCCCTGACCGATTCGGATCGGACCACTCCCCAAAACTATCGCTGTCTCACGACCGGTTGGAAGAGCTTCGTTCTCCTGCTCATACGTGGAGTAGAAATAAGGCGTTACAGCCTGAAACTCACCAGCGCAGGTGTCGACCATCTTGTACACGGGCTTTAGTCCCCAATCTTTTCGCATGGTGCGGACCTGCTCAGGCAGGTAGTCGGCAAGTGTGCCGATCTGAGAGTCGGAGAAACCAAGTCGCTTGGCGCGCCACATCAAATCAGGCGTAATTTCTTCAGCAAGCAGTTTTCGTTCCATTCCGACAATTCGTTGAAGCGCACTTGTGAACCACGGATCAACGCCGGTCTCCAGCGTTACCGATTCAGCCGTACGACCGCCACGAATAGCGGCAGTCAGTTTCCAAATACGATCGTCGTCAGCCAACAGGTCTGGGGGACCATCATTGCCCCATTCAGGATCTTCCCAAAGCAACGATCCCCGACCATTTTCAAGCGAACGTACAGCCTTCTGCAACGCCGCCTCAAACGTTCGATCAATCGCCATCACCTCGCCGGTCGCCTTCATTTGAGTCCCCAAAGAACGATCGCCAGTCGGGAACTTATCGAACGGCCATCGAGGAATCTTTACGACGCAGTAGTCGAGCGCAGGCTCGAAAGCAGCAGTCGTCTTCTCAGTAACTGCATTAGCAATCTGGTCGAGCGTCTTACCGAGGGCGATCTTCGCTGCGACACGAGCAATCGGGTAACCCGTCGCCTTCGATGCCAATGCTGAAGATCGGCTCACACGAGGGTTCACTTCAATGACGTAGTACATCGAGCCTTCCTCGTTGTAACCAGCGCCTTCACCAACTACCTCAGCAACCATGTTTGAGGGTCGGTAAGCAAGTTGAACATTGCAGCCACCTTTGATGCCGAGCCCAGAAATAATATTCAGCGATGCAGTGCGCAAACGCTGGTAGTCCTTGTCGTTGAGCGTTTGGCTTGGAGCCACAACGATAGAGTCGCCGGTATGGACTCCCATCGGGTCAAGGTTTTCCATGTTGCAGATGGTGATGACGTTTCCGTCACCGTCTCGCATCACTTCGTACTCGATTTCTTTCCAGCCAAGCAACGACTGTTCAATAAGAACCTGACCAACTTTACTGGCAGATATTCCGCCTGTGGCTATCTTACGAAGTTCGTCTTCATTTTGGGCGATACCACCACCGGTCCCGCCCAATGTGTAGGCAGGACGAACAACTGCCGGATAACCGATCTTGCGACCTGCTTCGACTGCATCTTCAACGGTCTCGACTGCAAACGAAGGAAGCACTGGCTCACCAAGGCGTTCCAGCAAATCACGGAACTGCTCTCGGTCTTCAGCCATTTCGATAGTTGCTACCGTAGTACCAAGTGTCTTGACGTTGTATTTATCGAGAATTCCGGCCTTTTCGAGGTCGACTACTAGGTTTAGACCAGTCTGTCCACCCATCGTTCCGATCACACCATCAGGACGTTCACGCTCGATAATTCGTTCGAGCACGGGCACGGTAAGCGGTTCGATGTAAATCCTATCGGCCATGTCCTCGTCGGTCATGATCGTAGCCGGATTCGAGTTCACGAGAACCACCTCTACACCTTCTTCACGAAGTGAACGACAGGCCTGCGTGCCCGCGTAGTCGAACTCCGCAGCCTGACCAATAATGATCGGACCCGAACCAATAACCAGAACCTTTTTCAGAGTCTCGTCTATTCCCGATTTCTCTGGCGTCGCACCGTTAGTCAATCAAATCTCCTGTATGCCTCTAGGCACCAACACTTGGACGTACAAATAACCCTCTCCTTTGGTGGGAGAGAGGGGGACGTCTATTCAGCCTAAGTCCAGCCGCACCCGAACTATCTAAACCTCCGCACCCATTCCTGCTCGAATCAGTCCAATGAACCTATCGAACAGGTACTCGCTATCGTGCGGACCCGGTGACGCCTCAGAGTGATACTGGATCGTCATGATCGACATATCCTTGTGACGAAGACCTTCAACCGTCTGATCATTCAGGTTGATATGGCTAACTTCGAGTCCGTCAGGCAAACCGTCTGCATCAACCGCGTAACCATGATTCTGTGCCGTCACATAAACCCGACCCGATTCGAGATCCTTCACCGGCTGGTTACCACCACGATGACCAAAATGAAGTTTGAAAGTCGAAGCCCCAAACGCCCTAGCGATAACCTGGTGCCCAAGACAAATACCCATCATCGGAACCTTGCCAGCAAGACCTCTAGCAGTTGCAACCGAACGATCCAAAAGCTCTGGGTCGCCAGGGCCAGGTGAAAGCATCACACCGTCAGGATTATGACCCAAAATATCATCTGCAGATGCATCGTCAGGAACAACAATCACTTCACATCCACGAGCCCGGAGTGAACGCAGAATGTTCAGCTTCACGCCGTAGTCGTTAACCACAACCTTCAGGTAGTTGTCGCCAAGATCACGCTGGCCAATACCGCGCTCAACATCAATACCCATGCCACCCTGTCGCGCCCGACCTCGTAGGTCGAAGAACGCTCGGGATTTCTCACCAGCATCGCCCGTCCATTCGTAAATATCGTCGGTCGAAACATTTCCAACAACGTCGAACTCGCCATATCGAGGCGCTTTCGATAGAGTCGCAAGGGCAGCTTCAACATCTTCGTTAGGAGTAATAATTCCCATCATCACACCAGCCGAACGGAGCTTGCGTGTGATCGCCCGAGTGTCGACTCCCGAGATTCCCGGGATGCCGTTCTCAACCAGATAATCGTGAATAGTGCCTTCAGAAAGCGGATGTGAAGGCTCATCACAATCGTCGCGAACGACGAACCCGTTCACCTGTATCCGAGTTGACTCAACGTCAGCCTCGCTCGTTCCGTAGTTTCCGATCATCGGATAAGTCGGCACCAGAATCTGACCACCGTATGAAGGGTCGGTCAGCATCTCCTGATAGCCGGTCATCGATGTGTTGAAAACAACCTCACCGGTAGTCTCGCCTTCCGCGCCCAAACGGGTTCCCGGAAATACCGAACCATCTTCAAGAACTAAAAAAACTTTTCCGCGAACGTCGCTCATTGTTTTGCTCCAGCACTCGCAACCACGTCACTGAGATCGAACACGGTATCTCCTTGATAAATCGTCGTCACGACACGCCCCGTTAGTTCCACGCCAGTAAGTGGACTATTCTCACTCTTCGACTCGAACTGGTCAGGATTCACAATCCAATTTCTACCGGGGTCAATAACGACCACGTCGGCATAGAATCCCTTTTTCAAAGAGCCGAGATCTTTATGCAAGATCGCAGCCGGACCCGACGTTAGCGATTCGATCAATCGAACTACCGAAATCTTTCCGGTATCTACAAGTTGGAACACAGACGAGAACGCCGTTTCCAGCACATTGATACCGTGAGCTGCTTCGTTATATGTGCAGACCTTGTCGGTAGGAGCGTGCGGCGCGTGATCGGTAGCAATGATGTCGATTAGACCCTCGCTTAGTGCGTCGATCACAGCGTCAACATCAGATCTGCTTCGAAGCGGGGGATTCACCTTAGTATTAGTGTCGTACGCCTCAGAACCAACCGTTAATGGAACCTTGCCCTTCAAGCCGTAAACCCACTCATCACTCAATGTCAGGTGATGCGGAGTTACTTCGGCAGTTACATCTACTCCGTGCTCCTTAGCAGATCGCAATGCAGCCAGCGATCCGACAGTTGAAATGTGAGGAATATGCAGTCGAGCCTTCGTGAGATCAGCAAGATACAGATCACGTGCGACCATCGCCGTTTCGGCTTCGGCAGGAACGCCCGCAAGTCCGAGTCGTGTGGCAACCGTGCCAGCACTCATAACTCCGCCTGCGCCTATCTTCTTATCCTCGGCGTGGTTGATGATCGGCAGTCGGAGCTCTACCGAATACGACAACGCCTGTCGCATAAGGTTCGCGTCAACAACCGGGTTCCCGTCGTCGGAGAATCCGACCACGCCCGAATCTGCGAGCTCACCCATAGGAGAAAGGTGCTTGCCCTTCTGACCAATCGAAATCGCACCGATAGGCAACACTCGAATCAGACCATCGGCCGCTGAGCGCCGGACTACATCATCTACAACTGCTGCCGAGTCTTGAACAGGGTCGGTGTTCGGCATGGCACTTATCGTCGTGAATCCACCGTAAGCAGCGGCACGAGTGCCGGTGACAATCGTCTCTTTCCACTCTTGGCCAGGATCGCGCAAGTGAGTGTGAAGGTCGACAAACCCCGGTGACACGATCTTTCCCGATGCGTCGATCTGCTCGTAGCCGTCTGGCGCTCTACCAGTCGAGCCAGTAGTCACTTCATCAATCTTACCGTTCGAAATAAGGACGTCAGCGACCCGATCGATTCCCTGAGCGGGATCAATCACTCTGCCACCCGTTATTGCCAGTTTTCTGGCTGCCAAATGGATAATCCTTCTAAACTAGGCTTCGCCGCCGCTATTGGAATCGCTGTTGCCGATTCGTGTTGATTTACCCGGAGCGCAAAGCGTGTACAAAACCGCCATGCGAACCGCCACACCGTTGCGCACCTGTTCCTCAACGACGCTCTGGACACCATGAGCAACCTCGCTCGAAATCTCAACACCCTCGTTCATCGGACCCGGATGCATCAACAACGCGCCATCGTTCGCCAGTGCCATTCGCTTTGCGTTGATCCCCCAGCGATCGGAGTACTCTCGCAAACTAGGCAAGTGCGCCCCATCCTGTCGTTCCTGCTGAATCCGAAGCGCCATAACGACGTCTGCCGAATCAACCGCCTCGTCAACGTTTCGAGCCAGGTTTAGACCACCGAATCCAGTCTCATCGCCAAGTGTCGAACCCAGCGACCATTCGTCCGGTATCAGCGTGTTCGGACACGAAACTGTCACCTCGGCTCCCATCTTCTGAAATGCCAAGATGTTCGATCGAGCAACCCTACTGTGGAGAATATCGCCAACGATTGCGATCTTCTTACCTGTCATATCGCCAATGTGGTTTCGAACAGTAAATAGATCCAACAACGACTGAGTCGGGTGAGCATGCGTACCATCGCCAGCGTTCACGACCGAGGCGTCGGTGTGGTTCGCTATGAAATACGGCGCACCCGAGTGCGGATGCCTGACGACTAGAGCGTCGATCTGCATCGCCTGCAACGTTTTCACCGTATTAAGCAGCGATTCGCCCTTGCTCACACTGCTCGTCGAAGAGGTGACATTGATTACGTCAGCCCCAAGAATCTTACCTGCCTGCTCAAACGAAACGCGTGTGCGCGTTGAGTTCTCGAAGAACATCGTGATAATCGTTTTGCCACGAATCGCAGGAGTCTTGCGATTGTCCCTACTTGCTATTTCTAGCATGCCTTCAGCACTATCAAGAAGATCGTTGATCTCGCCCGCCGAAAGATCATCCAGATCAAGCAAGTGCTGACGAGGTGCTACAAGTACTTGCCCTGAACCACCGTTAGTAGCGATTTGCTCAGCAGATTCACCTATGGGGTTATTTCCGACTGCCGTCGTTGGGTTTGTCATTAGGCTTCACGTCCCAGTACAACGGCATCATCGCTGTCAATTTCCGTGATCCTAACCTGCACGCGCTCGCCACGAGCAGTCGGAATATTTTTACCGATGAAATCAGGTCTGATCGGCAATTCACGGTGACCACGATCAACGAGTACCGCCAACTGAATCCGACTAGCCCTGCCGAAGTCGAGGAGTGCTTCCATGGCGGCTCGAATCGTGCGACCCGTGTAGAGCACGTCATCAACGATCACTACCGGCTTGCCGTCCACGCCATTTGGAATATTGGAAGGAAGAAGAGGTTGCCCCGAAGCCACTTCGGGATCATCACGCCACAATCGAGGATCAAGCGTGCCAACAACGGGCCTAAAGCCTTCGATACGTTTGATGCTATCGGCGAGACGCTTTGCGATATGAACGCCACGGGTCTGAAGACCAACCAATACAAGATCGGAGGAGGCCAAATTTTGTTCGAGAATTTCGTGAGAAATTCTCGTCATCGCCCTTCTAATATCGTCCTGCGTAAGCAGAACTCTCTCCATATCGTTCGTCACACACGCTCCATTGTCATGCTGAGCCCAAGAGGTCCTCCCAAGATCAGGGGACTTATAGAGGGCGAAAAGGCACAAAAAAATCCTTGCCTGCTGACAAGGATCGAAGCCGCGCTCTGCGTGACATGTGTGCGAAGAAACCCGTGCAGCATCGTGCAAACATAGGCGTTCTTAGCGGATTCCCTTGCCAGCCTCACTGGACTGGATTTAAAGGCCCACAAATATTCTATT
>Ga0302133_10002499_pt1 | contig 11239 bp, 9 predicted proteins | sample CB9_331_MG_FD_203121 | JGI IMG/M metagenome (GOLD analysis project Ga0302133, IMG submission 203121) | Marine microbial communities from Western Arctic Ocean, Canada - CB9_33.1 | ecosystem: Environmental > Aquatic > Marine > Oceanic | place: Canada: Western Arctic Ocean | collected 2017-09-19 | reverse complement strand
TATCAGATGCCGCCAGGCCTGGCACATTATGATTCATATAAGTGTCATACATCGAACCTATCCAAACGCCACGAGTTTCATCGCCATTAATAAACATTATTAAAACTTTATTACCAACATCAGGTGGTACTGCCCAAAAGCCATAACTTGTTGGTGTATAATCATATTCGCCTACATCACGCTTCCAAAATCTTTCCATAGCTGGCGTTGAACCGCCGAATGGAGCACAATAACTTACTATTTTCCAATCTTTTCGATTGTCTTCATCGCCGCCCCAGTCTGGCAACCAGACTTGTAATCGTCCCATATGTTGAATGTCGTGTGTATTTTTTACAATACCCATATATACACCAAAATGCCGAGGACTATCACCAGTATCGTCATGAAAATATTTCGGTACTGAATTTGAGCGACTAGTCGAAACTTGATCTGATTTTAATACTTTATGTATACTCATTTATCCATTCCATAAGTTATTCCCAACCAGCGCCATCTGAAAAATCACCGCCAGTTAACTCTACATGTTCATTGTACTTAATAAATTTATCAGGTGCTCGAAGAACTGCATTTATATCAATCTGAGTATCACGAGCACAAGCCAATGTTTGAAGGAATTCTCCACCAGAGAATGTGTGAACAACATTAATCACATTATAAACAGCACTTATACTATTTCTTTCATTTACTTGAAAAAGTCCGGCCGCATTATGATCTGATACTTGACTGGCAATTATAATTAGCATTGGCTGACGATGTGCAGGTGAAATGCTGTTTTTATTATTTCCACTCAAATTTTCTGGTAACCAATATGGATCACCTCGCAATTCTAAATTTAAATTAATCATATTAGCACCCATTCGTTGTGCAATAATTTCTGACAATATATTACCACCTTGATGGGCATCGTCAGTTGTACCTGTTTTCCTTTCAGGTGCTCTAGTATTAGATAATTTTACTGGAAACAATACACCATCATCAGATTTTTTCTGTAAATCTCCAATATAAGTTAATACAGGTGGCATAATCTTTTGAACTGTTTCACTATAATACTTTCGGCCTGCATCCATTAGTAACGTATCTCTATCAGTTGTAGCTGTACCCTCAAAATTGATTTGTAACTCGCCACGTTCGGCTGCGGCATGCTGAGCAGATGTTATATTTTCATATTGTAATAATATATCTAACTCCTTTTGTTTTACGTTTCTCCTGGCCTTGGTGGCTTGAAGTTTACCTTCTAAAGCAGCTATATTTTGTGTTGATCCAGCCGTTAAATATCCAACTTGTGAAGCGAAGGTGGCGTCTAATGCCATAATGTCGCCTTCAACTGCTCCTATCTGTTGTTTATATTTGTCATGTAAGTCAGAATATACCGGACTAGTAGCACCTACTGCAATGTCAGTTTTATCATCTGCATTTACGCCAGATATTCTTTTTGCCATACCTCCCTTCTTAGAAGCTAGAGACCTGGCCATTATATAATGATTATCAAAATTAAGATCTAAACTCTTAATTTCAGTATTCAAGCCTGTATAATAATAAAAATATGCTTTTGCAATTGCTCCTTCTGCCAACATACTATGTAAGCGTGATGTACTGGTCTCTTTAGTTTGTTGTGTACTCTCTTCATTTGCTCCTAACAGTGGATCATGATGCTTTATTACTTGATATATTCGTTTACAAGCATATTGCCGAGTATTCTTATCATATCCTATATATTCCACATCAACATCCATCTTAGCATAAAATTTCCAAATATTCTCCGGTGTTGCCCGAGCGCCGGTAGCATCAGCATCTTGTGGATTATATTCGCCACCTACCACTAACATTTGAAACTCAGCGGCCGTATTAAGTACCTGTTGTATAACTGATAATATATCAGTGCCAGTTTTAAAAACAAAAGTTCGTATCATGCTAGATTCATTAAGATATTTTTGTGATTGGCTTCGATCAATGGCTACCGAATTACCAGAATTAGTATGGCCAACCCCCGCTACTTGGGATCCATTAACATCTGGCACACTTTGTGCCTGATCTACCGCACCATTAATATTAGATGTTTGGTTTGAAAACGTAGCTTCATATGATGTTTTTACTGGCCAGTCTTTCCATTCCGTAGGTATTTCAATTTTATATACATCAGGAACCCATACATTCCTTTCCTCTTTTGCTGTTGCGTTTTGTAATCTACCTACTAATTCTCCTAGTACACCTCCGACAGTTTTTCCACTAATTGTTATATCTTTTTTTAAGTATACTTTATCCTGTCCTAATCCCCTTTCCGATGCTCGAAATGCTCGAACTGCATATGTGCCGCCCGATTCGTCAACTGTCAAATCCATATTGGAAATTAACATTGCATAACATCGACTAGTATCAAACAGTTTAGCCTTTGACGTTTTAGCATTTCTACCTTTAAATTCAATTAACATATGAAGTGGAAAATCCATATAATTTCTTACTTTTAACTTTTCAGCTGCTTTAAATATGTAGTCAACAAAATCTGCTTGATAAGGACTTTTTATAGTAAATTCTATTGCTGTCATTAAAGGCGCAAATCCACCTACACCAGTTTTATACGTAAGGTTTTCAATATAAAAATCATCTGAGCTGGCAGATTGTGCAACAACAATACCACCCATCTTCTCAACATCACCAATATTTTTAATACTCTGTGAAAGATCATTCAATCGTGTATTAAATAATCTACCTTCTTCAACCATAAAAAGAGTAATATTATATGTTGTTAATTCATATTCTCCATCATCATCTTCATATAACTCATTAGGAATAATACGATTTTGTAATGCTTTTTGAAGTTGTGCCCAAGTTGGTCTCGGCTCTCGAGTAGCAACTTGTAGTTTAGGGACAAAACGACCAGCGCCTTGCGCTTTTTCAACATCAGTCACAGAAGACATAGCCTTGTCAGCAGCTTCGTCAATCAGTGCCATAAAATCCTTTGCACCAGCATCTATATTAGCTCGATATGTTGATCTGTTCAGTTTTTCAGTATGGGGTGATACAAAATCAGCTGCATATGCATAGCGTAATCGATCGTCTATAGAAAGAACTTGAGTGGCCTCAGTATTAATCGTAGTCTTTATTATATCTTTGCTAGTATCAGTACTGTCGCCGTTCAAGTGGGCGGTTTTGACCGTCATGCGATCAGCCATTGCCGCCTGTCTGTCTTTTAGATAAAGGTCTTCTTTTGTTAGGCCGGCATTTTCGATTTTGTTTATTTCGGCATCAACATTAGCTTCTGACTCAGCAAAGCCTCTGTTGGCTATGGCGTAGGCCTTCGCCGTGTGTCTATCTAGTCCAGACATGTTATCCTACCAAACTTCGTATCCCGCCTTTTGGAGGAATAGTTATTATTAGCCCTGCTTTAAAATCTTCCACAGGGTCTATTAATTTATCTTTATTTTTCAATGCAAATACCCACCAATAATTTGGACTGCCATACAAATCGTATGCCATTAAATCTGGTCGTAAATTATATTTTGAATGGATTTCAACTGATGTATCACCGTCAGTTGACAATGATACATTGCTATCCCAGATATCCAAATAAAAATCAATCATTCGTGTATTAGCATAAAAACTATCACTTCTATATTCTGATTTTTGTACCATTATTGATATCCTTTCCTTAATAATTTACCATTATAAAAATCCCTACTGTTATACTCCTTCCTTGTAGAACGGGTACTATATGTAGGTGAAAGTTGTATAATAAAAGTTGTTTTTAATGGCATCATAGATGAAGACACATTTTCTTGCGGCCAAACATAATCTGTTTGCCCATCAATATTATAAGTAAAATTACTAATAACAACTGGAACATTCTTGTGCCAATCTTTGCCCCATGCACTAAAACTTAATACAGGTGGTGGAACTCCACGAAATTCATCCTTTGCACCAAATCCCATTTTCATTGCAGATTTAAAAAAGAGCAGTGCGGCAGACATATATAAACCTTCTTGTGTAGTATGAGCAGTAAAATCTCCAGTAATTGTAATATCCTGCAATGAATAATTTTGAAAAAACTTATATGTAAAATTACTATGTATAGGCCTATGATCACCATAATTTGCTTGCATAGATGTCATAATAGTTGGAGTATACGGAAACACAACTCCTCTATCCTTAATCAACATTCGCATTGGCCCATCCTTTGCACCAGGAAATACATCGTCTAATGGAGCATCACTTTTGGTAGTAATTCTTGCTCTAACATCAGGGCCTCGAAGGCCTTTATAACGATACGGACCTGGGCTTAGTAAATTACCATTAATATTATGAAAGTCATCAACTGCTGGATCCAAAGCCTTTGCCATTATGCCATCCCCGCTTGTACGTCTTTAAATAATTTTTCACCATGCTGGAAACCATCAGGTAATCCAAGTTTAAATGAACTATAATCATCTGCTTTTGCAGCTGCTCTCATTTTACTTGCTGACATACCTTCTGCTCCATCCGAATCGGGGTCACGTGCACCAGCACTTATAACGTCAATTGAATTAAAATTATAATAGCCATGTGGCTTATCTTTAACACCGTTGTATTCATTTATTAACCAGTCAAACTCTGTAACTCTGTCATCCCCAACTACCATTATAATATCCTGTGTATTTGACTTATGTAGATCAACTAAAATAGGTAAAAATGTTTTAGCAGATTGAAAATTAACACCCGGAAACATCTGTTTTAAATATGCTAATTTCTGATCAGATGCTAACGGATTTTTTATACTATCATGCGATTCACTAACATAAATCATATAATTGCCACTAGCTGCTTTTACAGCATTAATTAACTTTTCATGTCCAATCGTTGGTGGATTAAACCTACCAAATGTTATAGCAAGTGAATCTTTTGCTTCAAGTATTTCTCGTGCTCTCATAACTCATAAACTCTTTACTTTATTTATCGAAATATAAAACACCCACTTAATCTCGATTTTACTTGACCTATTCCATCTTTCTATAGTATAATAACTAGTATAATAAAAAGGAAAGTTGAATGGCACGGCGAGTTAATTATCTAAACAACAAGGATATGCTTGTTGAAATACATAAATCAAAAAATAACTTTTGTTATTATATTGATAAAAAATATAGTCAGTTTGATAGTATTGTGCAAGATATTGCTGATATTACCAACGAAACAATACAACTAGCAAAAGAAAGTCAAGCAAAAAGAATCAAAGACGAAACATTAATAAAACTAAAAGAACAAAACAAAAATGTTAAAGCGGCAGATGTTATTATAGATCCTGCATCAATACCACTTGACGATTTAGTATTTCGAGTAATGTCATTTGAACATATACCTAAAGATCCTACACGAAAACGTACACCAAAAACAGTGGCCGATCATCATGTAAAATTACCATTCCCTCCATTTAAACATTGGGCATATATCGATAATGCATTAACTGAAGTAGGCCGAAGTCATTGGAAGAGTGGATTAAAAAATGGAAAATTTGAAATTGTTCGAGGGTTAGGTACTCGAGGACAAATTACTGACAAACTTGCATTGATGTATTTAAAACTAGTAGAACGATATAGTATGCGAAGCAACTGGCGTGGCTATACATATGTTGACGATATGCGAGGACAAGCATTATTACAACTATCTCAAATAGGATTACAATTCGATGAGAGCAAATCTCAAAATCCATTTGCGTATTATACTGCCGCCATTACTAATAGTTTTACACGAATATTAAATGTAGAAAAACGTAATCAAAACATTAGAGACGATATGCTACAACAAGCCGGCGCTATGCCAAGTTTCACTCGGCAGTTTCAAGATCTCGAAAAACAACAACAGCGAAGAGTAGAACAAATGCAAGAGAAGAAGAACGAGAAGACGCAAGAGGAATCGAGTGTCAAAAAAGAATAATATTACATTATTTAAAAAAGCGGCATGTTTTACTGATATACATTTTGGATTAAAAAATAATAGTCGGTATCATAACGAAGATTGTTTAAACTTCGTTAAATGGTTTATTAATACAGCCAAAGAAAATAATTGTGAGACGTGTATGTTCCTTGGTGACTGGCATCATCAGAGGGCAAGCATCAATGTGAGTACAATGAATTACACATTGAAAGCATTGGCATTACTTAACGAATCATTTGACAAAGTTTATTTTATCAATGGCAATCATGATCTCTATTACAGAGATACTAGAACATTAAACAGCATAGAATTTAATAAACTTTTACCAAACTTTGTTCAAATTAACGAACCAATCGTAAGCAACGATGTTGCATTTGTCCCATGGTTGGTCGGCGATGAATGGAAAAAAATACAAAAACTCAAATGCAAATATATGTTTGGGCATTTTGAATTACCAAACTTTTATATGAACGCAATGATTACTATGCCTGATCATGGTGGCTTAAAAGAAGAAAAATTTAAGCATCCAGAATTAGTATTCAGTGGACATTTCCATGCACGGCAAGCAAGAGGTAAAGTTGTTTATATTGGAAATGCATTTCCTCACAACTACAGTGATGCATGGGATGATGAACGCGGTATGATGATGCTAGAATGGGGCAACGAGCCAGAATTTTTAGCATGGCCAGATCAACCAACTTATCGAACATTACAATTATCTACATTGCTTGATGATCCTGAAAAATGTTTACAAGAAAAAACTAGCGCAAGAATTAGTTTAGATATTAACATTACATACGATGAAGCAAATTTTCTAAAAGAGTTATTTACAGATATTTTTAAATTACGTGAATTTGCATTATTACCAGCAAAAGATACTGAACATGAAGAAGGTATCATTGGAGAAATACAATTTCAAAGTATAGATCAAATTGTTATTTCACATTTACATGACATTCAAAGTGATACATTTGATTCGCGAGTGTTAGTTGCAATTTATAATTCCCTATAATTATGCTAGAACTACAAAGTATTACATTAAAAAACTTCATGAGCGTCGGTGCAGTAACGCAAGGCGTTTCATTTACTGAAGATCCATTGACATTAGTATTAGGTAATAATATTGATCTCGGTAGCAATGGCTCTCGCAACGGTACTGGTAAAACAACCCTTGTCAATGCAATATCCTATGCATTATATGGAACAGCAATAACAAACATTAAACGTGACAATCTTATCAATAAAACAAATGGTAAGGACATGGTTGTTAGTTTAAAATTTAAAAAAGACGATCATTCTTATAAAATAGAACGAGGCAGACGACCTAACAAACTTAAATTCTACGTAGATAATAAAGAAGAAGGCAACGAAGATGCAACTACTGATGAAGCACAGGGAGAAGCACGGCACACACAAAAGGTAATAGAGGACATTATAAAAATGAGTCCGGTTATCTTTAAACATATCCTTGCGTTGAATACATATACTGAACCATTTTTAAATATGCGAACACAAGATCAGCGGGAATTTATAGAGGATCTTCTAGGCATTACCGAATTAAGTAAAAAAGCAGAAATACTCAAAGAACAAATTAAAGAAACAAAAGATAATCTTTTAAAAGAAGAATACAACGTTAAATCAATTCAAGATTCTAATGAGAAAATACAAACACAAATAAACAAAGCCGAAGAACGAAGTGAACAATGGGAAAAAAATCATACACAAAACATAGACGATTATACTACAATATTAACAGAACTTGATAGTATTAATATCACTGACGAGATAAAAAATCATAAAAAGTTAGAAATTTATAATTCCAAAACTAATGATCTACGACGATATAAAAGAGAAATAACACAACTAAAAATACATCAACAAAATTATATTTCTTCAATTGAAACTGATGGGGATAATTTAGAAACAGCAAAAAATCATCAATGCTATGCGTGTGGGCAAGACATACACGACGATCAACATAAAACAATTGTTGACAATTTAACTGAAAAAATAGAAAATACAAATACACACTTAACTGAAACTGAACGAGCAATTAACAAACTTCAAAGTAAAACAGATAGCATAGGTGATCCTGGTGAACAACCTGTAACATTTTATGATGATATCGAATCTGCATATACACATCAACAAAGTATTAGTGCAACAACAACAGATTTGCAAAAGGAACTAGAAATACAAAACCCACATATAGAACAAATTGCGTCTTTAAAGGTGGGCGGCTTACAACAAGTAAGTTATGACACTTACAATCAATTTATGGACTTAAAAAATCATCAAGAATTTTTACTTAAACTTTTAATCAACAAAGATAGTTATATAAGAAAAAGTATTATCGAACAAAACTTATTATATCTAAACACACGGTTAGATTATTATCTCACAAAAATGGGACTGCCACATGAAGTAAAATTCCTCAATGACTTGTCTGTAGAGATAACAGAAATAGGACGAGATCTTGACTTTGACAATTTAAGTCGCGGTGAAAAGAACCGGTTAATTTTAAGTTTAAGTTGGGCATTTAGAGACATATTTGAAAACTTAACCTCTCCTATTAGTTTAATGTTTATTGACGAACTTATAGACAACGGCACAGATGCTAATGGAGTAGAAGCGGCAATTGCTGTATTAAAGAAAATGACTAGAGACCGTAATAAAAATATTTTCTTAATATCTCACAGAGAAGAACTTATGGGTAGAGTATCAAATGTATTAAATGTTGTCAAGGAAAACGGCTTTACAGGATTTAATAAAGAAGAAGCTTAAATGGCATCTCAACTTATTAAAAATGTTTTAAAAGAACATAGTGATAAAAATGGATTACCTATGTTCAATGTCGACCAGTGGTCTAATTTTAAACAAAACTTTGCAGTAGGCGATAGTAAACATGCGTTTGCTGAATACATTGTAGAAAACAATATACCATTTCCTTTGCAACATATTACAAAGCAAGAAGTTATATCAAAATTTAATAAACTACAAAATACTGAAATAGTAAAATTACTAACAACCCCTGAGACTACACCAACTGACAAATTTAACGATTATGAATATTCTATACAAAAATATTGCAAAGATATTATTGAATTAGGGCATTATTACAATAATATAAGCAATTATTTTCATCAAATCAATAGACTATCCTGCAACGGTTATAACATATCTGGTCCATTAATAATATGGAAAGATCAAGAAAAGCTAGTTAAATTTAACTGGACTTTCTGGCGAGACGGTATGGTAAAATATATTAACAAGGGTAAATATAGAGAAGCATTTAGACTTGGTGCATATGTAGCAACGCAGTTTAAACCTAAAGTAGCCAAATATATGTACGACAGGTTTAATGCTAAAACAATTTTAGATAGCAGTTGCGGGTGGGGGGATCGATTAGCTGGTTTTTATACAAGTAATGCTGAGGTATATGTTGGATGTGATCCAAATCCCGTAGTGTGGGAAACATATATTGAGCAATGTATGTTTTATGAAAAAATATTAGGCAGTAATCCTATACTTACACGCCATAAAGATTATTTTATAGTTAAAGGTTATAAAGAAGTTATTATTTTTTGCGAAGGCAGTGAGCATGTTATATGGCCTCAATTTGATTATGATTTAGCATTTACTAGTCCACCTTATTTTGGCACTGAAAAATATGCAGAAGGTGAGAACGAAGAAAAACAAAGTTGGTTTAAATATCCAACACACGAAAAATGGCTAAATGACTACTTGTTTAAAACACTAAACAACATTAATAACGTAATAACAAAAACAGGAGTTATTGCTATTAACATTATGGATGTTAAAATGAATAATAAAAGATATCATATTTGTGACCCTATGACAAAGTATATGGAAACATTAGACATGCCATTACAAGAAGTAATTGGTATGAGAATGATGCAACGCCCCCGCAACGAAGAGCGCGGCGGACTTGAACACATGCAAAATTGTTTTGTTGAACCGATTTGGGTATACAGTTCTTCGGTTGGCAATACACAAACATTATTCGAAAAACTATTCGAATAAGGAGATATATTATGTTAAAGGCATTTTTTAGAAGTAAAGAATGGGCCTTGTGGGCATGGGGCGGTGGTGGTTTACTTGCTATCTCTTTATGGATACAAGTACAGATAACAGTAGCCATAAACAAGTGGTACGGTGGCTTTTATAACTTACTACAAACATCAGGCGAGTATAAGGACAATTCAGCAGAAGGTATTGCATTATTTTACGACAAGTTAATTAGTCTTTCTTATTGGACCAATGGTTTTGAAGGCGACCCGTCTTTCACAGTTTTAGCATTTCCCTATGTTGTATTAGCAGTACTAACCGGTTGGTTTACTCGTTTATACGGACTTCGTTGGCGACAAGCAATAACATTTAATTATATCCCTCGTTGGCGCACAGTTAAAGAAGAAATAGAAGGTGCATCTCAACGTATTCAAGAAGACTGTAACCGGTTTGCGCGAATTGTAGAGTCATTAGGACTCCAAGTAGTGCGAGCAGTTATGACACTTGTAGCATTTATTCCAGTACTGTGGGGATTGAGTAGTCATGTTGAAATTCCATTTTTTAGTGATATACCTGGCTCATTAGTTTGGGTAGCTCTTGCTGTATCATTAGGTGGTATAGTAATTTCTTGGTTTGTAGGTTGGAAACTGCCAGGACTTGAATACAACAATCAAAAAGTAGAAGCCGCATTTAGAAAAGACCTTGTATTAGGTGAGGATGACAAACAGAATTATGCTCAACCCGAAACTATCTGGAGTTTATTTACTGGCATACGTTTCAACTATCAAAGGCTGTATTTACATTATGGTTATTTTGATACATGGATGATTACATACGATCAGTTCATGGTTATTGTTCCGTATCTTATTATGGGACCAAGTCTTTTTACTGGTGCAATAATGTTAGGAATATTAGTACAAGTTAGTAATGCGTTTAGTAAAGTACATAGTGGATTTGCATTATTCTTACATAACTGGACTACAATTACAGAACTGAGAAGCATATGGAAACGTTTGCATGAATTTGAACGAAACCTTGACAAATATGCTACTATTTAAAAATGAAATGGGAAAGAGAAACAAGTGATGAACGTAGCAAAAGAATACATGATTGGCATGAATGGTTTGCATGGAGACCTGTACGGTTACATAGAATTAACGAACAAAAAAAAGAACTCGTTGAAACCAGAGAAATTATTTGGTGCGAAACCGTTATGCGAAAATACACAAGCAATGGCAGTAGAATTTATGCCACAAGCGAGGATGCAGTAATACAAAAATTATCAGAAATAAATGATCCGGCTCGG
>Ga0302133_10002489_pt1 | contig 11250 bp, 11 predicted proteins | sample CB9_331_MG_FD_203121 | JGI IMG/M metagenome (GOLD analysis project Ga0302133, IMG submission 203121) | Marine microbial communities from Western Arctic Ocean, Canada - CB9_33.1 | ecosystem: Environmental > Aquatic > Marine > Oceanic | place: Canada: Western Arctic Ocean | collected 2017-09-19 | reverse complement strand
CAACGACAAACCGCTCGGCGGCACCTGCATGACCTCGACGGGCGCCGGCACCGCATCCATCTGCGACAGCTGCAATCTCCTCGATACGAAGATGGCGGACCTGCGTGAGGAGACGAAGAAGCACGGTTTCGCGACGCTGGACGGCTTCCATATGGGCCCGTGTGACATCCATCGCCGCCATTCCTACACCGTCGGCCCGGAGGGCTCGCTGTATGCCTGTCCAGGCTTCACCGGTGAGCTGACCGCGGCCACGGGTCACATCAGCGGAGACCTCGAGGAGCGCCACCGTCGGTCGGCGGCCGACTTCGAGTCGCTCGCGGCGTGGAAGAGCTGCGGCGAGTGTCATTTCATTCCCGTCTGCGCCGGCGGATGTTCGGTCGCCTCCAAGAGCGAACTGGGCGACATGCACAAGCCGACCTGCCACAAGACCAGCATGGACTCAGCGCTGGTCTCGTTCGCCCTGGAGCACGCGGGCGGTGCGTAGAGGGACCAGGGCTTCACCCGGCGGCGTCGAGGGGGCGCCTGCCGCAACCGAGGAGGAGTGAACATGCAACGCAAGATTCCGAAGAAGAAACCGACTCGAATCAGGACCGGAGCCGTCACGCCGTGGCTCGTCGACGTCCCGCTGGATCACATGAAGTGACGCGGACAACGACACGGACACCAGTCAACCCGACACGGACTGTGAGATAGACCACATGAAAATCAAAGTTGTAAAAAAGGGCACCTCCAAAGGCAAACCCAGCCGCTACTGCCCCTGGGTCGTCGACGACTGGAAGGGCCCTGCGAGCTAGAGAGACCGAACAAGCGAACAGCAGGCTAACGCACCTTGAAAAAGGGGGAGATGATGAAGATCAAAGTGGTGAAGAAGGGTACGTCCAAAGGCAAGCCCAGTCGGTACTGCCCCTGGGTCGTCGACGACTGGAAGGGCCCCGCCACCTAGCTGGCGTCGCGTCGGTGTTCGACGTGTCAGGATACTGTGAGGTTGCGATGGGGGACGGCAAGACAGCGGGCATCTGGCGAACGGACGGGTCACCCGTTCGCCGGCTGTGCCGGCGGACCGCGCCCATCGCGGCCTTGGCCGTCGCCTTGGCGGCGGCCTGTGGTCCTGGCGACCCGCCAGTGCGAGCGGAGGTCGTCCTCTCGGTCGGCTACGCCGCGCCCGCCCAGGCGGGCGTGGCGGCGGGGCTCGGCACGCTGATCGACCAGCTGACGACCGAGGGGCTCGTGCGCACCGGGCCGGATGGCCATGTCGAACCGATGCTGGCTGACCGCTGGAAGATCGACGATGCCGGTACGACGGTCACCTTGTATCTGCGTCAGAATGTGTCCTTTCATGACGGCAGCCCGATGACCGCGCAGGACGTGACGACATCGCTCAACAGGCTGCGCGAGAGCCCAGGCCGCATCGCGCAGAACCCGGTGCTCGGCGACATCGAGTCGATCGAGGCGCCGGAACGGTATCGCGTCGTGATCAAGCTGGACCGACCGGCCGCCCAGCTTCTGCTCTTCGAGCTCGGGGTGCGGGTCGAAAAGCTGGGCCCGGATGGCCAGCGAATAGCCACCGGTCCGTTCTCCGTCGAATCGGTCACCCCGGAGGAAACGACGCTCCGCGTCAACCCGCACTACCACCGGGGGCGTCCGGAAATCGATAGAGTGAGCATCAAGACCTATCCGACCCTCAGGACGGCCTGGGTGGCGATGATGCGCTCAGAGATCGACTTCCTCTTCAATGTGCCGATCGAGGCTCGTGAGTTCGTCGAGGCGGACCCCAGCGTCCGGGTCTTCTCGCGGAACACACCCTACGCCTATGCGCTGCTGTTCAACACACGCCGGCCGCCTTTCGACGACGCGAGAGTGCGGGTGGCGCTCAGCCGGGCGGTCGACCGCGATGCGATCATCGACGGCACGTTCAGGAGCCACAGCTCGGTCGCATCAGGAATCTGGCCCGCCCACTGGGCTTTCGACGGGGTAGAGCTGACTTATGACTACGACCCGCGAGGAGCCCACCGCGAGCTGAACGCACTCGGTCTGGAGTACCCGATGCGCGCGAACGGAGGGGCAACGGAGGGGTTCGCTCACCGGCTCCGCTTCAAGGCCCTGGTCAGTACCGACCTGGCGCGAATCGAGCCGATAGCCCTCCTGGTGCAACAACAGCTCAGACAGATCGGCGTCGAGATGGAGATCGACGCTAAACCGTTCGGAGAAATCGGCCTTCAGGTGCGGCAGAGCCAGGGCGATTCCTGGGACGCCGTGCTGCTGCCGCTCAATACCGCGCGCAACCTCGGCCGGCTGTATATCTACTGGCATTCATCCCAGGAGCTGGACGTGTCGGGCTTCAACGGTGCTGACGACATACTGGAGTCGCTACGCTCATCGGTGACCGAGGCCGACGCGAGCGCATCGGCAACCGAGTTCCAGAGGGTCCTGTTCGAGGCGGCACCTGCGGTTTTCCTGGCCGGTCTCGAGGAGGCCCGCGCGGTGAGCCTCCGATTCGTGGTACCCGACGAGCCGGGCCGTGATGTCATCGAGACGCTGTGGCAATGGCGTGTCGCCGATGGGGCGACAGCAAACTGATGCGCACGCTCACGTCTCGCTTCGTGATGCTGGTGGCGACCGCCGCGGTCGCGCCGCTCGTACTCTATGGGGCGGTGTCCATCTACTCCCTGCGAACCGGCAGCCGCCAGTCGGTCATCGAGGGAAACAGAAACGTCGCCGAGCGGGCCGCCGAGCAGATCCAGCAATACATGGATCACCACGTCAGCGTCTTGCGATCGACCGCCGCCGATCTGCGTGACACCCAGCTCGAGCCGTGGCAACAGACGCTGATCTTGACCAACCACGTGATCGGCTTCGAGGTGTTCCGCGAGCTGACCCTCTTTGACCCGGACGGCACCCCTGCGGCCACGAGTCGGCTCGGCGGGCCCACACTCCAGCCCCCCAGACAACCGATTGACAGGCCTTACATCGCGCCGGTCACCGTTGACGACGAGTTTCTGCCGACGACGACAGTGGCGTTACCGCTGACGAGGCTCGGAGAGCCGGCCGGCGTGCTCGTGGGCCAGGTCAGCCTCGAAGAGCTGTGGCGGATGGTCGACCGAATCCGCGTAGGCCAGGAAGGGTTCGCGATGGTGGTCGCCCAGAGCGGCCAGCTGATCGCCCACGGCAGCCCGGACCAGAAACAGCGGATCGCCGCGGCGGAGAACCTCAGTCACCACGAGTTGGTCGCAGCCGTCGCGACGCTGCGCGCCCGTGGCGGCGCCGACCCGCCAGCCTCTTTGAGCGTGGAGCTGGTCAGTGAGCGTCTGGACGACCACGGACGGGAGTTCCTGGCTGTCGCCGCGGCGGTCCGCACACCAGAATGGACCGTCATCGTCGAGCAACCGGCCAGCGAGGCGTTCGGTCTGGCCAATCAGCTCGAGGCGCAGCTCGTGATCGTGATCACGGTGGCACTGCTCCTGACCGTCGCGCTCGGCTACTACTGGGGCCGGTCGTTCATTCGGCCGATCCTGGCGTTGACCCGCGGCACCGAAGCGATCGCCAGCGGTCGGCTGGAAGAGCGGGTCGACATCGGCGACACGGACGAGTTCCGCCAGCTCGGCGAATCGTTCAACAGCATGGCTGTCAAGCTGAACGAACTGCAGGAGAACGTCAGACGACAAGAGCGGCAGGCGATGTTCGGGCGGATCGCGGCGGGGCTCGTGCACGACCTGTCCCATCCTATCCAGAACATCGGGAACAGCTGCCGGCTGATCACCAAGCTGTTCGACGACCCGGACTATCGCGCGACGTTCCGGAGGACTGTCGACCGCGAGTTCTCGTCGATCAAGCGGGTGCTCGAAGACCTGCGGAACCTGGCCCGACCGATGCCGCTCGAGCGGTTCGCCCTGGACGTCAACCGGTCGGTGGGCGAAGTGACGGAATCGATGCAGCCGCTGGCGGACACGGCCGGTGTAGGGCTGGACATACGACTGACACCGGACCGTCCGTTCATCGAGGGCGACGTCTTCGCGCTCGGCCGGGTGTATCGCAACCTGATCCTCAATGCGATCGAAGCGACGGCACCCGGCGGCATGGTCACGGTCTCAACCGGGAAACACGACAGCCGGATCCGGATTTCTGTCACGGACACCGGCACCGGGATCCCCCACGACCGTCTGGAGAATATCTTCGAGGACTTCCAGACCACGAAGCGGCGCGGTCTCGGCCTCGGGCTGGCGATCTCCCGCAAGATCGTGGACCAGCTTGGCGGCAAAATCATGGTCGCCAGCACGGTCGGCCACGGCACGACATTCTCGCTGGAGTTCGGCCAGGTGGAGGGGCGCCCGGAGATCTCGTCCGCCACCGCGGCAGCGAGCTAGATTGAGGAGGGACTACAGGTGTTTCGAAAACTGATCAAACAGACTGCCGTGGCCGTCGGGGAGTACACGGTCGACGTACGCTACTACCGGACCATCACCATGAGCGGCGTCCCACGATACAGCGCCGAGGTCGTCTTTCAGCCGACAGATCACATGATTCTGGACGCCGACTCGATGAACGGCCTCGAGACGAGGCTGACCAGCTTGATGTACGCGTCGGTCTACAGTCGGACCCTCGTCGGTCGGGCCGCCTAGTGCCCTGCGCGACCAGCCCTTGGTGAAGTCGCCGCGCCAGTCGGAGAACTCGGCGTGCCGGGGAGGGGGTGCCCCGGTCGGATGCGCCGAGCCACCCGGTGTGAAGCCGCACCGCCCCGAAGCGCCAAGCGGGGCAGATCCTGGGCGGTGCTGTGCGACCACGCGTGGAGCGTCGCGCTACGTGGGTAGAACGGCGTCCTTCAGCTGCTTGGCGATACGCGCTTTGACCACCGTTTTCGCCGGGATCTGAATCTGCTCGCCCGTCGCGGGGTTCCGCCCCACCCTGGCCTGGCGCTTTTGCACCACCAACTTGACCATTCCCGGCAGCACAAACTCGCCAGATCGCTTCAACTCCGCCTCGGACAGCTGCTGGAGCTCGTCAAAGAAGTCCCGCGCTTCGGTTCGATTCACGCCGAACTTCTCGCTGAAGTGCGCGAACAGCTCGGACTTGCCCATCCTCCGGGCATCGGCCATCGGGTCCCCCTGACTTCGGCGCGCGGCTAAGCGACCTGTTGACCGTCACGCGCGCCAGCGCCGGTCATGGAGCGTCTTTTTCGAAAGACGCCGTATGCTAGCTCGCGCAGGTTTTCGGTGTCAATCACCGTCCGCGTCCGGCGCCGCCGGGGTGTCGCCGGACCCGCTCACCGGCCGGCGTCGGGAGCCGATATACAATCGGCTGATGCCCCTGGAGCCGATAGAGACCTTCCCCAATCCCAAGCCGTCCCGTGACTACGAGATCGCGATCCGCTGTCCGGAATTCACTTCGCTCTGCCCCAAGACCGGGTTGCCGGACTTCGGTGAGATCCGGATCAGCTACGTGCCGGACGCGCGGTGTATCGAGCTCAAAGCGCTGAAGTACTACTTCATCGGCTTCCGCGACCGCGGCATTTTTTACGAGCAGGTGACCAATCAGATCCTCGACGATCTTGTCGCCGTCTGCGCACCGCGCCGCATGGTGGTCGTAGGCGATTTCTCCGTCAGAGGCGGGATCACGACGACGATCACGGCGACCTACGAGGACCCGGATACCGGAGGCAGTCAGAGGGCGGAGATCGGAAGTCAGGAGTCGGGCGAAACCGAAGGGCTCTGACCAAAAATACGCTTGCCATCTTGAGGCGTCGCGGCGCCCGTCCGGCCAGGCGTGAGGAGCCCGCATACCGGGAGTATGCAAGCCGTCGTGACAGAGCCCAGCGCGGCCATCGGCGGGATGCCCCGGTTGGTAAGTGTATTCTGGCCAGAGCCCCAAGCCGATGACGCATCGAGTGCCGATCGAGGGCACACTGGATCTCCACACGTTCGGGCCGCGCGACGTGCCGTCGGTCGTGGCCGAGTACATCACCGCTGCCCATGCCGAAGGGCTTCACGAGGTACGGCTGATCCACGGCAGAGGCGTCGGTGTCCAACGCCGTGCGGTCCACACCGCGCTGGAGCGACATCCGCTAGTGGTGGAATTCTGGGACGCTCCAGAGTCTCACCTCGGAGCCACGATAGCGCGCATTGTTACTTAGACGGGGCTGCGCCCCGAACCCCACGCGGCCGCTACGCGGGGACCCCCAAGGCCCCACTCCGCCGCCGCGGGGGGCGCATTCGCGCGCCCCGCCGTTGGCCACGGCGACTTAGACGGGGCTACGCCCCGAACCCCACGCGGCCGCTACGCGGGGACCCCCAAGGCCCCACTCCGCCGCCGCGGGGGGCGCATTCGCGCGCCCGGCTAGAACTCGTATCTCGTCCGTAGCTGGATACTGGCGCCGGCGGCATCGACACCGGAGCCGTGCCAGCGATAGTTGCGATCCATGAGGTTGTCGGCGAAGCAGGCGAGGCTCAAACGTGGGGTCAGACTGAAACCGGCGCCGGCGTTGAACACGGCAAAGCCCGGGGTCTCTGTCATCAACGGCGCCGACGCGGCACCGCCGAGCACCCGCTGCTGCACCTGACCGAGCGTCTCGCCGGTGACGAGCAGCACACCGTCTGCCACCAGCCCCAGGTCTGCCGCGGCGCCCTGGAAGAATCCGGCGATGGCGCCGGCTGTTCGGAGCGCTCCGATCCGCGCGTCGGCGAGGTCACCTGGACTCAACCGGCGCTGAGCGAGCGCGAAGACCGCGCCGCCCTCGAGCCAGACTCGCCCAGCCGGTGGGCGCCACCGCACACGCACCCCCCCGAACGGCGGCGGCATCCGACGCAAATGCGCGCCGGTCGGAAGCTCGCGACCGGTGGCGACCGAAAAGTGGCCGTGGCCGCCCCAGTCGCCATACGACCACGACAGGTCTGCTTCCGCCCCCCAGATGCGGGCACGTTGCACGTTGACCCGGGTAACGATGGGCCGGACGTCGGCGGCCACATAGGCGCGTCCAAGCACGTCCTGCCGCACGATTTCGTGTCCTCCGACGACGGCTCCGGTCACCGGCCCGCGAAAGATCGCCGTGCGCCGCTGGATCAGATCTCGGAGCTCGTTGTCGAACAGTCGTACGCTGCCAGCCACGTGATCCGTCTGAAACTTCAACCCGATCTCCGTCGCGTAGGACGACTCGGGCTGGAGCGGCGATACGAGGATCCCGGTACCGGTCGCCTCGACACCGTCGTCGCTGCCGACCTCGGCATCGAGCTGTCTGGCGGTTGCCGCGGCGAGCTCGAAGCCCCCTCCGCCGAGCCCGATCGCACCAAGATCAAACGCGTTGGGGGCTCGAAAGCCGCGCCCGACGCTGGCGGTCAGGTTGAGCTGGGGCGTGAGGCTCACAACACCGGACAGATGAAAGGTCGTCGCGCCCACCGCGACCCGAGCGGCACCCACGCCGAGAGCGCCGTCCGCACGCGTCTGGAACAGGAAATGGCCCTGTCGTAGTCCGGTCCGGACGAACACCCTGTCGTGGACGTAGCGCCCGGACAGCTGCGCGAAGGCACCGGCGCTCGTATAGCGGGTCCCGTCTGGCACCCGCGCCCGGACGACCGTCCCGTCTCCGGTGAGCGGGTCATCGAACCGCCGATCGGCGCTGATGCGTTCGTCGTACACCTCGACACCGACGGCCAGCTCCGGACCGGACGGGAGGGTCGTGGTTCCCTGCAGGCCGTATCCGACCGCGGTGGTCCGACTGACGTCGGTCTCCACCAACGAGGTCGGACGATGCTGCTCCACCCGGCCATCCTGCTGGCTATTCACCGACAGGGTGGCAGTCAGGCTGTCGAGCACGCCGACCGCCCCACGCTCGTAGCGGAACAGCCCGAAGTCTATCTGTTGGGGCGTGGCCTCCGCGCGATGCAGCCCGTCACCGCCCAGCGTCCGGTGTACCCGGCGCACCCCGGACTGCTCTTCGTGCAGGACCAGTCCGCTGACCAGGCCATCCGCACCGGCGAGGGCGGTGAAGGCGACATGCCCGCCAGACTGCTCGAAGCTGGTCCCGGGCAGCCGTGTATACAGCTGGTCCGAAGAAAGCCCCAGATACCGAGTCAAGGCAGAGTGCGAATCACGGCCGTCCCCGGCGCGGCGATCACCCACGTCACGCCTGCCGCCTCCCACCCGTAACCCCACCGCCGCGCCGTGCAGCGTCAGCCCGCCATCGATGGCACCGCCAAGGTCCGACGAGCTCACCACGCCCTCGACATGTCCGGTCGCCCCCGGCAGGGCGGTCCCAACCGCCGGGCGGGCGGTCAGCAGCTGGATCGTCCCACCGAGCGCGTCACTGCCATACTGAACCGACGCCGGGCCACGCAGCACCTCCATCCGGTCCACCACCGACGGACTGACCCACGCGAGATACTGGGTCGCGCCGGACCGGGCGCTCGAGGTGTTGAGCCGCACGCCGTCGATCAGATACAGGACGCGCTGGGCACTCAGCCCGCGGATGAACGGCGACCCCTGGGCCGGTGTCGTCTGCTGGAGCAAGACCGCGGTCTCGTCGCGCAACATCTCTGGCAGGATCTGACGCGGCCGCGTGCGGAGATCCTCGTTCGTCACCAGACCGACCCCCTCCGGCACCTCGAACGCCCGCTCACTTGCGCCACGCGACGGTGTGACCACGACCTCGCTCTCGAGTGCGATAGCGAGAGACAGCCGCACGTCGGTGTCAACCCGCAGATCGACCGTGGTCACCAGGGTCGCGAAGAACGTTCGCTGAGCGACCACGAGGCACTCTGTCGGAACCAGCTCGTCAACGATGAACCGCCCCTCGGTGTCGGACCGGCCGGACCGGACCTCGTCGCCACAGCTCACCGTGATCTCGACACCGGTCAACCGATCGCCATTGGGGTCGACCACCGTTCCGGTGAGCACCGCGGAGGGGAGTTGTGCAAGATGCGAGGCGGCCAGCAGAGTGGCGCCGGCCAGCAACCGAACCATCCACCGAGCATAACGACGAGCTCTCTGAAGCGTCAAACCGGCCGCCGGCCCGGGTGCTATGATGGGCGCCCTGGTGAACCGTATCCGGGCAGATGTCAGGCGGATTGCGGAGCGCGGCGCCCGGCTGGCCCGGCTGGCCCGGCTGGCCCGGGACGACGAGGGAGCATCCGGGATGTCTTCGACTGAGGAGCGACGCCGTCCAGGCGGGATGCCCCGCCTGGTCCCACTCACCGGTCTGCCGCCGTGCGACGACGACGAGCTGCGGGCGCGGACCGAGCGGTTCCGCGACGACCTCAGCCGACGCCGAAGCGTGCGGCAGTTCTCGAGCCGGCCGGTGCCGAGCGATGTGATCGACGGCTGTCTGCGCGCAGCGGTGTCGGCACCAAGCGGTGCGAACCGGCAACCGTGGCACTTCGTGGTCGTGACCTCGCCAGAGATCAAGAAACGGCTGCGACAAGCGGCTGAAGCGGAGGAGCGCGCGTTCTACCGCGGTCGTGCGCCGGATGACTGGCTCGACGCGCTCGCACCGCTGGGCACCGACGAGCACAAGCCGTTTCTCGAGGAAGCCCCCTGTCTCATCGTCGTCTTCGCCGCGCTCCACGGGGTGGACCCGGACGGCCACAAGATCAAGCACTACTACGTGCATGAGTCAGTCGGTATCGCCACCGGCATGTTGATCACGGCGTTGCACCAGGCGGGTCTCGCGTCGCTGACACACACGCCGAGCCCGATGCGATTCCTCAACGCCATCCTCGACCGTCCACCGCATGAGCATCCGTTCTTGATTCTGGTGGTAGGGCATCCCGCTCCCGGAGCGCGGGTCCCGGACATAACCCGAAAACCGTTCGACGACGTCGTGTCACACCGGTGACGGAATCGGGCCCATGACGGCGGATACTTCGCGACCGGCGCGCTTGAGGACCGGCAAGCTCCCAGCCGATCGGCTCGAACACATGCTGGCCGCCCTCCCCTCGCGCGACCGGGCCGTCATCGTCGGCCCCCAGGTCGGCGAGGACGCCGCCGTGATCGAGGTCGGGGATCGGTATGTCGTCTCAACCAGCGACCCGATCACGTTCGCCACCGACCGCATCGGTTGGTACGCCGTGCATGTCAATGCGAACGATGTCGCGGTCCTCGGCGCCCGGCCCCGCTGGTTTCTCGCGGTGCTCCTGCTCCCCGAGGGGGCGGCGTCGAATCTAGTCGACTCGATCATGACCGACATCCAAACCGCCTGTGTCTCGCTGGGCGTCACCGTCTGCGGCGGGCACACCGAGGTGACGCCACGTGTCGACACACCGGTCGTGGTGGGTCACATGCTCGGCGACGTGGCACCGACCGATCTGGTGCGCAAGACAGATTTGCGGCCGGGCGACGACCTTCTGCTGACCCAGGGGGTCGCCATCGAGGGCACCGCCATCCTCGCGCGTGATCGCAGCCTGAGCCTGAGGGCGACGTTGCCACCATCCACGATCGACCGAGCGGCGTTACTCTTGACGGACCCCGGCATCAGCGTTGTTCGCGCGGCACTCACGTCGGTCGGCGCCGGAACGGTCCATGCCATGCACGACCCGACCGAGGGTGGCCTGCTCAACGGTCTGGCCGAGCTCGCGGCCGCCACCTCGACCGGACAGGAGGTGGACGCGGACCGGATTCCGGTCCTCCCGGAAACTCGGGAGATCTGCGGGTATCTGGGTCTGGACCCGCTGCGTCTGATCGCTTCCGGGGCGCTCATCATCGGCACGCCCCCATCAGCCACCCCCGACATCGAGGCGGCGCTGACGTCTCAGCGGATTCCGGTCGCACGTATCGGGACGGTGCGGCCGCGCGAGCACGGGACGATACTCGTATCGGGTACCGTCCGGGCGCCGTTCGGACCGGTGGCAACTGACGAACTCGCCCGCTTGTACGAGCGCGAGCGGTAACGTGGGGGCGAGCAGCCCGTTGTAAAAGCCCCGCTGCATTCGATCGGCGCTGCATCCCGGCTGACGGCGTTGCTTCTCGGTCACTAATACCCCAATTCGCTCCCTCGGCGCGCCTTGCCAGCCAGGCGCAGCGCCCATCTCGGTGCAACGCGGGGTTGCACCACGGACTGCTAGTCACGACCGCCAGGCAGCCGGCTGGACTTTCGCCGCTGACTACTAGAAGATCTTGGCCGTTGGATAATCACCCCGTCTCGTCATGCCACGAAATCGACTGAGCCGCCAGCTCGAGCAGGTGAACAAGGAGCTCTGGCTGCTGCTGTCTTTGTTTGCCATCGCCGCCCTGTTCAATTTCATCGTCAGTGGCCAGCGCATGGTCTTGGCG
>Ga0302133_10002488_pt1 | contig 11250 bp, 12 predicted proteins | sample CB9_331_MG_FD_203121 | JGI IMG/M metagenome (GOLD analysis project Ga0302133, IMG submission 203121) | Marine microbial communities from Western Arctic Ocean, Canada - CB9_33.1 | ecosystem: Environmental > Aquatic > Marine > Oceanic | place: Canada: Western Arctic Ocean | collected 2017-09-19 | reverse complement strand
GGCGGTCAATGGAGTCAACGTTCGGGACCGGCGGGTTTGGATCCATCCGCTGCCCTGATCCGGGCTGGGCAACGTGGACCTTGCTCTGGCGAAGCTAGCCATGGACTCTCAAGCGACCGGGGAGCAGTCCGGAAACGTCGGCGCCGCCGAAGGTCTCCGAGGGCTCGCCTCCCAGGGCAAGGTCGGCGAGGAGGCGGCCGGCGCCCGCCGAGGTCTGGATGCCACAACCGCCCTGGCCGACACACCAGACGAAGGCGGGCCGATCGGGATCGGGGCCGATCACGAGTGACCGGTCCGGTGCGAAGGTTCGTAGGCCCGCCCACGACGAGTTCACCGACCGGATGGCGAGCGTCGTTGCCTCGTTGATGCGTTCGATGGCGAGCGCCACGTCGGCCTCGTCGGGTTTCACGTCACAGGGTTCGAAGGGGGTCTCCTCGACCAGCGAGCAGAGCATCTGGGGGCCGTCGTCCTTGGTGTACCAGCGGCTCTCAGCGTCGATGGTAAATGCCCAGCCGGTGGCGTCAATCCCGGGCCCGTTGACCATGAAGGCCGTCCGGCGGTTCGGCTGGAGGCCGACCGGCTCAACCCCGGCAGACGCCGCAACGAGGTCCCCCCAGGAACCGGCGGCGTTCACCAGGATGTCGGCGCCGACCTCCCCGTCGGTGGTGTCGAGCCGCCATCCGTCGCCGTCTGGACGGGCGGCGTCGACACGCCTTGAGGTGGCAATCGTTCCGCCGTTTCGACGCATCCCCCGTATGTAGGCCTGGTGGAGCCCACCCACATCTATGTCAGCACATTCGGGCTCAAGCACTGCGGCTGCCAGAAGTTCGGAGCGGATTGGCGGGAAGTGCACCGCCGCCTCCTCCGGGGTCAGCCACTCGGACGGCGTCGTGACGGCCTGGCCGGTGGCATAGGTTTCCTCGAGCGCCCCCACCTGTGCCTCAGTGGCCACGTGCATCACCGTGCGGTGCGTCAGAATCGGATGGTCGGCGAGCCCTTCCGGGGGATCCCACAGGAAGTCCCTGCCGGCCCGGAGCATGATCCGGTTCGGGGCTGTCGCCAGGTTCTCGACGAAGATCGCCGCCGACCGTCCTGTGGTGTGGTGCGCCAGCACCGGCTCGGCCTCGAGCAGGAAGACCTCGGCATCGGGGTGCACCTCGGTGAGGTGGTAGGCCGCCGTCGCTCCGGCGATGCCACCACCCACGACTGCGATACGCACGTTTCCCAAGGCGTCATGTTCACACGTGCCGGACGCTTCGCAAAACACGTGCCCCTCCCCCGCTGGTCGCCCGTATCATGGCGCCCACTTGGTGGCCGTAGCTCAGTTCGGTTAGAGCACCTGGTTGTGGTCCAGGAAGTCGGGGGTTCAAATCCCCTCGGTCACCCCAGTCGACCGAAACCCCGGGCGCCCCACGTTGGGCACCGATAGGATCGGCGGCCGTTGGCGCCTCTAGCTCAATTTGGCAGAGCATCGGACTCTTAATCCGCAGGTTCTGGGTTCGAGTCCCAGGGGGCGCACCAGCAAACCCAGAACAGACCAGCGGACGCATGGCGCCTGGCAGGTGTCATTGACTGGGCTCCAGTCGACTCGACGAGAGCCTGCTGCGACCCAGATCGGACCTGCCGCGATGCTCTTTCACATCACCCACCACCACGACGAGACCACCTGTCCGGCTCATGATGAAGCGGCGGTCGCCGCAACCTTCGGAGCGGTGCTGGGTTCACTCCCCGAGCATGTCAACGAGGTGATCGGCGCCTGGGTCGACCCGCCGGGCCACGATTTCTTTTTCGTCGTCGACGCCGACAATGCCGCTCAGATTTTCACCGGCCTGTTCCCGATCGTTTCGGCGGGGACCGCCAAGATCCAGCCGGTTGGCGACTACGTGGCCATGATGAAGGTCCGGGAGCAGATGAACGCGTAGTCATTCCGACCGATACGAACCCGTCGGGATGCGGGTCGGCCGGTGGCCCGCCTCATGAATGGCGGTGCTGTGGCCCGACTTCGTGACGACCGGCTAGGGCGTTGGCGCGTCGACGCCGGATGCACGCAAGGCATCGGCGTCGACCCATTCGAGCGTGAGGATGTGGGTCGCCTCGAGGACCACCTTCGGGGCGTACCCGGCCTTGTGGGCCTCCTGCCAACGCGAGGCGCAGAGGCACCAGCGGTCTCCCGGCAGGAGACCGGCGAACCCGGGGCGCGGCGTCGACAGGTCGTTGCCGGCCTGAGCCGAGAACTCGAGGAACTCGGCGGTCATCACGGTGCACACGGTGTGGACGCCCATGTCGTCGGCACCGGTGTTGCAGCAGCCGTCCCGGTAGAAGCCGGTGAGCGGATCGTGGCTGCAGTCGACCAGTTCGCCACCGAGCACGTTCACGGCCATCAGTTCACGTCCGACTTTGTCATGCACCCAGTCTTACCCATTCCGCTCGACCTGCAAGAACTCGCGCCCGTCGAACATGTACCTACTGAGACCCCAGATGTCCGCCAGGTGTCCAAAAAGTGTCCAACGAATCTGAAATCAGAGGGAAGGCGCTGATTCCAGCGGGGACGGCGTCTGTGACGGACCCTGGAGAACACTGGGTTCTGACCCTCCGTGGGACTTGCCAGAACTGGCTGGGACGACCTCTTCTCGACCCTTAATCCGCAGGTTCTGGGTTCGAGCCCCAGGTGGCGCACCATCAATCCCAAAGTCGTCCCGACCAGGGATGGCCCGGTCTTCTTGAGTCTGTTACCGGATAGTTCGGCGCCCGTCGCCGAGTTCACGGAAGTCGACATCGGTTTGCCAGGTTCCGTCGGGGAGTTCGACTTCGAGAACGATCGGGACCCAGCCGTTCTCTTTCCCGGCTGGCGGTTCCACTAATAGGCCGTGATCGACTTCGGCGAGGTGAAGCGGGTCGGTCCCGGTAGGACGTTCCAGTAGTTGGTGGGTGCTACCCCATTCGCTGTGCATTGACTCGATGACGCCCTGGAGGTTCTCAAGGGCTGCATCGGAATAGGCGTCTGGGTAGTCGATGCGGAGATGGTGGAACACCGGTTGGTCGATGAAGCGATACCAGCGGTACGTGATTCGACTGCCGTCGTCGAGGACTGTTTCGTATTCAGTGTCGTCGCATCCGGTCGGGTCGTCGCAGGTGTAACAACTCGAGTCCAACCCCGTCGTCGGGTCTTCGTGCCTCATCAGGCTGGTGGTATCTGGTCGAGTCCCATACTCGAGGCTGAGGAGTTCAGTGGGCACCTCGGCGGAAGAAACTGCTACGGGATCGCCTTCGATGATTTCGTAGAAGGAGGACCAACCCCGTTCGTCCTGTTGCACACCCCCCCAGTTGAAGACAATGTTGGTCTCGCCGCTCTCGTTGAAGGGCAGGAGTGGGACTCGGAGCGTCAGATTTGTCTCGTAGGTGTCGTCAAAGGGCTCGAGGTCAATGACCTCAATGCCGGCCCAGGGAGCTTCGTCCCATCTCTCCACCTGCATTGGGATACCGAGACCTTCGAAGTCTGCGTCGGAGGCGGAGAGGCCATCAGCAGTTTGGAATGTGTTGACAAAGTGGTTGTAGAGGTCGACGTCGAAGCTTTGGACGTTCAGGACGAACGGCTCCTGATCGACCACGTTTGGGATCTGCGGCGGGAAGACCTTGAGGAAAATCCGACCATCGGATCCTTCGACCTTGAAGGAGGGGATCGGCGGCATCTCGATGCCTGTCGGGATGTAGCTGCCTGCCGGCGCGTAGCCGAGAGTGTCCTCGGGCCGTACCCAACTGGCATCTCCAAACTCCTTACCGTTGGCTGGACCTCCGTACCAGTCTTCATCGGCGATTGCCGCGTGAAGGTCCTCGGTGGAAACTTCACCATCTAGGTACGCCCCCAACGTCATGGCGATCGGATCCGACAGGTCCCACTCGTAGACGTCGTCAAGGATCTCCATGAGGTTCCAGCGGTCGACTCTCCGGGACCAGTGTTCCGGCACGTAGGCGATGAGCGGGCCGCTGTAGTTGGCGGCGTCGATGATGAATGTCCAGGTCATCAGGCCGCCATCGAGACCGTGGGGCTGGTTGTCGACCCGGACTGCCCCGCCGATCAATGGCAGCGCAACCCACGAGGTGCCGACGAAGATGCCGCCTTCCTCGTCATGTGTCTCTTGGTCGGCGTCGAAGGAGATCAGGTTCGGAGGAACGATCATCCGGTTGGACAATGTCACCCGACCCAATACTGAGCAGTCGACCCGGCGCTCGTAGAAGCCCCAACCTCCCCCGGTGTCACTGTCGGACGAATACAGATGGGTGGCCGCCGCAGCCATGTACTTGGGGAAGCGGCTGCGACCCATCTTGTCCTGGATGAAAAGCCCGCCTTCAATCGAGTTGAAGTGGCCATTGGGGTGAGCACCGTGTGAACCGATCCACTGACCCCAGAGGCCAAATTGGCCAGTGTCCGGGTTGTCGTCCATGAAGTCGAAGATTCTTAGGTATTGGGAGACTCCGTAGGCCTGGTCGGAGGATTCGGGTTCCACAATGACTTCTGCGCCCATCCCTATCCCCATCATCAGATCAGCCCTGCAATCCTGACCCGAGGCTTCCGTCACGAGTCCGCTCCCTGCAGATCCTTCACAGTGCCGGGCCAAATAGGTGCCGGGTTTCCACGCCGCAGTCGTGATCGGTGCCGCAGTCGTGGCCGGTGCCGCAGTCGTGGCCGGTGCCGCAGTCGTGATCGGTGCCGCAGTCGTGATCGGTGCCGCAGTCGTGATCGGTGCCGCAGTCGTGATCGGTGCCGCAGTCGTGATCGGCTCGCTGACTTCACCCGAGCCACCCCCGCACGCCGCAGCAACCAGGACGCCGACGACCGACAGACCCGTCAATCGCCTCCAAGGGGTGGAACGGCAGTCCCGCCTACTCATGCCCCCCGTTCCACAGGTCTGCCCCGAGATTGTCTGGGACTCCGGGCGACATTCGGCTACCAAAGGACCTCCCGGCCGTTCTACAGGTCGAGTCATAACGAGAAAGCACCGACAGCCCGCTTCACCCATATATCTTGGCCTCCATGGCAGACGATCGCTACGGGACCCCGGACGATGAACTGGAGATCGAACGGATTCGACTCGACAAGCTCGCCGAGACCCTCGATCCCTACACGTTCGAGGCCCTGCTCCGGGCCGGCATAACTCCAGGCCACGACGTGCTCGAAGCGGGATCCGGGAACGGATCCGTCGCCGTATGGATGGCAGACACGGTCGGCCCCACGGGTTCGGTACTTTCCTTGGACATAGACGTCCAATTCCATGCCGAGGTCCCCGGACATGCGGAAGTCCGCGAGTTCGACCTCGAAACCGATGAACTTCCCCGTGAAGCATTTGACCTGGTCCACGCCCGGGCCGTCCTCCAGCATCTGCCAACCCGTGAGGACGTCCTCGCCCGATTGGTGGATGCACTCCGGCCCGGAGGCCACCTGGTAATCGAGGATGGCGTATTCCTCGGCTTCGCCGAGCAGGTCCTGGAAGAGCCCTATCGGGCCATCCACGCCGTGATGTCCGCTGGTACGCAAGAGGAATGGCGAGATCCGAACTTCGGCCTACGACTCATCGACCAGATGCGTCGCCTTGGCCTGGTCGACCTCCAGGCCGACGGCCACGTTTGGACGATGCGGCCAGGAGAAGCGGGCGGCGACTGGTGGTTCCTCGCCCTCGAACGTGCCCTGCCACGACTTGTAGCCGCTGGTGTCACCACCGAAGAAATGGCCGCCGCCACCCTCCGTCAAGTGGGTAACCCTGAATTCAGGATGCTCAGTCCCGTCCACCTGTCCGCTCTTGGAAGGAAACCCGCCTGAGCGGGCGCACCCAGAAGGCCCAACTCGCCTATCAGGCCCATCTAGCCGTTCTACTGGTCGGGTCGTAGCATCCCGCGATGCCTGTGTTGCTGGCGGCCGCGGCCGCCATGTTCTTCGGAGTAGGGGACGTCCTTGGGGGCGTCGCCATCCGGCGGTCCGGACGGCCTGGCGCCGCCATCTCGCTCGCCCTGACAGTGACCGCAACCAGCGTTGTACTAGTCGGCCTCATGGTCGTCGTACGGCCGCCTGAGGCTGTGGAGGTCACCGACGTGGCATGGCCGGCACTCGCCGGGCTACTCATGGCCCTTACCCGGCCCCTGCTCTATCAGGGAATGGCCCGTGGTCCGGTTGCCGTGTTCGCCCCCGGCTTCGGCTTGACCATGATCGCCGTACCGACTCTCCTCGGACCGTTGGTCGGCCAGCGCCTAGCTACCATCGAACTACTCGGGGTGCTGTTGGCCGTCCCGGCTGTCGTACTGCTGTCAAGTGGGGACGGGTTGCCCAGGATCGGCGAGGTTTTCCGGAGCCGGGTCATTGGATTGGCCGCAGTGGTAGGTACCAGCATCGGGCTGGCAGGGATGCTGATCACCCGGGCCGACCCGGCGGCAGGAGAGGTTCCGGCCCTGGTCATGTTGCTGGTCGGGGTGGTGGTGCTGTCACCGCTCGCCCACGCCCGTTCCGGCTCCGTGTGGCCGGACCAGGTGATTCGACGGCCTGGATTGCTGCTCGGGTGCATCAGCGGGTCGGCGTTCGCCCTGAGCACGGCGGCCTACCTCCGTGGATCAGCTGCCGTGGTGACGGCGCTGATCGCCCTCTGTCCGGGGGTGAGCGTCGCTGTCGCCTGGCGCTTCCTCGATGAGAAGGTGGTGCCACTCCAACTGTTTGGGGGAGCGTTAGGCGTGGCGTCGGTCGTCTCATTCTCCCTGGGGTCCTGAGGACTGGAAATCAGCCCATCGGCCCGTCGACCGAGAACACCTGGTCCGGAGAGGTCGTACCGGCAAGCGAAGAAGTCGTACCCGCGGAATGTCTAGGAGGCCGAGCGGGCAGCATGTGCGGCCATCAGGATCCGACCGGCCCGGCCATCGAAGCGGAGTTCCGACGACATGCGATTCATCATGTAGGCCACCGACATCCCGGCCTCCACATCGATGACGGCCAGGGACCCACCCCAGCCACCCCAGAAGCAGGCACGCCGGTTCGGGCTGATCGGCATGGACTCGCTGGGGAGTCCGAAGCCCAGGCCGTAGCGGATCGGCCCACCGAGAATCGGGTCGTGGTCGTCGGTCTGGACCTCGAAGATCCGTTCCACGGTTTCCGGGGACAGCAACGTCGTCCCACGTGCGGCGCCCCCGCAGGCGACGATGCTGTGGACCTCGGCCACCGAGCGGGCATTCCCATGGCCGTTGGCCGCCGGGAACTCGGCGCGGCGCCAACGGTCGGTGTTGCCGATCTCCGCGCCCATCCGTCCATGGGCCTCGAATCGCTCCGCCACCTCCGAGTGGGGTCGATCGTCCATCCGGGGAGCCTCCACACCGGCGGTATCGAGTTCGGCCACCCTGCTGAAGTGCTCGTCGGCGAGGCCGATGTGGAAGTCGGCGCCGATCGGGCCGGTGACCTCCTCAGCGAAGAACGTTCCCATGGTGCGCCCATCGACTCGACGAAGCACCTCACCGAGCAGCCAGCCCTGGGTCATCGAGTGGTACCCGGACTTCGTGCCGGGCGTCCACCAAGGGGCCTGAGACGCCAGGCGCGCACACACGTAGTCCCAGTCGAACAACTGGTCCTCCTCGATCGGTGCGTCGAACCCGGGCAGGCCCGCCGAATGGGAGAGAAGGTGGCGGACCAGGACGGCTTCTTTACCGTTCTCGGCGAACTCGGGCCACAGGTCGGCGACCGGTTGGTCGACGTCGAGGACGCCGCGGTCGTGGAGCATGAGCACGCACAGGGCAGCCATGGTCTTGGTCGTCGACCAGACGTTGACGATTGTGTCGCGCTGCCAGATTTGGTTTCCGGCCACATCGGCGGTGCCTCCCCACAGGTCGACCACCGTCTCGCCGTCCACGACGACCGCACAGGTTGCGCCGAGGTCACCCATCTCGAAGTTCTTCTCGAAGGCGTCCCGGACTGGCCCATAGCCAGCGTCGCACGTTCCCTGGATGTCGAGCATGGGGACGAGCCTGACGCCCAAGGCCCGGTGGCACAAACCCTTCCCCAGGCGACCGCCTGCAGGTCGGGCGGTCCCCATGGCCGACTCCCCAGTGCCTGCACGGATCTAGAATCGATCCGTGCCGAGCGACCGATTCCTGAAGATGATGAACAGGGTGCACCGGACCCTGTTGAAGGGCAGCGGTGGGAGGCTCGGATGGGCGGCAGCCGGCATGCCGGTGCTCGAGTTGACCACGATCGGGCGCAGATCGGGCCAACCCCGGTCGGTCATGCTGACGTCGCCACACCGGGAAGGCGACGCCATGGTGATCGTTGCGTCAAAGGGCGGAGAGGGCAGCCATCCGGACTGGTTCCTCAACCTCAGAGAGAACCCGACGGTCGTCGTGGGCATGAAGGACGACCTCGACCGGAAGATGGTCGCCCGCGTTGCGTCCCCTGGGGAAAGGCAACGACTCTGGCCAATCGTGACCGGAAACTACGCCAACTACGCCAACTACCAGGAGAAGACGGAACGCGAGATCCCGCTGGTCATTCTCGAACCAGCGGATTGAAGCCGAACGGGCCGGATTGAATCTCTGCCCCCGGAAGCGGCACCATCCTTCGATTGCCACCCCGGACGAAGCCAGGAGGGATACCAGATGTCCGAACACGAGGCGCCGGCACTCGATGATCGTTCACTGGGCTGGCTTCGATATCTCCACCGCAAGGCGACCACCCCGGACAACTGGGACCGCGACGGACAGCCCCATCCCCACTGGGACAACGCAACCGGACCGCCGATGTTCTCCTGGCACCGCTTCGACCTGGTCGACTCCAGCTACGCGGTTGCGCTCATGTGCGACCGGACCCCTGCCTGGCGGGAGGTCTACTCCGAGATCCTCGACGAACTCATCACACGACACACCTCCTGGTGGGCGGCAGAAGACTGGATGACCCAGTTCGGGCCCGACCCCGACCGGGCGAACTACCCCGACAACTGGCGAGGCCTGATCCCTTCGAAATTCTGGGGCGACTATGACGTCCCCGGCTGGACGGCCAACGGAATCGAGCCCTACGGGGTCCAGATGGACCCCGTGGCAGCTGACGGCATGTTGTTCTTCAAGGGGTTCTTCTGCCTGCTGATGGGACTGCACCGATATGTCTCCGGCGACACCAAGTGGGACGAGCCGTTCGAGATGATCCGCGACGGTGAGCACACGTTCACCTGGACCTATTCAGAGGTCGCAGCGCACCTCGCCGACCAGTGGCATAGATCATGGATCGGCGTTCATTGCGAGAACACCAAGATCTGGCCCTATTGACTGAGCGGTGCCGGCCTCGGTCTGAGGCTTCACGACCAACTCCTGGGAACGGGGCACCACAAGGCGTTCGACAGGTGGTGGGACCACGCCATCGACAACTACATAACCTGGGAGGGCGGAAGACCTGTCGCCATGGACGTCTACTACGACCCTGTCGTCGACGAACACCTTGCAGGCCCCATGGGTCTGATCGCCCCCGTCTGGTACCTCGCACCCCAAAAGCGCGAAGTCGCCGAAAGTGCATGGACCCTCGCTGCCACGATGACCGGGCTTCTCGGCGACAACCAACTGGCCGGGTTGGAGGACCCGAACTGGTCGGTGATGCTTGCCTGGCACACCGGTGAGTTCGCCGATCAGGAAGTGAAGTCAAAGCTCTGGGAGCACCTCGACGAGTCGTTCGAGCCGACATGGGATCGGGAACTCGGTGAATTCGCATTCCGGTTCGGGTTCGACGAGCCCTACCCGAGGGGCCAACTCAACGCCAGAGCCATGGCCGGCTGGGTCTGCGAACCGGGTGCCTGGAGCAGGATCTTCAATGCGCCCAACCTCGACAAGTTCGAAGAACCGACGGTCAGCGGAGTGGACTTCCCTCGCGTCGCTCTGAGTGAAGCCAGATGGGATGGCGCCATGCTCCACCTCGCCGCCCATCCCCAGAACGGATCAGTGGCGAACACCCGCACCCGGGTACAGGTCAGCGGATTGCCCCCCGGCGTCGGGTGGGAACTGCTGCGACCGGATCGCAGTCGTGTCCCCATCGATGTTTCGGCAGGTTCCACAGAACTGGAGCTCGTCGTGGATGGTGGTCGCTACGTGTTGCATCGGAGTCGAGACCGGCAGCGGTGACCTGACGAAGCCTTGGCTGGATGGCCGGTTGCCGAAGCGGCGGTTACGGTCCACCGGATGCTTGTCGCTGTCACCCGGGGCGTCAGCCTGAACATCGGGCACTGTGAGTTGACCCACCTCGAACGGGAACCGATCGACGTCGACGCAGCAAGGACCCAGCACACCCTCTACGAACGGGTGCTCGAAGGCCTCGGGTGCCGGGTCGAACACCTCGACGAAGAACCTGACTTCCCGGATTCTGTCTTCGTCGAGGACATCGCCGTCGTGCTCGACGAGGTCGCCATCATCACAAGGCCGGGGGCGCTGTCCAGGCGTGGTGAACGGCCCTCGATCGAGAAGGCACTCGAACCACACCGTCGACTCGCCCACATCCGTGAACCGGGGATCCTCGACGGCGGCGACGTGCTGGTCGCCGGGAAGAGCATCCACGTCGGCCTCTCCACCCGCAGCAACGCCGAGGCGGTGGATCAACTGCGGGCGATCGTCACCGACCATGGCTACCGGGTGTCCGAGGCCGGGTTCCACGGCTGCCTCCACCTCAAGTCGGCGGCCACAGCGGTCTCGGACGACACGCTCCTCATCAACCCCGAATGGGTCGACGCCGGCGCCTTCCCCAACCTGGTCTGCATCCCGGTCGACCCGGCAGAGCCCAGGGCCGCCAACGTCGTCCGAGTCGGTGACGCGGTCCTCTTCGCAGCCGACTTCCCCCGGACCGGCGAACGGCTCTCGTCCGCAAGCTTCGACGTGCACCCCGTCGAAGCCTCGGAACTGGCAAAGGCCGAAGGCGCCCTCACCTGCTGCAGCCTCCTCTTCGAGGTGCCGCATGAGGTGGAGCACACCCTCGCAAGGTGATGCGGGACAACCCTCAGGCGACAAGGCCACCTCCACACGCCCTGGCCCAACGAGGCCTGACCGGCGACTTCGCCCACCCGCCTTCCACCTACCCCATTTGACGAGACCAAACCCCACCTGCTCTGCTGGTCCACGAGGCAGGTCCGACCGGGACATGCCCAGGCGAAAGGCGGACCCCATGTCCCAGACCGTCCATGTTGTATTCCGTTGCAACGAAGGCCAGGGGGCGAACCTCGTGGCGATCTTCGGAGAAGCCCTCGTAGACACCCGGGC
>Ga0302133_10002482_pt1 | contig 11273 bp, 8 predicted proteins | sample CB9_331_MG_FD_203121 | JGI IMG/M metagenome (GOLD analysis project Ga0302133, IMG submission 203121) | Marine microbial communities from Western Arctic Ocean, Canada - CB9_33.1 | ecosystem: Environmental > Aquatic > Marine > Oceanic | place: Canada: Western Arctic Ocean | collected 2017-09-19 | reverse complement strand
GGGCGGCGGCCTCCCAATGCACCGCCCAGTGCAGCGGAGTGGCTCCGTCCGGCTGTGACTCATTCGGGTTGGCGCCCGTGTCCAGCAGGGCGATGACAGCGTCGGGGTTGTTTCGTTGGGCCGCATCGGCGACCGGGGCGTCGACGGCGGCGGCCGCCGCCAGGGAAACCCCTACGGGCAACAGCGTCCACGTCGCCAGAACGACGGTCGCGCAACGAAGAGGTGACAGTGGCATGTGTCTCTAAAGCGACAGGGGTTCGATACGGCCGGTGCTGTCGCCGAGCGTGTCAATCGGCACGCCGAGTTTGTCGAGCATGCTGACGAACAGGTTGGCCACGGGCGTTTCACGCTCGCGTGGGTACACGAGATGGCGTCCACCGTCGATCGCGCCGGCGCCCTTTCCGACGAGCAGTGTCGGCAGGTCGTGGTGCAGGTGCCCGTTGCCATCGCTCATCCCGCTGCCGTAGAGCAGCATGGTCTGGTCGAGCAGCGAGCCATCGCCGTCCTGCGTGGCGCGCAAGCGGTCGAGATAGTAGGTGAACATCTCGACGTGATACCGGTTCACCTTGATCAGCTTTTCGATCTTTTCCGCACTTCCGCCATGATGCGACAGGGGGTGGTGCGCATCCGGCACGCCGATTTCCGGATACGCCCGCTGGCTGGTCTCGTGCCCGACCATGAAGGTGATGACCCGCGTGAGGTCGGCCTGGAAGGCCAGCAGCTGCAGGTCGTACATGATCTTGGCGTGTTCCTCGAACGTCGCGGGCACCCCGGCTGGCTGGTCGACCACCGGTAGATCGCGCTCGCTTTGCGACTCGGCCATCTGGATACGCCGCTCGGCGTCGCGGATGGCTTCGAGATACTCGTCGAGCTTGCGGCGGTCCCGCTGTCCAAGGTCGCCCTGAAGGCGCGACACCTTGTCGCCGACAGCGTCGAGAATGCTGCGGTCCTCTTCGCGACGGGCACGCCACGCCTCAGGGTCGGTGCTCTGGTTGCCACCGAACAGCCGCTCGAACACCACGCGCGGGTTATTCTCCATCGGCAGCGGCGTCGTGGGGCTGCTCCAGCACAGCGTGTTGGCATAGGCGCAGGCATAGCCGGGGTCGCAGGACCCGACGTTCTCGCGCGATTCGAGCGACAGCTCCAGCGACGCCAGCTGGGTCTGGGTGCCGAGCGTCCTCGCCGCAATCTGGTCCATGGACAGGCCGGCGCGCAGGTCCGCCCCTTCGGTCTTCTTTGGATGCACCCCGGTCAGATAGGACCCAGCCGCACGCGCGTGGTCACCGGCGCCTTCGCCGGGCCAGGCGTCACCCATCTTGTTGGAGAGCCCGGACAGCACCAGCATCTCGTCGCGATACCCGGCCAGGGGGGCCATGCTCGAGGGCAGTGTGAAGCCGCGACCGGCCGCGGACGGAGTCCAGTGCTGCATATAGACCCCGTTCGGGACGTAGACAATGCCCAGTCGGCGCACCGGCTGCGCGGCGGTCAGCCCGACCGGGGTCAGCGCCGGCACCATGGAGTCCAGCAGTGGCAGCGCCAGGGTCGCCCCCAGCCCACGCAGGAAGGTGCGACGCGGTAGATGCATCTTGGTGATGATCATGGTTGGGGTGCTCTCCTCATCCGAAACGGCACGCTCTCGACGATACCGCGTACGAGCGACGACCAGCGATACTCGTCCGTCTCCGCGCTCCTGACGATCCGGCGCACGGCCGGCGCGTCGTAGGCTTCGAGCCCACGCCCGAGCGCATAGGTCAGCAATTTCTCGGTCAGCGATGACACGAACCGGTCTGGTTGATCGAGCAGGTGCTCGCGGACCCCGTTCGGCCCCTCGAACGACGACCCGTCGGGGAGCGTGACTGACGCGTCGATCGGGCTCTCGCCATCGTGGGTCCGGACGCCGCCGATGGCGTCGAATGGTTCCAGCGCGAGACCCAGCGGGTCCATCTGCGCATGGCAACTCGCGCACACCGGATTCGCCCGATGCGCTTCGAGCCGTTCACGGACCGACCGCGGGCTGACGACATCGTTGTCCGCGAGGTCAGGTACGTCCGGCGGCGGCGCGGGCGGCGGCGCGCCAAGCAGATTCTCGAGCACCCACTTGCCGCGCAACGTCGGGGACGTCCGGTTGGGATAGGAGGTCGCGGTGAGGATGCTCCCGTGCCCGAGGAGCCCAGACCGCAGACCGTCACGCACTGGCACCCGTCGGAAATGGTTCCCGTGCACGCCGGCCATGCCGTAGTGCTCGGCCAGCCGCGCGTTGACGAAGGTGTAGTCGGCGGTCAACAGGTCGACCACGCTCTTGTCGGCCCGGATCTGACTGTCGAGAAACAGTTTGGTCTCGGTGCGGAACGCGTCGCGCAGGTTGTCGTCGAATTCGGGGTACGCGTCGGGGTCCGGTCTGACGCCCGGCAGGTTGCGCAGATACAGCCACTGGCCACCGAAGTTCTCGACCAGCGCGGACGACCGTGGGTCGTCGACCATGCGTCGGATCTGGGCCTCCAGCACGCCCGGTTCACTGAGTCGCCGCTGCTCGGCCAGCGTGAGGAGTTCGTCGTCCGGAATACTGCTCCAGAGGAAGAACGACAACCGGGAGGCCAGCTCGATGTCTGTGATGGGGTAGGCCGCGCCCGGCTCGGTCCCTGCGGGCTCACCCGCGGTATCGATACGAAACAGAAACTCGGGGTCGACCAGCAGCGCGCGCAGCGCCTTCTGGATGCCACGATCGAAACCACCCTCTGCCTGGCCGGTCCGATAGAACCCCAGCAGGATCTCCACGTCGCCCTCGTCCACCGGGCGCCGGAATGCGCCACGGGCCAGGTTCGCCAAGATCTCGGTGGCGCACGCCGTCTGTGCGTCGGTCTCTGCCTCCTCGGCGGGGCTGCAGGTGAAGATGCGGCTCCGGCTCGGGGTCTCGGCCGGCCGGACGCCGTCATACGGGCCGCTGATTTCGATGGAGTCGACCGCCATCGACGCGTCGCGGTCGCCAGCAAACTCGTAGGAGGCCGACGACAGCCGTGGCTCGAGCACGCCTTCCGACAACCCGCGCTTCTCGGGGAATGTCACGCCGATGGTCCGTGTGCCTGCCACCACGTCGAGCGAGAACTCGAGCCCCTCGTCGGCAGTCTGCTCATAGGCGGACGCCGCCATGACGGCTCCCCATGGGTTGATCACGCCATCGCCGCCTACGGTGAATGTCGTGAACCGCTCGCGGTCCAGCCGCACCTCGACCGTGTTGGCCTCGGACAGGCCCTTGATCTGATTCGCGTGGGTCCGCTGCAGTCGGATCTTGACGCGATACTCGCCGTCCACCGGGAAGTAGTGCTTCGCCGACAGACCGCCACGACTGCCAAACGGAAGGTCATCGCTCATCCGGCCTTCCTGAATGAAGGTGGGACGGGTGCGATAGGTCTGCCGGGTCGGACGAAGTGCGGGGTCGCCCACGGCGATCTGACTGATGCCCGCCGCGGCGATCATGTAGCGCTCGAGCAGGCTGGGCGACAGCGACAGCACGTCGGCGATGTTGTCGAATCCGTATCCCGAGTCGTCCGCCGGCAGCCACTCGCGACCATCAATGTCGAGCGCGAGCAGGTCGCGGATCGCATTCGTATATTCGGCGCGGTTCAGCCGGTGCACCACCGGACGACCGGGATTCGGCGTGACGGCGGCCGACGCATCAATCGTCCCTTCGAGCCACGACGCCATGCGTTCGTACGCGGCCGGCTCGGGCCGGCGACGCCCGACCGGCGGCATCGACTGAGCGCGCAGCTTGCGGATGACCTTTTCCCAGATGACCGCATCGTCTTCTTCTGGATGACCCACGCGCTGCAGGGCCACCGTCTGCAGCGTCAGCCCGGCCACCTCCGCGCGATCGTTGTGACAGGCGACGCAGTACTGATCAAGAAACTCTCGCTGCCACTCGAGCGTCTGAGGAGCGGCACCGCCGCCCTGCGCCAACGGCACGGCCGGCGTCAACGCGAGCAGCACGACAGACGTGGCCACGACTCGCGCCACCGCGCTGACGCGGTGCGCCCAGCCGACGACCTGCTGTCGGTTCGTTTCGGGCTCCATGTGAACTGAGCGTCCAGTGTATTACAGGAGGGGCTCTGCCGGGCCGGATCGCAATGAAGTCCTACGTGCGCACGGACGTGGCGGGCCAGAAGGGCCTCGCCACGCTACCAGCCGCCCGTGGTGAAAGTCCCGCGTCGCACCGAGACCGGCGCTGGGCCGGGCGAACAAGGCGAGAAGAGGGAAAATACCGGCAGTATGTAATCGATGAACAACGCTGATCGGCCGGATTCAGCGCCGGTCGAATGCAGCGGGACTTTCGCCACGGGCTGCTAGACCCATTCACTGACCGCCAGAACGGATCAGCGTTTGAGCCCTACCGACCGAAGCCCCGCCAGACCGCTAGAAGATCGCAATGGGATTGAGTGGCGACCCGGTACCGCCCTCGACCGGAATCGGGCCGGCGGTGAGCATGAACTCCCAGCGGTTCTCGGCGGCCGCGGCCGCGGCGAGCGCCTCGAGATCCATGTTGTCGAAGATGTTCGAACCGAAGCCGGCGATGAGCATGGTGTGGACCGGCTGCGTCACGCCCTCGACCAGCGACGGCATGACGTCGGTCGCGACATCACTGCCGACAGCCGCCACACCCCGCTCCTTGATCCACGGCAAGACCGATGCGTGGAGGCCGGCGCTGTTACCAGACACCTGCCATGGTCCGAGCGCCGCCCGCCGGGCCCACCGCCCGGTCCGGACAAAGATGATGTCGCCAGGGGACACGGTCACACCTGCCTGCTGCTCCCAGGCCTCGATGTCTTCGACGTAAAGGGGCGTCTGCGGCTCCAGATAGGGCACGCCTTTCAACCGGGGAAAGTCGAGAAGGATGCCCCGCGTGACAATGCCGCTCTTGAGATTCTCAATGCCAAACTTCCCGCACCCGTCGGAGGTGCTCGCCGAAGGCGGGGTGTCGTTGTAGAGCCGATCGTTCCAGAGAAAGTGGCACAGCGAGTCGATGTGGCTGACGCCGTACCCGTGATACGTGAACTCGTAGGTGTCGCTGCGCAGGGACTGTCCCATGGTGTGGTTGAACGCCGCATCCGGATTGTCCGGCGCCACCCCCGGTATCGGGTTGTGCGCCAGCGAGACGGTCACCCCTGTTTGCACGAGCCCGGCGGCCTGTCTGATTTTCTCCGGCGTGATCAGGTTCATGGTGCCGAGTTCGTCGTCGGCACCCCAGCGGCCCCAGTTGTTGATCTCCCGGAACATGGCATTGAACTCTTCCAGGTTCCGGGGCGCACGGCCCTCCTGCGTCTCAACCGTCACGCCGACGCCAGCGATAGCCAGCGCGACAATCGCGGCCGACCACGCCATAGATGTTCTGGAGCTCAGTCTCATGGTGTTCTCCCGTGTGAATTGTCGCTGCATTATCCTCAAAACGTCCGGTTGGTGCCCAGCAAGAACAACCGGGTTGGAAGGAGGGTGCCATGCAGTCGACCGGAGCACGGGTTCGCTGGTGTGTTGCGGCATCGCCGCGGCGGGCATGACAACGGCGACCGCGAGTGGGGCGAGTGGGGCGGGTGAGCGCGTGTCCGCACGCTCACCCGCGTGCCATTACCCGATCACGGCGACGACTCGCGGTTCGGCGCCTGGTTCCGCGGCCGGTGGAGCAGGGGCCTCCTTCGCTTCCCCGCGGAGCTTCAACTCGTTGTAGACCCGGATGACCCCGAATGTGCGGCGCGCCTCGCTATCCGCAAGCAGCCGGTCTCCCTGGTCGTAGACGCTGCCTTTCAGCGTGACATAGCCCGTCTTCACGATGATGTGAATCCCGGGGTCGAAGCCGGTGTAGCGCCCCAGCGACGGGTGATTGAACAGCCGGCGCGCGAGCGCGTAGCGCAGCCGCGCATCACCGATGCCTGGCGAAAGTGTCTCGACTTCGCTCACGACCCCCTGCACCCCGATCACCTTCGAGACACGTTCCCGAATCTCGTCCGCCTTCTCGCGGTCCGGCGTCACCTGCCCCTGCAGTGTGACTACCCCGTTCTCGACGTATCCGCTGACGTGATCGAAGACGGTGTAATACGGATACCGGACAATCGCGCCAGCAACGGACCTGGCCAGGTCCGCATCTGGCCTGGGCACGACGATGGTGAGTTGACTGACCACGGCCGAGACGCCGTCGGTGCGCTCGGCCCGCTCGATCGCCCATTCCTTCTCCCATAGCGACGCGAGCATCCCCGTCAGGGTCACTTCGTCGTTGTTGACGGCCACGTCGATTTTGGCCGCGACCGCCTCTTCCTTCGACAACCGCTTCTGGACCTCTTGCCGCAGGTCGCCGTCGGATGCAGCCGCGGCGCCGCTGGGCATGGCAACCGAGATCATCAACATGCCGATCGCCAGCCACCGTGCATCCATGTGATTGCGTGTCATTGCTCTCATCGCGTGTGCCCCCTTCGCTTACCGTGTCGCGGCCCACTCTGGACCGACCAATCGCGGAGCCAGCCCATAGCCAGCTCTCTGCCCTGGTAACCCTCACGTCGCGTGCCAGGCGACTTCGCCACCGATAGACACACGTAACTGGTGCAATAGAAGAGTTTGTGAAATACATGGGCAGGCCGACCACTCTCTGAGAGTGTCCCCTGAAGTGGTCACACGGGTATCTGGCTGAGTCGACGCCAGGTCTGGCTGCCGGTTCCGATTCGGGCTACGAGAACGACCCGGTCGGAGCGTATAATTGCCTCATGCCGCACCGCCAACTGCCTCTCGTCCTCCGAGCGTCACTCACCATCGTGCTGCTCGCACTGGTCGCCACCACGACAACCTTCTCGGCCGAGAACGACAATTGGCCCGCCTTCCGCGGCGCTGATGCGTTGCCGATCGCCGAGGACGACCCGCGGCTGCCGAGCACGTGGAGCCCAACAGAGAACGTGGTCTGGAAGACGGAGGTCGATGGCCTGGGCTGGTCGTCGCCAGTGGTCTGGGGCAATCAGATCTTCCTCACGACGGTCGTGAGTGAGGGCGAAAGCCAGGAGCCCCGCATGGGGCTGTACTTCCCCTACGGCTCTCCCGAGACCAACGACGACCCCAGGTTCGAGGCCCCCAAGCCCGGAGACCTGATGGAGCGCGAGGTCGATCTCCATCACTGGCTGGTCTACGCGTATGCGGTCGACACGGGCGAGCTGGAGTGGACCTCTGAGGTCAATGTTGGTGAGCCGCAGTTCGATCGTCATTTGAAGAACACGTTCGCCTCGTCGACACCGGTGACCGATGGCGAGCGCGTATACGCGTATTTCGGGAACGTGGGCGTCTTTGCGCTGGATATGACCGGCACGGTGGTCTGGGAGCGGCGCTTCGACCCGACCGTCACTCGCCTCGGCTGGGGCCCGGCCGCCTCACCCGTGCTGCACGGCGACTCGCTGTTCATCGTGAACGACAACGATGAGCAGTCGTTCGTCGTCGCCCTCGACACGGCAACCGGTACCGAGCAGTGGCGGGTAGACCGGGACGAGGGCACGAACTGGTCCACACCGTTCGTGTGGCAACACGACGCACGGACCGAGCTGGTGACCGCCGGCAGCGATCAGGTGCGCTCCTACGACCTCGACGGCAACGAGTTGTGGCGTTTCAGCGGGCTGAACACGATTTCGATTCCGCAGCCGTTCAGCGCACACGGACTGCTCTATGTCACCTCGGGGTATGTCGGCGACGCCGTCAAACCGGTGTTTGCTATCAGACCCGGTGCGCAGGGTGACATCACGCTGCAGGACGGCCAGCGCACCAGCGACTCCGTCGTCTGGTATCAAGAGGGCGCGGGGCCCTATCATCCGACCCCGCTCGTCTATGGCGACTCCTATTTCACGCTCCTGGACCAGGGGTTTTACACCGTGCATGACGCCCATACGGGCGAGGAGCAGTACTACAGCGAACAACAGGTATTGAACCAGGAAGTGCGTCGGCGGGTCGCGATCGGCGCCGGTGGGTTCACCGCGTCACCGTGGGCGTACAACGGGCAGATTTTCGTGATCAGCGAAGAGGGCACCACCTACGTCATCGACCCGATCGACGACTTCAACGTAGTCGGCAGCAACGACCTGGGCGAAGTGGCCATGTCGAGCCCGGCCATTGCGCAGGGAAGCCTGTTCATCCGCACCCGATCGCACTTGTGGCGCCTGAGTAATACCAACTAGGCGCCCTAGCGATGCCGCCCGCCCGGCCTGAAGCGGGCTCGTCGTGGACCCCTTCGCAACGAATTCGAACCGCACCGCACAGCTGCCATTTCAGGCAGAAATTCTCGAAACTGAGGACCCTCCGGTCTATCAGCGCATCGGCGAGAAAGCTCTGCGTTTACAGAAGCTAGGGCTGACGAATTCGCGGAACGCCGTTGTTGTACGGCCTGCAAGCACCAACGACAGATGGGGTCCTTCCGTTGACAACTGCTGCCGGTTCATCCACTGTGGGCCCGTTCGCGAACGATCGACTTTTTGGACCATCGCCATCGGTTGAGGTCAACCCGCCCACAGCCGAGCGACGGCCCTTTTCCAGGAACGGCAGACGAGCCATGAGATACGAGCCAGGCGTCACCGCATTCGTCGTCACCGCGCTGTGTCTCGGCGCGATCAGCTGCGCGGCACCGGGCTCCGAGCCGGGCGAGACAGGCAAAGCGACTGCACCCGCCGTGGCCGAGCCACAGCAGATTCCCACGTTCGATGTCGATGCCTCCTGGCCCACCCTGCCGAACGACTGGGTACTGGGACAGGTCGCATCGGTGACGGTGGATGAGCGCGACCATGTCTGGGTGCTGCACCGGCCGCGCACAGTCGAGGAGGGAGAGGAGGCCAACGCGGCCCCGCCCGTGCTCGAGTTCGACGCCGACGGCGCGTTCATCAACGCCTGGGGTGGACCGACCGCCGACTTCGACTGGCCCGGGAACGAGCATGGCATCCACGCGGATCATCAGGGACACATCTGGGTGGGCGGGAATGGAGGCGACCCCGAGTCGGACGACATGTTGCTCAAGCTCACCAACACGGGCGAACTGCTGCTGCAGATCGGCGGCCGCGGCGTGAGCGGCGGAAACACCGACACCGACAACCTGCGGCGCCCGGCAGAGTCGTTCGTCTACGCGGAGACGAACGAGGTGTTCGTGGCCGACGGCTACGGCAACCGTCGCGTGATCGTGCTGGATGCCGACACCGGAGCGTTCAAACGCATGTGGGGCGCCTTCGGCAGCGAGCCGATGGATGGGACGCCGGACACGCCGGCCGACGGCGAGCAGGGCCCCCAACAGTTCGCCACCGTGCACGGCATCGAGGTCGCCAACGACGGGCTGGTGTATGTCGCGGACCGGAACAACAGCCGACTTCAAGTGTTCACGCTCGACGGCACCTATTCGACCCAGGGCTTCGTCAATCGCAACGCCGACAGCGCGTCAACCGTGGCCGGCGTGGCCTTCTCGCCCGACCCGCAGCAACAGTTTCTGTACATCGCAGATCAGGGCAACTCGCTAGTCCACGTCGTGGACCGCCAGACGCTCGAAGTGCTCGACTCGTTCGGCAGCACCGGCGAAGAGCCGGGCGCATTCCAGGCGCTGCACCACATAGCCAGCGACAGTCAGGGGAACATCTACACCGCCGAGGCGCAGCGCGGCCGTCGCGCGCAGAAGTTCAGGTTCACCGGCATGGTGCCCCGAGACTAGTGGACCGTCCGCCAAGACGTGCCGCGGATTCCGTCGCGCCCGAGGGGGTGGACCTCAAGCTGGGTCTCGTGCTGGTCTGGCGTCCTCATGCCAGCGGATGCCGCCACCGCAATCCGTCGAAACGAGCAAAGTCGCGGTCTGTCGTGATCCATTCGCTTCCAGATTCGATGGCAAGCGCGGCCAGATAGGCGTCAGGGACGAGGTTGCCTTTCGCACCGGCGTGTCGGCACAGCCGCGTGAAGATGTCCCAGTGCCGCTCGCCTGGCGCTACTGTGACCGCGTTCGCGTGGTTCCGGATTCGGTCGGCGAAGGACAGCGCCACATCGAGTGGTGTCGGCAGTTTGAATGCTCGTGGATGTGTCGCGACGCGCACGAAACCGCTCAACACCTGCTCGGACACCGCGAACGCCGACTCGCTGGCGACCATTTCCTCGAGCCAGTCCTTGTAGCGGGAATGGTCGGCGACGTCGAGACGAAGCGCGTAAACGAGGACGTTCACGTCAGTCAGCAGCATCGGGCCGCTCTAGCACGTCGAGAAGTGCCGCACCGTCGTCGAGGTCGACACCGGGTTGAAGCCCGCCCTTTCCGAAGGTCGGAAGGTCCAGTCGCGCCGCGGCCCGGCCGCGCTTCCTCGAAAGGGCGGCCCGCAGCGACTCCTCGATGACCGCTGTCAACGTGCGATTCGAGTCGATGGCCGCGCGTTTCGCACGGGCCAGCAGATCGTCAGGGAGATGGATTGTGGTTCGCATGCATCAGTATGACATTCGTATACATATTGATGCCAATGAACATTCGCGATCCAGTCTCGATCCTCCTCATCGACCTCTGAAAATTGATAGCAACGGAGTCTTCACCACGGTTCTATCAATCCGGACACTGGGCGTCCGGATTGTCGGGCCCTGTCCGACCTCGACGCGCTGGCGATTGTCGAATCGACCCGAACTCCCCAGATTCGGAGCCGGGCTCGAATTGTTTGGAATGGTGGACGGGTGCGACGAGCTGCGCACTATAATCCCGACATCTGATCAGGATTCTCAGGGAGCACCGCGATATGCACACGGTCCCGCGGCTGGTCGTTCTCGCCGCCCTCCTGTCGGCCGGCTCCACTGCCGCGCAGGCCCAGGTCCCCGACGGCGAATGGCATGCATTTGGCCGCGACGCCGCCAACACGAAGTACTCCCCGCTCGACCAGATCACGGCGGACAACTTCACCGACCTGCGTATCGCCTGGCGATGGGCATCGCTCTCGCAAGCGGTCGTCGCGGAGCACGAGCAGATTCGCCCCAGCGCCTTCATGTCGTCACCGCTGATGGCCGACGGTCTGGTCTACGTGAGTACCGCGCTGGGACAAGCGGCGGCGCTTGATGCGGGCACGGGTGACACCGTCTGGACCCACGACCCGCGTATCTACGACTACATGGACCGCCCGCCCAATATGGGCTGGCGTCACCGTGGACTCACCTACTGGAAGGACAGCGAGAGCGACGACGCGCGCATTTTCATGGCGAACCACGATCTCAAACTGGTCGCCCTGAACGCACGGACCGGCGCCGTCTACCCCGAGTTCGGCGAAAACGGA
>Ga0302133_10002471_pt1 | contig 11297 bp, 10 predicted proteins | sample CB9_331_MG_FD_203121 | JGI IMG/M metagenome (GOLD analysis project Ga0302133, IMG submission 203121) | Marine microbial communities from Western Arctic Ocean, Canada - CB9_33.1 | ecosystem: Environmental > Aquatic > Marine > Oceanic | place: Canada: Western Arctic Ocean | collected 2017-09-19 | reverse complement strand
AACCTTTCCGCACCGGAAAAAAACTTTGAGGCGCTTTGGGGCACATTCAATGAACGCTACGCGTTCTTCAAGGAACGCAAGGTCGACTGGCAGGCGCAGTACAAAAAATTCCGCCCGCGGGTGGATGCCAATACTACCGACAAGGAACTTTTCAAGACGATGTGCGACATGCTCGCACCACTCAAAGACGGCCACGTCACGCTTTGGGCGCGCCGACTGAAATTGCCGGAATATTGCCCCGAAGATTTGCCGCGCTTCACCCATGAATTCAACACCCGAAAACTCGAACGCCAATACAAAGTGATGGTGCAGGAAACGCTGACGGCAAATGGATTTGGCGAGCCCAAGACAGCCGGCAGAATCCTCTCCTACACGCACAATGAAAAATTCGGATACTTATTGATCCGCGAATTCGACAACGTAAACCGCCGCAAACTCGATGCCGCACTCGACGAAGCCCTCGGCGCCATGGACGGCATCGAAGGCCTCATCATCGACATCCGCCTTAACCCCGGCGGCACCACCGGCATCACCTATCGCATCGCTAATCGCTTTGCCGATAAACGCCGCATTGGCCATCACGAAAAAACCCGCAAAGCAAAAAACAAAGCCAAAGGCGGAAAAGAATTCGGCCCGCTGCGCACTTTTCATGTGCGCCCCCCCGCCGCGAATAAAAAGCAACGCACCTTCACCGGCCCCATTATACTGCTCACCCACGGCGCGTCCTACAGCGCCGCCGATCTGTTCGCAATGATCATGCTCGAGTTACCTCACGTAAAAATCATCGGGGAACCCACCAACGGAATTTTCTCAAACATGCTCGAGCGCAAACTCCCCAACGGCTGGAAATACACCCTCTCATTCCAAGTCAATTACACCGCCAAAATGGTATGCCTCGAAACCAAAGGCGTCCCCGTCCACGTGCAAGTCCTCAACAAACGCACCGACCTAAAAACCGGCATCGACCCCCTCGTCACCCAAGCGCTGGAAATGCTCACCGCAAAAAAAGTGCCGCAGCCCAAATAAATCAATCCGTCACCCGATGCGTTTTGTGGATGGCCGCCTGGGCGGTGCACTTGATTAGAATCTCGTCGATGCACACATGCGGCGGGCGCGTGGCCATCCACACCATCGCTTCGGCAATGTCCTCGGCCACCAATGGGTCGAGCCCCACGTATGGTTTGTCAGCCAATGCTTCATTGCCTTTAAAACGGACGATGGAAAACTCCGTCAACGCCAAGCCGGGGTCGAGCGTACCCACGCGCACGCCGGTGCCGTTGAGTTCCAGCCGCAACGTTTGTGTGATCGACTTCTCCGCCGCCTTCACGCCGCAATACACCGAGCCATATTCATATGCCACGCGGCCGGCGATGGAGCCGATATTGATGATCGTACTGCCGGGGTTCTCCACCATCAACGGCAGGCACGCACGCGTCACGCGCATGAGTCCCAGGAAATTCGACTGCACCATCGCCTCCCAATCCGCGTCCTTCCCGTCGGCCACCGTGTCCATCCCGTGTGCGCCACCGGCATTGTTCACCAGTACATCAAGCTTGGGCGTCAACGGTTTTAGCCAATCGACGAAAGCATTCACGCTCTCGGTGCAAGCCACGTCCAATTCATGAACATGCGCCGAGGCTGCACCGGCCTGTTCGCATTCGGCAGCGACTGATTCGAGCCGATCCACGCGCCGCGCGCCAAGGACGAGATGCGCCCCTTCGCGCGCAAAGTGCCGCGCGCCTTCCGCGCCAAACCCCGCCGAAGCGCCGGTGATTAAAATCCATTTACCCTTGAGAGAAGTGTTCATGCGTGGGCTTGTTGTACCTTCCCGACCGAAAGAGTCAAAACTTCTTCGTTTAGAATGATAACCAAACGTTTGCACCGTGCCGGGTCTGCGCTACCATTCACACATGCAACGCCTCGCCATACTATTATCTGTGTTCATCGGTGTCATTTATGTCTCTGCACAAGCCGTCGAGCGGCCGATTGCCACGTTTTCCATTGTTGCCTTTGACCCCGCCACCGGCGAATTGGGCGTGGCGGTGCAGAGTAAATTTTTCAGCGCGGGTTCGGTGGTGCCGTGGGCGAAGGCGGGGGTGGGCGCGGTGGCCACGCAATCGTGGGCGAATATTAAGTACGGCCCCGACGGGCTGGCGTTGCTAGCCAAAGGCAAATCACCGGCAGAGGTGGTGGAGGCGCTGACCAAGCCCGATGCGCGTCGTGATTTTCGGCAGCTCGGCATCGTGGATGCCAAAGGCCGCGCCGCCAGCTTCACGGGCAAACGCTGTATGGATTGGGCGGGGCACGTGACGGGCAAACATTTTGCCGCGCAGGGTAACATCCTTGCTAGCGAGGCGGTGGTGAAGGAGATGAGCGCCGCATTTGAGAAAGCACGCAAGACGCCCAAAACCGAACTGGCCGATTGGCTGGTCGCCGCACTCGAAGCCGCTCAAGCCGCCGGTGGCGACAAACGCGGACGGCAATCCGCCGCGCTGTTGGTGGTGCGCGAAAAGGGCGGCTACAGCGGCGCCAATGACCGCTACATCGACCTGCGCGTGGCCGATCACAAAACGCCCATTCAGGAACTCGGCCGCCTGCTCAAACTACACAAATCATTTTTTCGGGAACGACATTTGGCCCGGCCCAAGTAAACAATGGAATAGCCATTGCGCGAAGGTGACGCTTCTGCCAACCTTCGCCAATGAAACGCATCTTCCATTTCCTCACCCTCACCCTCATAGCATTCGCTACAAGTGCGGCGGAGAAACCCACGCTGTGCGTTGGCCATTATCATTCCGAAGCGGATGCCGTGAAACAACTCGCACGACTCGCGTCCACGCATTCCACCCTCGCCGAATGGAAAACCCGCGCGGCGGCCGTTCGGTTGCAAATTCTCACCGGCGCAAAGCTTAATCCGTTGCCCAAACGCACACCGCTCAAGGCCATCATCAAAAACAAACGCACCTACAACGGCTACACCGTGGAAGCCGCCGCCTTCGAAGCCCGACCCGGATTTTTTGTTTATGGAAATCTGTATCGGCCACTGGACAGAAAGGGGTTCAAAGGCAAACGCCCCGGCATTCTTTGTCCACACGGCCATGCGCGCGGCCCCGCTGGCGGTCGGTTGCGGCCGGATCAGCAACATCGCTGCGCCACACTCGCGCGCATGGGTGCGGTGGTGTTTTCGTATGACATGATCGGCTTCGGCGATTCGGAGCATCTCGGCTGGAGTCACAAACATCCGCAAGCGCTCACGCTGCAAACGTGGAGCAGCATTCGGGCGCTGGATTTTTTGGAGAGCCTGCCGGAAGTGAATGCGAAACACCTTGGCGTCACCGGCTGTTCCGGCGGCGGCACGCAGACATTTTTGCTAACAGCGATTGACACGCGCGTGGCGGTGAGTGTGCCGGTGGTAATGGTGTCCGCCCATTTCTTTGGCGGCTGCCATTGCGAGAGTGGGATGCCCATTCACAAAACCGCCAAGCTGGAAACCAACAACGCCGAGATCGCCGCACTCGCAGCGCCGCGCCCGTTGAAGCTCATTTCCGTGGGCGGCGATTGGACGAAAAATACGCCCAAAGTGGAGCACCCATTCATCCGCAACATTTACGAATATTACGGCGCGAAGGCCAAAGCGGCCAACACGCACTTCGCCAAGGAAGGCCACGGCTATCAACTTTCCAAGCGCCAAGCGATGTACCCCTTTATGGTGAAACACCTCGGCCTCGATGCCGAAGGCGTGCTCGATGCCAAAACCGGCGTGTACGACGAAAGCAAAAATACGCTCGAGAAAGTCGAAACGATGCGCACTTTTAATTCACCGAAGGAAATGCCCAAGCACGCGCTCAAGCCGGGCACCCGGGTTTCGTTCCGATAATGTTCAGCAAGGTTCAGGGAAGAACTGCAGTGCTGAAATCGTACGGGGCTGGTTTGGTGTGCTTCCCGCCGATGTATCGTTTCCAGGCAGCCAACCCAACCGGATCGGGCATATATTTTTCAGGACCCATCTCAGCAATGGTATTCAACTCCAAATGGCCATCCGCATAGATCACTGCGGATTTTCCACCGTGACGTAAAATGGAACCAAGTGTCGTTTCTGAATTGCCACGCTTTTTCGGGTTCCGGGGATTGGCCGGATTGTAACAACCACTGTCGCTCGTAAACTCAAAGCACGGAGCATCGCCATTACCATCCAGCATAGCTTCATAGCCGGATTGGAAAAAGATCGTCTTGGAGGGATTTGCATAACTGATGTCAACCTTACCAACACGACCGTACCGACCTTCATAATTTGCCGATTCATTATACCACCCGAGAATGCCGTTCATGCTCCAGTCCGTGAACGGATGCACCCCGTAAGAGCCATCCACATAATAGCGATCGGATCCCACGCTGGTGGGATCATTGAAAATTTTCTTGGCCTCTTCGTCACCCAAATATCCTTTGTAAAACCGACCCCAGTACCAGCGAAACGAATATTTCTCGCCGGTTTCCGGATTTGTTCTCACCGCACTGCTTGAGTAACGATCCGTCCAACTCCCCCCGTTCACGGACGGCGCACTACGACCCTCGTGATCGCTACGATAAGCTTCAACGGCGTTGGAAATTTGCTTCGCGTTAGATTGGCCTTTAATGGAGTTAGCCTTGGCCTTGGCTCTCGCAAGCACGGGCAGCAGCATAGAAGCCAAAATGCCAATAATCGCGATGACGACAAGTAATTCGATGAGGGTGAAACCGGTGGGTCTGGGTTGTTTAGTTTTCATATTCCGATAGTGTTGAGATTGTGGAAACAAATCCAAATAATGTAAGCAACTACTGTGCCACACTCACCCCTCCCAATAACAGGTGTTTCTTTAGAAATCCCTAATCCACGTTGCGTGGAAATGTCTCAAAATTGAGAAATAACACGCAAAATCAACTCAGTGAAGGATGCTATGAATCATAGTATCGCTCAGTGTTCGATGCGATACAGCGCTTGATCTGTGCGAAGGATGAGCGCGTTTCCATCCACGGCGGCGCTGGCCATGTGTTGGCCGTTGAGTTTATTTTTGGCAAGCACTTTAAAGGTTTTGCCGGCTTGAAGAACGGTGGTGATGCCTTCGCGACTGTGGAAATAAATTTTGCCGTTGGCGTGCAGCGGCGAGGCGCTGTAGTTGCCGCCGAGGCGTTCGCGAAAATGGACGTCGCCGGTGTGGGCGTTCAGGCAGGTGACAAGGCCACCGCTGTCGTCGACAAAATACAGCTCGTCGCCGACGAGGATGGGCGAGGGTTGCTTGGAAACGCCGCGGTTGTATTTCCACGCGATGTCTGGCTTGGCGGTGTTTTCATAACGCACGGCGAGGAGTTGCGGGCGCATAAAACTGGTACTTAGAAACAGCATGCCGTGGCCGGTGACGGGGCGGGGCACGACGGAAAAGCCGAGCATACCGTAGGGGACTTTCCATTGCTCGCGGCCGGTGGCGGGATCATAGCCATAGAGCCAATCGCTGGCGGGAGAAAAAAGGGTGTCGCGACCGTTGGCTTTAATGATAAGCGGGGTGCCGTAGGATTTTTTGAGCTGCGGATTTTTATTCATTTCGCCGGTACGAACGGTGCGCCATTTTTCGTGGCCGGTTTTTTTGTCGAGCGCCACCACGAATTGTTTATCGCTGCCGTCCATGTGGAAAATTAATAAATCCTTCCAAAGCACCGGCGTGCTGCCGGGGCCGTTCTCGTGGTTGACCCAAAGTTTTTCATTGCGCCACGCCACCTTGGCCGTCTTGGTATCAATGCACACGGTGCCGTACGAACCGAAGTGGCAATACACACGGCCGGCTTCGATGATGGGCGAAGGTGAAGCGTAGCTGTTGAGCTTGTGAACCCATTGCGGCTGTTTTTTTGTGATGACCTCAAAATTGTGAAGCAGCTTGCCGGTGCGTTTATCGACACACACGACGTGCAGTCGCACATTGCTAAGGACTTTCACCGGGACGCCGCCAGTGTTTTTCTTGAGGCGCTCGGCGGCTTCCGCCTTGGTCGCGGGCGTCTCGAAGGCAGTGGTCATCCAAATCTGGTTGCCCTCAATCACGGGTGACGACCAACCTTTGCCCGGGATGGGCGTGCGCCACTTGACGTTTTTCGTTTCGCTCCATTCGGTGGGGAGCTTGGCGTTCGAGTGCCCTTGCCCTGTGGGGCCGCGCCACTGGTTCCAATCAGCTTGGGCGGTAAAGGCGAAGGCGGTGAGAATTAGGATTGTTTTTTTCATTTTCTGTTAATCGGGGCAACGGACTTTCAAGTTCGTCCCTCCAGTAAAAAATTTGGGCGTCATCGTGCTGCGCAGCACATTGGAGGGACGCGCTTGCGGGTCCGTTCGTTCAACTTTATTTCGCTGCACTGCGGCGAACGATGTATTGGCGGATGAGTGGGATTTTGGTTTTTGTGGTGAGCTTCAATGCGCGGGCTTTGTCGGCGGGGACGAGTGGCTCGATGCCGTACCAGTAAAGGAGTGGGAGGTTGTGGTCGTCTTTGTCCGCCTCGTGCGCGACGAGGGCCTCGGCGAGTTCCCAGCGTTGGGCGAGTGGGAGGCGCTGTAGCGCGCTGGCCAGATAGAGGCGGACGAATTTGGATTCATCGGTCTTGGCCATTTTCACAAGTTGATCGAGGATGAGCTTATTTGTTTTCTTTTTTTCCAACGCGCATTGGATGGCCCAGCCGCGAAGCGTTTCGTCGTCGTCGGCCATTAGCTTGAGCAGTACCTGCGAGTTGAGGCCGAACATCGCGTGCATCGCCAGCATCGCGCGCAGGCGGTGGGTGGGGCTGGCCTTGGGGTTGAGGTAAATTTTACTGAGCAAGCCGGGCGTCTCAGCGGCGGTGGCGGAGATGCCTTCGTCGGGGCCTTGATGGCGCGAGGCTTCGGCGCGTTCCTGCAAAAGGCGGCGGGCGTGATCGGCGTACCAATCGTTTTTGTGATTTAATAAATCCACCAACTTGCTGTCGTTGAGTTGAGCGAGGTTAAGATTTTTTACGGGCTTGCAGTTGGTATGCGACACGCGATAGATGCGGCCGGTGCCTTTCTGGTGGACGATGCGGCCGCAGATGTCGGCGTCGTTCCAATCGATGACCCACAGCGCGCCCGCGGGGCCGGTGTCGAGATTGAAGCCGAGGAAATGCTGGTCATGCGCGAGCATAAAATCGCCGCCGTGCGTGCCGGCAAAGCCCGAGCCGCGCCGCTGGAGGTTGTCCACGTACAGCATGTGATGGTGGATGTTGCCCATGAACGCTTGCCCGTGATATTGCTTCGGGAACGCGCCGCCGTTGTAAATTTGGCAGCCTCCGTGGGCGAAACCGCCTTTTCGCTGGCGGGTGTTCTTTTCGGAGAACGCGCCGTTCGCATAAAAATACGCGAGGCCGCCTTCGTGTTTGCGACCGCCGTAATTTTGGTGCACGTGGTCGGCGATGGTTTTGATGTCGTTGTAAATGTGTGGATTAAAATGCCGACCGCCTTGGCGATGATAGCGCCCACCCTGCACCATGTGCCACAGATGCGGGATGACGCAGGCGGTGATGAAGGCCTGGCCGCGGCTGTCGAAATCGAGCCCCCACGGATTACTGGTGCCCCACGCGAAGACCTCGAAATTTTTCTTGGTGGGATGATAGCGCCACACGCCGGCGTTAAGCGGCACGCGGTCTTTTTCAGGCGTGCCGGGCGCGCCTACTTTGCTGTGGGTGAACACGCCGTGGCAGCCGTACAACCAGCCGTCCGGCCCCCACACAAAACTGTTCAGCGTCTCGTGCCGGTCCTGCCGGCCCCAGCCATCGAGCACCGCAATGGGGTCGCCATCGGGCACGTCGTCGCCGTTCTTGTCCGGGATGAAAAGCAGATTGGGAGGCGAGCCGACCCACACGCCGCCGAAACCCACTTGCAGGCCGGTCGGGAAAAATATCTTATCGATGAACACCTTCCGCTTGTCGAACCGCCCATCGCCGTTGGTGTCCTCCAAAATGATAATGCGCCCCTTGGGGCCTTGCTTGAACGTGTCGCTGCCACGTGATTCGTAGTTCAGGTTTTCACAAACCCAAACCCGCCCGCGGTCATCAAAACAAAACGCAAAGGGCTGCACCACATCCGGCTCGGCGGCGAATTGCGTGACCGAAAACCCTTTTGGCAATTTCATCCGCGCCACCGCTTGATCCGGCGTGTACGAAGGTTTTTTCTGGGCGAAAGCCGTGAACGAAACGGCGAGGGACATTAGAATCCAAAAAGTTGATTTCATGCGTGGAAAAAGTTTCAAGGATCAATTCACAATAATCAAGGAATCAATTTTCAAATCGACTCGCGGAATGAATGAGAGCAATTTGGTCGGATGAGCGACGGCAACAACGAACGGTTGGTAAAGATTGAATCCGCATTGGCGCACTTGGAGCAGTTGACGGAGTCATTGAATGGAACGGTGATCGACCAAGCCAAATCGCTCCGGCGGCTCACGCAGCAAATAGAACAGATTCAAGAACGTGCAGCGGCGGAGGACATGAAAGCGGCGAAGGACAATATCACCAAGCCGCCACATCACGGGGGATGATTCACTCATCCAACCGCCCGTCGCGCGGGCCGGAGTCGAAGAGGACGGTTCCCATTTTGGGCAAACGGCGCGGGTGAATGACATTCCACGGGCCGAACCGGTTGGCTTCGCGCCCCCAACTCCATGAGGCGAGTTCGCTGCAATACCAGCGGTTGGTGCTGGGTAAACCGATGAGCCCGGCGAAGTCATATTTTTTATCCAACTCACCCCGCGCCTTGGCAAGGGCTTCGCGACCGGCTTCGGGCGTCCAACCTTCCGGTTGCACGAGCACGACTCGATGCGACATATCGACAAAATTCGCGAGGCTATTGGTCACGTTTCCATTCCACAACGACTCGATAACCACACCGTTTTCCGCATCCAAAATCCCCACATGCGAAAGCGCGCTGCACGTGGTAATCGCCACAACGTCGTCGCCCGTACGATAGCCACGATTCACTAGCCACATCCCATCGCCCCCGCGAGTTTCAATGATCCGCTGCCACGTCCGCACTTCGGCCTCGTACTCCGGCCCCGATTTTTTGAGGAACCCTTGAAAACCAACGCAGCCACTAAAAATAATGCCGGCGATCAATCCAACCCCTACCGAGTAAAGCCGACTCATTTTCTTGGTGCTTATTTCTGCTCCACAATCCACACGTTGCGGAACTGCAGCGGGTTGCCGTGGCCCTGCAGCTTGATGGGGCCGGGAGTGCCTTCGGGGGCGCGGCGAGCGCCGCCGGTCTTGCCGTTGATTTCTAAATTCTTGTGGACCACCACGCCATTGTGCTTGAGCGTCATGCGGGGGCTGCTGATTTTTTTGCCGTCCTTGACGACCGCGTTGGTGAACTCCACGTCGTAGGTCTGCCATTGGAGCGGCGGCAGGCACATGTTCACGATAGGGTCGGCCTTGGTGTAAACGCCGCCGCACTCGTTGTTGAGTCCCTCGAGCCCGAAGGAGTCAAGAATCTGCACCTCGTAATGATCCACCTGATAAAACCCGCTGTTGCCACGACCCTGTCCGCGCGCGGCGGGCTTGAAGGGCAACAGGAATTCCACGTGCATCGTGTAGTTTTGAAAACTGCGTTTCGTCTTGATGTCGCGCCCGTCGGTGTTCAGCAGCTTCGTCTTCGCATCCGCTCGACCGCCCAGCCATTCGCCCTTGCCCGAGCCGTCGAAGAGTACAATCGCGCCCTTGGGCGGCCGGGTCCCCATCGTCGGACTCTTACGCTCGACGCGTTTCAGCTCAAATGTTTTTTTACCGTGCTTGCCGGTCATCTTACCATTTTCAATGGTCGCCGAACTCCCTTCTTTTTGGCCCTTGGGGGGGAATTGGCCGGTTGCACTGAACTCACTGGCTTTGCCTCCAAGATAACGTCGCTTACCAGTAGCCGAGGCAAACACCGCCTTTTTGCCATCCAGTTTGCCGGCGAGGACAGAGCGTTCGTCACCCCGTTCCCAATCCGCGCCGGGCAGTCCCAGCGGATACAGCACGGCCTGAAATTCGCCATTTCCCAGCGCGATCACCTGCGCACCAAAATCGCATCCACAGGAAAGTTCCCCGAGATACTCACCCTGGATTTGAAAATCGATGGGCAACGTCTTGTCCTTGGCATCCGTCCACAAACCATTGGCTGCAGTTGCGTTCAGGCTTAAAATTATTCCGAGAGTCAGTAGTGTCTTTTTCATAATATGGGTTGCCGGTAGGGTAATGGATTGGTGGGATTTGGCAAGGCTGAGGAAAGCATTAGGATTCAATTATCCGCTATGCGTTTTCCAGTGATTCATGTATGTAACGCATCAGGTGATCCAAGCGTTCTTGTTCGATGCCTTCCAAACCGTCGGATTCCGTAAAGCCCTAGAACAACGGCCCGGCTGACGATTTCAAATATAACTGGTCGGTTGCCTATTTCTCAATTGTCAGACCTGTATTTCCCCTGAAAACGAGGGATTTGATGTTCGTTGAGTTCGATTCCAAAAACACATCCCACTCTTTTCCGCACTATCCCAATTGGAATCTGTGGGTCCCTGGAATTACTGAAATTGGGTTCAGAGAAGTTCAGAGAATTAGCCGTGGATACAACTGTGTAATCTGTGTCGAGATATGCGAGATCTCCCGGGAGACTTGGGTCTCAATGTGATTGATGAGTTACCTGAGATGATTGGGTGGGTGAAGGGGTTATTTGATTTTTTTATAGGTAAATTGAGCTTCTTTGGGGGTGTCTTTCTGTTTCCCGTCTATCATTTCTCCAATTTCAGTAAGGCTACCGTCGGCATTGATTTGGTTAATGTTTACAACCATGCCGACTTCGGGATCATTAGTAGTTATGTGAATCTTATTGTTTGTTACTTTCCATTTACCCTCCTCAACACTCTCTCCATTCTCATACACTCCATCCTTTAGTAAGCCGAACTTAACAGTCTCATCATCTTCCCTTCCTTCGTAGATACCAGTGGCCTTGTCTTCGGGAGGTATAAGTAAATCTGTAAAAAAAGCCATGAATAGGATAGCGCCCGACAATATCGATGAAATATGAAGTAAAGAATACTCCAATCCAAATTCAAACTGAGGATGGATCGATGTATGCAAATGCCATACCACAACTGAAACCAAGTGGACCCACGCTGCCCATTTTTTAAACATGAGAAGTCCAATTAGGGAAACCGGTATCAATATAAATGAAATCACACCGGTTGCTAACCAGACTTCCTCCGGCAAAATGCGATCGTAAACCATAGTGACTAAAGGGCGCTCGCTTT
>Ga0302133_10002452_pt1 | contig 11350 bp, 9 predicted proteins | sample CB9_331_MG_FD_203121 | JGI IMG/M metagenome (GOLD analysis project Ga0302133, IMG submission 203121) | Marine microbial communities from Western Arctic Ocean, Canada - CB9_33.1 | ecosystem: Environmental > Aquatic > Marine > Oceanic | place: Canada: Western Arctic Ocean | collected 2017-09-19 | reverse complement strand
GGTTTCTTTGCTGACACAAACGCTCGGGCTCTTGTGCGTGCTTGCCGCGACGGTCTTCGCCACGACGACGGCGCGTCGCTGGCAGGATATCGCCGGCCTCCTGGCCGGGTTCGTGTCGGCGACGCTCTGGCTGCGGCCAGAGCCCGCGGTGGTGGGCACGCTGACGGCTGTGGTGGCGCTGATCCAGCTGCTCCGACCAGGGTGGCGCACGGCCGGCTCGGCCGGTGCCGGTGTGCTGGCCGGGTTGTGGGCGCTCTGGTTGCAAGGGCTGGGCTGGCCGCTGGCTCCCGCGTTGATGGTCAGCGCCGCCTTGCCTGTGGCGGCCGCCTGGTTGAGTCTGAACCGACCGTCGTTCGCTCCGGTCCGGGTCAGAGAAGAGGCGCTGTTCGCCGTCGGCGCGTTGGGGGTGGTTGTCGCGGCCGGTCCGTTGGTCACCACGGGCTGGGGGTCAGCCGCGGCGTTGAACCTGCCGTCGTCAGCGAGTGCGACCGGGCCGGTCGCGCCGGCGCCGTGGCTGTTCGTCGCCGGGGCGGGGGTCATGCTGCTTGGCGGTGTCCATTCGCTCTGGAGGCGCCGGTGAGCCCGCTGGGATTCCTCGAGAACGGGCTCTTCGCGTTGAGCCAGGTGCTGCGGCTACCGGTCATCGCGTTGTTGTGGGTCTGCGTGGGGTCGGCCGTGTTCATGGCGGGTGGGTCGGTGCTGGAGTATCTGGCGCGCCGGCGTGAGCGCCACGGCTTCGCGCTGAAGAACTGGATGCAGACGGGCACCGTGCTCGGTGCGGAACAGACGCGGCTCGACGAACTCCCGCCGCCGCTCAAAGCCCTGCTGCGCGAGGTGACCGCGGAGCGGGAGCGGGGGAGCTTTCGATACGGCGGTCTGGAGCACGTGGTACTCGAGCGTGAAGAAGTGGCGCGACGTACACTGACCGGGTCCCGCTTGCTGGTGCGAGTGGGGCCGAGTCTGGGGTTGCTCGGCACGTTGATTCCGATGGGCACCGCCCTGGCGTCGCTGACCGCCGGCAACCTCGAGGCGATGGCCGGGCAGATGGTCGTCGCATTCACCACCACGATCGTCGGGCTGGCTGCCGGTACGGTCGGCTTCGTCGTCCAGATGGTGCGTCACGGCTGGGTCAACGAAACGATCCGCGAGGAGCGCTTCCTCGCCGAACGGATCGCCGGTGAGCTGGCTGGCGAGCGACCGCAAGAGGGATAATATGGCGCGCTTCCTTCATCTCCCGTCTCCGGACGAGGGGGTCGACGAAGACCCGCTGGCCGGGGTGGCGAATCTCTTCGATGTGTCGGTGGTCTTCATCGTGGGGCTGATGATCACCTTGTTCTCGGTGTACCGCATCGGCGACCTCGTCGACCCGAACAGCGACGTCACGCTGGTGAAGACCACCGCCGACGGCGTGAGCGAGATCATCATCAAGCAGGGCACCGAGATCACGGCGTACGAGCTCACCGGCGAAACGATGGAGGGCGACGGCGAGCGGCTTGGCACCGCCTATCGCCTGGCCAACGGTCAGGTCATCTATGTACCGGATTAAGTCGCTCTGGGCCGCGTTCGTGCTGCTTGCGCTTCTGGCCGCCCCGGCCACGGCGCAGCCGGTGCGCCTTGCCTATCTGTTCTCCGACGGCAACCTGCCCGGAGTCCTGCAAGCCTTCAAGGCGCTCCTCGAGGAGCGACCCGAGCTTCGGGGCCAGGTCACGCTGAGCTTCCTGACCGAGTCGATGTTCGATGACGTGGCGCCGGAGGAGATCACCGGGGCGGACGTGCTCGTGTTCGACATCATGAACCAGCAGATGCTCGACCGGTTCAACACGACCCATGAGGTCGATGTCATGGCCGAGGTGGGCAGTCGCGGGATGGTGCTGGCCGTCGGTGAAGGCCTGATGCCGAGGGAGCACTACATCGAGCAGGGGGCGGTCTGGGACGAGCGCGCGCGCGCCTTCTGGGCGAACTGGGGTTTCGGGAACCAGCTGGGGCTGCTGAAGCAGACCCTCAGCTTCGCCGGCGTGCGTGACGTGACGGTGCCGGACCCGCAGCCAAGCCTGGAGGCCGGCTACTACTACCCGGACGGCGGCGCCGGGCGAGTGTTCCCGACCTGGGACGAGTTCGAGCGGTTCCGCACGGCGGCTGGCGAGAGCCGCCCCGGGGCGGTGCGTGTCGCCGTCGGGTTCTACAAGTCGACCTACTACGCGGGCGACACCACGTTGCTCGATGCCGTCATCGCCGAGATCGAACGGCAGGGCGCCGAGGCGGTTCCGGTCTTCGGCTACCCGAGCGCCCAGGCGTTCGAGGCGCTGCTGCTCGACGTCGGCGGGCGGCCCCGTGTCGACGCCGCGCTGGCGTTCCTGTTCAGGTTCGCCGACTTCGAGGCCACCAAGACGCTCGCGCAGCTCGATATTCCGATCGTCAGCATGGTGAGCCTGTACGGGCGGAGCGAAGCCGAGTGGCGCGAGTCCGCGATGGGCCTCTCGATGTTCGAGGGCACGTTTCAGGTGGCGGTGCCCGAGCTCGCCGGCCTGGTGGCCCCGACGGTGGTGGGGAGCCAGGAGCGCGTCTACGACGCCGAGACCGGACTCACGATCGTCGAGCGGCGGCCGATCGCGTCTCGAGTCACGATGGCTGTCCTGCGCGCCATCAAGTACGGACGACTCAGGACGACGCCGAACCCGAACAAGCGACTGGCGCTGCTCTACTACAACTATCCACCCGGCAAGGCGGGCATCGGGGCGAGCTATCTGAACGTCGCCGACTCGTTGTCCGGCGTCTTGCGACGTCTTCATGCGGAAGGGTACGACCTGGGCGAGGTCGACCCCGCGACCGACCTGACCAGCGAACGGCTACTCGAGGCGATCACGACGGGTGGTCGCAACGTGGGCGGCTATGCGCCGGGCGAGCTCGACGAAATGCTGGTCGCTGGTGACGCCGATCTGGTGAGCCTGGCCGACTATACGGAGTGGCTGAACGGCTTTGCCCCGACGCTGCGCGAGAAGGTGCTGGCCGACTGGGGGGCGCCCGCCGACACGACGCTGATGGCGACGCCGGGGCCCGACGGTCCGTCGTTCGTGATCCCGCTCGTCCGGTTCGGCAACATCGTGCTGCTGCCGCAGCCGGCGCGTGGGTGGGGCGAGGACGCCGAAAAGCTGTATCACGCGAAGGACCTGGCACCACACCATCAGTACATGGCGACCTACGCCTGGCTGCGTCACCGGTTCGATGCCGATGCGGTGCTGCACTTCGGCACACACGGCACACTCGAGTGGCTCGACGGGAAGGCAATCGGGTTGTCCGAGGAGGACGCCTCTGACGCGTTGATGGCCGGCTTGCCGGACATCTACATCTACAACGTCGACGTCGTCGGCGAGGGGCTGGTCGCGCGGCGTCGCGGCATGGCCACCCTGGTCGACCACATGGTGCCGCCGTTCACACCTGGCGGGCTGCTCCCAGAGCTGGCGGCGCTGAGCGAGAGCGTCAGCGACTACCACAACAACCTGCACAAGAACGAAGCGCTGGCCAACGCCTACGCGCGGCAGATCCGCGAGCAGGCGACCGCGCTTGGCATCGTCAAGGACCTGGGCCTCGACCTCGGCACCACGGGTGAGATCGACCACGACGCGATGCATGAGGTCGAGGAGTATCTGCTCGAGTTGCGTGGGCAATACATTCCGTACGGGATGCACGCGTTCGGTCGGACGCCGGAGCCCGAGATGCGTGCGAGCACCGTCGAGGCGATCGTCGCGGTCGACCGCGACCTGTTACCCAACGATGCCGAGGTGTTGGCCGCCGACATGGAGCGCCGCATCCTCGCGTCGGGGCCCCGAGAGCTCGACTCGCTCGTGCGGGCGCTGGCGGGCGGCTATGTCCCCGGTGGCGGCGGTGGAGAGCCGATCCGGAACCCGGATGCCTACCCGACCGGGAAGAACTTCTACGGGATAGACCCCGACAAGGTGCCGAAACCGGCCGCCTGGGAGATGGGCGTCTATCTGGCCGACCAGATGCTCAAGGACCACCTCGAGGAGCACGGTGCGTACCCCGAGAAGGTGTCGTTCGTCATCTGGGGTGATGAGACGATGCGGCACGAGGGGATCCTCGAGTCGCAGATCTTCCACCTGCTCGGCACACGACCGGTGTGGGACGCACGCGGCAAGGTGGTCGATGTCGAAGTGGTGCCGCAGCGTCAGCTCGGGCGCCCGCGGGTCGATATCGTCATCGCCTCGGCCGCCGAGGGCATGTTTCACAACGTGACGCTGCTCATGGACCGGGCGGTCCAGTTGGTCAAGATGATCGAGGAGGCGGACAACTATGTGCGCCGGCACTACCTCAGCACACGGGCGACGTTGATCGAGCGTGGCTACGACGAGGACGAGGCCGACCGCCGCGCCGGTGTTCGGATCTTCGACGAGCCGCCCGGGACGTTCAACCTGAACACGTCCGGCATCGCCGCCGCGAGCGGCACCTGGGACAGCGATGCCGGTATGGCCAACGAGTACCTGACGAAGATGGGGCACGGGTTCGGCAACGGGTTCTGGGGCGAGCCAATGGAAGACGTCTTCCGGATGGCCCTGGCCGGCACCGAGAAGGTGGTCCACTCGAGCTCGACCACCCTTTACGGCGCGCTCGACAACGACGACTTCTTCATGTACATGGGCGGGCTGGCCGCCGCCGTGCGGAGTATCGATGGCGAGAGCCCCGAGATGGTCGTGACGAACACCCGCGACCCGGGGCGCCCGGAGATGACGCCGATTGACCGGTTCATCGGCACCGAGTTTCGTTCCCGCTACGTCAACCCCACCTGGATCGAGGGCATGCAGCGTGAGGGCTACGCGGGGGCGGGTGAGATGCGCGCCTTCGTCGAGTATCTCTGGGGATGGGACGCGACGGTCAGCGAAGTGGTCGATGACGCGATGTGGCAGGAGACGTTCGCGGTCTACGTCGAAGACAAACACGACCTCGGGATGGACGAGTTCTTCGACACCAGCTCCCCCTTCGCGTTCCAGGATATGACCGCGCGGATGGTGGAGACCATCCGCAAAGGCTACTGGGACGCGGATGACGCGACCCGGGCGCGGCTGCTCACCGAGTATGTCGACAGCGTCGTGACGCATGGCGTCGGGTGCGCCGAGCATACCTGCGGGAATGCGCGTTTGCTGGAGTACGTGCTCGAGGCGGGTGCGGAGTCGGGTGTACCGGTTCCGGCGCTCGACCAGTTCCGCGGGGCGATGGAAGAGGCGATCGGGACCGACATCGAGAGCGCGGCTCGGGCCATGGAGGCGTTTGTCCGCCGGAACGAGGCGGCACCGTCGATCACCGAGACCCTCGAAGGCTACCGCATGGACGAGCGTCGCGAGACGACCCCGGCCCCCACCGCGCCGCGACAGACCGCGGGCGCGGGCCCCTGGGACGCGGTGTGGGTCGGTATGCCGGTGGTCGGTCTGCTGCTCGTCTGGCGGCTCAGGCGACGTCGCGGATGACCGCGGGCCACCGTGCCGCGTTCGTGTGGGCGCTGTTGGGCCTCAGCGCCTGCGTACACCCGGGTGTGGTGCCGTCCGGCACCCGGACCTCGCAGATCGGACGGACCACCCAGATCAGCCAGAGCGGGCGGGGAGCCTACGAGGTCAGCCTCGCGGTGGGTGCGTCACGCATCGCGGCCGCCTGGTACGACACCCGCGATGGCAATCCTGAAATCTACCTCCGTCTCCTCGACCCCGAGGGGCGTCCGGCCGGCGCGGAGCATCGGCTGACCGACGATTTGTTGCTCTCGTACGAAGCGGACATCGACCTGATCGGGGGTGAGGTGGTCGTGGCCTGGTACGACCGGGCGCCGGACGGGCGGCTCCGGGCGCAGGTCGGGCGCTGGACCGTCGATGGGACACGACGCTGGGTGCGGCCGTTGTCCGCGCACACCGGCGATGCTCGGAATCCGCAGGTCGTCGTCGATGGCGACAGGATGTTTTGCGTCTGGATCGAGGCGGATCAGGCCGGTCAGGTTGCGGTCTGGGCACGATGGTTGGACGGGGCTGGCGAACCGGTCACCTCACCCGAGCGTCTCGCGCCGGCGGGCGACACCACCTGGAATCTCAACGCCACGCTGGATGATGACGGAGAGGCGTGGGTTGTGTTCGACGCCGCGGTCGACACACGTGCCGACGAGCTCTTCCTGGTGCGCACCACACCCGGACACCGCGAGGTGGCGCGACTGACCGCCGATGACGGGTTCGCCTCCAAGTATCCCGATCTGGCTCTGGCCGGCGACCGGGCCGCGCTGACCTGGTTCGACGAGCGAGACGGCAACCAGGAGATCTACCTGTTCGCCGCCCCGAGCGCTGGGCTGGAGGCCGGCGTCGAAGCGGCGCTGCACCGGGTGACGGATACGCCGGGGGACTCGTTCGGCGCCTATGTCGCCTGGAACGAACGGCGCGTGGGTGTCGCCTGGTCGGATGCGCAAGACAGCCAGTCTGAGGTGTATTTCCAGTCGTTCGATCCCGATGGTCGTCCGCTCGAATCGCCGCGGAGGCTCACCAACAACACGACGGCCTCGCTGATCCCCGCGGTTGAACCCTGGGGTGACGGGTTCGTGCTTGCGTGGAACGAGGACGTGGTCGCGGAGCGCGGCAACCACGAAGCGGGCGGGCGCTCGGAGATCGTGTTCATCTACGTCGAGTAGGCTTGTCGCCGTGTCTGACCAACGGACGCTCTGGCGCCGTGTCCTCATCTATACCCACCGCTGTCTGGGCATCGCCTTCAGCCTCCTCTTCGTCGCCTGGTTCGGGTCTGGCATCGTGCTGATGTATGTCGGCATGCCCGAGCTGGATGCCGCGGAGCGGCTGACCCGTTTGCCACCGCTCGATCTCTCGGCGGCGCGGACGGACGTGAGCGAGGCGGCCGTGCGGATAGGCGTGGCGCCAGGACGGATCCTGATCGGGATGCAGGCTGACCGGCCCGTCTACCGGTTCAGCGGAGCCGGTGGGTGGACCACCGTCTACGCTGACACGGGAGAGGTGCTCGAGCGGCTCACTCCAGACACGGCGACGGCGGTCGCGCGCCGGTTCGCGCCCGAGCACGCGGAGACGATACGGTACGACGCCCGACTGACCGAACCGGACCAGTGGACGCTGCAGAGTCGCGTGTTCTTCCCTCTGCATCGGGTGGCGCTCGGTGACCCGGCTGGCACCGTGGTCTACGTGTCCGAGCGGACCGGCGAGGCGGTCATGAAGACCACCGCGCCGGCACGCCGCTGGGCCTATGCCGGCGCCGTGCTGCACTGGCTGTATTTCACGCCACTCCGGTCGCGATCGGCGCTCTGGCTCGACCTGGTGATCTGGTTGTCGATCGTCGGGTGCATCCTGTGCCTGTCAGGTCTGCTGCGGGGCATCTGGCGGGTGGCGGTCTCGCACACCTATCGTCTCCGTGCGGGGCGGTCGCACTCGCCGTACGCCGGCCTGATGAAGTGGCATCACTACACCGGTCTGGTGTTCGGCGTGTTCACGTTCACGTGGGTGTTCAGTGGTGGGCTGTCGATGGAGCCGTGGAACTGGCACCCCGGAACCGGACCGACCCGGCAGCAGCGCGAAGTGGTCACCGGGGGGGCGCTGCGGCTCGGGCCGCTGACGACGGAGCGGCTGCGTGCCGGCGCCGAGGCGATCGCGCCGGTGTTTGCGCCCAAGGAGCTCGAGGTCGTGCAATTTCTTGGCGAGCCGTATCTGCTGGCGGTCAATGCCCGACGCCTCAGCACCGGGTCGTCGTCGGTGCCCACCACGCTCGCCACCGCGCTGACCGACCCGTTCGAACAGCAACTGGTCTCGGTCGAGCGTCCCGACCTGGGGGTGTTCGCCCGGTTCGACGACGCACTGTTCGACGAGGTGACGCGCGCCGCGATGCCTGGCGCCACGGTCGTCGACGCGACCTGGCTTCGCCGGTATGACTCGTACTACTACGACCGGAGCCGGTTGCGTCGTCTGCCAGTGCTTCGAGTGCGATATGACGACCCGGTGGAAACCTGGCTCTACTTCGACCCGCATAGGGGGGTGATCGCCCGCAAAGAGGAACGGTTGACTCGGCTCAATCGCTGGCTCTATCACGGGCTACACAGCCTCGACGTTCCGTTCCTGTATGACCGCCGCCCGCTGTGGGACATCGTGGTCATCCTGCTCAGTCTTGGAGGCCTCGCCGTCAGCGTGACCTCGATCACGCGGAGGTGGCGGCGGCTCCGGCGCCAGACCCGGTGGCTGGCTGGGCCTCGCGGCGCGGCCGGCGCGTGACCCCGTTCTTGACGAGACGCTGGCCACGGAGGTACACTCCGCGCCACCTCGGTATGGCGCTGTTTCTTGATGACGGCCGGTGACCGGTCCGTCGGTGTCTACGCTGGCAAGGTGGTTCTGCGACCGTGTTGCAGATAGGGAGGGTGGTTGCACCCTGGTATGCCGTGTCGGCGTGACACGGTGGGTGCATGTGGTCCATCGGACGGAGGTTGATATGCGAGTCCTTGGTGTGTTGGTCGTGCTGTTGTCCATGACTGCCGTGACCACGGCGCAGGCCCCGGCCGCCGAGCCGGTCGGCAATCTCGCCCTGGTCATGCGATCGATTCTGTTCCCCAACTCGAACATTCTCTTCGACACGCAGTCGCGGGATCCGGATGCACCGATCGAAGCGAACGACGATGGTACGGTGACCGCCACCTTCTCGAGTATCTACACCGGATGGGGGCTGGTCGAGGCCGCGTCGGTCGCGCTCGCCGAGTCTGCCCAGCTCATCATGATGCCGGGGCGGCTCTGTCAAAACGGGAAGCCGGTGCCGATCGGGAACGCCGATTTTCAGCAGTACGCGCAGGAACTGGTGACCGCCGGAGCCAAGGCCTACGAGATCGCCCAGACAAAGAATCTCGAACAGATGATCGAGGTCACCAACGATGTGGCGGGCGCCTGCGAGAACTGTCACACAGCCTACCGCAGATATCCTGAAACGGAACGGTGTTCCGCGCCCTGATCGGGGTCGCGCGGACACACACATAGGAGTTCCGACGCATGCTGCGTAGTCTGTTCGAGTGGGTTGACGCGATGCCGAGTAGCATCGCGATGCGGGAGTCGCTGAACGCCTATCCGATCATGCTGACCCTGCATGTGGTCAGCATGGGGCTGGTCGCCGGTATCGTCATCTACTGGGACATGCGGCTGGCCGGCATCGCGCTCAAACGTGTGCCGGTGTCGAAGATCCAGGACCGGCTGCTGTTTTCTGGGTGGGCAGTCCTCGGAGTCGTGCTCAGCGTGGGCAGCGGCCTGTTCATGCTCTACAGCCAGCCGATGCGCTACTATCCCAACTTCTATTTCTGGATCAAGAACCTGTTTCTGCTGCTGGCCGCGGTCAATGCGATTTACTTCCACCAGACGGTCGGCAAGTCGCTGGACAAGTGGGAGAACGACCCGGTGACGCCGTTCAAGGCCAGAATGGCCGGGGTGGCGTCGCTCGCGCTGTGGGCTGGGGTCATCGCAACCGGCCGCATGATCGCCTATAGCGGTCTCGTGCCGCAGTGGTGGATCGATTTAGGGTTGGGAACATAAGGGCTGGGATAAGGACAAAATGCTGCAAGGTTTCTTCGAGTGGATGCAGGGCCTAGCCTTCAGTGCTTTCTTCCTGGAGACCGTCTGGCCGACACCGATCATCCAATGTATTCACCTGGTGTCGGTGGCGGTGTTCGCGGGCGCCGTGCTGGTGGTCGATCTTCGACTGCTTGGGCGGGGGCTGACAGAGACGCCGCTCGCGCAGCTGGCGCGCGCCGCCGAGCCGTGGCTCTACGGGAGTTTTGCGATGCTCGTGGTGACCGGCGTGCCCCAGATGGCATCGACGGCCTTGAAGCAGTACTATAGCCCGTTCTTCTGGTGGAAAATGGAGGCACTTCTGGTCGGTGTCATCCTGACCGTGACGGTGCGTCGCTGGCTCACCTCGAAAGAGGAAGGCCAGCTGGGGCCGGTCTGGCCCAAAGTGGTGGGAGTGACCTCGATCGCACTCTGGACGAGTGTGGCGACCGGCGCACGACTGATCGGACTGATGGGGTGAGTTGTGTAACCGTGGTTACCGTTGGGCACGGGGCTCGCGGATGGTGTTGGTATTCGGCACACGCAGGGGCGTGGGGGGACAGAGCAGATGAGAAATCGGTTTAGAACCATGATGACCGCTTGTGTAGCGGCTGCGGTCATGGCGATCGGGTTGTCGGTCGCCGTCGCTCCAGTCGAAGGGCAGCAGGGCTATCTCGCGCCGCGGACCGCCGATGGCAAGCCTGACCTCAATGGGATCTGGCAGGCGCTGGGTAGCGCCCATAACGACGTCGAGCCGCACGCAGCGCGGTTCGGACCCGTTGTCGAGATGGCCGCCCTGGGCGCGATTCCCGGCGGGTTGGGCATCGTCGAAGGCGGGGAGATTCCGTATCGGCCGGAGGCGCGGGCAAAGCAGCAGGAGAACCTGCAGTTCTGGCTCGAGCGTGACCCGGCCGTGAAGTGCTACATGCCGGGTGTGCCACGGGCCACCTACATGCCGTATCCGTTCCAGCTGGTGCAGACACCCGAGTACGCGCTGCTGGCCTATGAGTTCGCCAGCGCCAGCCGCATCGTCTACATGGACCGGCCAGATTTCGTGGCGCCGGTCGACTCCTGGATGGGACACAACATCGGCCGGTGGGAAGGCGAGACGCTGGTCATCGATGTGTCCGGGAACATGCCGGACACCTGGTTTGACAGCGCGGGCAACCACCACAGCATCAACATGCAGGTGGAGGAGCGCTATACGGCGATGAGCGAGAACCATCTGATGTACGAAGCGACCATCACCGACCCGGAGACATTCACGAGGCCGTGGACGATCCGGATGCCGCTCTATCGGCGCATCGACGACAACATGCAGCTGCTCGAGTTCAAGTGCGTCGAGTTCGCCGAGGAGTTGATGTACGGGCACCTGCGGAAGGACCCGGACATGTCGACGGCCTACCGGGCCAGCGGTCACGGTTCGGAGCGGGAGGTCGTGCTCGAGCCGCCACAATGACACGCACGGGGATGTCGCTCAGGTCCGTGGCGTTGCTCGCGGTCGTCGGGAGTGCCATGGTGCCGGTGTCGGCCGTCGCGCAGCAGTCTGCGGCGGTGAGTGAAGACACACTGTCGCCGCGGACCTCGTGGGGCGACCCCGATCTGATGGGGGTCTGGGACTTCCGCAGTCTGACACCGCTGCAGCGCCCGGCGGAGTTCGCCGACAAGGCGGTGTTGACCGCCGAGGAGGCGGTCGTCTACGAGCGTGAGCGGGTAGCCTTGCTCGACAAGGACCGGCGCACTGACGACGGCCTGTCGAGCAACCGGGACGTGGC
>Ga0302133_10002444_pt1 | contig 11372 bp, 6 predicted proteins | sample CB9_331_MG_FD_203121 | JGI IMG/M metagenome (GOLD analysis project Ga0302133, IMG submission 203121) | Marine microbial communities from Western Arctic Ocean, Canada - CB9_33.1 | ecosystem: Environmental > Aquatic > Marine > Oceanic | place: Canada: Western Arctic Ocean | collected 2017-09-19 | reverse complement strand
GCAATCGGTCACCGCCATTTACAACTACTACAAAAAATTCGACTACGCCACCGAAGTCATGGGCGCAAGCTTCCGCAACACCGGCGAAATCACCGAACTCGCCGGATGCGATTTGCTGACCATCAGCCCCAACCTCCTCGAAGAACTCCAAGCCACCGAAGGCGACCTCCCCCGCAAACTCACCGAGGAAACCGCCAACGCCAGTGACGCAGAAAAAATCTCCCTAAATGAAACCACCTTCCGCTGGGCGATGAACGAAGACCCCTGCGCCACCGAAAAACTCGCAGAAGGAATCCGCCGCTTCGCCGCCGATTCTGTGAAGCTGGAAGAATTCCTCGCCGACAAATTGCAACTCCAACCGGCCTAACTATTCCTTCGGCAAAGCCACCTGTCGGTTGCCGCGCAGATACGCCACGAGATCGCGCAGTTCGTCTTCCTTGAGCGCCAGCACGAGGCCCTCGGGCATCATCGAGAATTTCTGCGGATCAATCGCCGCCACGTCGCGCTTGGCCACGGTCACCACTTCGGCCGGCGTGGCGATGGTGACCGACTGGCCCTCACTGCGGCGAATGACGCCGACCAAAACGCGGTTGTCCTTCGTGCGCAAAATTGTTGTGCGATAGTCGTTGGGAATTTCCGCGTTGGGGTCGAGCATATTGGTGAGCAGATAATCGAGGTTGTTGCGATTGGATCCCGTGATGTCCGGCCCGATCTCGCCGCCTTCGCCGTAGAGCTTATGGCACTGCGCGCAGGTGCGTTGGTAAAGCGCTCGCCCGCGCGGCAAGTTGTCCGGCCGATTCACCTTCGCCTCCAGCAACTTTTTGTACTTTGCAATCTCCGCCAGCTTCGCCGCCGGCGTGGAACGGCTCACGCCCCAAACCTTGTCGAGCGTCGCGTTAATCTCCTCCACGCCATGCGCGCGCAATTGCCGTACAATGTCCGCCGGCAACTCATTCGCCTTCACCTTCCCGCGCGCCACTGCCGCCATCAGCGCCTTGGCAAAACTCACCCGCGAAGCCAGCGTCGTCAGCGCGTCGCGCTTGCCCGCCGTGTCCAGCTTCGCATAAATTTTAAAAATCGCCGACGGAGTCCTCGCATCCTCAAACACCCCCAACCCCCGCAACGCCTCCCGCCTCAGCTCCTTTTCTTCCAGCAATCCCCGCAACACCACTGGCAACGCCTTGTCCCGCGCCGCCACCAAAGCCGCCAACGCCTTTTGCCGATCCGCCAGCTTCGCCTTCCCATTCACCAACACCTTCCGCAATGCGTCCAGTGCCGCCTTACTCCCAAACGTCAGCGAAAGCGACTGCGCCAGTTGCCGCACTTCCGCACTCGGGCTCTTCGCCAACTTGGGTGCGATTTGCTTCCAGCCCTTGGGCATCTTGATATTCCGCTGCCCCTTCAGCGCCGCGCTGATGCCCTTCAAAATATCCAGATGGAACGCCGGATCATCCACCTCCTTGAGTACCCCCACCAATGCGGCAAGCGCCTCGGCGTCCTGCGCGCGCACGATTGATGGCGCGAGCAAGAGCAAAATCAATGCCAGAAATACCAATCGTTTCATACGTTAAATCTCCACTTCGCTGCGAGCGCCGTGCCAAATGCGAATGATATCCACAAATCGCTCGGCCTCGTTCACTTGATATATGATTCGATAATTCCCCTCAACCAATTGCCTCGCATCCACCTCCGGCCCCTCGGGAATCTTAGAGCCCATCTCGGGGAACGATTTCAATTGATTGATGCGCTCAATGATTTTCTCGCCCACCCGAACCGATGCATCCGCATTGTCCTCGGCGATGAACTCGAGAATTTCCTTAAAATCCAATCGCGCCCCTTCAGCCCAGATTACTTTGTAATCCAGCTTCGCCATTCCTTCTCAACCTGCTCATGAGGCACCGTTTGGCCGCGCCTGATTTGCTCCTGCCCTTCTCGAATGGCCGCCAGCAATTGCAAGCTCTCGACCAGTTCTTCAAAGGTCGACTCCTCCGGCATTTTTGCAACCGCCTCCAAAACCTGTTCCTTGCCGCTCATGGAATTAGGGTAAACAAATCCCCCAAATCTGCAAGACTCATCACTCTTTCGTCGCCATCCGGCGCGTGATGAACTGGCGCACCTTCGGGATTTTGCAAACGCTGAGCAATTGCACCGCCGCTTTCTTGTCCGCCGCCACCACCGGCTCGGTGGCGTACCAATACATCAGCGGCAGGTTTTGGTCGGTCGCATCCTCCGCGTGGGCGAGCAAATGGGTGAGCACCGGCACGCGCTGGGCCACCGGCAAACGCTGCATCGCGCTGGCGAGGTACAGGCGCACAAGGGGCGACTTGTCCTCGCGAGCCATCCGCGCAAATTCAGCGCGCGCGGCCGCCGATGGCTTTTTGTTTTCGCACAGCAACTGAATAGCCCACGCGCGGAGGTGTTCGCTTTTGTCGCGCAATTGTTTTTGCAGAAGTTTCTCCGGCAGCTGATACATTCCGTGCAATGTCCACATGGCGCGCAACCGGCGGGTAACGTCTTTGTGGTTGGAAAACATTTCCTGCAATTTGCGTTCGGCACCCTTCTGAACCATCATCGAGTGCCCGGTGATAAATGGAAGGTCTCCAAGAAATGGAACTCTCGTTGATTGTGGGTCGCGATTTGCACTGCGCTCCTGCAACACACGCCGCGCGTGGCGCGCGTGCCACTCGTTGGGATGCGACTGCAGCTTCACCAATTCAGAAATGTTTAACTTCCCAATATCCCCCTTCCACGGCTTTGGTTTTCCATACGTAATTTTGTAAATCCGCCCCGTGTGTTTTTGGGTGTTACGGGTGTGATGGCATTCGCCGGTGTCGGAAAAGTCGCTGACGTACACGCCGCCGTCGGGGCCGTACGCAAGGGTGACGCCCACGAACCACGGGTCGGCCGCGCGCATCACGTCCGGCGCGTGCGTGGCGGTGTAGCCGCTGCCCTTGCGCGCGAGGCGATCGTGGTTGATGCGCCGGCCGTGGATGTTGTTCATAAAAACATCGCCGCGATATTTGGCCGGCCAATTGTCGCCCAGATAAATCATCGTGCCGCTGTGCGCGTGCCCGCCGCCGGCCACGTCCTCCTCCGGCGTGCCGATGCCCGCGCGGATGGTCTTCGTGTTTGTGAAATGCAAATGATCCGCGATGGTCGGGATGCGCTCGTAAGCAAACCGCCCCGTCGGCCGATTGCGCGCCGGCTCATAGTGCGCGCCCTGGATGATGTGAAACAAATGCGGGTTCACGCAGTTGCAAACAAAAGCGTGGCCGTACTCGTTCCAGTCGATGCCCCACGGATTAGTCGTGCCGATGGCGAACGACTCCCAAACATGCCGCACCGGATGATACCGCCACACGCCCCCCTCGAACCGCCGCCGCTTCTCCTTCGGCGTCCCCGGCTTGCCCAGCAGCGACCAGTTTGTAATCCCGTGCGTGCCGTACAACCACCCATCCGGCCCCCACGCAAACCCATTGGCGATGGTGTGCGAATTGGCGTGCGTGCCAAAGCCATCGAGCAACACCACCGGTTCCCCGTCCGGCACGCCGTCGTAATCCTTGTCCGGAATAAAATAAAAATTCGGAATCGACATCACCCACACCCCGCCAAAGCCCACCTCAATCCCACTCACATACTCCAGCTTATCGTAAAACACCGTGCGCTTGTCATGCCGCCCATCCCCATCCGTATCCTCCAGAATAATGATGCGATCCTTCTTCCCCGCCTTCTTATCCGGATAATTATTAGCCTCCGCCACCCAAAGCCTCCCCCGATCATCAATACAAAACCCAATCGGCTGCTTGATGTCCGGCTCCCCCGCAAAGAGCGTGACGTTGAACCCCTTGGGCACCTGCATCGTCTTCGCTGCCTCCAATGGCGCGAACGGTTTCTCGACGATCGGCTGCGGGTTCTTTTTCGCGGCGTGAAGGGTTGACGCCCAACACAAAAAAATAAGGAACAGCCTTTGCATCCGCAGAGTCTAATGACATTCAGCAAACTCGCAAGCGCTGCGCTGCCTTTACCAAAAAGCCCCGCACCGAATGATGCGGAGTTGCCGTTCAAAAGAACGCATCGGGCATTGGTTGCCCGTGGGCAGCCTTGCTTTAGTTTTGCCTGCCGGCGGGAAGAAGCTAAACAAGCAAACGCTTTTCCTCAAGGTTTCTGAAATGAAGTGAAAATCTGCACGACAAATGGACGGCGAAAGCGACATCAAATTAATGAACGATAACTGTTGCCCCCCCCCCTCATCGAATTATTATTCGCCCCTATGAAAACCACTCTACTTATACTGATTATTGCGTTAGGCTCAATCGCAACATACGCTTCCGAACCCACATTCACCGGCGCATCTCAGCGTTTGAACGCGGAAAAGGGCACCGCAATCGGCCTTGGAAAAAGCAAGTCTCAAGCCGCCTCAAGAGCACGTAGAAACATCCCTGATGGTGCAAGAGCAGTCGGAGCTGTCAAATACGTTAAGAACGCTGACGGCACTTACACTGCATATCTTAATTGGAAAAAGTAACATCATAACTTTTTTGATGGACTCTTTTTGATGGACTCAAGAGAGCGGCAAGGCCGATTTTTTCAGTAATCAACCATGGCGAGGGCATTTTTGTGGGCGGCAAAGGCAGTTCCATGTCTAGCGAAAGCTTCGCCGGGGGTGGCAATAGGCTTGCTGCGGATGGCGGGGGTATTGCCGCGGCGCGCTGGGGTATCGCGTCCCTCCCTTTATTTTCCCGCCGCCAAACGGCGGGTGATGAACTGGCGCACCTTTGGGATTTTGGTTTTGGTGAGCAACTGGATGGCGGTGGTTTTGTTGGCGGCGATGACGGGTTCGGTGGCGTACCAGTAGAGGTGGGGGAGGCTTGGGTCGGTGGCGTCTTCGGCGTGGGATAGGAGGCCGGTGAGTACTTCGGCGCGTTGGGCTATGGGGGTGCGGGTCATGGCGCTGGCGATGTACATGCGCACGATGGGGGATTTGTCTTCGCGGGCCATGCGGGCGAATTCACTGCGCGCGTCGGCGCTTGGCTTCTTGTTTTCGCACAGCAACTGGATGGCCCAGCCGCGCAGCATCGCGTCGCGGTCCTTCAACAATTCGAGCAGATCGGCCTCGGCCAAGCTGCTGATACCGTGGAGGGTCCAGAGGGCGCGCAGGCGCAGGGCGGTTGTTTCTCCCTTGGCGAGTTGGGTTTTCAATATGGGATCGACCATGGCGAAGGCGTGGACGCGGGTTTGCTGCCAAGCGGCGGCGATTTGTTTTGAGTCGGACGAGATGGAGCCCCATTGGCTGTGCAGCTTGGCCAAGCGCTCTTGCAGGGCGCGGCGCGCGTGGCGGGCTTGCCATTCGTTGGGGTGGGATTGGAGCTTGGCCAAGGCGGCGGGGGTGAGCTTGGCCAAGTCCACGCGCGTGCGTTTTTCGTTTTTGTAAATAATTTTGAACACGCGGCCGTTGGAGCGGTCGTGGCTGTCGGGTTCGCAGCGGTGGCATTGGTTTTTGTCGTACCAATCGATGAGGTAAACGCTGCCGTCGTGATCGTAGCGGAGGTTGATGATTTGGCTCCAGCGGTCGTTGAACTGCACGAAGTCCGCGCCGTGCCTGGCGATGTAGCCGCTGCCGTGCGGCTTGAGGAGATCCATGTTGAGGCGCGCGCCGTGGATGTTGTTCATGAAGGCGGCGCCGCGATACTTGGCGGGCCAACTGTCGCCGAGGTAAATCATTAGGCCCGCGTGGGCGTGGCCGCCGCCGGCGGCTCCGGTGGCGGTGGGGACGCCGGGGGTTTTGCCCCAGTGCGCGTGGTCGCGGATGTTGCCGGCGTAGTGGAGATGGTCGGCGATGGTCTTGATGTCGTCGTAGGTGTGTTTGTTAAAATGCTGGCCGCCTTGCCGGTGGTAGCGGCCGCCTTGTATCATGTGGAAAAAATGCGGGATAACGCAGGCCTCGATGAAGCATTGGCCGTGCGCGTTGAAGTCGACGCCCCACGGATTGCTGGTGCCCTGCGCGAAGGCCTCGAAAATATGCCGCGTGGGATGGTAGCGCCACACGCCGGCGTTGAAGGGGATGCGGTCGGCGTCGGCCGTGCCGGGCTTACCGACGCGGCTGTGGGTGAACACGCCGTGGCAGCCGTACAGCCAGCCATCCGGCCCCCAGATAAAACTGTTGAGCGTCTCGTGCGTGTCCTGATAGCCCCAACCGTCAAGAAGGATTTCAGGTTTGCCGTCCGGCTGATCGTCGCCGTTATGATCGGGGATGAACAACAAGTACGGCGCGGCGCCCACCCATACGCCGCCGAAGCCGACCTCCAGTCCGCTCACAAGATTGAGCCCCTCGATGAACACCGTGCGCTTGTCGAACTTATGGTCGCCGTTGGTGTCCTCGAGAATGATGATGCGGTCGCGCGCCTTGTCGGCCGGTTGGCGGTGCGGATAACTGTACGCCTCGGCCACCCACATCCGGCCGCGATGGTCGAGCGTGAAGGCGATCGGTTGCATCACATCCGGCTCGGCGGCAGCGGCGATGGCGCGGAAGCCCGGCGGCAGCTTCATCGCCTTGGCCGCGGCCTCGGCGGTGGCGCCCTCGAGCAGCGGCTTTTCGAAAACCTGTGGCACGGGTGGCTGCACGGCATTGGCGAAGCGCGGCCGCTTGGCGTAAAAGCGGAAGTCATCAAAATTCACATGACCCCAACCGCCGGTGTGCTCGTCGATGACGCGGATGAAAATTGACTGGCCCGCCTGCGCGCGGAGATCCACGACAACCGGCCGCATCGTTTCGCTGTTGGCTCCGCTCATTTTGAAAAACACCTGCCCGCTGTCCGCGCGCACCAACTCCACGCGAGTCTCCTTGTGGCTACCACCGCCAATGAGGAAGGCCGCGAACGGGTGCGTGACCACAAACGCCGCCGAACTCAGCGTACCGGTTGGCGTATCAAAAAGTTTTTCAAAACCGCCCAGCCAAAACTTCCCCTGCGGCTTGGCCGTCTTGCCTTCGCCGAATTTTCGCTTGGGAGAAATTTCGCCTTCGATGGGTTGGCCTTCCCACGCTTTGCCCTTGGCCGTCCAGTCAGCGAGCGTGCCTTTTTCAAAATCGAGATTCAGCGCTTGGCCAAGTTTGCCCTTCGGCAAAACGCCTTTGGGCAACGGCGGCGCCACAAACTTTTTCGGCTGCGCCTTGGCGTATTCGGCGGCGCTCACTTTGCGCGCGATGTGCCGCAGCACGTGCGTGCCCTTCATTCCGGCGGAGACGATATCCGGCAAGCCGTCGCCATTCACGTCGCCGATGGAAACCTGCCGGCCGAGGCCCGAGTCGGTGTCGGCTCGTTGCGGCACGAAGTCGACGCCGTCTTTGCCGCGCACGAGTTTGAACCAATACACCACCGCGCCCGCGTCCCATTGCGGCGATTGCTTGTGATGCGACCAATAGGTTTTGCCGGTAATGATATCGGAAAGCCCGTCGCCGTCGATGTCGTGCAAGCCGGTGGCGTGCAGTTCACTGAAGACCACCCCGTATTTATTTTCGCGGCGGGTGCTGCCCATGATGAGATGTTTTTTGAACGTGATGCCGCCGTCTTTGGTTTTGATTTGCTCGAACCACGCCAAGCCGAACTCGTGCGCGGCGAGGCTGGTGATGATGTCGTTGTCGCCATCGCCGTCCACGTCGTACGCAAACATCTGCGCGCCGCCGCGTGGGGCGAACGCAAACTTGTGCGCCTTCCACGCTTCCTTGTCGGTGGCCGGTTGTTCGAACCAGCCGTCCTTGTGAATGATGTCCGGCCGGCCGTCGCCGTTCACATCCCCCACGCCCAAGCCGTGCCCGAATTTTTGCGAAGTAATCGCGCCGGACACCGCGTGGAACGTCCATTCGCCAAACGGATTTTTCCAATCCACCGTCACGTAGCCGAACTGCCCGCGCTTGGTGCAAATCAGTTCCGGCCGCGCGTCGCCCACGAGATTGGTCAGCGTCGGCGATTCATTGCTCACCCAATCAAAAACCTGATGGCGTTTCCAATGGCCCTTCGCGCCCTTGGGGTTTTCAAAAACAATTGCCGGTGTGCCGGGGAATCCAATCCGCAAAACATCCCCCCAGCCATCGCCATTGAAGTCGTACACAAACGAGAAAAAATTGTCCGCGTAGCGATTGCGGTTCTGCGGCTTGGGCGGATAAATCTCGTGCTTCGTCTTAAAGTCCGGCCCCGCGTACCAATACGGCCCCGCGACAATATCCGGCTTGCCATCGTGCGACACATCGCCAAACCCAGCGCCCTCACAAAAATATTCAGTGGAAAGAGTTTGGCGCTCAAAGGTGTGCAGCAAGTGCTCAGCGGCAGACAACGAAGCCGCGCCGATCAGGAAAAGAAACAAACGGAACATCCGCCGAGTGTACGAATACCGGCAAAAGGGGCAAGTCCCACCTTGCCCGTTTTATTCCTCGAAAGTTAACCGGCCGAAACGGGCGGGGGTGTGGGCACTGCCGTTGGCCAACGGGCTCCAGCCGAGGAAGGCTTTGTGGGCAGGATCGTGGCGGTAGAGGTTGAGGCGCCATTCGGTTTTTTGGCCGGGGGCTTGGCCGCCGAGGGACTTGAGGGGGATGCGCATTTCGGCGGTCCAGATTTTGCGTTTGGGGTCGATGTGCGTGGCGACCTCGAAACCGCTGTCCCAGCCGAGCCCCTTGATAGGCTTCAACCCGGGGATGATTTTCAGGTCGAGCTTGTCGCCGGTGGGCGCCAGCTCGTACTCGGTGTAGCGGCCGATGTCGGATGGATCGGTGCCGATAAATGCCTCGACCACGTCGCGACTCCACAGGCCGTAGCGCTCGGTTTTTTGAGGAGGATTAAATGTGGTCAATTTTGTAAACGGACACTCGTAACCGATGTACAAAAAATTATCGGACCACAACACGCGGGCGGTGGTGGCGATTTCCGGGTGGGCGGCGCCGTTGCTGATTTGGCGCTCGATGCGCGCGGGCGTGGCGGTTTTCCATTGCGGCGCGGTGAGGCGGCCGGTGAGTTTGAAATCCTCCCGAATACGCTTCGCGCGCAGGCGCGGCAGCGGGAGGGTGCGCACGAGCAGCCGGTGCGCGTTGTCGAAATAAATTTTCCGCAGCACCTTTGGCGGCAGGCCGATGGCGTCGATTTTCCAGTCACCTTGAATCGGCGTCATGTGCGCGAACTGCCGGTCGTTGGTTTCCATCCAGCGCCAGTGTTTGGAATAAAACTCGTGCGCGTCCGCGTCAGTCGGCGCGGGGCCTTTGCCGCTGGAGCCGAGGATGAGCCGGCTGTAGACCATGAAATCCGTGGCGAACAAAATGCGGTCTTGATGCTTGGTGAACAGGCGGCGCACTTTTTCCGGCGCGTGCCGGCCCACCTCGGGAATGCGCGCGGCAAGGTCGGCCATCATGTTCGGGTTGCGGGTGAGCGCGGCGTCCACCCACTCGAGGTCCTCAGCGTTGTTGGCAAAATGCACGCACACAAAAGTAGTCTTGCGATGACGCGCGATGACGCGGTCCAGCGCGTTGAGCAAATCCATTCGCGGCGGGTACTTTTCCTTGTCGCCAAACCACCACGGGCGGTGATCCTTCAGCTCGGCCCAGCGTTCATTTTTGGAATTGAACGGCAACCAAAACGCGCGCGGATCGGCCACGTGAATGGAAACCGGCAGGCCCAGTTTCCCACAGCGTTTCCAAACCGGATCGAGCCGCGGATCGTCGATGAGAATCAGCTTGCCGTTCTTGTCGCGCAAATAAAGGCCGAGCCGTTTCCATTCCTTCAGCCCCGCCGCGCCCAGCCGATGCGCCTCATCAATCTGCGCCGCGGCCTTGGCGGCAAAGCCCGGCTCATCCCAGCCCGCGTAATCAAGATTCGCATAATGCACAAAGCGCCCGGGGAACAGCCGATCCGCCAGCGCCTTGTTGCGCTCGAAGGCGGAAGGCTTGCCGTCCTTGCGCGTCACCGTGCCGCCATTGAGATTCGCGCCAATGCCGATCCCCGCGCGGTCCATGATACCCACCGCCCGTTTCAGGTACGGCTCCGAGTAGCCCACGTGCATGTGCAGATCGATCAGCCGCCGCTCCTTGCGCCATTGCTCCGGCTGCGCCGCAACCAGCCACGCGCCGACAAAAAGAAAAAAAGAAAAACGGATCACGCCCAATTGTTGGCAGCCCACGCGAACGCGGTCAAGCGGGATGAGGCTGGCTATTTCTTCAACAACCGCGGTGAAGCCTTGTCCACCCAGCCGGCCTTGCGCTGGCCTTTGCCGGGGCGGTTGGTGTCGCCGAGGTCTTGGCGGGCGGCCTCGGCGTAGGCGAGGAGTTGCTTGACGACTTTCGGGTTTTCAGCGGCGACGTTGCGATCCTCGTGAATGTCCTTGGCGAGGTTGAAAAGTTTCAACTCCTTCTTGCCCTCGGGCTTGCCCCAGTTTCGTTTCTTGCTGTCCATCGCCACGAAGAGTTTCCAGTCGCCGGCGCGGACGGCCTGCAGTTGGTCCATTTGGTAGTAGAAAAACGCGTCGCGAGGATGGGCTTTAGATTTGCCGCTGAGGATGGGCCAGATGTTTTTGCCGTCGATGATGCGGTCGGCCGGAGTCTTGCCGCCGGCGATTGCGGCGAGCGTGGGCAGGATGTCCAATGTGCTGGTGAGCGCGCTGCTGCTGGTGCCGGCGGGGATTTTGCCGGGCCAACGTACCACGCAGGGTACGCGCATGCCGCCTTCATCGGTGCGGCCCTTGCGGCCACGCAAGGGAAGGTTGCTACCCTGCTTCTCGCGGAAGGAACCGTTGTCGGACGTAAAGAGAACAAACGTATTTTCATCGATACCTTCGGCTTTCAGCGCCTTGAAGAGTTCGCCCATGGACCAATCGATCTCCTGCACCCAATCGCCGTAAGAGCCATCCTTACTGGTGCCCTTGAATTTCTTGCCCGGCACCAGCGGCAGATGCACGGCGGTGTGTGGCAGGTAGAGGAAGAATGGTTTTTTGCTGTTGGCCTTGATGAATTTTACCGCTTCTTCGGTGTACTGCGTGGTGATGGTGGTATCGCGCTGCACGCTATCCTCAATTACCTCAAGATCGCGTACCAAAGGCAACGGCACCTGCTTGCGGTTCATGTCGTTGCTGTAGGGGATGCCAAAGTAATGATCGAAGCCTTGAGAAGTGGGCATGAAATCGGGGTGATCGCCCAGGTGCCATTTGCCGATACACATGGTGGCGTAGCCCTTCTCCTTTAGCACCTCGGCTACGGTGATCTCGCTGGGGTTGAGGCCCTTGCGGGCGGCGGGGAAGAGTACGCACAGGTTCTTTTCATCCACATGCATGTTGACGCGGCGCGGATAACAGCCGGTCATGAGGCTCGAACGTGAGGGCGTGCAGACCGGGCAGGTGGA
>Ga0302133_10002440_pt1 | contig 11381 bp, 13 predicted proteins | sample CB9_331_MG_FD_203121 | JGI IMG/M metagenome (GOLD analysis project Ga0302133, IMG submission 203121) | Marine microbial communities from Western Arctic Ocean, Canada - CB9_33.1 | ecosystem: Environmental > Aquatic > Marine > Oceanic | place: Canada: Western Arctic Ocean | collected 2017-09-19 | reverse complement strand
GCTCCATTCTGCCAGTAACGTCCGTAACGAGTTCCTTTAAAACGGAAGTCTTGGTTGGGTTTGCTGAAATTCGGTATGAGTAGTCGTCATAAAGGGAATCGCGGTCGACGGACTCCTTGATCTGAAGTATGTGGCAGTTCTCGCAGAGCACCAGGGTTATCGGGACCTTGGCGTCAGCCAGAGGATGTCCCTCGTTGGACTGCACAAACGTAGTGGACAGGTACTGAGGCTCGAATCTCACGCAGTCTATAATGTCAGGGCGACCACAACTGCGACACGCGGTTATATTCCTGTAAAGCTCCGTAGGTCTGCTTCGGGTAACATGCAACATCATTTTCGACCTGCTGATTCAAAGGTTCTAAAGCGTGAATTCCGCCCATTCATACTCAGGGCGGCCAAATTGTTATTTCAAAGGTTAATAAACTGTTTGCTGTATTTGGTATTTACTCCTGTGTAAGGCATGCCTACTGCGAGAATGTCGTCACCTGAACTGACATTCCTAACTGGTAATTCAATTCTTATTTTACTGGTTACAGTGTACCTGATAGCGAAGCCGTCTGCGGGCAAAAAGATAAGGGGAAATTCCCAACTTTTGTCTGCTTTAATTACCAGGATGCACCTGCCATTAGCGTCAAAGAGCTTCTTGTTATGCTCCCAATCGGTGTTCAGTTCTGAGAGGCCAACGCGACCTGCAAAGGCCCTGACATGGTCTGATTTGCTAATTACCCGTTAGACGCGTTACACGCCGTTGGCAAGCACGCCACATTAATGGGGTTCCATTCAGCCTACGATAGTTCCGTGAACAGGCCTGGGTATGTGAAGTGCTGTTGACGGGAAAATAAAGTGAACAGTTGTGAATGGCAGGTGAATCGAGGGCTGGCCAATCTTATTTTATGACCCTTGTTGATTAATGTTTGGCCCATGTCGAGCCCAGAGCTGGCTGTTTTAGGATGAGCCTGTGCGGGCATGTCCCTGTTCACATATCGGGAATTTATGACAAGCGACCTGGCCTACATGGCCCCAAATTTGAGGCTATTTTTGACATCTGCCGGGTTAATTCCCTGTCAAACCACACAACCCCAACACCGGTTACACATCCTCCGTGATATATATTTGAAGTGTAGGCCAGCGAGACAGGCGGCTAACTATGAACTTTAGTTATCAACCGCAGTCGTTTGGCATATGCGCGGGAACCTATCAAATATACACACTACAGCCTTAACGACGAAACGGCGGTCCTCTGGGTGGATGATGAGGATGAATTGGCAGGATTGCGAATCCGGAGCCATATTGGTTGGATTCGGTCCATTGTAAGGTAGAGGTGTATCTAATGACAAAGAGAGCAGCCAGAGTACTGGGGTTATTGGCCATATTTGCTGCGGTTTTCGGATTAGGTACAGCGTCGATTTCGATTGCTGCTCCCAATTCGACGCTGATCGTGGGTACGACTCAGGTAGCGTCTGGCGACACGATTTCTATCCCCATGACAATCGACAGTCTGCCCACTGGTCTCACCGGGTATGACATCGATATCGAAGTGGCAAACCCGGCCACTGCTGTTATTATCGGCGTTATCTTTAGCTCTGCTTTCGTCCTTACAAGCGACAGCATCGAGAGCGATGGCTCTGGTGCCCGTGTCATTGGGGTGGACCTCGGTTCTCCAGGTCTTGTAGGGCCTGGTGGCACTGGTGTTGAACTTGTCACTCTCAGAGTGAAAGGCCTGGTTGAAGGCGTCACGTCTATTAATGTGACATTGAACAAGATGGATGACGATGAAGGTAATGTAATAGCGCCGGCTCTAGTATCGGGTTCTGTGCAGGTCCTTAATTCGCCTCCACTTGTTAATGCAGGCCCAGATGTCGTGGTGAACCTGGGAGATAATTTCATAGCGAGTGGTCAGATTAATGACCTTGGTGACAGTGTATGGACTGGCACTGTCGACTACGGCGACGGAACGTCTGGGCCCTTGACGACCATATCTGGAACATCATTCTCGTTGAATCATGATTATCAGGCCTTGGGTTTGTAAATTGTGACTGTAGATATATTCGATGATGACTTAGCATTGGGGACCGACACAATTCAGGTGGGAGTCTCCAAGGTGTACCCTGTGCTTCCGGGCCTTGTTAATCCTGCCCAGGACCTAAATGGTGATGGTCTGGCAGAGGATATTGATGGCAATGGTCGCTTAGACTTTGATGATGTGGTTAAGCTGTTTAAAAACGTAAATTCACAAGTCGTGACAGGCAATTATAGCGACTTCGATTTCAACCACAACGGGTTCATGGATATGGATGACATAGTGCAACTATTTATGATCCTGGTATCCAAGTTCGGCTAGAACCGGATCAAGTATCGGTATGTTCAAAGCCTACCTACCTGCTATATGTAGGTAGGTAGGCTTTTTTGTTGCCTCGGAGATAAGGTCTCAGTCAGTCGGCCCTGATTGGAAATCTGAATAACATAAATCATGCCGGAACAAAGGGAGACCTTATTACCTTCTGAAAATGAACTGACACCCCTAAAATAGAAATAATTGACGAATCTTAGATTTCGTTCAAATGGCAGTAAAGGGGCAGTGGGTGTCGGGTTTGATCAGGGCTGTGCTAAGCCGAGCTACATTATTTTCCTTGACCGTAGGGGTGCTAGCCGCTGGGTGCGCACTCAACCCCAGTTCTGATTCAATAGAAATAGCTACACCTAAACTGATTAGAATTTCTGCAGAGGCTCCAGCAACGCCCGTCGCCACAGTCACGCCAACCTTCACTCCAACGGCGACCGCTACATCATTGCCGATTAGCCTTCCGGCGCCTGTGGATACACCTGACCCAATCAAAACGCCTACGCCGGTTGTAAATGTGGCACCATCTTCGGCGCCCACACCTTCAGCCACGCCCGTACCTTCCGCTACGCCAACACCAACTGCAACGCCCATTCCTTCAGCCACGCCGACGGCGACTTTGACAGCTAATGTTGCACCTCAATTTGAGGTAATCGAATTCGACCGTAAAACTGTGCTCTCGGATATAGACTTGTCGACCAGCGTCAAACCTGAAGAAGAGTTCGAAACGCGAGTAAGAGGCAAGGACGACGACGGCAACATGTCATACATTGTGCTTGAAGAGGAAGACGGTACTGTCCTGGAGAGGGAGGACTGTGGCCCCCGACGAGGCAGTCAATGTACGGTCATATGGAGGCTGACCGCACCGGAGTTTAGCGGGCGTCTGATGTAGTTCTATGCGGTTGCCGTGGACGCTAGAGGCGAGTCTTCCAACCGAATCTTGCTTCAAGCAGAGACGCGAAAGGCTTCCCGAACTGGAGGCGGAAGCAGTGGAGGCAGCGGGAGTAGCGGGAGTAATACTCCGCCCCCGACACCGACTCCCATACCTCTCCCTATCTTGGCGATTTCGGATGGACAAACGGTGGAAGGTGAGACCTCATTCCATGAAATAGTATTGGATGTCGCCCGTGGTGGAGTAGCGGGGTTTGACATCGTCTTTGTAATAGATGACCCGACGGTCGCCCAAATCGTTGGCGTTACTTTTGCACCGGCATTTAACGTTATTGAAGGCCGTTCCAAATTCCCTACCGTTTACGAAGTACATTTATCTGTGGTGGACGTGGCTCAACTGGTCACCGATGAAATGATAGATGTGGTATTTGCAGTCGTCGAATTGCGAGCTGAACCGTTACCTGAAGGCGTCTCGTCTCAACAGACCTTGCTTAGGTTATCAAACGGCCTTCTTGGAATTCAGGACGACTTTAACAGCGTTCCAATTGATGTTGAAATGCAATTTGGTGTACTTGTAGTCAACTAACGTGCCGACAATATTCGTGACGCACCTGCAGTGCCGTTTAGACACGTTCTTGTTAAGGCTGGTGTCCCGCACCCACTCGCTTGGCGGAATTTTCATCTGCAATGACAGATTCGGGGTGGAAGACTTAAGCCTTCAGCCTTAGAGATCTGGCAGGTCCGCCGTAAGTTCCGGCTCAAGCTCTATGCCTAGTGATGCCAGTGCCCGGTGCAGCATCGCGTAGTAGCTAATGACCACCACAACGTCCACGGTGCCCTGCGGACCAAGTAGATGGTCTATAGCCTGAACCGTCCTCTCGCTGAGTGCGCCTTTAAGGACCAGTTCTTTGGCTGCCCCGACATAGACGCCTTCCTTGGGCGGCAAACCCATTGGGGCTTTCCCGGAGCGTATCGCTTCGATGACCTCTTCACGAACGCCGACCTGCCTGGCCACCGGCTCATGATGTGCCCACTCGTACTGGCTATTGAGCGCTCTTGCCGTTCCTAGAATGGCCGTCTCCCTGATAACGGGGTCTAGCGAAGATTGCAGGCGTATGTGTTCTCCCAGTTGGGCAACGCTGGCCGCCGCATCCGGGCTGTTCATGAGAAGCTGGAATGAGAGCGGTATTCCTCCCCCTTGGATGCCGCCTCTGGTTTCTGCGACGTGGTCGTAGAGCGGCTGCTTGTCTGGAGGCAGTTGATCTCTGGAAATGTAAGGTAATCGAGCCATTGGAGACCTCTCTTTTTTCGAATTTGTAGTGTGACTATGAGGCGCGTTTGCGAATGTCTGCGGTCACATCGTCTTGCAGTTTCGCCAGGGTGTGACTGATTCTGACGTCGAATTCGGCAGGCGCTTCGATCACCTTATGCTCATCTGGAAGCAGAACGAACTCTCTGGCAAAGCGTTGCCGAAGTTCAGATAGTATAGGGTGTTCCGCAGTCTTGGCGCCGTTCGTCATGACAGTCTGTAGGAGAGATTCACTATTCGATGGCTGTAGCTCTCCCTCCGCGGCAATAACGTCATTGGAAAACTTCCCCTGTGGGTCTCGATACCTGAAAACCTGCTTTGCACCGGCAAGAGTCTGTTTTTCAGTGCTCAGCTTCAGGGTGGGCCTGCCGTCGTACTCCACCAGCTTATAGGCGCAGTCCGTCCATGGCGCGTCCGCAGAAACACCTACCTTGGTGCCCACGCCAAAGCCGTCGATCGCTGCCCCTGCTGATAAGAGCCGTTCAACCTCGAATTCGTCCAGACCACCGCTGGCAAAAATCTGAACGTTGCTCAGTCCTGCCTTGTCCAGGATTTCCCTAGCCTTTAGCGACAGGTCTAGCATATCACCGCTATCCAGGCGAATGGCCCTAAGCTCGTGGCCGTGCTCACGCATTTCCAAAGCAACCCTGGCAGCGTTTCTGGTGCCCTCCAGCGTGTCGTATGTGTCGACAAGAAAAGTGCTGGTGTCTGGAAACGACCTGGCATAGGCTCGAAAGGCCTCCGTCTCATCTTCGAAAGCTGTGATGAAAGAGTGGGCCATGGTGCCGACGGTCGGGATGTCGTATAGCCCGCCCGCCAAGACGTTGCTAGTTCCTGCAAATCCGGAGATGTAGGAGCTGCGGGCCATCTTATTTGCGGCCTCTGTGCCATGAGTTCGGCGGGCTGCGAAGTCGACGACCGTTTTGCCTCTTGCGGCGTGCACCACACGGGACGCCTTGGTGGCTAGGATGGTCTGTAGGTTAATCTGGTTAATGAGGAAGGTCTCGATTAGCTGGACCTCGATCATAGGGCCCTCTACTTCCAGCACCGGCTCGCTGGCGAAGAAAATCGTACCCTCTTGCATTGCTCGGACATTCCCAGTGAACCTGAGTTCCTTTAGTGAGTCTAGGAACGCATCCTGGAACTGGCCAGTTGAGCGGAGGTAGTTCAGGTCGTCGTCGGCGAAGCGAAAGTCTTGTAGGTAGTCGAGAACTTCTTCCAGACCGGCGGCGACGAAGTAGGCACGATTGGGAGGATACTGGCGAAAGAACAGGCTGAACCTGGCTCTGGCGATCATGTTGTTCTGCCAGTAAGCCTGAACCATAGTCAGCTCATAGAGGTCCGTGAAGATCGCGTTTGAGAACGATTTGCCGCCCATACCTATTGCCGTCTCTCCTCGGGGCATTTCCAACGCCAAGTGTACGGAGCCTGTTTATGGGCGGTCAAGCGTTTGAGTTCAACTCGCTCAGTGCGTCCAGATGACCTTGCGTGACTATCCCTGAGACTTCTTGACCTTTTCCAGCATCGTGGGCGGTAGTGGGAATAGCCATCCCCGACTCCTGATGATGTCCTGTGCTAGAGCTGGAGGAATAGCGACGATGATCTCGGGCTCAATGGAGAATCGCCCGTCGAATCCACCCATGGCGCTACGGGCGTGAATCCCTGCGAAGCCACCGGCGTCAACGCCATCTTCTGCATAGGTGCTTCGGGGGCCGCCAAAGACCGACTGCCACCTGAAAGAGAAACCGTTCGTTACGGCAGGTGCTGCACTGGAGGCACCTCCGCCCGGAGTGACCACCATGCCCAGCGCCTTCACCGTGTAAAGAACGTCGTTTAGGTCGCCCTCGCCACCGCAGCTCAGAGCCCAATGGAGCCTGCGGATGAGGACGTCCGCTGCATCCTGTGCCCCCTGGAAGCCGTGTTCGATGCGATCCTTATCGTCGTTCATCGGGTACTTTCCGGCGGACGTGCCGGATAGGAACACGAGTCCGCTCTCCTGTAATACGACAGTAGCGATGCCAGCCTTGGCTAGTGAGACTACGTTCTCATCGAAGGTGCCGAGCGACAGGCTCATCTCGCCAATACGGTCGTATACGTTGAAGGTCCGGCGCATTTCGTCAGGAATTAATGACTCGTCGTAGTACTTGCTCATGAACGCTTACCCCTCAAGTTGAAATCCGTATCAGCGTGGGAATAATAACAGATGGGAAAGCCACTGAAAACCGTAGAGGGCAGCCAATGGCCGCCCTCTAGTAGCATCTGATTACATATTCAGGCTATTACTTCACCAAGTACAGGGTCGGGTAAATGAAGATCCAGGCAACGTCGACGAAGTGCCAGTACTTCACAGCGCCTTCAACCCCCCAGTAATTCGAAGAACCGAACGCCCCAGCCTTCCGTCCTTTAACGTAAACGATGATCAGGAGAATGATTCCGCTGTCGGAAAGGGCAGAGTGCTCTTTAACGTAGCCAACATAAACACTGCTGTCACGCAGGATGAACAACCTGACATTGCCCACACCTTATGGGTGATCAAGACCGAACTGCATCCTGGTGAGCTTCCGCTAAAAGGGCCTGGACTGGGAATTGACGTCTCCGATGTGGATGTCTGGGCTGCCGTGCCGGCCATGAATTCGGGCGAAGAGAATACGCTTAATCTCAACCTCGTGGCAGGAAGCTAGGTCCTGGTCTGCAACGTCGTTCCAGATAACCCAGACCTAATTTCACATTACGAGCAGGGAAGTTACACCGGCCTCACTGTAAGCGAATAGGGCTTTTATTCATATTTGACCGGCTTATTCATTGAGTTCTCAGCGAAGTTAGCAATGGCCACAGACTTTCCTCTCCCGCAGCGCCAAGTTGGTTCTCAGAAGAGTGCTCAAGCCTGTCTTTGTGCTAACATACGGGCGTCTCGGACACCGAGACTATCTTCTGCAGAGGTAGAGTAAATGACGAGCACTGCTTCACCTAAACCCGATTACAAGGTAGTTGGCACAAACCCCATCAGGCACGATGGCGTAGAAAAGGTCACAGGTCGTGCGTTGTACGGCGCTGATATGAATCTGCCGGGAATGCTTTACGGAAAAATTCTTCGGAGTCCGCACGGACATGCCCGCATCTTATCTGTCGACACCAGCAAGGCCGAAGCCCATCCAGACGTTCGCGCTATTGCGACCTTTAGTGATTTTGCGAACCCCGGGCCAACAAAACAGGAAAACGTCATGGGAGTTTCTCTCGCGGAAAACCTGTTGGCCAACGACAAGGTCTATTACAAGGGCCACGCGATCGTTGCCGTGGCGGCCACCAGTGTACACGCCGCTGAGGACGCCCTAGCCCTTATCGACGTTCAGTACGAGGTACTGCCTAGCGTTTCCACCGTAGAGGAAGCCCTGGCCTCCGGCGCACCGATCTTGCATGAGGACTGGGTTGAGAAGGGCGGAACAGGCGGAGCGCCTCTGAGCAAGAATATAGCTGTTCACGAGCAACACGCCTCCGGCGATCTGGACAAGGGATTCACAGAAGCGGATACCGTTCTGGAGCGCGAGTACAGGACCTCATCGATCCACCAGGGTTACCTAGAGCCACACACGGCCACCTGCTGGTGGTCTCCTAACGACAGGCTAACCATCTGGTGCAGCAGCCAGGGCCACTTTGGAGTTCGCGACAGGACTTCCAGAGTCCTCGGCATACCTGTATCAGAGATCAAGGTAGTTCCCATGGAGATTGGCGGCGGTTTCGGCGGGAAGAACCCGATTTATCTGGAGCCAGCAACCGCTGTACTGTCCAAGAAGACTGGACATCCCGTAAAGATGACGATGACACGGGCGGAAGTCCTGGAGGCATCCGGACCCACGTCAGGCGGACACATCAAGCTCAAGGTTGGCGTCACCAGTGCAGGTAAGATCACCGCGGCCCAGGCCTACTACGCCTTCGAGGGCGGGGCCTACCCCGGCGCACCGATCTCTGGTGCAGCAGCGGCCATATTCTCACCATACGTTATCGACAACGTGCAAATTGACGCCTTCGACGTAATGACCAACAAGCCGAAGACTGAGGCCTATCGCGCACCTGGTGCTCCTCTTGTCTGCTACGGCGCTGAGAGCATTATGGACGAGTTGGCTGAAGCAATCGGCATGGAGCCCATGGAGTTCCGGCTGAACAACGTAGCCACCGAAGGCACTCGTCGCGCCGACGGCGCTATCAACGGCCCGCTCGGCGCAAAAGAGGTCATGGAGACGACCCAGTCCCACGACCATTACCAGTCGCCGCTGCCTAAGGTAGAGGGCAAGCTGGTTGCGCGGGGCGTCGGTATGGGCTTCTGCAGAAACAACTCCGGAATGTCCAGCGCGATCGCCAACGTGATGTCCAACGGCAGAGTCAGCCTGATAGAGGGCTCTGTGGACATCGGAGGCTCTCGCACGGCAATTGCCCAGATGTTTGCAGAGACGCTGGGACTTAAGATCGAAGACATCATCCCCAGTGTGGGAGACACCGACTCGGTAGGATTCACCTCCAATACCGGAGGAAGCGGAGTCGCCTTCAAGACAGGCTGGGTAGCGTTTGAGACTGCCAATGACGTAAAGCGGCAGATGATTGAGCGCGCGGCCATGGTCTGGGAGACCGACGTAAGCCAGGTGGAATACGTTGATGGCGGTCTTCGGCATAAGACAGACAACGACCTGAAGATGACCTTCAAAGAGATGGCGGCAATGATGCCTCAGACCGGAGGGCCAGTGGTCGGCCGGGCCAACATGAACCCTGGTGGTTCAGCTGGCTCCTACGCCTCCAACATCGTGGATGTGGCGGTCGACCCCGAGACCGGTAAGGTAGAAATCCTGCGCTACACAGCGATACAGGATGTCGGTACGGCCATCTATCCCGTGGTTGTCGAAGGACAGATTCAGGGTGGAGCAGTCCAGGGCATTGGCTGGGCGCTAAACGAAGAGTACTTCATGAACGACGGCAAGATGCAGAACGTCAGCCTGCTGGACTATCGTATGCCCACCGCGCTGGACCTGCCCATGATCGACACGGTGATAGTTGAGGTGCCGAACCCCAGCCATCCCTACGGCGTGAAGGGTGTTGGAGAGGCCAACATTGTGCCTCCGCTAGCTACGCTGTCCAACGCGGTAAGCAGGGCCATTGGCAAGCGCATGTACAGCCTGCCCATGAACCCGCAAGCCGTTCGCGAGGCCATAGACAGCTAAAATTTCAAGCAGAGGAGAGGGGAATTGGTTTAAATCCGACAGCTTTCCAGGGAGGTTCATTCGTTGCATCAGGTCACGATTCGAGCCGTAACGTTGTTGGATGTCGATGTAGTTTTTCGTCTCCTCTGCAAATTCGCAACCAGCTATGAGCCGCCGCACGCTGCCTTTGACAGGAATTACGCGAAACTTCTTGAGAACGAAGGAACGGACCTTCTGGTGGCTGAACAGGACGGATCAGTCGTGGGTTACGTCCTCGCTTCTGACTCGTTGACGCTATTCGCTAATGGCGTCGTAACGGAGTTATATGTGGAGGAAGATCGACGCGGCAGTAGGATCGGGCGGGCATTAGTGTAGCAGCCCTGTAATAGGGCACGAGATCGTGGTGCGGTGGAAGTAACGGTGCCCACGCGACGGGCTAGCTCTTTCTACCTGACTCTTGGCTTCGAATTCACTGCTGAGTTCTTCAAACTGAATCTAGAGAATTAAATAACCGTCTCGCCATTTTGCGAGACGGTTATTTCGTATCAGTACAAATATTCTTTGTGCTGCGAACTGTGGTGACGACTTTACCCCTATCCCTCCGCCCTGGCCAGGAAGTCGCGAACGACGCTCATGTAGCGCTCCGTCTCGTCCCAATAAGCCATGTGGGCGCTGTTCTCATAAGCCACGAACTCGGCGTTGGGCGTCAGGCTGGCGTACCACTCCACGGTGTCCGGCGCTGCCTCGTCCACACGACCGCAGGAGTACAGCGTCGGCACGCTGATCTTATGCAGATCACCGGAGCGGTCGTAGCCCTTCAGGTTGCCTGTTATGTAGAACTCACTGGGCCCCCACATAGTATCGTAGACAATGGCACCGCGGGTTGCGCGGCCCTTGAGCATGGCGGGTGGCATGGGGTCCATGAGCCGAACGTGCCGCCGGGTGAAAACGTCTTCAGCCTTTCGGTACTCGTTGGAATCAGTTGTGCCGTCAGCCTCGTTTCTGTCCAGGATTTCTTGCACGTCGAGGGGTAGCTGGCCGCGATATCGATTGCAGTCCTCGATCCATTTCTCGATGCTAATACATGGACTGGACATGATGAGGCTCTGCACGCCTTCCGGATGAGTCAGGTAGTAGTCTGCGCCCAGCATGGTGCCCCAAGAGTGGCCCAAGATGTGCGTGCGGTCCAGGCCCAGCTCCTTCCTCAGAAGGTGCAGCTCCTCCACGAAGCGCTCTGTGTTCCACAGGCTCAGGTCGTCAGGGCGGTCGGAATTGCCACAGCCTAGCTGGTCATAGAAGATCACAGGCCGTTCGTCGGCCAGAGCTCTTAGCGGCTCAAGGCCGTAGTGAGTAGACCCCGGCCCGCCGTGCAGGGTAATCAGAGGCAGACCTGGCCCGTCGCCGACTACCTCGTACCAGACCTTGCCGCCCGGGACTTCCACGAACCCCTCTTTGGATACTACAGCCAATCTAACCACCTACATGAGGCAATATTATTTGCAAATTCTGATATACAACAGTTTAAGTGGAGAGGTGTTTGGCCATGAAGTCCTGCATCATCACCGTGGCTTGGTCCGTCTTAGGCGAGGCATCTTTCACGAAGCTGTGGTACATGTTCTCGAACAGCTCCAGCTTAATATCTCCGCCTGCCTCT
>Ga0302133_10002439_pt1 | contig 11383 bp, 11 predicted proteins | sample CB9_331_MG_FD_203121 | JGI IMG/M metagenome (GOLD analysis project Ga0302133, IMG submission 203121) | Marine microbial communities from Western Arctic Ocean, Canada - CB9_33.1 | ecosystem: Environmental > Aquatic > Marine > Oceanic | place: Canada: Western Arctic Ocean | collected 2017-09-19 | reverse complement strand
CCGGGGCCAGCAACAGCCGGGCCTCCCCACGCAACGCCAACGCCAAGCAAGTGAGCGCGTCATCCGCCTGCCCGTGCGCGAGCTTGGCCAGCACGTTCGCCGTCGCGGGCGCGATGAGCAACAACGCCGCCTCATCGGCCAATCGGGTATGCGCCGGCCGCCAGCCCTCCTCCTCGTCATACAAATTCGTAACCACCGGTCGACGCGACATGGTTTTAAATGGCAACGGTGTCACAAACTTCTGAGCGTCGGAAGTCATCACCACACTCACCTCCGCCCCGCCCTTCACCAGCAAGCTGCACAAATCCACCGCCCGATGCGCGGCGATGGAGCCGCACACGCCCAGCACGATCAGCTTGTCCTTCGTGTCACTCATCCGTTGCGCGCTTGTTCATAAATCGACTGCACCCAGCGCCAGTCCTCTTCCATCGTGCCACTGACGCGCCAGCGGTCAAACCGCTCCGACTGCGCCATCTCCATCTCCGCCGTTTGCAGCCGCTCCGCGATTACTTCCGGCGAATCCTTGCCGCGCGACTCCAGCCGCGCGCGCAATTCCTCAACCGTGCCAGTCACAATATACACCGAAACCAGCCCGCGCCCCAGTCGATCATCATACGTCGCCAACTCCTGCACCGCCAACGCCCCCTGCACATCGTTCACCAAAAGCACATCGCCGCCAGCCTCCAGTCGTTCCCGCACGTCTTCCCGCAAAGTGCCATAGCGCTGCCCATACACCTCCGCGTGTTCCAGGAACAACCCCTCATCGACACGTCGTTTAAATTCATCCGAGTTTAAAAAATGGTAGTCAACCCCGTCCACCTCGCCCTCGCGTGGCGCGCGAGTGGTGCAGGTGACCACTCGCGACAAATCGGAATTCGCCGCCAGCAACCGCCGGGACACCGTCGTCTTGCCCACGCCCGACGGGCCGGACAGCATCAGCAACACCGGGCTCACTCCACGTTCTGAACTTGTTCTCGAAATTTTTCCAACTCCGTTTTCAGCGTCACCACCAGCCGCGAGATGGCCGCATCATTAGCCTTGGAGCCGATGGTGTTAATCTCGCGGTTCATTTCCTGCGAGAGAAAATCCAACGTGCGCCCAACCGGCTCCTTCTTTTTTAGGCAATCATCAAACTGCCCAAAGTGGCTCTCCAATCGCGTCAACTCCTCCGTGATGTCAGAGCGATCAGCAAAAAACACCATCTCGCGCAAAAGCCGTTCCTCGTCCGACGGCCCCGGCAGCACACCTGCATCCTCAATGCGCGCTAGCAGATTCTTCTGATGATACTTTACCACCATCGGCGCGCGCCGGGCCACCTTGGTCACCGCGCGCCGCATCAGCGTGATTCGCTTGACAAGATCCTTTTTAAGATTCACCCCCTCGCGCGCGCGCATCCCCACCAGTTGTTTGAGCGCCGAGCGCACTCCGCGCTGCACCACCGTCCAGTAATCAGCCGCCACAACATCTTCCTCCGCCGACTGCAAAACTCCCGGCGCACGTAGCACGTGCTCCAGTTGAACAGCATTTTCCAGCCCCAAATCTTTCGCCAACTGTCGATAATCACGAAGATACCGCTTGGCCAATGGGGCATCGATCACCGCCTGTCCGCCGTTCTTCCCATTAAACACCACGTTAACACGCACATTGATCCGGCCGCGCGACACTTGCCGATTGACCTCGGCTCGAATCCGCGGCTCCAGCGAATCTAGATCGCGCGGCAAATACACTCCCACTTCGCCTTGGCGACGATTCACGGAGGTGATTTCCACCGTCACTTTGCAGCCATCGCGGAGACATTCACCGCGACCATATCCGGTCATTGATTTCATTCGGGGGAGACCATTGCAGAAAATGTCTGCCAGTTAAATGGCAAACCTCAAGTGGACGCAAGCGGCTCTGAAATCCGCTCAATGGACAATGCGCGGCCGGTCGCGCCATCCACCGACACCACCGCGCCTTGCAGCAATACTCGGCCAGCCGCCACAGGGAACCTGTGCGGCTGGCTAGTGAGAAAACGCGCCAGCACCGGCTCAATCTCACGGCCGATAACGCTCTCGTGCGGGCCGGTGAATCCCGCGTCACACAGGAACGCCGTGCCACCGGGGAATACCTGCTCATCCGCTGTCTGCACATGCGTGTGCGTGCCGATGAGCGCGCTGACCTGCCCATCGAGCATGCGCGCCATCGCGATTTTCTCGGAGGTGGCCTCCGCATGAAAATCCACAAAAATCACCGTCGCGCGCGATTGCAACCGCTTGACTTCGTCCTTCGCGGCCAGGAACGGATTCTCCATCTCGCGCATAAACGTGCGCCCCTGCAGGTTGAGAATCCCCAACGGCGGAAGCCCATCGCGCTCCAGCACAAGGCTGCCCTGACCCGGCGTGCCCGGTGGATAATTTAATGGCCGCAAAAACCGAGGCTCGCCATTGAGCAGGTCGACCACTTCCTTTTGATCCCACAGATGATCGCCCGTGGTAATCACGTCCACGCCCGCGGCAAAAATCTCCGCCGCCTTATCCGGCGTAATGCCACTGCCAGCAGCCGCGTTCTCGCCATTGGCGATGACCACGTCAACGCCGTGCCGCGCGCGCAGACCGGGCAGCAACTTCTTGACCGCCTTGCGCCCGGGCGCGCCAACGATGTCACCAATGAACAACAGCTTCACGCGCCCAACTTAGCCGGAGCCGCGGCCCCGCGCAATGAGCTTGTCATTTTTCGACTCCCGGAGACAATCGCCGCCGATGAATCCCACACGAATTATTATCGCCACAATTGCCCTTCTCGTAGGCGCGCCCATCCAAGCCGCCGATGTAGCCACCGACATGGCCCATGCCGCCAACACCATGCTCGCCAGTCTGGACGCCAAGCAGAAAGCCAAGGCGGTGTTTACGTTCAAGGACAAGGCGCGCACCTACTGGCATTTCATTCCCTCCGAAATGCTCGAGGGAGGCCATCGCAAGGGTTTGCAAATCAAGGAAATGGCCGACACACAACGCGCGCTCACCCATGCGCTGCTGAAAACTGTGCTCAGCGAAAGCGGCCACACGAAAGTGAAAAACATCATGTTTCTCGAGGACATCCTCTTTGTGCTCGAGGGCAAGGGACGGCGGTTTGTGCGCGACTCCGATGCCTACCATATCCTCATCTTCGGCAAGCCCGGCAACAAAGGCACGTGGGGCTGGAGGTTTGAGGGCCATCATCTTTCGTTCAATTACACCATCACCAACGGCAAGGTCACCGTCGTCCCCTCTTTTTGGGGAAGCAACCCCGCCGTGTGCGAATTCGGCCCCGGCCGACGACTGGTGGCGCTGGAGGTCGAGGAGATATCCGCCCGAAAACTCCGCAACTCATTGACCACGGCCCAAACAAAGCAAGCCGTCATTGCCGACAAAGCGCCGCGCGACATCCTCAGCGCTGCCCTCCCTCAAGTGGAGGCCAAGGACGCCGCTGGTGTTGCCTTTGGAGATTTGACTGAGCCCCAGCAAGCCGAGCTAAAAACGCTCATCGATGAATACATCAACCGCCATCGCGCCATCGTAGCCAAGGAGGACTGGGCGAAAATTAAAAAAGCCGGCCTGAAAAACATCCGCTTCGCTTGGGCCGGAAGTACGAAGCCTTTTGAGCCGCATTATTATCGCATCCAGGGGCCGACTTTCCTGCTCGAGTACGCCAACACCCAAAACGGCGCCAACCACATCCACGCCACATGGCGAGATTTTAACGGCGACTTCGGCCGCGACGTATTGCGCGAACATTTCAAGAAAAACCACTGAGCTACAAAGCACAAATTTTGAAGGCTGAAAGTGAAGAGTCGCTCGTGACGGGGGCACGCGTCGGAGATGTGCTGGAGGTGGAAATCTCCGACATCGCCTTTGGCGGAGAGGGCGTGGCGCGCGTGGACGGACTGGTAGTTTTCGTGCCGTTCGTAATCACCGGCGAAACGGCGCGCGTGGAAGTCACGGAACGCAAACGTGAATTTGCCCGGGCAAAACTGGTGGAGGTGCTGAAACCAGCGCCGGAAAGGGTCGAGGCCCCATGCGAACATTTCGGCGACTGCGGCGGGTGCCAATATCAGCACATTGATTACCCGGCACAAATTCGAATCAAGCTCGATCAAGTGCGTAATCTGTTCGCGCGCGTGGGTGGTTTTGAACGCAGCATCGTCGGCGACATGATTCCCTGCCCTGCCCCACTCGGATACCGTAACCGAATTATGGTGCGCCGACAATGGGACAAGTTTAAACAAAAGGTGGTGTACGGTTTCCTGCGGCACGACAACCGGCTGGTGGTTGATATGGATCGATGCGAGATCGCCGAGCCCGCGCTCAATGACCAACTCCACCAGTTGCGTGAAGATCCGCCGCCACGCAACATGCAAAAGGTGGTCCTGCGCATCATGCCTGACGATTGGGAATTACACCGCGACTCGTTTTTTCAAAACAACTTTCACCTGTTACCGCAGCTTGTGGAAGCTGTCCGCGAATGTCTGGCGAGCGCTGGCACGAGTCACTTGGTGGATGCCTACTGCGGCATCGGGTTTTTCAGCCTTTCGCTGGCGGACTTGGTGGAATCATTCGTGGGAGTGGATATCGACAAGCAATGCATCCTGCCCGCGCGGGAAAACATGAAGCAACGCAGCGTGACCAACGGCGAATTCATCCTCGGCAAAACGGAGGAACACATGGGCGCTCTTCTGGAGCGTTTTCAGGCGGGGGTCACAACTGTCATTCTCGATCCGCCGCGCAAGGGTTGCCACAAGGAGGGTCTCGAAATGCTGGCCAATGTTAAGCCGCAACAAATCATTTACGTCTCCTGCCACCCGGCGACGTTGGCTCGTGATTTGAAATGGCTGTGTGACAATGGCAGCTATGAATTAAAAACGGTCACGCCACTGGACATGTTCCCGCAGACACAGCACGTCGAGTGCGTGGCGGATCTTCGGCGGCCGTAAGGTCACTTCCAAAATTGCAGGCCATCCTTGCGCCAAAGGAAAATTTCCCACGCGATGTTCTGGAGAAAAGCAATCTCGTCCTGCGGAATGGCGTGCAGCCCGCCATTATTCAATCCCACTGGACTTTGCCAAGTCAGGTACGCATAAAACATACAGGCATTTAAATAGGTGCCGCGAATGGATGGCGAGTAGCCATCGTTTTGGCGCAGCACGACTTCCGGCCGGCGCCACTCGGCCAATTCCCACGCTCGGCCGCATGGCACCACGGGAATGTTTTGCTGCTGGCCAATCGCCGTGTAGGCGCCGTCGGTTCGAAACAGAACATCGCTCCTCGTGAAAATTGGATCGGGCCGCGACCAGGTTGCAAACAACATCGGGAGGGTGTCCTGATTGGTTATGACTTGGGTCAGCAGCGCCACGTTGGTGCGCATTTGCGGATAGTTGTAAACCGGAAGCACGGTGTGTTCCTGCATGATCACGCAGTCCAGCGGGAGGGCGTTGGTGAAATTCTTCCGGTCGGGAATGACATTGGTGATGGCCTGATATGTCCGCATGTCCCCCAAGTGGCTGCGCAGGGTGTATCCGTCATAGGCACGCACGTCGGCTTTAATTTTAAACTTTCCGCTGGTTGCCATGGCGTTGATCACCTCGACCATGTTGTTGGCGCCGGTCAACCCGTTGCCAACGAACAGCACTCGCAGAGTTTCGGGCGCGCGCGCGCGGTTGGTGGAAAGATAAATCGGGACGAGATTGGTGATCGGCGCGCCCGCCGGGGACACTCCAATCACAGGATTGCCCCTCGCCAACGGGATGTTGGAACGACGCCCCCAAGTGTTGAGATCAATCCTGTTGAGAAAAAGTGGACGACCGGTCGTTTGCGCACGAACCCCCAGCTGCCACCAGCGGATCGTGTTGCGGTTTAGGTACAGGGGCGTGCTGGCCAAAGTCTCCACGACGACGGACAGCAACAGACAAGCCACTACCATAGTCAGCAGTTTTGCCGCAATTTTCCTCATTTTCATATCAATTTAGGTCGGGTTTTCGCCCCTCAACCGGCCTGCAAGTAATTAGTTAGACGGACTGCCAACTCTCATGGATACAGTTATTTTGCGGAAAAACAGTTTGCCAAGGCGATTCCGCGCTGCGCATGATGCGCGGCCTTGGCCGGGGCGTGGCGCAGCCTGGTTAGCGCGCGTCGTTCGGGACGACGAGGTCGAGAGTTCGAATCTCTCCGCCCCGACCATTTAATCATCCTCCCACCATTCGCCGGACTCCAGCCGGGACAGCAGCTGGGTGTCGGCGGGAGGGAACTCATAACCCGCCAGTTCGGCGGCATTCACCCACGCGAATTCTTGGCAGCCAATGGCCTGAGGATCTCCAACCGTCAGGACGCAGCGGAAAAAATTCAAATGCACGGTGCGCTCAGGATAGGCGTGCTCAACCTCAACGATCAGTTCACCAACTCGTACTGTGATGGCCAGCTCTTCTACCAATTCTCGCCGAAGGCAATCCTCGAGGCTCTCGCCGGGCTCACGTTTGCCCCCGGGAAACTCCCACAGCCCGCCAAGATGATCTCCTGGAAGCCGTTGGGCTATCAACAGTCGCCCACCATGAAACACCAATCCCGCAGCGACTTCCATTTTCTGTTGTCCGGCCATAAAAAAGCCCGCCGAGTGGACGGCGGGTTTGTTTTAAATGTTCAGGATCAACGGCTGTAGCTCCCCAGTGCTGGCTCGGCATCGTCACCGTCTGGCATCGCGTCATTGTCATCGCGGAACAACACCCAGCCGCAGATCAACCCCGCCAACGCGCCCCCGACCAGTGGCCCGATCCAATATACAGCATGGTTCGTCCATTCGCCGGCCACCATGGAGGGCCCAAATGCCCGGGCAGGATTGAGGGCTCCCCCAGTGAGGTACATCCCCGCAAAAACCCCGGCCGAGACCACAAGCCCCACGGCAATACCGCCGGCCACCGTCGACCTGCCACGCAGCATCACGCCGTAAAAAGTGGTCACCCACAGGAACGCCAGCGTGCCTTCCACGAGCATCGCCTTGGCGTTGGTCACGCGCGGTTCCTTGTTGGTCATGTCCGGCTGACCGCCCACCGTGCGTAGCGGGATGGCCGGCACAGCGGTCTGGATGGGGGTCGGAGGATCGGTGCCGTCAATCTGCACAATTTCTGTTTTTCCGAAAACTGCTTTTAACATCAGGCATGCCAGCACAGCCGCGGTCAATTGCATTACAATAATCAGCCCCGCGCGTACCACGGAGAGCCTGCCGCCGACGAGCAGGCCCAAGGTCACAGCTGGGTTTAGCTGGCCTCCCGAGATGGTTCCGAAGGTCGCCACCATCGCCGCCACGGCCATGCCGTAAGCCAGCGGTTGGGCTATTTGCATGCCGCCCATCAGATATGAAACCGACACCACCACCAGCATCAGCCCAAACACTCCGATAAATTCCGACACCAACTGGCGCACCATTGGCGGGCGGTTCAGGTCGAGTTCGTTTTCGACCCCGAGTTCCCTCGTAGATGTTGAGCCTTGGCCGCGTGTGGCTGTTTCCGTTGCCTCGATTTGTCCCGTTGTCCGATATTCCACGGTCGGGTTCTGTAACACATTATCCATTATATTGTACCTCCTTGTTTCGATAGCCACCAGATGTCGTGGCTGCACGCAGAAAAACGAAATTAGCCGCCTGCGTCAAGGAGTTTTTATTACCACATCGAATGTGGCGGAGGGTGTCATTTCCCCGATTTCTCGGGCTGTTTAGGAGTCGGTTTCCCCTTAGGCGCAATTTTTTTGTCGGCCGGTTTTGGCGGTGTGGCGTTGTTTTCGATCGGCAAATTCTTGGTGCCATTGTTTTCTGGAAGAGCCGTGGCGTTACCCTCTGGTCCGACGGGGCTCGTCGGGGGCACGTGTGGGTTCTGAACTTCTTCGCGCCATTGCGGGTTTTTTTCAAAAAGCGCCGACAGCGAATTGCGCGCCAAGTTGCTGGTCACGCGCTGGCTGCCCATGAACCTCATAGGGCTGTTCCGCTCAAAAAAAGTCAGGTCGCCTTCAATGAGATTCTGGAGGAGATCGCGCGCTTCCTCCGGTCGCCCCTCCACCTCGTGCAAGGAGGCCAAGTTTAGCATCGCGTACTGGGCCACGAGTTCACCCGGATATTTTTCAATGACGCCTGCGTAGCCAGCTTTGGCCGCATCCCGGTCATCGCGTTCGTCGAGACAAAGCGCCTTCCCCAATTCTGCCACAGACGCCATCGGACTCTTGCCATGCTTGGCCAAAAATCCTTCAAACTGCGTCTGCGCCTCTTCCACTTTGCCGGCATCCAGCAAACCGCGCGCCCAGATCAACCACGCGCGTTCACCAGCGCTGGTGTCGGGATACTCCCGCATCACCGACTCATAACTCTCAGGCGGCACATTGCCAAGTTGGGCTGCCACCATTTGGGCTGCCACCATGTTGGTGGCTTCCAGCGTCGATCCCGCCTCGCCCACCAGTTGGGTGGCTTTAAACTGACTGACATAAAGGTAGAACCCGCCAATCAGCGCAACCCCAATCACGATGATGGCCGACAGCCGGTTGGCCTCCAGCCATGCCCAAAACTCGAACAAAAAATCTGACTCGTTATCTGGTTCGTCCACGAGCCGGATATAGTTGGAAGACCGAGCCAAATTGGCAAGCCGTAAATGTCTTTCGCCTTGCCTCCAACCACCCCCAAACCGTACCGTCTGCCCCATGGACGAGATGCAACAATACCTGCCAGTGCTGATCCTGCTGCTGGTTGCCGGTGCCTTTGCCGGGGGAAATCTGCTGGTTTCCGTGGTGCTAGGCAAATGGTTTGGCAAACGCACCAACCGCATTGCCGCCATCAAGGACACCCCCTACGAATGCGGTATGCTCCCCGAAGGCAAAGGTGCCAGCCGTATGTCCGTGAAATTTTACCTCGTGGCGATGCTGTTCATCCTGTTCGACATCGAGGTCATTTTCCTCTACCCGTGGGCCGTCGTCTATAAAGATATGCTCAAAACCCACGCCACGCTCATCCTCGGCAGCATGCTCTCCTTCATCGGCATCCTTTTCGTCGGCTACATTTATGCCCTGAAGAAAAAAGCCTTCGACTGGACCAGTTAAACATGGGTGCCCCCCTGCCCCCCATCAAGTTCGGCACCTCCGGTTGGCGCGGCCTCATCGCGCGCGACTTCACCTTCGACCGCGTCCGCCTCGCCGCCCAAGGCGTCTCCGATTTTTTAAAGACGGAAAAGCGGCAGAGGAAAACCTCAACTGTAATAATCGGCCACGACACCCGTTTCCTTGGCCGCGACTTTGCCCTCGCCGTCGCCGAGGTCCTCGAGGCCAACGGCCTCATCCCGCTCCTCTGCGAACGCGACGCTCCCACGCCTGTCATCAGCCACACCATCCGCGCGCGCAAAGCCCTCGGCGGCATCAACATAACCGCCAGCCACAACCCCGCCGAATATCAGGGCCTGAAATTTTCCCCCGCTAACGGCGCGCCCGCCCCGCCCAAGGTCACAGAAAAAATCGAGGCCAACATCGCCAAGCGCCAAAAACAGAAATGGAAATTTAAGGCTGCTGTCATCGGCACATACAAATGCAAAACCATTGACCCGCGCCCCGCGTACCTAAAACGCCTGCGCCAGCTCGTCGACCTCAAGGCTATTAAAAAGGCGAAGATGAAAATTGCCGTCGAGCTGATGTACGGCACTGGCCGCGATTATCTCGACGCACTGCTCGAGGAAGCCGGCGCGAAGGTCACCCGCTTCCACGAACACCCCAATCCCCTCTTCGGCGGCAAACAACCCGAGCCCGACGCGCCCGGCATGGCCGATGTCCGCAAATGTATCCGCGCCGGTCAAGCTACCCTCGGCCTCGGGCTCGATGGCGACGCCGACCGCTTTGGCATTGTCGACGCCGACGGCACCTGGCTCACGCCCAACCAAATCCTCGCGCTCACGCTGTATCATTTAAAAAAGAACCGCCGCTGGACAGGTGCCACCGTGCGCACGGTGCCCACCAGCCACATGCTCGACGCCATCGCCGCCCACCTCGGCGTGCCGCTCCACGAGACCCCCGTCGGTTTCAAATACATTGGCGCGCTGATGGAATCCGAGCCCATCATCGTCGGCGGCGAAGAAAGCGGCGGGCTGAGTGTGAAGGGGCATGTGCCTGAGAAAGACGGCATTCTTGCCTGCCTTCTGATGGCCGAGCTTGTGGCCGTGGAACGCAAACCGCTGCTCCAAATCCTGAAGCAACTGGAGAAACACATCGGCAAATTCTATACTGACCGCATCAATGTCCACATCAACCCAAAGCAAAAGGCTGCTATCCTCAAGCGCCTCTCCGAGGGGTTGGACAAGATCGGCACCGCCAAGGTGGAAAAGTTTATTACGACTGATGGCTACAAGTTCTTGCTCCCAAAGGGTGAGTGGGTCGCTTTCCGCGCAAGCGGCACTGAGCCTGTGATCCGGTGCTATCTGGAAACCAAATCTGCGGCGCAAATGAAGCATTTGCAAACGGCCTGCCGGAAGCTGTTGAAATAACCCTTTCCTCCACTCCGGCCAAGCACATGTTGCCTTTCTGGTTCCAGATAAATATGGCAGGGAAATCCGTCTCTATCTCCGTGAGCCCGTCTCCGATTTCTGAATTGATGGCCATCGGTAAAGGCTGGAAATTCGGGTCCAGAGCGGTAAGAGTTGGGGCATGGCAATTCGTGCATGTGATGAGTGCGGCAGGAAGTTCAGCACCACTTCCAAGGAAAGTTGCCCGAATTGCAGGGCACCATTCACAGCCGCCTTCGCTTCTTACTTCAAACAACTAGCACTCGAAAAAGAGAAAGAAAAAACAGAAAAAGCCTTGAGGAGTACAGGCGCTTCCAAGCGCGGGTAGAAGCCGAAGATCGGGTTGAGAAGGAAGAAAAATTAAATTTTAAGGGATGGGAGCAACGGTGCAGGATAGACCAAAAAAGGTTTGGAGGATTTTATGCCTGTAATGGTTGCTGCAAGCGGTTGGAGGACCCGCTAATAGAGTCAAGGTGTTGTGAACCCGAATATGTGCTCCGTATGGATGACGAATTGCATTGTCATGACAGCCCGATCTGGATTTCTCCCGGGAAGTTTAGGAAGCCTAAATGGGGAGAGACATGGGTAGCCGGATGGGGCTCAGAGAATCAATGGCGCTGCCCGACCGCGGCTTGGGAAGAATCCACGCGTCACGCGGTTGATTTGATCTATTTCAAGAATGAAGAAGATTATCAAGCGTGGAGCAAGCGGAGAAAACAGGTTCTGGAAGATGAACGTATAACTCGCGAGAAAATACATAAAGAAATGATGTCTAACCGTCCATTTCGTGACAGGTGGCCCATCACGAGTCGGTGCGTTGCGTTCATCTTGGGCATCTTGTTAATAATAGCC
>Ga0302133_10002412_pt1 | contig 11460 bp, 11 predicted proteins | sample CB9_331_MG_FD_203121 | JGI IMG/M metagenome (GOLD analysis project Ga0302133, IMG submission 203121) | Marine microbial communities from Western Arctic Ocean, Canada - CB9_33.1 | ecosystem: Environmental > Aquatic > Marine > Oceanic | place: Canada: Western Arctic Ocean | collected 2017-09-19 | reverse complement strand
CCCGCGTTGCACTGGCGACACGCCTATGGCACCCGTCAGCCATTACGCGAACTCGGTCTATCCGTTCGACAAGCCAACGGTGGCCAACTCCCCGGCCAACTCTGTTTCGGCGGCCAATATGGGCTGCATCATGGCGTCGATCTCAGTGCATTCGTCTGGCGTTAATTGACGTTGCGGAGGTCGTGCGGGGCCGAAGTCCTGGCCGATGAGCTTCATCGCATGTTTCAGCATGCTGATGTTGTAGCTGTCGCCGCAGCGTTCACGGTAGTTCTCTATCGGCAATATCAGTTCCTGCAAACGCAAACCCTCTGCAAATTCGCCCGCCGCCAGCGCGGCGTGCATCGCCAGCGTAATGTGCGGGCAAAGATTACCCGCGCCGGTCGTGTATCCGCTCGACCCGGTCAGCATGTAGAAGGGAGCAAACCGTTCGGCCGAACCACATAACCATTCCATCCGCCCGCCATCCGCAAGCACTGCTTTCCGGAAGTTGTGCATATTGTTTTGCGCGTACTTCGTGCCGACAACGTATTGGTCGTCTGCCAGATTGAGCAACAGTTCGTCGCTGGGAATATCGGCCTTCTTGTAGATCAATGTCGGAGCTTTCACCGCATCGATGACCGCACGATAGTAATCGTGCGCGCCGGCGTCGCTGAGGTAAGGATGACAGAACGGCATGAACATGATGCCGCTCGCCCCCACTTCCATCGACCGTCGTCCAACGTCAATCGCATTCCCCAACTGCAAGCCGACGGGAGCGAACACTTGAGCGTCCGGGCCTGCTGCTTCACGCGTGATCTGAACCAACTCGACGACTTCATCGGCCGAAAGGCTGTGGAACTCACTGGTGCCGGCCGCTGGCATGTAGACGCGAATTCCAGCCGCCGCCATCCGAGCGATATGCTCCGCCTGCTTGTCGCGATCGATCCGCCCCGAGGCGTCGTACGCCGTCAGAGGCACCAGATGAACCGTCCGCAGCAATTCCAGATCGTAATTCTTGCTCATCGGTGTCGCTCTTCCAACAGTCAACTATTGAGATGTGAATTCACCTAGATCATTTTGTACGACGCGAAACCGTGGCGGTCAACCGTCATCACAATTGCTGGCGTAGTCAACGTTCCAATGCTCGCTTGCGGTTTCGCGTCCCCTCAGACAGCGCCTAACATTCATTCGACCGATGAACTTTCCGCGCCGGTCTCTCGGATTGAATTAAAGGATTCCAAAAAATTAGCCAAAATTGTCTAGTTTTTTTTGAATGCACCAATGCACAATGACATTACGTCCTCTCACTTTTCGCGACCGCCATGATGGAGTGCGCCGCCATGTTAACACCGGACAATCCCCAATTGAGTTCTCCGACCGACCGTTCCGTGAGAATTGCCGCCGCCGTTCTGTTGCCGACGGTGTTTGGATTCTTCGTCGTTCGCCACATCTGGGTGCTGCCAGAGGTGAATCGGGAGCGTCCGACGGTTTCTGTTGGACTTCCGGGCGACACGAATCACATTGAGAACCAGACTCCGGTCGTCGCGGTCGAGCAGCCTACTCCGCAAGTTGTACAGACCATTGAGTTGACACATCGACCAGTGTTTCTCCGCGTTTCCCAAACGACCTCGGTTGATGCAGCAGGGGCAACTTTGGCACTATCGCACGCTCCGCTGGAAGTCACCGATGTTGGGCGAATCGTCGCCGATCCGCTCGCCTTCGCCCCCCGCTCGTTACCCGAACGCGAACCGCAGGTGTTGCACAAGGAGTTGGCCGACGCCGCCGAACTCAATCTCTACGGTGACGAATTAGATTCCAAACGCCGGTTTAACAACTTCAAACTCGATGTCACCGCCGAACACGAAAAGTTTGCCGCGAAGCAGAAGAAGGTCTCTCAATTGGCAACACGTGGTGAACTTGCTCGGCGTCGGGCCAGAACTGAACGCGGGCGTCGAGATATCCAGGCCGAAATCTCCGCCGCGCTGTACGGAACCGCCGATCCGTTTCGGGCAAGTTTCCAGCCGCTCAAATGGTGGATGAACGGTCGAATTGATTTGCAGGGACTGCCGCTGGCAATGGGTGACGACTGCCGCTGGCAATGGGTGACGACTGCCGCTGGCAATGGGTGACGACTGCCGCATCGATTCGTCACAGGCAGAGGAATTGCAAAGCGTCTCCGCAACATTTCAGATGTTCCGCCGGAATCTTTTGAAGCTGTCAGACCCTGTCGCCAAGGAAGCTGCTCTGCTCAAAGCGGTCAAGGATCAGCGCTGGCACTATCGCCACATTCCCGGACTGATGCAGGTGCTGTCGGCTGAAAAGGAACCGTTGCGTTTGGAACTGGTACGGATTCTCGCGAAAATACGTTATCCTCAATCGACATCGGCACTCGCGCGCATCGCCGTGTTCGATCTCTCTGCCGATGTCCGCGCACAAGCCGTGGATGCCTTGCAGAAACGACAGCCCGAACATTATCGCGACAAGCTGCTGTCTGGTCTCCGCTACGTCTGGCCACCGGCAGCCGACAATGCGGCCCGCGCGCTGGTCTCGCTGGATGATCGGGACGCCTATGAACAACTGGTCGAGATGGTTCGTGAACCCGATCCGCTCGCTCCCTTTCAAACGGCCGATTCCCACTGGGCAAAAAACGAATTGGTCCGCGTGAATCACATGCAAAACTGCTTGCTGTGCCATGCGCCTGCTGTCACGTCCAATGCACGCGTGACTGGTGCAGTTCCCTCGCCGTACGACCCGTTGCCAAGAGTGTATTACAATAGTCCTGGCGGGTTTCTGACGCGGGCTGACGTGACCTACCTGCGGCAGGATTTCTCGGTGGTCCATGCCGTCGAAGAACACGGGCCGTGGCCGGAACAACAGCGATTCGATTACTTCGTCCGAGAAAGACAACTCACCGAACAAGAAGCAGCCGAATTGTCACAGCACGCCTCAAGTGAAGTCTACCCGCAGCGTGCAGCCGTCCTGTTTGCCATGCGCATGCTCCGAACGAACGAGTCGGATGACGGTCGGCCATCATCCAACGAGCTGTTACTCTTGTCGGCGGATTGACACGACGATCAAATGACGACATGCCACAGCCAACCGCCGACCTCACTCGTCTGATTCGCTGCGCCTGCATTCTGGAAGCGACCGCTCGCAAGCCGGGCAATGTTCATCCGGAGGTCGCATTTTCTGATTTGTGTTACGACGATTTCGTCAACGCGGCACGTGTTGCTGCGCCGCTTTTGGCAGAGGCTCGACAACGGGAAGTTGGCCAGTCGATTCTCGATGCCGTCGTCGCCACCGGTGAGGCGACCGGCGGCAATGTCAATCTGGGCATCATTTTGTTGCTCGCTCCGCTCGCCGCCGTCCCTACGAATCTCAGCCTCGTCGATGGCATTGCCGATGTTCTCGGCAGTCTCACACAACAGGACGCCTCGCTCGCCTACCAGGCAATTCGCCGCGCCAACCCCGGCGGAATGGGTCGCAGCGAAACCGAAGACGTCGCCGCCGAACCAACCGGTACGCTGCTTGAAGTGATGCGGCTTGCCGCCGACCGCGACGCGATTGCAATGCAGTACGCGAGCCGATTTGAACTCGTCCTTGAAACCGGAGTTCCGATACTCGCCGCCGAAAGTCATTTTCAAGAGAATTGGGAACAGGCGATAATTCGCCTGCATCTCACATTGATGGCAACATGCCCCGACTCGCTGATTGCCCGCAAACGGGGAGTCGATGAAGCCCATAAGTCGGCCGAACTTGCAAAGGCCGTCCTCGAAGCGGGATGGCCAACGACTCGCCCCGGTGCGCAGAAACTGGTAGAACTCGATGTCTGGTTGCGCGATCGGGGCAACTCTCGAAATCCCGGGACCACCGCCGACCTCGTCGCCGCAACGATCTTTGCCGCCCTGCGTGACGGGTTCGTCGAAATGCCGCCCGGAGTGGAATGATTTTCGGTTGTCGAAGGGCTGCTAAACCCCAAGCGAGATTGGTAATCGAGGCATATGTCTGAACCGCGTTTTCATGTCCGCGTTACCAAAGATCATTTGGTCTTCAGTGCGGCACACTTCATTACGTTCAACGGCAACGTTTGCGAACGGCTGCACGGACACAACTGGCGAACGGCGGTGGAAGTTGCCGGTCCGCTGGACGAGAACCGTTACGTGTTCGACTTCATCGCCCTGCGCGATGCGCTGCAGTCGATTGTGAACGAACTGGATCACCGCATGTTGTTACCGACAGAACACCAGTCCATACACGTCACCGAAACCGAACGTGAAGTGGAGGTGACATTTGCCGATCGCCGCTGGGTATTCCCGCGCGAAGACTGCGTGCTACTGCCGGTCGCGAATACCACCGCCGAGGAGATCGCCCACTGGATCGCCGGCCGCTTGCGCGACGAAATTGCCACTGCCGATTCCAGCCAGATCGAGTCGATGCGTGTCGAAGTGGAAGAGAACTTTGGTCAGTGGGCTGTTTGCGAGTTGCCCATCGGCTGAACGAAACGGCACAATTCCTGTAGCAGTTTCTTCCTTCACTGGTATCATGGAAGTAGCGGATGATCGCGCTGGGCCGGCGTGAAAGTGTTTGGCGATTTGTTGGTTGTGCGCGATCGCTTCGCGACAACACGATAGATCGCGGTTCGACAGTGCCATCAGCGAAATCTACGGAGTTTGTCATGCCACGTTCGTGTCCTCTCTTCCTGTCATTGGCGTTCACCGTTGGCATCGCCCTCTTTGTCGGCTCGCCGTCGGAAGTCAACGCCCAGGCCGTTGGCGGCAATGTCGGAGGCGGAAACGTCCAAGGGGGGAATGTCCAGGGGGGCAACGTTCAAGGCGGAAACGGTCAGGGAAACCAGCAAGCAGCCGGAATCCATATCGACGCGAAAGGTGTCGTCCAACCGGTCTTTGTCTCAACAAAGTCAGCCGCGCTCTCCAAAAAGAGGATGGACGCAATTGCGAAGAAGCTGCTGTCCGGCGACGTCAATCGTCCCAGCAAACTACGCAAGGTGTCGCTGGTTCGTTTGGAAGCGGCCTGCAAAGAATTCGTAAAGCAAGGCAAGCCCGCCCCACCCGACATGCAGTTTCTGGCCGGTGTGCAACGAATTGATTACCTGTTCGTCGATCTCGACGGAAAAGACATTGTGATTGCTGGGCCGGCTGAGGGATACGCCAACGATTCATCCGGTCGCGTCGTTGGTTTGACGACCGGACGGCCGCCGTTGCGGTTGGACGATTTGATTGTCGCGTTTCGAGTACTGCAGCGCAATCAGATGATTGGTTGCTCGATCGATCCCGATCAAGGGCGACTCTCTTCACTACTGCAATATATCAAAACCAACACCAACACGACTTCCACCAGCATTGCACAAAAGAGATATCGCCGCATGCGAGATATTCTTGGTAAGCAAAACGTCCGCCTGTGGGGTGTCGCCGGCGAAACGCATTTTGCCGAAGCGCTGGTCGAAGCCGACTACCGCATGAAACTGATTGCACTCGGACTGGAACGACCTCCGGTCCGCGGTTTGACCAGCCACCTGCAGATGGTCGGATCGAGTGGAAACAGTATGCAGCGGTGGTGGTTCACGCCGCTGTACGACGCCTTCAACACGACGGAAGACCGCGATGCCTTTCAGTTTGCCGGTCAACGGGCGCAGCTCATGTCGCAGGAAGAACAGGTGGGACCACAGGGGCAGCGCAGCAACTCGCCCTTCACACGCATCTCAACACAGCGATTCGGCAAGCTCTTCACGGCGAAGTTCCCCGAATTGGCGGCACGTTCGCCTATTTTTGCCGAGTTGCAAAACCTGATCGATCTCGCCGTTCTCGCCGCCTTGCTCAAGAAAGAGCAGTTGCCGCAAAAAGTCGATTGGGAAATGTCTCTGTTCCTCGACACAACCAAGACGAAAACTCAACAGGGGAACGCCCCCCGCGAAGTTCCGTCGGCTGTGAATTACAAGAAGGCGCGGCGCGGCCTGATTGTCGGACTGGTGGGAGGCGGAGTCACCATCAATGCGGATGCCACCGTCCGCGCGATCGAATTCAAGGTCGATCCTGCCGCACGGCTCGGCGGCCTGCGGACATCTGCATTGAAGAACAAGTCAGCCAAAGCGCATCCGTGGTGGTGGGACTGAAAACGGAACGATGAATGCCGAATGGTGAATGAGGAACAACAGACAATCTGCACTTTTGCGGCGTCTCTTAACGGCTCCAACATGTCTCGATTCCAGCGTCTCCGTCACTTCATCGCCATTCTTTTCATCGGCTCGTATCTGCTGCTCACTGGGTTTTTCCTCGTCCGACATGCCCTCGGCGACTCGCTTGCTCATCCGATTGGCTACTTCTGGACGTGGGATATGTTTCCCAATTATCCCACCGAGTCGGCCAGACGGTGGGCTGTCGGGGAAACAGCGGGCGGCGCATACGTCCAACTGCTGCCGAATTCCGCGCACCGTTTTCGCTGGGGTGTTCACGGAGACGCGACGCGTTTCGACATCGACCGCCGCCAGTTGTTCTTTCGCCAAGCCACTCTGCACGCCATAAAACGGCACAACGCAACGGCGTCCGACGATCCAATTCGTTTTGTTTACCTGGCAGAACAGTATTGGCCGGAGAAGTTGAATCTCCCCGACGAGTTGTACCACGGTTTTTACTACGACGAGGTGACGAAAAAGGTCTATTGGGCATCGCCAGCCAATGCGGGTGAAGTCTCCAAGCGATTTTATTGGCGCGTTCTCGATGAGGCGGATGTCGAGACCGACGGCCGCGTGATTGCTTGGGAGCCGTCGCCGTGAAGGCGTTTTTCTTCGCCCCCAAAAGTCCCCGGCCGCTCGCGTTATTGCGAATCGCCACTGGGATGGTCTTCCTCTACGATGCCGTCGTGCGTTGGCCGTTTGCGGTCGAATTGTACTCGACCGATGGTTTGCCGATGCCGGTCTTTCCCTCGGAACTTTTCCCTGGCACGCACTTCGCGCCGTTGCCGCTTTCCGCATTTTGGACGGTCGCGCTGCACTCGCTGTTGGTGTTTGCCCTCGTCTCAGTCACGATCGGATGGCGAACGCGGACGAGTTTGTGGGTCGCGTTTGCCATTTCGTTGTGGCTGGGGCTGCTGGATCAGGCGGGAACTTTCAAGAAGTACTCCGTCATCGGCCTGCATCTCATGCTGCTGCTCAGCTTCACGCGCTGCGGCGGCGCGTGGTCGGTCGATGCCCTGCTCATCAGGGGGCACCGACAATTCACCCGTTTAAGTTTCGCCTGGCCCAGACGGTTGATTCAGGTCCTTGTCATTGCCGTTTATCTCGGCGGAGCGATGACGAAGATCCGGCTGCCGGACTTTGCCAACGGCGACTTGCTGATGTTTTCGCTTCTCGACGACCAATGGGGGGGTGGCTATCTCGGCCATTGGCTCAGCACGCGGCCCAATCTGCTCATCCTCGCGAGCATTGGCACTGTTCTGTTCGAAATCGCGTTTCCGTTGCTCATCTGGAATCCCCACCTGCGGCGGCCCATGCTTGTTTTGGCGGTCGCGTTTCACCTGATGTTGGCAACAACAATGCACCTGGGCATCTTTTCATTCGTCATGCTGGCGGCGCTACTCGCGTTTGTTGAAGAACGTGATGTGAACAGGTTGATTGGCAACGGCAAATCGGCTTTCCCAAAACACGCTGGTTCCGTCGGTCGAACCTCCGCGCTCAGCGCTGTCAGTTGGGCGCTCGCAGCTGGGCTGCTGATCTCTGCGGGAGTCGCTCTACATAACGACGGAATGGGAACACAGCACAGCAGAACGGTTTTCGAGCCAATTGATGAAGAAACGTCGGTCGATATCCTGGCTTCGCTCACGCCGGCGCAGGAAGGCCGGTACGACGACTACTTTCACCGCGTTGAATTGGGCAACCGTCTCTCCAGCGATGGAACTAGGGCGCTGGGAAGCGCAAGTCGGTTCCAGCGGGGGATGACCGTCCACGCCTGCGCACGGCTGATCCAGAACCATCCGCCGTTACAAATCGAATGGACGCTTATCCGACCCGACGGCGAGAAAGTGCAATTCGCGTACCAGCTGGCGGCCAGCGTTTCACATGCCACTGTCGGCTTCGCTCTCACCGAGAGGGACCAAACGCCAGCCGGCGAATATCGCCTCATTTTGCGCGCCGACGGTTATGACGTCGCCACACGCGGATTCATACTTCGCGAATGAAATCTCGACTGCTTCAAGCCGACATGTCAAACTGCCCGCCGACTCCCGCGCCGCCACTGGTTGCCGCGACCGATTGCCCCGGTTGGTCTCCACCGAACGACTGGCCCAACTGCGAAGCCAACGCCAAACCCGCGAGCAATCCGATCGCACCCGCGGCTCCACCGCCCCCGCCGCCTTCCTTGTCGCTCTTGTCCAACAGCGCGAGAATGAGCAGTGTGAACACAAGATTGATGTCCCCAAAGTTCTCAGCAACATCACTCAACGATTCCAAACTGGCGGGAACGGTTCCCTGCAGAAACGTTCCCTCGAGCGAACCGGGCGCGTCGAAGCCTGTCGCTTCCGCTCCTGCCGCCCCAGAACCGGCTGCCGTCGAGCCGGCTGCCGATGCAGCTGTTGTCGTAGCCCCTGCGGTTACTCCGGCTGCTCCAGCCGTTGCGCCAGCCGTTGCGCCAGCCGCGCCGCTGGCACCGGCACCGCCCACGGCTCCCCCGCCCATTGCCATTCCGCCGACTGCTGAAACTTGCATCGCTTTGCCCTCATTTGCTGGAACGCCCTGTTTCGTTGCCGTGCCATAATGCAAACGAAGGACCGTACTCAGGCAGAACTGGCAACAATTGACCTAACATGTGGTGCATAGACAGATTGAAACGATCCAATTGCATTACCGGCAATTCGTCCGCGTCGCCAAATTGCATCATCCATTTGCGGCGACGGCAATTTGATGTTGCCGATTCGCCACGTTTGCCGCCGCCGCCCGAAAGACATACACTGCGCACTTGGCTTTCTCTGCCGAGTCGCACGCCGTTCAAAAGTTTCGACGGCTTGTTACGCCGAAATCCCCAAAGGGAACACTCTGCATGTCCGACCAATCGCAATGGATCATTGAGACAACTACCGACCGCTTCGAGTCCGACGTCATCGAGCGTTCGGCACAACTGCCGGTGGTCGTCGACTTCTGGGCACCGTGGTGCGAACCCTGTCGGCAGTTGGGACCGCTGCTTGAGAAACTGGCCGTCGAGTACAACGGTAAGTTCTTGTTGGTGAAGGTCGACATCGAGGAAAATCAGGAAATTGCAGCGGCCTGCCGCGTCGAATCAATTCCCTACGTGCTTGCCTTCCGCGACCGGCAGGGAATCAATCAGTTTGTGGGCCTGATGCCCGAAGCTGAATTGCGTGAATGGATCGGCACGATTCTCCCCAGCGAAGTCGATTCACTGATCAAGCAGGGACAGGAACTCGAACAAACAGATGCCGCAGCTGCCACCGACATCTTTCGCAAAGCGTTGGAATTGTCGCCGCAGGATGACGCCATCAAGATTCATCTGGCGCGATCGCTGGCTGCCCAGAACCGCGGCGACGAATGCCGTGCCATCATCGCCGAACTCGAACAGCGCGGGTTCCTCGAACCTGAGGGTGAGGCAATCAAGGCACAAATCGAGTTGCGCGAGGCGGCGGCCGAAGCCGGCGGCGTTGTCGAAGCCCGCAAGGCCGCCGAAGCCGCACCGGACGATCTGCCCGCGCAGCTGGCGCTGGCCGACACATTGGCGGTTGCCGGCCAGCACAGCGAATCGCTCGATATCTGCCTGTCACTGATCGAACGCGACAAGGGCGGCATCGGTGGCGAAGCCAAGGAAACGATGGTCAAAATCTTCGAAATGCCCGGAACGCCACCGCACCTCATCAGCGAATACCGCCGCAAACTCGCCACCGCGTGGTATTAAACCCAGTCGCGGGTCGCTTGCGGTTTCGCGGGTCCCTTCTAAGTAGTCCGAAAACCCTCTGACGGGTCTTACGGACTCTTATATGGATGTGTCACGAACAACCGCACCCGGGTTTTCGGACGGGTTCTAGCGCGAAGACGTCTCAACACGCGCCGGCAACTTCCCACACTTCGACAGCGCCAACAACGGGTACGCCGTGCCGCTGTATGTGATGAAATGATAGCGGTCGGTATTGAGTGATCGCGTCCACCACCGTCCCGATTCGCGTTGATTCGACAGCAGCCACTTCACTGCCGATTGGATTCGCGGATCATCGGCCGACACACCGGCGTCGCGCAGCGCAATCACCGCCAGGCCAGTCATGTGGCCGTCACTCTCGGGATTGCCGAAATTCGATTCACCACGAAGTTTCTCCGCCCGATTTCCGCGTCCCCATTCTTCCGGCTTGGCGAACGTCCGCATCGACCACCCGCCATCTTTGCGCTGATGCTTCCAGACGGCATTCACCAACTGTTGCTGCGACGAATCGTCGAGCAGTTCCGGCATTCGCGTCGCAGTCCACAGCAGAAGCAGCCGCGCGTAATCGTGCGGCGGCTTCGTCTCTCGCAGGTACTTCTTCAATTTGCCGACGCTTGCCTGCAACGCTTTGTCTTCCAACCCTTTCAACCAACCCGGCGCAGTAGCCGCCGCCATCGCTGCGACCGTGGCTTCCTGAAACGCCGACGATTCAAACGGCGGCCAGCAGTCGAGCGATCCCCAGGTTCCGCTTTCCAACTGCAAGCTGAACATGAACTTCAAAGCCTCGTCAGTTTCCGGCGACAATTTGCCGCCGATGTGTGCGTCCCATTCCGACAGCCCTGCTGCAATGAAGATTGCCTGTGCCGGCCGTGTTCCCGCCATCAGTTTATCGGGCGCGGTCGACTTCAGCTTCTGAAGTTCCGCAACGTAAAACCGGCGGATTTCGTCGTTTGGTTTTCCCAGTTGCGCGGTCAACGCCGGACGAACAATCATGTAGGTACCGTTGGTGTGACAGGTCACGCACTTGCGCCCGCGCGTCCACGCCAGAGCGCCCCGCTCCAGATATTCGTCGGCTTTTGAAAGCGAGAATCTGGCTTCCTTCGCCTCGGCGGCCGTCGCCGCCGAAACGACTATGTCGCCCGCCCGGTATTGAGGTGCCGGTGCTTTCGCTTCCTGCGCTTCACAGGTTTCGTGCGACAGCACGACCGAACCAACCAAAACCAACACGATTCGCAGCGTACGAACAGTCACGATGGCATCTCCTCAGATCAGCCTCAATTGCAAGAACCACTTCAAGCAAAAGCAGTTACCGAGATGTTAACCGGACAGCCAGTCAGCCGCCAGCAACACCTTTTTCGATTTCGTAGTCACGCAGTTCAATTGTCCAGTTCCTGACAGCAACAGCTGGTTGCCCGTGTTCTTGCACTCAAACTTCACAGGGCGGCTCAGAGAATGGCATTGGATTTGCCCTGATAGTCTGCGTTGGGAATACGGCCGCTGTTTTTGGTCGTTTTTGCAGAATCCGATGCCATTCTTACAAAACTGGGGAGAA
>Ga0302133_10002411_pt1 | contig 11461 bp, 9 predicted proteins | sample CB9_331_MG_FD_203121 | JGI IMG/M metagenome (GOLD analysis project Ga0302133, IMG submission 203121) | Marine microbial communities from Western Arctic Ocean, Canada - CB9_33.1 | ecosystem: Environmental > Aquatic > Marine > Oceanic | place: Canada: Western Arctic Ocean | collected 2017-09-19 | reverse complement strand
TTCCCCGCAGCGATGATCCTCGTTGCGTTACTAGGCATCGGTCTGGTGTTCGTTGCGCGAGATCAACGCTCAGACCTTGCCCCAGCTGGTGATCCTTCATTAGATGACCATTGGCATTCTGCATACAGCGTGTATGTCTGCAATGGGCTCGACCCAAGTGCTTTCGCTAATGATTCGAAGGATGACCGCACGGGTATACACACTCATGGCGATGGTCTTATCCATATTCACCCGTTCGTAAGTACTGTCACCGGTCAATACGCCACCCTCGGTGCTTTTTTCAATGAAAACCAAACGGTGTTCGATGACAGTTCTTTCGAGTTGCCCAACAGTTTTCTTATTTCTGAAGGTGACTATGAATGTGACGGCGAGAAAGCGGAGGTTCGTGTTCTGAAGTGGAATACGTTGGCTGCCGAAAAGCCCGTTGTTTTCACTGAGAACCTTCGTGATGTGCGACTTAATGAGAATGGGCAACTCTTGATGTTTGCCGTGGTGGCTGAAGGAATGGATGATTCTGAGATCCCTCGCCCTGACGACACGTATCTTCGCCAATACTTAGGACTGTCTGATGAACAGCGACCTCTAGGACAAGATGAGAGCGATCAGACCGGCCCAGTTGTGCCGACTACTGACGAGCCCTTCGCCACTGAAGAACCGACCAGCGAAGTACCAGAGTCGGACGAACCCGACGACAACTGAGTCAAGATGCTCGCGGTGGTGCTTGTCGGAGGCTTTGGTACTCGGTTACGACCTCTGACTGCTGACCTACCAAAGCAGATGCTGCCGATCTGTGGTGTTCCAATGATCGAATGGGTAGTCGGTCATTTAGCCACACACGGGGTACAAGAAGTGGGCTTATCCCTCGGCTACCGCCCTGACGATTTCTTGAACGCGTATCCTGACGGTCAAATAGCGGGAATTCCGTATCGCGTAGCAGTGGAGCCGGAACCGAGAGGGACCGCAGGAGCAGTTCGATTCGCAGTTGATGAATTTGGCGTCGACGACACTTTTCTAGTGTTGAACGGCGATGTTTTGACTGACCTCGACATCACCGAGCTAATCGAGTTTCATCGCGAGCGCCAAGCCGAAGCCACTATCGCGCTGCAGCCTGTGCCGGACCCATCGCGCTTTGGGGTGGTATCGACATCTCTTGATGGTCAGGTCAAAGAGTTTGTCGAAAAGCCGGAAGCCGATCAAGCGCCTTCCAACAATGTCAACGCGGGTACCTACGTTCTTGAACCGTCGGTCATCGAACGTATTCCAAGTGGAATCGAAGTGTCGATAGAAAGAGAAACATTTCCTGAGTTGGCTCGCGCCGGAACTCTTTACGCCTTGCCGTCTTCGACCTACTGGCTGGACACCGGCACACCAGAGCAGTTCCTCGAAGCGAACTTGGATGTCTTACTTGGACGAAGGTTGCGTCGAGCGGAATTACCACCTGCTCACCTCGATCCAAGCGCAGAGGTGGTCGACTCAGTGATTGGAGTCGACAGCAGAATAGGCGCCGGTGCACGTATCCAACGTTCGGTGTTGTTTCGCGACTGTCAGGTAAACGCGAAAGCTAGCGTCGTTGACTCCGTACTTGCCGATTCGGTGTACGTCGGTGAGGGGGCGAGACTTGAGCGCTGCGTAATCGGCTACGGCCAGAGGGTGGAGAGAGGCGAACATTTGATTGCTGTCAAGCGCCCAGAGGGATAGACCCCAGTTAACGAAACAGGTCCTCAGCGGGGTTCCGGATGACTTCTTCGCGAATTGAACTGTCCCTCAACCAGTTTGGGTCCACCCCCCGCACCAGTGCAACGGGAACACCCTCGGCTTTTCCACACACCAGGTCTGCTGCGGCAGCCAACTCATCAGCTACGCACACCTCAGTGACCATGAGCTCACGTCCGAACGCATCTTCTGTTCCGCGAAGATCCACCACCGCTGCGATGCCAGCGCAGCCGATTGCCACGTCGGTTACCCCTCGCCGCCACGGACGCCCAAAGGTGTCGGAAACAATGACCCCAACCGAAAGTCCTTGCGTGCCGCGAATGCGATCACGAATTCTACGCGCAGAGCGATCACTGTCTTCGGGTAACAACGCTGCGTGACCTCGAGCAACGTTTGATAGATCGATTCCTGCGTTGGCACACACAAACCCATGTTTGGTTTCGGTAATAATTAGATCTCCACGGCGGCGCAAAATCCTGACCGCTTCACGCTCAACGATGGGCTTATGCGAAAGCGGATCGTTCTGATCGATTTCGACCATCGCCCCTTCGGCCTTGGAAACAATCTTTTGTGTCACCACCAAGACATCACCGTCGACGAGACCAAAATCCGCCGAATAGCAGACCCCGCCGATCAGGTCGCCAAGGTCAACACCGGCGGTAATTTCCGGAATTCCATGCACAGGATGAATTACCAGACTCATAGAGGTCCCTCCTTGCTCGAGAACAAACACTCGAGTGTGGCTTTCGCCAAGTGAGCAGCCCGTTCCGGATCACTCATAATTGTGTCGGTCACCAACGTTCGAATTCCTTCAGACTCGATTCGAGACGACAGCCCTGCATCAACTTCATCAATGACCAAAATTGCAGCGACGTCTTTGTACAAATCCGCTACCCCTACAGCGCTTTTTTCATAACCGAGTTCCTCAAGCATCCGCGAGGCCGGACCCTTTAACGCCGCACCACCAACTATCGGTGAAATGGCGACGACCGTCTCTTTCCTGCTTTGTAGAGTTTCGCGAATTCCCGAGATTTCAAGTACCGGATTCACCGACACGATCGGATTGGATGGCGCAATGATGATGATGTCGGCCTCTTCGAGCGAAGGGATTACTCCTGGACCGGGTGACGCGCTCTCAATGCCCGAAAAGCGCACGTCAGCTATGGGAACGCTGTGCTGTTGCGCCACGAAATAATCTTGAAAGTCGACCCAATCTTTATCGCGAACCTTCAGTTGGGTACTGATTTTTGCGTCAGTCGCTGGTAAAAGTTTTGCCGTTATTCCCCAAGCGGTACATATCTCCCGAGTGACATCACTGAGAGTCGCGCCTTCGGCCAGTCGCTGCGTTCGGTACAGATGGAGAGCAAGATCCAGGTCCCCCAGACTGAACCAGGTATGCCCCCCGAGCTTTTCAAGCTCAGTCATGACACGCCAACTCTCACCCGTTCGTCCCCAACCGGTTTCAGGGTTGACCTGATTGCTGATCGTGTACGCGACCGTGTCAAGATCAGGGCTAATTGACAGCCCGTGAAGATGAAAATCGTCGGCAACGTTCACCACGACCGTCACGAGCTCATTGGGGTAAAATTTGAGCAACCCACGCAGAAATTTGGCAGCTCCGACACCGCCAGCTATCACTGCTACTCGACGATCCTCAGGCACAACCTGCGAGCCTAACCCCGATGGGTAGTGACCTAGGTGAAAGTAGCGACAGTCACGACAGTTGCTCACAGAAGGCCGTGAAACGGCCGACAATGCTGGTCCATCCGTATACCTCGGCGGCGAAGGTTTGACCATTGGCAGCCAGCCGTAGACGAAGCTCTCGGTCAGTTGCGAGCCGCTCGACTGCTACTTCAAATTCGCCGTAGTTGCGGTACCACAATCCGCCGTTTGCTTCGGCTACGTGTTCTCGAGTCGTGTCGCAGTAACCGTTAACGAGAACAGGAATGCCAGCCGCCCAAGCCTCGAATAAGACTAAAGAAAAAGACTCCATCGCCGAAGGATTAATTAGGAAATCAGCGTCACGCAATAAAGACCATTTCGTGGCGTCATCTGCTCCGCGTACAACAACAACGTCATCGTCTTGTTCAATTGGAACACTGGGTTCCCCTAGCAATACGAGTCGATGATTGCCCCTAACGCGCCCCCGCATGGTGCGCCAAAAGTTGAGCAGGCCTAGCGCGCCTTTCGCGTGTTCTATACGTCCGACACAGATGACGTAGGGCCTGTCGTCGAGGCCTAGTTCGGTTCTAATTTCGGAATTGCTTTCCTTGGCTTCTTCTATCCCCCAACCTAAAACCGTGCTGGGTAAATGGGCGATCGGGTGAGTCGATTGCAACAGCCGCTGTTCCGCACGCGACCCGTAGATCAAAGCGCGGCTGTCTTGTAGAACCTCTCTGACTCGAGACAAGCGCAAAAAAGGTTCATCATGAGCTGCTGGAACGATGACGGCTTTTTCAATCACTGTCGGGGCCAGGGCAATAGTGGGCCAAAAAAGGTATGGCGCGAAAATGACCAGATCAGCATTGGAGGTCGATACAGCATGAGCCATGGCGTTGCTAACTGGCCCTTGATGGTGAAAAAACAGATCTTGGGTGGTCGCATCGATGCTGGATGGACCTTCCTGGACACGGCGATCAAGTTCTGACCATTCGGCAGTCCGTCCAGAATCAACGAGATGTTGATGGACCCACAGAGCGCCTATCTTCTTACTCCCAGGCTCTTCTTCGTTCGACCACGTATTTGACGATTTAGCGCATGTTGCATGAAGATGAACTTCCCAACCGGGTTGTTTCGCGACCCGCTTAGCGAGCGCGCTTACCGCATTCTCGGCACCACCTACCGGCCCGTATCGCGGTACGACAAAATCAACTTTCATCTTGTTCGGCTACTCAAGTGATGAAGTGCTTGATCTAGGGCGTGCCCCACCAATTCTGAATTGAAAGACATGACTCGGCGGTACCCGCTTGTAGACAACCTGTTTGCTAGAGCGTCGTCAACCAGCACTTTCTCGAGAGCGGTAGCGACTAGCGCCGGGGTTTTCGAGTGCAGCAACAACCCTCCGTCACCAACTGTTTCGGTGACGGCTGTGTTTGCGTAGGCGACTACTGGAAGTCCATGGGACATGGCTTCCGCGATCGGAACTCCGAATCCCTCATGATCGCTCAATGTGCAAAAAACTGAGGCACGTCGGTACTCGAGTTCAAGCTGTTCGTCATCAATCCAACCTGTAAACGTCACCATGTCGCCAAGTCCAAGAGCCTTGACTAAACCTTCTAGCGTTGCTTCGTATAGGTCACTGGTCGACCCACCCACGATTCGAAGCTCTGCGTCCGGAACGTTTTCTTGCAGTAGAGCCGCAGCAGTAATCAGGTCATGAACTGCCTTATTCGGAGCCACCCTTCCGACAAACAGAACAACGGGCCGTTGGCGATTCGCTTCCTCCGGACTTGGGTTGTTCTGTAGGGGCAATGGCACGACTGATGTGGCCAAATTTCCGAAACCAGCCAATGTGCGTTCATTAAAGCGACTGTCGCAGATAGCAAACTGAGACTTCGCTACAAGATCAGTCAGCTGCTCTTGCGCTCGGAGCAGTTCAAAAGCGACGTCAGGATCCCAATGAATCAATAGTTCCGGAGGCGTGAAATTGTGAAAGACAAGAGCCAGGGGTTCTTTGCGGTCAAGTAAGAAATCTGCGCAAGGCGAGGCTTGCGCAACGTGATACAAAAAAAGGGTTCGGCCGTTTGAAGTGACGTGTCGATCAACCGCCGCTAGATCGTGGGTTTCTTTTGCGGTACGAAGGTTCTCGGTCCCAACGAAGATCTCTGACCTGCAGCCCTGAATTCGGAGACGGTTTCGGATCCACAGCACATGGCTGCCAATAGCGTCCCCTGACTGAAGAGTCGGCACGAACTGATGCACAGCGTCCCAGGTCATTGTGACTCCACGAGCACTGAAAGCGAATCGCGAAATCGGATTTCAGTAACAGTGCGATTGAAATCAGCTGCTCGTCGCCGGCCAGCCTCTTGAAGCCGTCCCACAAGTTGAGTATCTGTGCTCACCCGGTGCAGCGCCGCTGCCACCAGCAAAGGATTCTTCTCACGTAGCAACAAACCACCCCCGCTCACTGTTTCACCGACCGCTGTGCACTCATATGCGACTACTGGAAGTCCGTGATGCATTGCTTCGATCACCGGAACACAGAACCCTTCGTGGTCACTGAGACAACAAAACACATCTGCTGCCTGGTAGTGCGCAACGAGTTCCTCTTGAGTGATCGATCCGTGGAACGTGACGTGATCTCGCATCCCGGCGTGGGAAACAATTGTGTCTACGACCCTGCGGTAACCCGGTGGACCGTCAGTGCCGACGATATGAAGGTGAGCTTCGTCACCATGTACGTCTCGCAGGGTTCGCACGGCCGCCACCAAATCGTGGTGTGCCTTGTTGGGGGCAATTCTGCCTACGAACAGCACTTGAGTTCCTCGACGGTTCCGGAGCAATCGGGTGAGAGTGCCCTTGTCGGCCTTCGCGCTTGAAATATCGAAAAGAACAGGAACCGTCTCAGTCGAGGGATAACCAAGAGCATCTAGTTCGGCTTTGTTGAAATCTGAGTCACATATAGCGTGATCGCAAACGTTCGCATACCTAGCCATTTGGTCGCGTCCGAGTTGCACTTCCGCCGCTAGTAAGCCATCCCATTTACCAACTAGGGAAATGGGAGTGATGTTGTGGTAATTCGCAATTTTCTTGCCCGGGTGACGAGCCCAACGGTCAGCCACTGGGCTACCAATTGACAGTTGGTAGATGACGGCATCCGCGTCTGGTGGGAGTTGATCCACGTAGTGAGTTTTAGTCATCAAATCTGGATGCCGAAACATCGAGAAAATTTCGCTTTCGAATCCAAGTCCTCGCAGCACGGCTTGGAGTGCGAGCGTGTGATTACCCACCGCGTCGCGCGGGGATATGGTCGGGACCAGTTGATGCACACTGGTCATGGAAGTTTTGCGGTAATCAAAGTCGACTGGGAATCCGAGGATTCGACGGCGATGACTTCCATGGCGTGTTCCCGTAGAAGTAAATGAGTCCAGGTTTCTGGGTGTAATGGGCGCCCATCAAGTAGGTCCGCTGCGACGGGACCAAGACGAGTTGACCAGGTCTCGGCATGAACCACGATTACAGCCACACGTGCATCAGGTTTAGATCGGAGCAAGAGAAGGCGCAGAGCGCGAAGTTGTTCATTGAGAGACGCTCGGCCCGTGAGACCACAGAGAACAAAGCCTCCAAGCGATTTATCTTCCAAATGTTCCAAGTGTTCGATCAGAGTCTCTTGGCGAACATCAACAAGGTCGCTTCGTTCGCTTGATGAAGTCACGCCATAGGTATCGACCCCGCTGGCACGAAGAAATTGAAGAAGATCGGGGTCAACTTGATCTCCGAACAGCACTCGCCCTGGAGCGGTAGCCAGATGCGAGGCGAGTACTTCTCTAAAATCCGACGAGATAGGGAACGTCGAGATTCCTGCAATTAGTTCAGCTCGAGCAGTCGCCCCGACATCAAATCGATCTTCAAGTGCCGAAAGCCTGCGGTCCACGTTCTTGACGCTTGCGTCGAGTAGGCGAAGTGGCCTCGTAATGTGAATACCCAATGCGGTGATCTGTTGCGCAATATGTCGGTGATAAAAGTAGGTGAAGCGCCGAACTGTCCATTTGATGTAACGCCCAAATGGGCTCCGGCTATCCACCGGCACGACGGGATCGACGTACGCTGCGGCCTCTACGCCTCTAATGGTGTCCTCGACCCCGTTTTCTAGGCTCGCATCCGGAATCCAACGTCGAAACTCTTCATCCAGGCTGCGGAGTAAAGCTCTGGGATATTCGCCACTGGCGGAACGCCGTTGCGCCTCTGCTTCGATTTCGCTCACCACCGACTCGAAATAGGTGGCATCAGACTGGGAATCGTTCATCAACAGGGTCCTCCGGCGGCCCGTCCCACTTGGTGGTCGGCGAGTCGATAGCGTACCTGGGACATGCGGGTTGCTCTTGACGCTACGCCACTGATTGGCACACGTACCGGCATCGGTGTTTTCGTCGCTGAATTGCTCCGCTCCATGCAGTCTTTGGAACAGGAGGGCATCGATATCGAAATAGCCCCATACACCCTGTCCGTCGGAGCTCGCCTACGAGGAAAAACGCAGGGGGCGTGGGTGCCAATACCTGCTGGAAAAGCAGCAACTATTTGGCGTCGTTTTAAGGGACCGCGGATAGAGAGATTTGTGGGCGAGGTCGATGTTGTGCACGGCACCAACTACTTAGTCCCTCCGTCTAGTCACCCGCGCCTCGTCACAGTCCACGACCTGTCGTTTCTGCGTGAACCAGTGGCTGCGTCAGCTCCGATAGCGCGCTTTGATCGTGCGGTAGTAGACGCTGTTAATACTGGTGCTGTAGTCCACGCAATTTCGAACTACGTAGCAGACGAGATCCGTGACCGTTACGCAGCGCCTGACGTCAGAGTGGTGTACCCCGGGGTGCACCCCCGTCCGTCAAGCACGGAACCCAAAGGGACGAGGCCGGTGCTTGTAACGCTTGGAGCAACCCAAAGGCGTAAAGGCATCAGTGATCTGATCCGCGCTTTTGGGCTGATCGCGCAAGCCAACAAGAGCGTCGAACTTCACATTATTGGGCCGGCGGGAGATGACGAAAACCGAACCAATCAATTGGTAGGGCAATTACCTGCGAGTATCGCCGCGCGCGTTCAGAGAATCGGTTTCGTTGACGATGAGGAACGAGATCGACGTATCGCTGACGCCACCATTCTTGTTCATCCGAGCCACTACGAAGGTTTCGGTCTCCCGGTTGTTGAAGCAATGGCGGCGGGAACGCCGGTTGTGACCACCACTGGTGGCGCGATTCCAGAAATTGCGGGTGATGCCGCGCTGATGATCGACCCCGGTGATGTGGACGCCCTCGCAAGCGCGTTGACACACGTTCTGGGCGACGAACAAACCCGAGCACACCTAATTCAAGCTGGCAGGGATCGTGCTGCCCGTTTCAGTTGGGCTGACACCGCTACTGGACTTATTGAGGTGTATAACTCCTTTCTCTAAAGACGAGGACGACACACCACTGCTTTAGGGGGTGCACGCGACCAAGTCGAAGTCATCGTAGGCTTTCCAAATCCAATACATCGAAGGCGGAGAGCCCACTTGCGCAATGCTCTAATTACCGGCATCACCGGCCAAGACGGCCAGTACTTGGCGGAAGTCCTTCACGATGAGGGATACAAGGTTTATGGCCTGATTAAGGGTCAACATAACCCTAAGGCTGAGCTGATAACGAACGAATTACCGTTCGTTGAACTGGTTGAGGGTGACCTTCAGGATCTTTCTTCGCTGATCGCTGCCTTGGAGTACACACAACCACATGAGGTGTACAACCTTGGAGCAATCTCGTTTGTTGCCCTTTCTTTTAAACAAGCGGAGTTAACTGCCAACATCACAGGATTGGGGGTACTGCGGCTCCTTGAAGCGATACGGCTCGTTGGAGGTCAAGACAACCCCACTCGTTTCTATCAAGCTTCCTCAAGTGAGATGTTTGGCAAGGTCCGTGAGACCCCACAAACAGAACTCACCCCGTTACATCCGCGTAGTCCTTACGGGTCAGCCAAAGTCTTTGGTCACCACACCACCGTGAATTACAGAGAGAGCTACGGGCTTTACACCTGCAGCGGAATCCTCTTTAATCACGAGTCACCGCGTCGCGGGCTTGAGTTCGTAACGCGAAAAGTCACCAACGCCGTCGCTCGAATTAAACTCGGTCTACAAGATCATGTAGCGCTAGGAAACCTTGACGCGAAACGTGACTGGGGATTCGCTGGAGATTACGTCCGAGCCATGTATCTAATGCTGCAACAAGACGAACCTGATGACTTCGTGGTCGCCACCGGAGAGACCCACGCCGTGAGCGAGTTTGTCGAACTTGCTTTTGCGTCAGCCGGTATCGACGACTGGGAAAAGTACGTGCGAATTGATCCGCGTTTCTTCCGCCCAGCAGAAGTTGACCTTCTTGTTGGTGACGCAACTAAAGCAAAAACAACGCTCGGTTGGGAACCCACGGTTTCGTTTAGGGAGCTAGTGACAATGATGGTCGACCACGACGTTGCTGTAGAACAAAGCAAACTTTCCTAACAGTCTTGTAACTCAACCAGGCGACTCTGCTCATTCGTGAATGGTCAGTACTCTCGGTACCCAACCCCCATCTGGAAAATACGTGGATCGATTTAAGGCTCTAGCAGCGGCATTTCTATTAGCCAGTAGTTCCTTCTGGTTGATCGCGCCTGCTGGAGGCATTGAGCTAAATAAGATCACCCACCCGGATTTCGTGCCGACATTGGCTCCCAATGACCCCTGTGTGAGCGGTTGTTTACCGTACGGCGTTCCCTGGCATTTCGAATCACTCGGCGCTCAGAGCGCATGGGATATCACCACCGGTGCCTCCGAAGTCACCGTCGCCATCGTGGACACTGGCATCGACACCGCCCACCCGGACCTGATTGGCCGGGTTCGAAGTATCCCTGGATGTGGGTTAGGGCCAAACGTCGCATATGACACGAGCCATGGGACGTTTATCGCTGGTTTGATCGGCGCAGCAAGTGACAACTCTATTGGAACTGCAGGGCTGGACTGGAACACCGACCTACTCGATGTGCGAGTGATGAAAGGAAGCAGCGGATCTACTAGCGACATTGCTGATGGGATTCGGTGCGCAGCACGTCATGGTGCCGATGTCATCACATTGTCCTTTGTGCAGGCGGGAACGCAACTGTCGCCCGTACTTGAAGACGCGATCAACGAGGCAGTAGCTGCGGGTGCTCTAATTATCGCTGCAGCGGGAAATGATGGCGATACACGTCAACGGTTTCCCGCAGCTGCAGCAGGCGTCCTAAGTGTTGGCGCAATCGACGAAACTCTTAGTGTCGCAACGTTTAGTAATCGAGGAGACTGGGTGGACCTGATGGCGCCTGGCGTTCGTTTACTGTCGCTCGGATCGGGGTTGAGTAACGGTGTGCGACTTGGACAGGGAACATCGTTTGCCGCGCCGCTTGTGGCCGCAACCGCCTCTCTCGTTAAGGCCCGGTTTCCCTACTTCGACGCCTCTCAAATTTCTCGACAACTACTTCGATCCGCCCAACCGCACACTGACACGAATACCCAATTGAGCTACAAAATCTTGAATGCCGAACGAGCAGTGACATTGCCTTACAGGACCCACTGGCAAGTCACGACAGCCGGACAGGTCCTAGCGTTAGGGGAGTCACAACATTTCGGAGATCTCACCGACGGAGCTTCTGTCAGAGACGTGGTAGCAATTGCCGCAAATGCCAGCGGGCTTGGCTATTGGCTGGCACGCTCTAGTGGCGTGACCGCAACCTTTGGCGATGCTTTGCCCCTTGGAGATCTTGCGCAAGTCACGTTAAACAAACCGATTGTTGATATGGCGGTTACTCCGTCGGGGAATGGCTATTGGTTGGTTGCGTCTGATGGGGGAATTTTTACGTTTGGTGATGCTGGTTTCCATGGTTCCACGGGAGCGATGACGCTGAACCAACCGATAGTTGGTATTGGGGTTACTCCGTCGGGGAATGGCTATTGGTTGGTTGCGTCTGATGGGGGAATTTTTACGTTTGGTGATGCTGGTTTCCATGGTTCCACGGGAGCGATGACGCTGAACCAACCGATAGTTGGTATTGG
>Ga0302133_10002396_pt1 | contig 11520 bp, 11 predicted proteins | sample CB9_331_MG_FD_203121 | JGI IMG/M metagenome (GOLD analysis project Ga0302133, IMG submission 203121) | Marine microbial communities from Western Arctic Ocean, Canada - CB9_33.1 | ecosystem: Environmental > Aquatic > Marine > Oceanic | place: Canada: Western Arctic Ocean | collected 2017-09-19 | reverse complement strand
ATGGAACCGCTTACGCAGCCACGAAAAGATGACGCTCGTCGTCGAAGGACGTTCCTTCCAAGACGGAATTCTGCAGGAATTCGCCGCTTAGAAACATTTTCATAACACAACAATTGACAATAGCTCACGTTGTCAGCGCGAATAATGCTGAACTGTGGGACTACTACACGGCCCGACAACTCGCCGATGCGTATCGGACAATTCGGTTGGAAATTCAGACGGGATACCCGGAGTTCACCGAAGATGGCGCAACGCCGCAATCGAAATCCGAAGGCTACTTGAAACAACTCAACGAGTGGAATTGTGGCCCGACTGCGGAACGGTCGCGACAAATTGACAAGCAACTGACCGATCAGCTACTACAAAAGCCGTTATCGCTCCTGCTGCTTGCCGACTTCGTCTGCAAGAAAGAACCAGCGCTCACACCGGCGGCAATGAACGAAAAGATTTGGCTGGATCGCACTCAAATGCTCGAGAACGCTACGAAGTACGATGCCCGCTGGTTCCAGCAGCGGTTCGGGCAGCTCACTTCTGATTCCCCGTCGAAATAGAATTGCTGGGAAACCGGTCGCCGTTAGATCCCGTCAGACAATTCCAGATAGGGATCCAGACCCATCTGAGTGAGCGAGTTCAAGTTCGTCTGCTCGGTGCGCAGCATCAATTTGCGTTGTTTTCGATGCAGTGATTCGAGGTAACGCTGGGTTGAACTGAAGAACGTCAGCCAGCGCTCAGGCAATTCACCATTCGAGTCCGGCCGCGCTTGCCGTCGCATCTGTGTGAGTTCCTCTTGCGAGCGACAGCGGAGCAGTTCGTCCTCCAGCGACAGGAAGAACTGAAACGAGCCGTCATCACCTTGCCGGGCGGCCCTTCCCACAAGTTGGCGGTCGATTCGGACGGCACTGTGCATTTCGCTGCCGATGACATGAAGGCCGCCTTTGCCGCGCACGTCGGCATGCAAGCCGATGTCGGTGCCACGGCCCGCCATGTTGCTCGCGATGGTAACGCGGCCCGGCTGCCCCGCTTCGGCTACGATTTCGGCCTCGCTTTCATGGAACCGTGCATTGAGCAGGCGATGCCGGATGCCGCGGACTTCCAGCAGCACCTGCAAAGCCTCTGACGCTTCGACCGACGGAGTGCCGACGAGTATGGCTCGGCCGTCAGCATGAGATTTCTCCACTGCATCGATAATCGCTTCGCGTTTGTGTTGCAGGGTGGCGAAGATGCGCGGCCGCATGCCGACGCGCCGGCACGCAAGGTGGGTCGGAATTGGAGTGACGCGAAGACGATAGGACGACTTCAACTCGCGGGCGGAGTCGGTCGCCGTCCCCGTCATGCCGGCGAGATGAACGTATTGTGCAAAGAAACGCTGCACGGTCACTCGTGCGGCAACGGCAGTTTCGGATGTTACCGGAAGTGATTCCTTCGCTTCGACCGCCTGGTGCAGTCCGTCCTCCCACTTTCGGCCTTCCATAACGCGACCGGTCGATTCATCGACAATGACGACTTCGTCGTCTCGCACCATGTAGTCGCGGTCGCGATGAAATCCATGCGACGCAGTCAGCGCGCACTTGACGTGACTGAGAAAACCATCGACGCCAACCGAATCGAGCAGCTGCGGCTTGGGCGCTAAGAGCACATTGCGGCGTCCTGCTGACGTTAGAACGGCGGTACGCCGGTCCGGCAAGTAACAGTAATCGTCGGGCGATTTCAGCCGCGCTGCAGCACGGGCGCTCCAGCGCAAAAGCGAGGCTGTCCATGACTCGTTCGGTTCGCTCAGCCCGATAATGAGAGGGGTTCGCGCATCGTCAATCAGGACGCTATCGGCTTCGTCAATCAAGGCGAAGTAATGCCCTCGCTCGATCACGGGCCGTTCGTCGCTCTGTGTTGGCAGAAAAGCGCGGCGCGGCATATTGGCTGGCGACGCGTTTCTTCGCAGTCGATCGCGCAGGAAATCGAATCCCAGTTCCTTCGCCGTCGCATAGGTCACATCGCTGCCATACGCGCGGCGACGTTCGTCGGTCGTCATCTCCGATTGAACGCAGCCGACCTTCAGTCCCATCATCGAAAACACCGGCCGCATCCAGTCAGCATCGCGCCGGGCAAGATAATCGTTGACGGTAATAATGTGGCATCCACGCCCAGGCAGCGCCCGCAGGAATGCTGGCAGAAGAGCAGTGAGCGTTTTTCCTTCGCCCGTTTGCATCTCGGCAATGTGACCCTCGAACATTGCAATGCCACCCATAATCTGGACGGGGTAAGGCGACATTTGCAGCACGCGGCGCGAAGACTCGCAGACCAGGGCAAACGCATCGGGGAGAAGCCCGTCAAGCGCGATTCCACGACGGGCGCGACGGCGAAGTTCCTGCCCGTTGACAGTCAGATCTCCATCCGAAAGCGACCTGAGCACTTCGGATCGCAGAGAAATATCGTCCGCGAGAGACCGCCATCGCGACAAACGTGCCGACGTCGGGCGACCGCACGACTTGAACCAGTGATAAAAACGAGGCACTCGCACGATACTGTTACAACCGCTTCACGATGTTTTAATACATGTGGTCTAACACCTGATGGAATCCGCCACCATCGACACTCGATAAGCGGGCGAAGTATTGCACGAATCTTGTCAACGTACAACGGCAGAAAGTGGCTCTTCCGATAACGGGAGCAGGTGTGCCGGTACCTCGCCAGTGCATCGCGAACATCGATCGTCTCTCGATCGGTGTGATTTAGACTGCGGCTCGCAGCAGGATTTCGCCTTTGCCTTCTTCGAGGAAGTCGCCGCAGTGCCGGCGATAGCACGCGTCGAGGCAATCGTCCGGGATGGGAAAGCCGAACGCCTTCAACTGCAGAAACAGGAACCGCAGGAAGACGGGTCGGTATTCGCAGGCGAATTTGAATGTGGGCAGCATTTCGGAAACTGCATCGGGTTTCCCGTAGACAATCGTGCCACGTCGCATGCCGGCACCGGGTCGAATCCCCGCTTCGCCGAACAGCAGCACCGAACCGGCAATCATGTTGAAACCGGGAGCGTCGCCCGAACGGCCGCCGATGGCAATCGTCCCGCGACGCATTGTGTGGCCGATCTCGTTTCCGGCATCACCGTCGATGAGAATCTCGCCGCCGGTCATCCCGCGACGTCCACCCCGGTACACGGCCCCCACGAGATGTCCGGCGTTGCCGTGAACGTGAATGCGTCCGCCGTGCATTTCCGCGCCCACCCAATCGCCAGCGTTGCCGGTGACTTCGATTTCGCCGCCGGTCATTTCCGCCCCAAGATGCATGCCGGCGTTTCCCTCAACCCGAATTCGACCGGAAGTCAGGTGGGTGCCGATGAGCTTGACCTTCGAGCAGTCACCGCGCCAAATCATTTCGTTGTCGTCAGCGGCCGAACCGGAAACGTCGAAGAAGTCGGCCAGCGGCAACTGTTCGTTGCCGCGCTGAATCAACGTCGCCTGCACCTGATCTGCAGACTGACTGCGAATCGTTTCTAACTGGACGGTGTCAACTTCGAGGGGGATCGAGGACAGCTGTTTCAACTCGCAGACGAGTGGCATGAATTTCGGTACGTTCAGCAGAGGTTAAGACGGATTCGAATGTGTTGACGCTGTTGAGTGCCGAACTCAACCAATGGGGTAACGGCCTTCGTACGCAAGGTACGCAAGACTGTCGAGAAACTTGCGCGAGGCAATGTACTCGTTGGTTGGCATATTGCGAATGTGCTTCTTGAGTTCGCTTCGCATGCTGCGGGAAATCTGACTGATTTGCGAGTCGTATTGCCGCAGAGATCTCGTATGAAATCCCAACTGAAACAACTCGTCAAGTTGCTTCCGCAACTCAGCGTACCTGTCGCCCATCAGCGCTTGCGGCCAATAGATTTTCCCGGTCGATGGATCGAGTTCCGCCGGACTCAAACGCGGGGGGAACCCCGATCCTTTGGTTGCGAGATAGGCATCTCGTCCTTCTCGCTTGCGGTCGTGGTCCTTCTTCAGCTCCGCTTCACCCAACCGCTTGCGCGCCCAATACGTTTCGGTGAATTTCATTTTGTTGTCGATGTATTTTGTGCGGGCGTCTTCGTAGTTGTTCATCGCCCGCGTGCCTGCTTCAGCCGCTTCACCTTTGGCACGGATTACGTCGGCCATACCGCGCTGCGCGCCTTCGACAGGTGTCGATGAGTAGCCGCCGTAACTTCCGTAACCGTTATTGAATCCATTGATGCCGGGATTGCGATACCAGTTACCGCGGTTTACGCGCCGAACTTGAGCATCGGCAGGAGAGACAACGGTGATGAACGACAATGCCAGCAGAAGCAGTGCAAGATTTCTCATGGTGAATCCTCCGGTAAATGACGCCGGTGAAAACTTCGCCGGTTCTTGGTCAATTCTTCAGGCAACGACTGGATAACGAGAACTGCAGTGGGATAAGATGGATGCGGCACGCATCCCTTACCCAAGTTGTATACCTGTCTGCGCGTCACATCAACTGTTGTATTGGACATCTCAAGAAAAAACATCTTTGGAATATCCGGATTGGAGTCAACGATGCGTTCTCTCGCCACGTTTGTCGCCGTAGTGCTGCTGGCCACCCCATCATTTGCATCCAACGTTTCAGCCGAGAACTCGCTTGCTGAAAAGCTGAAACACCGCGTTGCGACGTTGACTACGCAACTGGAAAGTTCAGACGTTGCCGAACAATTGAAGGCTGTTGAGGATTTAGCCGAACTGGGGCCGCTTGGCGCAGAGGCCGTGCCTGGGTTGGCTCGCCTCACGCAGTCGAAAGATTTGGCGCTGCAGCACGAGGTGGTGATTACGCTGGGACGCATCGGTCCCGCAGCCGCGGCAGCCGTTCCGGCATTGACCATGACTCTCGATTCCAAATCGACCATTATCCGCCATAGCGCCATGCATGCGCTCCGGAATATTGGATCGGCATCGAAGTCGGCCATTCCCAAGCTGTCGCAGTTGGCCCGTGAGAAGGACCCGCTGCTGAGTGTGGCAGCAGCATGGGCGTTGGTGGGAATAGATCCAGACAACGGTGCGCTCGTCAAGTCGGCGTTGCCCGTCCTTGTCTCCGCGTTGAACAACAAAAGTGAAGATATTCGCAGCGACGCCGTCGCCGCGTTGGGTGAAGTGGGAGCCGCTGCGGTTTCAGCCGTCGCGGCGAAACTCGGGGACTCCAACTCCGATGTCTGCATGCGTGCCTGCGATGCGCTGGCGGCAATTGGTGCACCGGCTGCTTCCGCCGCTCCCAAGCTCATTGCCAAACTGGACGATCGCGATGCCAATGTCTGCTGGCATGCGGCCCGCGCTTTGGGAGCGATTGGTGGCGACGCGGAAAAGGCGGTTCCGGTTTTGGCGAAACTGTTGAAGCATAGTTCAACTCCCGTTCGAGGGCATGCGGCTTCTGCCATCGGACGATTTGGTGGAAACGCCAAAGCTGCCGTACCGCAATTGGCTGCGACACTGCGAGATGAAGACGCGACGATTCGCGCTGCAGCTGCGCGGGCCTTGGGAGCCATTGGGCCGAATGCCAAGGCAGCTGTCCCCGCATTGGCGAAAGCACTGGATGATGAAGTTGGCACGGTCACTATCGCTGCAGCCGAGGCACTTGGCGCGGTCGGCAAGGCGGCCGTTCCTGCTCTGAACGAACGGTTGAAAGACCCCAATCTGAATTCATTGGCGGCGACGATTCTGGGAGAGATCGGTCCCGATGCCGAAGCAGCCGTCCCCGGTTTGGTCAAGCTGCTTTCGGTCGACGACGAGGCAACCAAAACCGAAGCCTTGTTGGCATTGGCGGCGATCGGACCGAACGCAAAGGCGGCCGTGCCCGCGTTAATGAAACTGCTGAAGAGCAATGCCACGTTTGGCCGCGCGGGGGCCGCGTATGTCCTTGCTCGGATTGGTGCACAAAGTGCGATTCCCGTGCTGAAGCAGACGATAAACGAAGAAGGAACCGAGTCGTTGCAGATGGCCAGTGCTTGGGCGCTTGTCACATTGAAACCGGATAACGCCGATTTTGCACAACTCGCCGTTCCCCATTTGACGGCAGGACTCACAAACAAGCGATCGCTCGCGCGACGAGAAGCGGCCAATGCGTTGGGACGGATTGGCGGTTCCCGCTTTGTCAGCGGCACTGAAAGACCCGGTCGCCGACGTGCGGGCCGAGGCGGTTGTCGCGATCGCAGAAATTGGAACGAATCCAACGGACAACGTTCCGTTGGTCGCGCGGATGTTGAACGATCCCGCCGCCGAGGTGCGTTATGCAGCCGTGTTTGCACTGGGGACATACGGCCCGAAAGCGAAAGTTGTTGCCCCGCTGCTGCTCAGCAAGATGGCAACGAGTCGCGACACGTTCGAGCGAACCGTCGCCGCCTGGGCCGCCGTTCGCGTTGCTCCCAGCAGGAAGACGAACAAAGCCGCGTTGCCGTTGATGGTTGCCGCACTCCAACTTCCGAATCCGGAAGGACGAGTCGAAGCAGCACACACGTTGGGCTTAATTGGTGCCGGCTCTAAGGCTGCGATTTCTGCATTGAAAATCGCCACAAAGGACGAAGACGCAGCGGTTCGCAAGGCGGCGGCAGCGGTCCTGAAGAAGATTGACAAATAGCATCGCAGGATGCTGGGCTTGGGTTTTCGTTTTATCATCGAAAGGGTAGTGGGTCGTTCATGACAAGACTGACAGATCGTGTTGCATTGGTTACCGGTGCCGGCCGTGGGATTGGGCGGGCCATTGCAATTGCGTTTGGCCGCGAAGGAGCAAAGGTCGCCGTCACGTCGCGATCCAATTCAGAACTTGACGAGGTCGTGGGAACGATCAAAGAGGCCGGAGGCACGGCCGTAGCAATCCCCGCCGATTTGTCCGATTCGGCTGAGGCAGCGCGGCTGGTCGCGGACGTTGGTTCGCAGCTTGGCCAAATCGATATTCTGGTCAACAACGCCGGCCTGGGCAGCAGTTCCAATCCCAAACCGGTTGTTGATTTCGATGACGACTTTTGGGAAAAGTCTCTCAGAATCAATTTGACTGCCCCCTACTTGCTCTCCAAAGCCGTGCTGCCCGACATGCTGGCGAAGAAGCAAGGGCGAATCATCACGGTCGCCTCGATCAACGGCAAGATGCCCAGCTTTCACGGTGCCGCCTATGCCGCCAGTAAGCATGGTGTCATCGGCCTGATGCGGACGCTGGCGGCGGAAACGGCCGCCGATGGAATCACCGTCAATTCCATCTGCCCCGGCCCCGTGAAAACGTTAATGAACGACAAGCGCATCGCCTACGATGCCGAGCGGCTCGGACGAAATCTGGAAGAGCACGAGAAATCGCTAACGCCAATTGGCGGGCGGCTCGATCCAGAGGACATTTCCCCGATGGCCGTCTATTTGGCAAGCGACGAGGCGCGGGCAGTCACGGGGCAGGCGTTCAACGTCTGTGGAGGATTGGTGTACGCGTAACGATGCCGCCGCTCGACGATGATGCATTTTTGCAACATCGTTTTGGGTGAATGGCGACTCAAACTCGTCACATACAGCACCCTATGGCGAAAGGAATGCGTCGGCACGCCGGTTGCGTTGAAGTCTGTTGGCCGAGCATTCTACTGCAAGGGCCGACAGATCAACCGGCGTTCCTCTTGAAGGAGTCAGTACCGTGATTCACGTTTCCGAAATAAACGATGAAACCGGGTTGGACGGCATTCGATTGTTGTGGAATTCGTTGTGGCGACGAACTCGCGGCGCATCGTATTTCCAATCGTTTGACTGGCTCACACTTTATTGGCGTCATTTCAGTGGTTCGCAAAAGCTGAAAGTGCTGGTCGCGTCGCTGGCCGGTAAACCAATCGGCATTCTTCCGCTTGTCGTCCGTAAGACAGAAACGAGCTTCGGACGGGTCAACGTTCTGACCTATCCGCTGGATAATTGGGGGACGTGTTACGGTCCCATTGGCCCCAACTCGGCCGCAACGTTGATCGCCGCCATGCGGCACCTTCGCGAAAACCGCAGCGATTGGGACGTCCTCGATTTACACCATGTCGATGTGAACCGGGTCGATCGAGGACGAACGCGAAACGCCTTGCGGGCGGCAGGTATGAATTGTCTATCGCGTCCCAGCCGTACCGCAGCGCTCGTCGATCTCGATTCAGACTGGATGACCTACTGGAGCGAACGACCGCTGCAATCGCGGCGGCTGTACCATCAGTCGGAACGACAGTTGGAACAAGCGGGCAAGCTGGAGTTTGTCCGCTTTCGCCCCGAAGAGCAGTCGTACGGCAACGCCGACTGCCGTGGAGATTTGTTCGACGAATTTCTGTCATTGCGGCCGTTTTCCAGTACAGATTCGTCCGCCGGACGTGCGTTCTTTTGTGAATCACATTTCACCGCAGCCCGCATGGCCGCCGTCGATCTCAATTTGTTGCGACTCAATGGTCGGCCGATCGCGGCCGCGTATGGTCACCACGTCAACGGTCAGGTGGACATCATCCGCAGCGGAGTCGCGGAGGAATACAAAGGGGATGCGGGCCGGGTGCTCACGGCTCGCATGCTGCAAGACGGAGCCTCTCGTGGCGATCAGTGTTACCGCTTCGCGCCGCCGACTTGCTCATTCGTCACCGATTGGCAAACGAGTGAATTGGAAACCGCACGGTTAACCCATTTCGCGCCGACGGCACCGAAAGCGCAACTGTTACGATGGAACCGCAACATGAAGAATTGGTGGAACTCACTCCGCCGCGCGACCGCCGCGTTAAACCTATAGGAAGGGCAAGACGTCGGGGCGGCTACCGATCTTGTTTCGCGTTATGGCGCAATCGTACCTCATCATCGACGGCTACAATTTGATGCACGCCGCCGGTATGGCGCGGCACAAATACGGTCCCGGCGACCTCGAACGATGCCGCAAGCGAGTTCTCCACTTTCTTAGTCAGCACCTGTCCGCCGCGGAGCGTGCTCGCACGACGGTGGTGTTCGACGCGGCCGATGCGCCGCCCGGCTTTCCACGGACCGCAGTGTTGGAACAGATGGAGATTCTGTTCGCGCCTCGTGGGGGCGACGCAGATACGGTGATCGAAGAACTGATCGAGCAGCATTTTGCGCCGCGACAAATTCGTCTTGTCTCCAGCGATCATCGTCTGCAAAAGGCGGCCCGACGACGGCGCGCGAAGTTCGTCGATAGCGAATTGTTCGTCGAGCAGTTGGAAGATCGCGCCGCGAAGAGGGCCGACAGCGCTGGCCGACAAGAACCGGCGATTCCAGAACAGAAAGTTACAGGGCGCACCAGCCGCGACGAAATCGCCGAATGGCTCGAAATTTTCGGCGACATTCCGGAAGCCGCAGAACTGGCGACCGACAACGAGCGCCTGCAGAATGAATTGGACGCCTGGGCGAAAGAGGCAGAGGACGAGTTAGGTTAATCGGTGCGAATGCACCCGTTGTGTGAGTCGGGTGCCACTGGCGAGACGCCAGTGGCAGACCCGCGCTTTGGAATCGCGTGAATGCGGTCGTTACGAACCGGCTGCGTTCAACAGCCGTTCGGCCAGTTCATCAGCTTGCTCGCAGCCGGTGACCTCGACCGCCGTGCACTCTTCCAGATTGCGAAACCACGTGTGCTGCCGTTTTGCGAATTGGCGGGTTCGCCTCTGAACGGTTTCGATGGCATCGTCCAGCGTCGCCCGGCCTTCCAGATGATCGATGATTTCCTTGTATCCTAGCGCCTGCCGAGCAGTGCGGCTCATGGGATGTTGGGCCGAAAGAAGTCCGCGAACTTCATCGACCAGCCCGGCGTCGATCATGGCAAGTACGCGGGCGTCGATTCGTTGACGCAACCAATCACGCGGCGGCGACAGCCAGTGGACGTGCTGTGGTCGTTCATTCGGTGGTAATGGACGCTCGCTTTGCTGTTGCGATAACGGCTGGCCGGTGAGGTGAAACACTTCGAGCGCCCGGATGACCCGCCGTTGATCGTTCGGATGCAGCCGCTCGGCCGACGTCGGATCGACCTCGCGAAGACGCCGATGCAGAAAGTCTGGTGTGTGTGAGGCCGCCTCCCGTTCCAGATTGCGTCGAAATTCCCAATCGGCCGCCGGTCCCTCGAACACGCCCCGAAGCACCGCCCGCAGATAAAGTCCCGTCCCACCCACAAACAGCGGAATCTTCCCACGCGTAACAATCTCACCGCAGAGAACGGCAGCCGTGCTGACGTAGTCGGCCACACTGTACTCCTGGTGCGGGTCGATGACGTCGATGAGATGATGGGGGACCGATTGCTGCATCGACGGCGATGCCTTCGCCGTTCCAATATCCATACCGCGATACAGCGACATCGAATCGAGTGCGACAATCTCGATGTCGATCCGCTCCGCTAGCGCAAGGGCCGTCTCGCTCTTACCGCACGCGGTGGGGCCGGCCAGGAATCGGCATTGTTGGAGAAGCGTGGAGTCGAACTGCATGGTCGAATGAAACCGAGGCAACGGAGCGGTCAGCTATCAGCCGTTAGCTGCCTTTCGGACGAAATCTGTGTTTTTTTCCGGCTGAAAGCTGATAGCTGAGGGCCGAACACCTACAATCTGAGTCTATTATGCAGGACGAACACACCGGCGTCGAGCCGGTGGTGTACGCCACCAGCGATTCAATGATTTCAATGAGTGAAGACGACGCATGGCCAGTTTTGAAGCGACCATTTCGATTTCCTGCCTCCGTCAGGCGGCGTTCGATTTCCTGATTCGTCCGGCAAACGCGCTGCTCACCAGCCCGCCCGATCTGTCCGTGCAATTGCTCGACGCGCCCGATGTGCTGCAATTGGGCAGCCGCGTCGAGTTTGAAGTCGCCGGATTCGGTCCCGTCCAACGCATGCTGCACGAGATTACGGCCTTCGACGGCCCCAGCCATTTCACAGAAACTCAACTGAAAGGGCCGCTCAAATCGTTCGTCCACGAGCATCTTGTTGAGCAGGACGGCGACGGGGTGATTGTCATCGATCGCATTGCCTTCGAGCCGCCCGGTGGTTTGGCAGGGTTCATTGTCACCGAAGCGTTGATCCAGAAGTCGCTGGCCGGCGGTTTTGAACACCGGCAGCTTACGCTGAAGCGGATTCTGGAAGAGGCGACCGAATAATGAAGGACCGGCAACAAACAGAATCCATTCGCAACATGGGAACGCTCGCTGCGCTGGCGGTATTGCTGCTGATCGGCATCGGCCTATTGGCACTTGTGGCCGTTGTCCTTCCAAAGGTGATCTGGCTGGTTGTTGTCGTGATGGGCTTCTTCTTGATGGGCCTGTTCCATTACATCACGTGGGGTTGGTGGCTATCGCGGTTGCCAGTAGATGACGGCGAAGAGGCCGAGTGACGCCGCGTTTTGCGGCGAAAGTTCTCGACCACGAAATACCTGGCCCGGCGTCTGGCCGCAACCCAATAAGAGGGTTCTTCACCGATTTTAATGGGTGTTTTCAGCACGGTTTGAGTTTCAGTTTTCCACAGAAGAACAGGATGCGGGTGCGGTAGTTCGCAAAGTTGCGGAAGCCGCGGGCGTTCGACTTGATG
>Ga0302133_10002393_pt1 | contig 11534 bp, 12 predicted proteins | sample CB9_331_MG_FD_203121 | JGI IMG/M metagenome (GOLD analysis project Ga0302133, IMG submission 203121) | Marine microbial communities from Western Arctic Ocean, Canada - CB9_33.1 | ecosystem: Environmental > Aquatic > Marine > Oceanic | place: Canada: Western Arctic Ocean | collected 2017-09-19 | reverse complement strand
GAGCCGTAGCTGGGATTCACGCCGAGGCCGGGGACGCTCTCAGCCATGTCGAGGTTGACGCGGTAGGGGACGTAGCCGTCGTTGACGGCGGGCCGCGCCAGGTTGGTGACGATGCTGACCTCGATCTGAAACGACTCTCCCCAGCTCGGGTCGTCGTACCAGCCGTTGTCCCGTCCCGGCTGGGGAACGGTGATGCGGACGTTCTGCAGATCGCCGCGCCTTGCCGCCAGGGCCAGCCCCAGGGCCTCCGGCTCCCGACCGCGACACATCGCCACGTGGTCGCCCGACTTCACCGCCGCAACGGCCTCCTCGGGCGTCGTCAGGTGGGCCTTGTAGTATTCCTTCGTATCGACTGTGTAGTCGGGCTTGCGCGTAAAGGGAACGTCTCGAACGCGGTTGATCATGGAACGCCGCTCCTCGTCTCTGTTGGGGTCTCGCGAGTATAGCCAGCGCCCTCGATTGGGGTCAACCGGGCGTGAAACGAGACGTCACTGTTTAGCTGGTTGTGTCGGATTCCCTGACGAGGCGTAAGACGAGCACTGGAGGACCCTGTACGAATGATGGGCGAGTAATTTTCATATCGACTACTTCCCACCCTTGCTTTTCTTTCTCCGCTATACGTGCATTCAATTCGGTTTCTTTCTTCCCCAGGTTGCCGCTCACACCCTGAATCAATACGGTTGATTGCATAAAGACTACTTCTGGTTGGACTTCATTGTTCCCCAGGTGTCAAGCTTAGCGATGCCGCCAAGTCTCCCGTCTCTTTGACGTGAACTCCGGTTCCCGATGGCCTGGGGTTAGGCGTCAACGGCGCGACGCGGGCTAGCCTTTGGTCAAACCGCGTCGTCGAATCGCCCATATGGCGCCGCCGGTGAGCAGCGCCTGGCCGATGGTTAGCCCGGCTATGATCAGGGTGGCGGAGAGGAAGAAGCCCTCCGGGAAGATGCGGATGAGATAGTCGCGCCTGGGGTCGAGACGCCACAGGTCGTTGGAGAAGCTGAGGAAGTGGAACTGCTCGAAGAGCGTCTCGAACCCGAACAGCGAGCCGACACCCAGCGTGACGAGCAGCGCTATGGTCAGGACGCTGCCGCGAAACAGGCCGCGACCGAGAAGCTGGAGGGTCCGGCCCCGGCCCGCGAACACCAGCCCCGCCACTGCTATCCCCACCATGGTGTAGAAGCTCGTCTGTTGCCAGAACGAGACGCCGCGCACCAGGCCTTTCACGTCGACCATGTGCTCTACTTCGCGCTCGTTGAACAGCTCTCGTTCGGTCCCGAACACCTCGGCTCGAACGCTCAGCCGCTCGTCCGAGGAGTTGAAGTAGTGCTTGATCTCCCTGGCCACACGCATCAGCTCCGGCTTCTCGATGCCCGTGCTCTCTTCGATGTCGTAGCGCTCGAACCCGAAGTTGTACAGCCATCCGCTGTTGATGACGATGCTCACGTTCGTGGTGATGAGAAAGAGGGGCACGGCCATCACCAGCAAGATCACCGCGAATCGGGGTACATATCTGTTGAGAAGAGCGGTCATGGGAGGAATGATCAGCGGAGCCTCGCTTCCTTGTCAAGGTAAACGGGGAATCGGTAGAATGGGTTTCTCCGCTTGGGACGCTTAGCCAGACCCACACCAGGGTCAATGAGAGACACTGTGACCAGTCCCCAGGACCTCGAAAGCTTCGACACCTTCGTGGCCATCATCGCCAGGCTGCGAGGGCCCGACGGATGTCCCTGGGACTTGAAGCAGACCCATGCCTCGTTAAAGCGGTACCTGCGCGAAGAGTGCGCCGAGGTCCTCGACGCGATCGACGGCGGTGATCCAGATGCCCTGGCCGAGGAGCTGGGCGACGTGCTCCTGCAGGTGGGGCTCCACGCCCAGATTGGTGCTGACGAGGGGACCTTCACCCTGGCGGACGTCCTGAAGCACGTCAACGGCAAGCTCGTGCGCCGCCACCCCCACGTCTTCGGCGATGTCGAGGTTTCGGGGGCGGAAGAGGTCGCAGCCAACTGGCGGAAGCTGAAGCAGGCCGAACACGGCGAGCGGGAGTCGGTGCTCGACGGGGTGCCGAAGGCGCTCCCCGCGCTGGCCTACAGCCAGGAGATCCACACCCGCGCTGCCCGCACCGGTTTCGATTGGCCGGACATGGCCGGGGTCCTGGACAAGGTACAGGAGGAGCTCCGGGAGCTGGACGAGGCGAAAACGCCCGTCGAGTTGGAGCACGAGCTCGGCGACGTGGTCGCCACGCTGGTCAACGTTGCGCGCAAGCTGGACATCGATATCGAGGGAGCGCTACGCAAGGCGAACCGGCGCTTCGAGGGGCGTTTCCGGCACATGGAGGCCGCCGCTCGCGGTCTGGGTACGGGCATCGAGGAGCTACCGCTGGCGCGCCAGGAAGAGCTGTGGCAGGACGCCAAGCGGGCCGAGCGAGAGGCGAAGGACTAGATCGAGTAGGACCAGGTCGACTGCTTCGGCTGCAGCGATCGTTGAAGGATGGTGAACTCCTTCATGAGTAGCGTCCAGTCTGCCCTACGGAGCCTTTTCGCCGTCTGCCCCCTCAGTTGAAAGCGTTCCAGCACCCTCAACAGACGCCCGGCGCCGAAAATCGCGGCAGCCTCGGCGATGTCGCGGAGCTCGAGTTGGACACCCCTCTTCGGCGGTTTCTCCATCTGGGTCCGGAGACTCTCCATGCGCTCATGGACGATCTTGGCGAAGGTCGTTGCCGCCTTCTGGTAAGCGACCTCGTCGATGCCAAGCTTTGCCATGGTCTTGTTCTGGTGGTCGATGGGCGAAATTCCCGACTCCATGGCCTGTTCGATTTTTTCAGTAGCTTTTCTTCCGTCGGCGGCTTCAGTACGTAGTGCTTGCAACCCAGAGAGGCAATCTTCTGCACCGTCTCGAGGTCACCGAGGGCGGAGCAGACAACGATGGGGATGGTCTCCCAGTCCGGGTTGTCCTTGATCTTACGTATCAGTTGGAAGCCGTCCATATCCGGCATCATCAAGTCCACCAACACGAGCTAGACCTGGGGGTTCTCCGTGAGGTGGTACAGGACCTCCTCCGCGTCGCTGACGGCCACGGCATCGTAGTCGTTCTCGCGCAGCGTATCCTCGAGGACCGTCGCCGTGATCAGATTGTCGTCGACGATGAGAACGTTCATTCCTGGTCCTCCGCCCGCGGGCCGTTCCGGCCCGGGTCAAGCTCATCAATGGCCACACTGAGCGCTTTCCCCTCCAGGGGCTTCGAGAGATACGCGTCCATCATTCCGGCCGGCCTAGCGGTGGAGTGGAGGGAAAGCAGGGACCGTCGGTGGGGGCTCCCGCTTACGGTGTTACACCAACCGGAATGAGGGTCGCGAGACCGGGGGTCGGAAAGTTGGCATTTTGGGGTTGACAGCCCAGGTCGCTCTTGCGCATCATGCGCCTGCGAGGAGGTGAGCTATGTCGAAATATCGTGTTATCGACGCCGACGGTCACGTTCAGGAACCGGAGTCGCTCTGGCCCCAGTATCTGGAGCCGAAGTACCACGCCATCGCGCCCAGGTACGTGACGGATGCCCAGGGCCGCTCGCGTCGTCACCTGGGCGGGCGTATCCAGCCACCCATCCCTTCGAGCGGAGCGGCTGTCGAACACCGTCCCGGGGGCTACGATTCGCAGGCTCGTCTCGTCGACATGGACGAAGAGGGGATGGATGTCTCGGTGCTCTATCCCAGCACCGGGCTCCATTTCGCGGCGATCGAGCGGCTCGACGTGTGCGCAGCGTTTTGCAAGGCTTATAACAACTGGATATATGATTTCACTCGTGCCGACCCCAAGCGGCTCATCGGTATCGCCGTCGTCCCGCAGACTGACGTCCACGAGGCGATGGCGGAGATCACCCGGTGTGTGACGAGTCTCGATTCCAAAGGGATCTTCTGGCGGCCCAACCCCATCGGCGGACGGACCCTGGACGATCCCTACTTCGACCCGATATGGTCGTTGCTGGAAGAGTTGGATGTCCCGCTTACCCTGCATGAGGGGACGACGCAAAACGTGCCGCAAGCGGGCCTGGACCGCTATGACAACTTCCTCTTTCGTCACGTCGTGAGCCATCCGCACGAGCAGCAAATGGCCTGCCTCGAGCTCATCTGCGGCGGGGTCCTCGAGCGGCACCCCAAACTCCGGGTCGCCTTTCTCGAATCCGGCGCGGGCTGGATTGCCTACTGGATCGAACGGCTCGACCACCACATGAAGTACTGGGGTCATGCCAGCGCGCCGCTCCCCGCGACCCCTTCGGAGTACTACGCGCGGCAGTGCTACATCTCGGCGGACCCCGACGAGCGTGTGCTGCCGGGCATTATTGACGCAATCGGCGACGACACCATCATCTTCGCCTCGGACTATCCGCACCCCGACGGCATCTACCCTGGTGTCGTCGCCGAGCTTGCTGACCGAGACGATCTCTCCGAGGTCTCGAAGGCCAAGATCCTGGGCTCGAACGCCGTACGCCTCTACAGCCTGAGCTAGCGGGCGAGTCCTTCTGAATTTGACCCGTCTGCGGCGGGCCGCTACAATCGCGGCGGTGAGACGGTGCCCCTGTCGGGGGAGCGCCGCGCCGCGAATCAAAGTTCATTGGCCCGCGCCCGCCAACTCTAATTAAGGAAGGGAGATTGCTTTCATGGGACAAGTAACCGGCGCCTATATTACGGCCAAGGCGCTCCAGCACCTCGGCGTCGACACGATCTTCTACATCATCGGAGGCCCCATAACGCCCGTGGTGGAAGACGCTAACGCCCTGGGCATCAAGATGATCGACGTGCGTCACGAGGAGACCGCAGCGAATGCGGCCCACGCCTACTCACGGTTGCGTAATAAGCCTGGCGTGTTAATTACACCATCGGGGCCGGCGACGATCAACGCCCTGCCGGGCGTAGTGAACGCCATGTCCGACGTCAGTCCCGTAATCCACCTCGGCGGCTCGACGGCTCTCAACCAGCGTGGCACCGGCGCCTTCCAGGAGATGGACCAGGTACCGCTGTTCGTTTCCGCCACCAAAATGACGACCCAGGCGATCCACCCGGAACGCATTCCGGAGCAGCTCAGCAACCTGTTCCGCCGCTCCATGTCCGGCGTCAAGGGCCCCGTCTATTTCGACCTCCCGGCCGACGTTATCTCGAGCCAGGTCGAAGAAGACGATGTCGTCTACCCGACCGACAGCTATTTCGAGCCGAGGTCGCCGGGCAACCCTGAAGACATAAAGAAGGCTATCGCGTTGCTGAAGACCGCAAAAAAGCCCCTGGTGGTCACCGGCAGCGGCGTCATATGGTCCGAGGCAAGCAAGGAGCTGCGCGAGTTCATCGACGCCACGGGCATCCCCATTCAGACGACGCCTCAGGGACGTGGAGTTGTTCCCGAGGACCACGAGCTGTGCTTCCCCGCCGCCAAGTCTATGGCGTTCCGAGATGCCGACGTGGTGCTGATTGTCGGCACCCGCTCCAACTTCATCCTGGGAATGTTCCGGCCCCCGCGCTGGAATGCAGACGCCAAGTTCATCACCGCTAACCTTGACGCTGACGAGGTCCACCGCAACCGACACTCCGAGGTAGGGATCATCGGCGACGCCAAGATGGTGCTGCAGCAGCTGACCGAGGAGGCCCGTGGGGAGAAGCTGAATTTCGCGAAGGACAGCGAATGGACGCAGGCGCTCGCGGCCAAACACGCTACCAACGAGGAACGTAACGAGGCATTCTGGAACCTGGACGTTACGCCGATCCACCCGATGCGGCTTATGAAGGAGGTCCGGGAGATTCTGGACCGAGACGGTGTGCTCGTCGTCGACGGTCACGACACGCTGAACTTCGGCCGCCAATCGCTCCCCACCCACGAGCCCGGGCATCGCCTGAACGCCGGGACTCACGGGACGATGGGCATCAGTATTCCCTTCGGCATGGGCGCGAAGGCAGCGAAACCGGACAAGCAGGTTGTGGTTGTCTGCGGCGACGGCTCGTTCGGCTGGTTGGGCATGAGCTTCGACTCGTACGTTCGCAACGACCTGCCGATCCTCGTGGTTATCAACAACAACGGCGGTATGACCGCCGCGCCCAAGGACTCCACACGAATCAAGGGTCATGCCCTGGGCTGGTCCGACTACCAGATGGTGGCCCAGGCCTTCGGCGGCTACGGCGAGCGGGTCGAGAACCCCGAGGACCTAGCGCCGGCGCTGCAGCGGGGTCTCGCGGCCGTTAAGAATGGACAGCCGGCGCTCATCAACGTGATCACCGACAAGAATGCCCGATCATCCACCTACAAGGGGTTCTTCGGCGAGGCCGGCGAGTATAGCGGCTAGGCAGTTGGAATAGGAACTCAACAGGCCCGCCGGGTTTACCCGGCGGGCCTGTTCTTTTGATGTAACAAAGGGTCCGGCGGAGCACCGGTCCCGCTGCGCGTTGGGGCGCAGCGTGGGAATGCTTGACTATACTGGGGCCCGACCAGTGGCCATCGGTGAATCGGTCGGGAGGTTCGCTCCGATTCTCAACCCGTTCGCTCGTGTAAAGGGCCTCCCCGGCCACGTTCGAGGAATGTACCCGGGCTGGCGTATGGTGGCCGCTTCCAGTGTGCTTCATGTGCTGAACGGGGGGCTCTACTACACAGGGCTTTCTGTCTTCTTCCTTCCCCTCCGCGAGTTCTTCGACGTAAGCAACACGAAACTCTCGTTGATCTTTTCGTTGCGAAGCCTGGAAGGGGGCATAGATGGGCCCGTGGCCGGGTATATGGCCGATCGACACGGGCCGCGCCTCGTCGTCTTGATCGGCGTGTTGATGAGCGGCGTCGGCTTCATCCTCCTGGGGTTAACCGGCTCGTTCCTCATGTTCAGCATTGTCTTTCTGGGCATCGTGACCATCGGGTTCGCCTTTCCGCATCACGGGACGATGGTCACGATCAATCAGTGGTTCCGCCGCCGGCTCGGCACGGCCATCTCCTTCTCGACCTCCGGTTCGGCCGTGGGCGGCTTCGCGCTGACGCCTCTGGTGGCCTATGTGGTCCTGGAATACGGCTGGCAGTCGGGGGCCATCATGTCGGGGGTGCTGGTGTTGGTTATTGGCCTTCCGGCGGCCGCTGTTTTCCGGAGCCCCGCGCCCGGGGAAGCGGACGCGGACGACCCGCCGCGGCCCGCCACCAGGGAGGGCTCAGCGGGGGGAGACGGACCCGGAGGTATCGCACTCGCGCCTATCAATCTCGACTTCACGGTGGGGGAAGCCCTGCGAACGAAGACCTACTGGCTTATCGCGCTGGGAATCGGGTGCCGGCTCATCATGAAGTCGGCCATCACCGTCCATTTCTTTCCGATCCTGGTGTCCAAGGGGGTCAGCGAAGTGACGGTGGTTTCGCTGGTGGCGCTGATGTCCGTCCTCCGGCTCCCAGCGATCTTCAGCGCCGGGATCGTCGGCGATAGATGGTCGCTATCCAAGATGGCGTCCATCTCGATGTCCTTCGGGGTGATGGCAATGTGCGTGATCCTCTTCGGTCCGGACGGCATCTGGACCGGCGTCTTGTTCGCCGTCTTCGTCGCCCTTTCCCAGGGCAGCGACGCCATGACCTGGGGACTCGTCGGCGTCCACTTCGGCCGAGCCCACTTTGGAAAGCTCCGAGGAATACTCTCCGTTGCTCAGGCCGGCTTTTCGGCGGCGGGGCCGGTGATGGTGGGGATCCTCGTCGACCGCACCGACTCCTATACCCTGGCCATATGGGTCATGCTCATTGGGGCCGCGGTCGCCGGGGTGGTCTACTGGTCGATCAAGGCCCCACCCCCGCCCGTGCGACGGTGGAGCGAACGGGTGAGAAGGTAGGGCCGAGGGCCTGAACCGTCTGAGCTCAGGCCGAGCCAGGCCACACGGGGGCGTTCGATTGCTTGGATCTGACCAACTCCGGTGCGATAAGCCGGACCTCGAACTCGGTGATCCGCCACCGGTCTGGCTGTTTGACCATCCGGAAGATGTGGCGACCGCCACTGATGATCCTGAAGGGCAACTGGTCTCCGCCGAATGCGATGTAGTCAGCTTTCACTTCAGCCGTGTCGCCATCGATGTCGATGATCGGACCGAAGGTGCCTGGACCGGCGGAGCGCGTCGGGGCCGCGAGCGGGTCGTTCCCCGAGCGCCGGATGTGAAAGTCTCCGATGTTCTTGCGGTCGGCGATGGCCTGCTCTCGACCCTGGACTCGGAAAGTCGCGTTCTCGTCCCAGATATCCAGGAAGTCCTTGTAACGCCCATCGGTGCGGGCTTGAGAGTACTCAACGACGGTCCTGCGCACCGCTTCGATGTCGCTCAACTCTCGCTGGGGAGTGGTTCGCAGAGGTTCGTTAGCAGGCGGAGAGGAGGTCTGTTTTGGCCAGGGCGTTCCGTCGGGCCTGGGCCTCGCCAGCTCCGAAGAGCGCAACCGAGTTTCGAGGTCCGCGATGCGCCAGCGGTCAGGCTCTTTCACCATCTGGAAGCGGTAACTCCCACCGCTGTTGATTTCAAACACTCCGTTGTTCATTCGGAAGCTGAGATAGTCCGCCGCCACCTGCGCTCGATCGCCGTCGATGTCGATTACTGGTGTGAACATGCCGTGGACCATTCTATTGAGGGTCGGCTGTGGGCCACGTTTGGGCCCTCTCTTCTCGAGATAAGCCGCTATCTCCTTGCGGCCCTGGACTCCTCCTTCTCTGCCCTGGACCCGAAACGTCGCGTCATCGGTCCATATCTGCTCGAACTCATCGAAGAGACGCTCGTCGAACAGCTCGCAATATTCCCCGAGTGTCCTGCGCACCGCCTCGAGATCGGTCAACTCCTGGGGCGCTGCTCGCAGACCCCCGACATACCGGCTTTGTGCTGAGGTCTGTTCCGCCTGCATAGGCCAGGTCGACCCCTCTGCGCGGGAACGTACGTGGTTAGGAGAAAGCAGCCGCGTTTCCAGATCCGCTATGCGCCAACGGTCGCTGTCCCTTACCATCCGAAAGTGATACCGGCCACCGCTTCCAATCGAGAGAGCCCCATTCCGCTCGCCGTAAGAAACGTATTCGGCCCAGGCGTCCGCCTCATCGCCGGCTATGTCGATAATTGGGTTGAAGTTTCCGTGAATGCTCCGGAGCGTCGGTTGGGGGCCTCGCTTGGTACCGCCTCGCCCTTCCAGATAGGCCGCGATCTCCTTGCGCCCGCGAGCTCCCCCGGGGCGGCCATGGACTCGGAAGGTTGCGTCCTCGGTCCAGATCTCCTCAAACTCGTCGAACAGCCGCTCGTCGTAGAGCTGGCAGTACTCCGCAATCGTACGCCGGACCGCCTCTGTATCGGACATCCCTAAAACAGCCAAGCCTGACCTCCTTGAGCCCCCGGTCGCCATGACGCAGCAACCCTACGTCTCCTTCCAATCGCATGTCAACCGTGATCGGAAAGACGGTCGCGAAGCCGGCCTTCTGTTTTGTGTAGAATAGGCGCACCTTTGGTAAGGGACTAGCGGCGATGTGCTGACGGGTGACCACTGCGTGAGAGCCGGCTGGGATGCCACTACCTGTCGATAGGAGTCCACTAGGGAGGCCTTATTGATGCCGGACGAAACGATTACCTTATCCGCGGTAGGCGACATCATGGTCGCCCAAAAGAACTATCAAGAAACGCTCCAAAAGGTGTCGCCGATCTTCCAAGCGGCGGACATAGCGTTCTTCAATTGCGAAACGGCATATGCGACGGGGGGCTCGCCCGCCAGCGGTCCTCACGGGGCGTCGCCAAACGACCCGGAAAAGATGAAGGCGCTCGTTGACTCGGGCTTGAACGTCTGCACCTTCGCTAACAATCACACCATCGATTGGGGGCTGGACGCGCTTGTCGAATGCCGGGAGCGGCTGGAGGCACTGGATATCGCCGTCTGCGGCGCCGGACGCAACATGGACGAGGCTCGGGCCCCTGCCGTGGTGGAGCGAAAGGGGATTCGTGTAGCTTTCCTGGGGTATCTGTGCGTGGGCCCCGATATTGCGATAGCCGAAGAGCACAAGCCCGGCTGCGCGATGGTCCGCGCCTATACCCATTACCAACCCCTGGACTATCAGCCCGGCACGCCGGCCCAGGTCATCACCTGGTGCTACAAAGAGGATTTAAGCGAGATGGTATCGGACATCGAGCGCGCCAAGAAGGTCGCGGATATCGTCATCGTGACGCCCCATTGGGGAATCCATAACGTGCGGGCTGATATACCCGACTACGAGTTCGAGATGGGCCACGCGGCGATCGACGCCGGAGCCGATCTCATCCTCGGGCATTCAACGCATAACCTGAAGGGCATCGAAGTCTATCGGGGAAAGGTCATCTTCCATAGCATGGGGGACTTTGCCATGGAGTACCGCGTTGCATTGAGGGAGGGCGAGCTGCGGATGGTGCATTCGGAGACCTATAACGTCATGTTGCGGAAGGCCTATCCCTTGGGAAACCCCGACAGTCACAAGACGCTCATCGTCAAGTGTGCGATCTCGAAAAAGGGTATCGAGCGCGTCTCGTTCGTGCCGGCGCTGGCAAACGAGGACAAGACGAATCCAGAGCCGTTGCTGCGGGACGACCCGAGAGCACAAGAGGTGTTCGACTATATCAACGATGTCGGCATCGAGGCGGGGCTAACGACCGGATTCAAGCGGGAAGGCGACGAGGTCGTTGTTGAGGCGTAGCCTTGCGGTGCGGTCGCCGATAGGGCGGAGTTGAAGTTAGGGGCTCTCCGCCCCGGTCGCAGCGCTGGACCGAGGTCGGTGACGGTCTGCGCTGTCGAGCATCAGGGTCACCGGGCCGTCGTTGTGGATCTCGACGAGCATATGTTCCTGGAATTGGCCCGTCTCCACCTTCAACCCGGTCTCGCGGCTCAACTCTACCAGCCGGTCGAACAAGGCTTTCGCCTCCTCGGGTGGAGCCGCTGTCATAAAACTCGGCCTACGGCCTTTGCGCGTGTCGGCGTGCAGTGTGAACTGGCTAACGAACAGAAGCTCGGCCTCGGCTTCGAGCACCGAAACGTTGAAGCGGTCATGCTGGTCGGGCAGGATGCGGAGGTTGGCGATCTTCTCGGCGAGGTAGGCGGCGTCTTCGGTGCTGTCGTTTCGGGCTACACCGACGAGCACGACCAGGCCGTTGCCAATCCGTCCGACGGTGTCGTCGCCGACACGGACCGAGGCGTGGGTGACCCGCTGCACGAGAGCGCGCACGGTGACGCCTGAGGCGGGCCTAGTCCCCGCCGTCGCTCGAAGCGGTTTTCTTCTCGGCCTTCGACTCCGTCTTGGAGCCGCTCGACTCTGTAGTCGCCTTCGCGGTGTCCTTTGCGCCTTCACCCGCGCCATCCTTGGAGCCGCCCGTCTCCTGCTTGGCATCGCTGTTCCACGAGCCGGACCGGCCGTAGTCGGTGGTATAGAAGCCGGAGCCTTTGTAGTGAACGGAGGCGGCGTGGATCACCCGGCGTGAGGTGGCCTCGCAGGTCGGGCACACTGTCGTCGTCTCGGCGTCGAACCCCTGGCGGAGCTCGAAGCGATGACCGCTTCCACATTTGTATTCGTAG
>Ga0302133_10002381_pt1 | contig 11554 bp, 9 predicted proteins | sample CB9_331_MG_FD_203121 | JGI IMG/M metagenome (GOLD analysis project Ga0302133, IMG submission 203121) | Marine microbial communities from Western Arctic Ocean, Canada - CB9_33.1 | ecosystem: Environmental > Aquatic > Marine > Oceanic | place: Canada: Western Arctic Ocean | collected 2017-09-19 | reverse complement strand
AAGCTTCGTCCGCTTCGCGCCCGTGTGGGTTTCTATGAGCCTGTGGCACGTGGCGCGTCGGCCCATGCAGTACACATGGCTGGTGGTGCTCGTGGTACTAGTGACCGGCGTGAGCATCCTGGCGACGACCGTCGGCGGCACCCTCGAACAAAGCCAAGTCGACCGCGCTCGTTACCAGGCTGGAGGCGACATCCGTGTATCGATGTCCAGGCAATATACCGGCGGCGTATCAGATTTTCGTGATAACTCGAAGGTGGCCCTTGCCGCGGAGGCGATGCGCACCGAGGGGACTGTCGGTTCGATTAGTGTAGAAGTACTTGGAATCGACTCTAGCCAGTTCGACCGAATCTCGTGGTACAGAGACGATTTTTCCGACCGGCCCTTAGACCAGATAGTCGCCCAACTCCGGCCACAGGCGGGTTCGTCCAGAGCCGTGCTGCCCGAAGGCGCGACGAGTATTGGCCTCTGGGCGCTGCCTGCACAGCAGTACGAGGGTCTGATGATGAACCTTTTGCTGAGCGACGCCTTCGGCCAGCTTACGACGGTGTTTCTGGGCGAAGTGGGTGCCCCAGAGTGGAAGCTCATGAGCACAGAGATACCCGTATGGCTGACCCAACCCTTGACCCTCACGGCTGTACACCTACAGGAGCCAGGTGCCGTTGGCCAAAGCGGGAGGAGGGCCGGTACGGTTTTGGTGGACTATATTCACGCAACGGTTGGGGATGACGAGCAGGTGATCGTCGTCGAGGACTTTGAGAGCGCGGTGTTCACCTGGCTCCCGATTATCGCCGACCCTCTGGCCCCAGATACATTGGATCCGTTCCCTGACATAGCATATCGGGGTGGCAGGTCGGCGAGGTACGTGTTCGGACAGGCCACGGACAATGGGGTCCGCGGATTTTATAAAGCCCCTACGAGACAATTCCTGCCGGTCGTGTTTTCCGAGCAGTTGCTGGCGCAGTCCGGTCTGCGTATCGGGGAGCCAGTCATCATCAAGCTGGCGGGCCGACAAATCGTCGTCATCATTATGGATACCGTCAGGCACTTTCCGACCATGAGCGGAAGGAACGACAATTTCATTATCACCGACGTTGACCTGCTAGAAGGCCACGTGAACGTGCTGGGCTCGGCGTACATACGGGCGCCCAACGAGGTATATATCCGCGCGGCGAGCGACGACGACGAGCAGGTGCAGCAACTCCGCGACGAGTTGAACGTCAGTATATTAGCTCAGCTCACTGACCGGGTATCCCTGCTCGACAGGTCGAACGTGTCGCCAGCTATGTCTGCTGGTTGGCGCACGCTGGCCGTGTTCTCACTGGTGGTCGCGGTCGTGGCAGCGGCTTCAGGATACGTCAGCTATCTTCTGCTCTCGGACGCGGGCCGTCGTATGGAGGTTGCGTTCCTACAGTCGATGGGACTCTCGCGGGTGCAGTTGATCGCGCTGATCGCTTTCGAGCAGGCCGCCATAATCTCGATCTCACTTGGACTAGGCACCTGGGCTGGATTCCAAATGAGCAGGCTGCTCGTATCGCCCCTGGCGCTCAGTGAGGCCGGCGGTAGAATAGTACCGCCGTTCCTACTCCTGACCGACTGGACGCTGCTCGCCCCCGTCTACGCGGCCATGATTGTGTCATTCGTGGGGATTCTCACGGTCGTCAACTGGCGTGCGCTGCACGTGAACTTGGCAGCCCTCGCGCGGCTGGAAGCGTAGTCTCACATTTAGTGGCGTGGCTTAATAGGCGTCGCGTCGATGGGAAATGTCTAAAACCACAAGAGTCTGATTGGCATCGTCGCGGCCGAATGTTATCCGCCACTCACCTACTCGTAGACGCCATTCGTTTTCGCGGCCACCGAGCTTTCTAACGTCGCCATGACTGTCGGATGAGTACTTACCCAAAGCAGCTGTGATCCTCTGGCGAAGCCTGGTGTCGAGCCGCCTCATCTGCCGCTGAGCATGAGGCGTGAGGATGAACTGCCAGATCACGGCTGCAATTCTCGCCCCATATCCTCTAGCGAAACACCCTTTCCATCTCGATATTCCTGCCAACCTTCCTCAATGATACCTACCTGTTCTGGCGTTGTAGGCTCATCGTCCTCCGGGGCATCGAGAAGGCTTTGGATCAAAGGGTCGGACTGATCGCGAAGATACTCAAGGTACCGCAGCGCCGCATGCAACTCGCTGTCCGGAATATTGTCAACGACCTGCTTGACCTGTTCTCTGACGTTCGGTTCTTTAGTAGTAGTCAACGCCTGGCTCCTAGCTAATCAGCATCTGGTTCCATAGTAGTAAACCGTTACCCTCAACGGCAACGTGCTACTGCGCCGTATACCCGCCGTCGATAGCTAACTCGGCACCTGTGATGAACAACGACTCGTCGGATGCCAGGAACAGGATGGCGTTGGCGATCTCAGCCGACTCTCCAAGTCGGCCCATCGGCACCTTCGCCAGTCTGGCCTCGACCTGACCGGGTTCATGCGTCAACGGCTCGAACATCGGAGTCATGACAAAACCGGGGTGAACGGAGTTGACCCGGATGTTTTCCCTGGCATACTGAACCGCAGCGGTCTTGGCGAAGATTCGCATCGCCCCCTTGGCCGTGTGATAGCCAGTCGACGATGCGCCGCCGACAAGTCCGGCCAACGACGAGATCAAGACGATTGAGCCGCCGCCGACCTTTCGCATTTCTGGAATGGCATGCTTGGTGCCGAAGAACGCGCCCTTGGCGTGGACGTTCATCTGGATGTCCCACAACTCCTCGGTCGTCTCCTCAACGGTCGTGCGGAACGTTACGCCCGCTGAGTGCACGAGCACGTCGAGTCTTTCGTATAGTTCAATGGTCTTCGCAATCGCTTGCTGCCATTCGCGCTCTTTCGTCACATCGAGGTGGAGATATGTCGCTTCGCCGCCAGCCTCCCGAATCTGAGCGGCTGTCTTCTCACCCTTCTCGTCATTAATATCGGTGATGACTACCGTGGCGCCCTCGCGCACGAACAGACGCGCGCTGGCACCGCCAAAGCCCATCAATTCGCCTTCAACGCCGGTGGATGCGCCGGTGATCAGCGATACTTTGCCCTTGAGCCTCACCAGTTTCTCTCCGTTACTCGCCGCGCACGGTGATACGGCCCACCATGCCTGAATGTATGGGGCAGGCGTAAGGAAACGTTCCTGCCTCAGTGAAAGTCAGCGTAAAACCCAGACCACCGGGACGCTGGCCGTATCCGATGAGACCCGAACTGCGAAATCCCATGCCGTCGTACTCAGATGAAGGCTCCGAAGGGAACAGCACGCGCGGATTCGCGACCACATACGGGGTGCCCCGCACACGTCGTTCCGTGAGGTAAAAGGGCGGGACACCTTCATCGCCTCCAAATACGACTGCATGGAACCGCGACGATATCCAGGTGATAGTGTCTCCCTTGTCGATCGTCATACTGGGCGGAAAGAACTCCAGTACCTCGGCTTCCGGTGTACCCATACCCGCTGCCACGATGAAGCGCGATGTGTCGTCAGGCCCCGGCTCGATATCTAGAACAGTGGTCTCTTGAGCGACTAGGCCCTGTAGACTATCCACGATGTTCTGGCCAAACGCTATCTCCCGCTGAGCGTTCTCGTCAATGGCCACCTGGTTGGGCAAATCAGCGGTTGACGCATCCTTCACGACCACAAGGCCGCGATGGAATTCGTGGATGCCGCAGCTATACTCATAGGTTCCCGGCTCTGGGAATTTCAGAGAGAATGTATCGATAAGTGGCACGCCTTCGCCAACCTGGTAGCCGAACATAATGCCGGAGTTGATGTAAGCGGCAAGGTCGTGCTCCTCGACAGGTTGGCCAGCCCTGCGCGTCGGATCAACCAGCGTTGTCGCGAAAATGAACTCGTCCGGATTGCCATTCGGCTTCGGAACGATATCGATGACCTCACTCAAGTCGGGCGCGAAAGTAACGGTGTGCGGATCATCACCCTGGCCGTTCATTCGCCAGGTGATCGTGTCGCCCGCCCGAATCTCGATGGCATTTGGATAATACTCGTTCAGCGAGCTAGTGCCAACGCCGCCGCCGACCAGCACGGTCAGGTTACGTGGCGCGAACTCGCTGGGCGGCTGCTCGTCGTCAGAACCGCCACATGCGGCGATCAAGACGCCGAGGAATAAAATCAGTGCGGCCAGCTTTTTCATATACGGGTATCCTATGCAAAAAGTTCGCCGATAGGGTACAGGGGTGCGGGGCGTGGGGTCTAGAGCAGGGTAGCTAGACAGGGCAATCGCATCTGAATGCATGTCGTAACCAACTCGTACGTCACGCAACACCAGGGCAGGTCCTTCCTGGGAAGGACTTACTCAGGTATTTGTGGGACAGCAATGAGGTCAATCTAGATGGAATCGCCGTGGCGGCAGTCAGAATCGGCTTTCCACCGTACGCACATTTGTGCTATAATCGTTTCAAATTGTCCGTTCTGGTCGCCTGTGCGAGCGCCGCAATCCGTGGCCGTCTAGCTGAGCAATGAGACAAAATGTTACAGAATGGTACACTTTTTTAACCCCCTCTCCTCGGGTGCGCATGGCGTAGTCAACTTGTCGACGGGGCGCGTAGCGAATTCGGATCGCACATCTCGTCCGATAGTGTCTCATTCTACGATCTGCCCGCCCCGAAGCAGGGCAATCGCATCCAAACGTAAGTTGTAGCCAACTCGTACGTCATGCAACACCAGGGCAGGCCCTTCCTGGGAAGGATTCCCCTACGTAGACGATCTCTGTCGTAGGGGCGAGGTGTTCTCGCCCAGGTATTCGCGGGACAGCTATGAGATCAATGTAGAGGCGATTGCTCTGGGCGGAGTACAGGGCCTCTTGTGCTATTATGAGCCTATCTCAACTGGCTCGAATGGGTACGCGCTATGGTCGTAGAAGTCCAACGTCATCTCATCACCGTCGAAGAGTACGAGCGCATGGGTCAGGCCGGAATCTTTTCCCCCGAAGCCCGCCTGGAACTCATCGACGGGGAGATACGCGAAATGGCACCGATTGGCCCGCCTCACGCCGGAATAGTGAATGCGCTGACCGAGTTGTTCATCATGTCGCTTGGACGGAAGGTAACTGTCACTGTTCAGAACCCAGTTCGGCTCAGTGAATACACCGAACCCCAGCCTGACTTGACGGTCGCACGACGCAGGGACGACCGTTACAAAGGGCGTCATCCAGTACCGAACGATATCCTGATCTTGGTCGAAGTCGCGGACACAACTCTTCACTACGATCACACCGAGAAGATGCCCCGTTACGCGCAGGCTGGAGTGCCCGAATTTTGGCTAGTCGACGTAGGCGCCGAGCAGATTACCGTCTACACTCAACCGACCGCAGACGGCTACACCGCAGAGCAAGTGCTGCATCGCGGAGACGAGATCGTTTCTACAACGATTGCCGAGCTTCGCCTACCGGTCGACGAGGTATTCGGGTAGCTTAGCTCCGGTCACACGCTCGACCGTCTCGCCAGGCGGCGTCTGACTCAATCGTGCGATCGTATTATGCGGTGCTCTTCATGCCTGTCCGTAGACCTCAGTCCCCATTGACCCTTGGTGGTATATCGGTAGAATACGCCCAACGTTTCGATACCGGAGGACGCACATGCCGACCATCGAGACCGCCCTTGGGCCTATCGACACCGCAGACCTGGGCTTTACTCTGAGCCATGAGCACGTGAGCATCGGCTTCGCTGGCTCCGCGTACATGCCAGAGTTCTTCGACCGTAAGGCGACCACCAAGCGTGTCGTCGGCGCCTTGACCGCTGCCAAAGAGGGCGGTGTGGATACCATCGTAGACGTTGCACCATACGACCAGGCGCGAGACGTTCGTCTCCAGGCCGAGGTGTCCAGGCAGTCGGGTGTGAACGTTATCGTATCGACCGGCACCTGGCTCGACGTGCCGCATATGTTCAGCATCGCACCCATCGACCGCATCGCCGACTTCTATGTCCGCGAGATCACCGAGGGCATCGACGGGACAGGCATTAAGGCGGGCATCATCAAGTGTGCGAGCGACCGTGGCGGTGTAAAGCCCAACGAAGAACGTGTCCTTCGTGCGGCAGCGCGAGCTTCCACGAGGACCGACACGCCGATCATGACCCACACTTGGGCACTAGAGCGCATCGGCGAGCAGCAGGTGGCCGTTTTCGAAGACGAAGGCGTCGATTTGAACCGCGTCTGCATCGGCCACAGTAACGACACGACCGACCTCAGCTACTTGATCGGTCTTCTGGAACGCGGGGTTTGGCTTGGTATGGATCGGCACGGTGTCGCGGGCCTCATGGGGCCGACCTGGGAGGAGCGCGCCGTCGTCCTCAAGCAACTCATCGACGCAGGCTGGGGACACCGCATCATGCTCGCCCATGATTGGGACAACTCAGTAGGGCTATTTTCGCCAGAGGCCAGGGCTGCACGCGACGAGGGGAATCCCGACGGTTGGCTGTTTATCACGCGCAACCTGCTGCCCCGCCTCAAGTCGCTCGGTGCGACCGGCGACGACATCCACAAGTTCACAGTCGACAATCCGAGGCGGTATTTCGAGGGGCGAGAATAGCCATGACTGTCACACTCCGCGACGGCGATTTTGCGTATGAATCACTCGAATATTGGGAGACTTTCCCTGAAGGGGTAAGTCCTGTGGAGTGCCCAGGCATCGCCGTGGACGACAAGGACGACGTATTCGTCCTCACCCGAAATGTTGAATACCCAATCATGGTGTTCGCGCCGGATGGTACCTTCAAGCGGTCCTTCGGCGCTGGAGTATTCAGCGACTTCGCACACGGCATCTCCATTGCACCCGATGGCATGATCTTCTGTGCCGACGTTGGCAATCACGCGATACGAAAGTTCAGCCCCGACGGTGAATTGCTGCTGACCATCGGCACGCCCGACCAGCCGGCAGAGATTTGGAGCGGCGAGCCGTTTTGTCGTCCGACCCACGTCGCTGTCTCGCCAAACAGCGGCGACGTTTTCATCACCGACGGCTACGGCAATTCCCGTGTGCACAAATATTCGGCTGACGGCGAGAGGATTCTCTCCTGGGGCGAGCCGGGCATCGACCCTGGTCAGTTCGTGATGCCCCACAACATAGTCATCGACGCCGACGAGCGCATTTACGTCGCCGACCGTGAGTGCCTTCGAGTGCAAATCTTCGACACCGACGGCCAGTTCATCACCATGTGGAACAATATTTATCGACCGGACGGCATGACTATCGGGCCTGATGGTCTTTTATATATTGCAGAACTGAACACACAAGGGATCGAAGTGCCACCGCCAGGAGTAGGGCACCGTATCAGCATCTGGAGTTTGGATGGGAAGCAACTCGCACGGCTGGGCGACCCGGATATGGGCGAAGAAGCGGGCAAATTCATCGCGCCTCACGGTATCGCCGTCGACTCCAAGCTCGACCTGTACATCGGAGAGGTAACATACTCCGTGCCGGAGGTCGGCGGACGACATCAAGACCCACCAAGGGAGTTCAAGAGCTTGAAAAAGCTGAAGCGGCTTGGCGCGTCAGGCGAAGCTAAATGAGTCGCTTAGCGCTGGGCTTCGACCCTTCCTGGGAAGGACCCGAACGGGTTCATCTGGAGATTACTTCGTCCTGAGCAACGCTAAGTCCGGCGACCGGACCGAATCCAGGGAGGTAACTCCACAATACTCTGATCCTCTCCCCCTTGACGAGGGAGAGCTAGAGTGGGGGCGAAGGCGCTAACCCACAAATACCGTCGTATGGGCAGTTACTTGATAGCCCGTCGAAGGGCGAAGCCAATGGTCCGATAAGCCGAACACCGAAGGAGTACGAATGGAACATCACATAATCTACAAAAAAGACGGCATCTACGCCGCGTTCCCGCAGCTTGACCACTTGCCGGATGGTCGACTGGCCGCCAGCTTCTCGATCTCGCTCAAGCGCGACCACTATGTGATTGGCGAGTGGGCGGTGATGGCGTCCGACGACGGGGGTCGGACCTGGGTTGCGTCGGACGACTCATCGATTCCGCACAGCTGGCCCGCGCCGACGACCCGCGAGTACTCCGACCGATTCAATGCCGTACTCGCCGACGGAACATACCTGTGCGCTGGTTCCACCGGCTGGTCGGTCTGGGACGAGGAACGCCGCGCGGAGACCGAGCAGTCCGATATGCGCGTGCTTCCTCATCCGTGGCTGGACGACAAGATCGCCGTCCGCGAGCAGAAGCTGTTCGTTCAATACTCCGAAGACCAGGGACGGACGTGGACACGTAACGAGTGGAAGATACCCGGCTTCGACCATTCGATGGCGTTCTCGCGTGGGACGATGCTCGAAGACGGTACGGTGCTGGTTCCGGTCTACGGCGAGGACACCGATGGCAACGGGCGCAACATGGTCTGGCGCTCGGGGCCCGGTGGCAAGGCTGGCTGGCGACTGCTGCCGTTGGGCAATCAGACGAAGGACATGAACGTAAACGAGACGGGCTTCGTGGAGACCCGGCCAGGCCGAGTCCTCGCTCTTTCCCGTAACGCCAGCGGCTATTTCACCGAAATGTGGTCGGACGATAGTGGCCGTACCTGGTCGGAGCCGTTGCTTACCAACATCTGGGCTCCACACTCGCCACCACACATGATCAAGTTGCGAGATGGCCGGATACTTTGCACATATGGCTACCGCCGTAGGCCGATGGGCATCCGTGCCGTCCTCAGCAGCGACGGCGGCGAGACCTGGGATACCGACAATACCGTTATTTTGCGCGAAGACGGCGGCACGCCAACCCAGTCAGCGACTGTGGCAGAAGCGCCCGACCTCGAATCGCTTCGCCTCTCCGGCGCGGAGTTTCGCAAGCGGGTCGGCTCGGCGGTAATACGTGCTCACTATCGACCGGAAAACGCACGGCCCGACCTCGGCTATACCATCTCAACCCAGTTGGAGGATGGCACAATCTTGTCGGTCTACTACATCACGTTGGATGACGGCATCACTCACTGTGCCTGCACGCGGTGGGAGGCTTAGCTGGACTCGTCGTCAGCAGGTGAATTGATTGCCGTCAGAGCAGGTTTTCGGCTCGTACGAGACCCGGCCATCCGCTATGGCCGCCAATACCAGATCGCTGACTTCGTTTGGTACCCACGCCTTCCAGACCTCCTCGTTCCGCTTGAAGAAGGTCTGAGCGGCGACAGTCGGCTTGATGCCCAGCCTGCCACCGGAGATGGTGGCGGCCCGCTTCGAGAATAGCTCTTTCGAGAAGCCGACGTTCGTCAGGACGTCGGTCACTTCCGGGGCACGGTCAGAAAGCGCTGGATGGACGGCAATACGGATATCGGACGCGTCTGAGAATATCGAACCAAGGTCCACTACTGCGCCGGCTTCCGACTGCTCCGCAAGCCAAGCTGTGGCACTGATCGGCACCTGGAGAACTACGTCAACTGAACCATCGGCCAGCGCGGCCTGGTAGTCGCCGTCGGTTACTTGGACGACCTCCGCGCGATACCGAAGACCATGAAATGTGATGTAGGCAAGAACGGCGTTGCCGAGTTGAATGTCCTTGTCGTCCCACTCCGCAAACCGCACAATCTCCGCATCGACCACGTCCCGATCCGCGATATTCGTATAGTCGATTTCGCGAAGGCCGGGCGTGGGCTGAATCGAAACCGGGGTGTTCTCAACCGCTGGCTCTGCAGACTGGTCGGACGATGCTGGCACAGCCGTGGGGGACGGAACAGCCGTGGGCGTCACGATGCTGGTGATGAAGGGGTCCTCTTGCGCACCGCACGCCAGGAGAAACAGGCTGATCGCGACTGACACAACCGCCACTGGGACGAAAGGAGTAGGTATATGAAAAAACTTCATGGGCTTACCTCGGTCAGAAATACGAATGCGTCCTAATCTCTATCTTCTACGCGCTGGATCAACTACGGAATTGTATAACAAGCTACGCTACTGCCTAATAACACTCTGTTGTACTTAGAAACTATCTCAAAACACTAGACGATGTTCAAGACTTCGACTATCCTTTGGTCCGAAACGAATTGGAGGATGGGAGACATGTCGAAGCAGAATACACTTGATACGATCTGGGAAGTTCCTGATGACCTTTGGCAGGAGATTGAGCCACTCATTGGAGAGCTTGATCCGCCCAAGCGCACCGGGCGGAAGAGGGAAGACCCTCGGAAGATGCTCGACGGAATCATCTTTCGCATGCGCTCTGGGTGCCAGTGGAACCAACTGCCCAAGTCTCTGGGAGACGACAGCACAATCCATCGTACCCTCCAGAGATAGGAGCGCATCGGACTGTTCCCCAGAATTTGGGAACACATCGAATCTGTGTGCGATGAACTGGGAGCGGTGGATTGGGAATGGCAGTCGGCTGACGCATCCATGGGCAAGGCCCGTTTGGGGGGGATGCAATTGGCCGGAACCCAACTGACCGAGGAAAGCCGGGAACCAAGCGCAGTATTCTCGTAGAGGCGGGTGGTGGGCCACTGGGCATCGTCGTGGCGGCTGCGAACGTCCACGATACCAAACTCCTGGGGGCGACTCTCGACTCCATCGTGGTTGAGCGTCCTGAACCGACAGAAGTAAGTCCTCAGCATCTGTGTCTTGACAAGGGATATGACAACCCCACCGGGCACGAGACCGTGGCAAAACACAACTATCAGTCACATATCCGTCGTATCGGCGAAGAGAAGCTCGATACATCAGGCGAGAAACGGTACCCGGCCCGTCGTTGGGTCGTCGAGCGAACGTTGGGATGGCTTTCGAAGTGCAGAGCCATCCTGGTCCGATACGACAAGAAGGCAAGGAACTATTCGGCGTTACTACAACTGGCATGTTCACTACTCTGGTACCGTCGCTGGTGGCGGCTCAAGAATCAAGAACCTGGGTTTTGAGATAGTTTCTTATCCATCTGTCTAGATAGACTTCGAGTGACTGATTATGCCGATCAGCCGTCACATTTGAGCAATTGTTTCAAGGAGCGGTTGAACGTATCTTGTTCTTCTATTTGCGGCAGATGGCCTGACTCCTCGAATATCACAGGCTCGGACGAATTCAACAACCGCTGTAATTCGAAAGCTACTTCCACGGGAAATATTGGATTATGCCGGCCAAAAATATTCCGATTGTTGAGTGGTCAAACGTAATTTTACGTCCCTTTATAGTATCACGTATAGATTCGATGTCCGATGACTATAGAAGTTGATACAAGAACTGTTTTCGATTCTTTGTATCTCTAATTGATTAACTGCCACACTCGACCATTCTCTGAAGGGTATCGGCATTGCTAGTGTGAATAATGCTATCAATCATAAACTTTAGTCCAGGCCGCGAATATCTGGCTTGAGACAATTCACTCACAAGCGGTAACCGCAAGAATCGAAGCAACCGATGTCTGACAGGAGCGACTCCGCCAGGTACAATCAGTGCCAAGTGATCGATATTCCCTACTCCACGAATGACGGCTTGCAACGCCACATATCCACCAAGCGAAAGAGGGCTGGATGGGACGAAGATTAGCTCCTCACCATCCTATCTGAATTAAGATGCGATTGCCCTAGCAC